>Ga0209550_10000104_pt1 | contig 64277 bp, 58 predicted proteins | sample LauGreSuBDMM15SN_2_FD_187567 | JGI IMG/M metagenome (GOLD analysis project Ga0209550, IMG submission 187567) | Freshwater lake microbial communities from Lake Michigan, USA - Su13.BD.MM15.SN (SPAdes) (version 5) | ecosystem: Environmental > Aquatic > Freshwater > Lake | place: Lake Michigan... | reverse complement strand
ACCGCCGCCACCTCCCCGCTTCCATCGCCTTACAGCGTCGTCTGCGTTTCGGTGAGGCATCATTTAGGGAAACATCCAAATGCCCGCAAGTGAAAAAAACACTTAGCGTCGCATTTTCTTCGTAATTCTGGATTTTTCAGCAAATTCGTAGGGTTGACGGAATTTTTACCAAGTGGTCAGGGGTTTTTGCGCAAGATTGTTTCGCGGGTTTTCCGTGAAGATCGCGGAATCACGCCCCATCGCGCCACTGCAGGACAGATCGGCCCACCCGCACCGCCAGAAGGGCACACAGAATCCCCGCATAGATCAGAACCTCGGCGGTATAGACCTTGCCCACCATCATAAAGTGCACTGTCGCCAGAATCGTTGCCGGATAGGCCAGCTTGTGCAGGCGGTTCCAGCCCTTTGCCCCCAAGCGCCGGATCGCGGCGGTGTTCGATGTCACAGCCAAGGGCACCAGCAAGATCAGCGCGGCCATCCCAACCACAATATACCAACGCTTCACCAAATCTGGCAGGATCTGCCCCCAGCGCAGGCCCATGTCGATGGTCAGCCAAGCCGTAAAATGCAACACCACATAAGCAAAGGCCACAAGGCCAAGTTGCCTGCGAAACCGCATTAGGTTCAGGCCCACCCACCGTAAGGGCGTGACGCACAGCGTCGCGATCAGCAGCCGCAGGGCCCACAGGCCCAACCCCCATTCAATCGCACGCACCGGATCAATGCCGATGGTGCCGGTGAGCGTTTGATAGGTCATCCACAACGCAGGCAGCGCGCCCACGATATAGATGGTCCAAGGGGGCACATGGCGCAGGGCGCGGGCCAGCATCAGTAATTCGCCATCAAATCCATGCCGGCGTAAAGGCTGGCCACCTCGTCGCCATAGCCGTTGAACATCAGCGTGTCTTGCCGCCCCGCCAAAAGCCCTGCGCCGATGCGCCGTTCCGAGGCTTGGCTCCACCTTGGGTGATCGACCTGCGGATTCACATTGGCGTAAAAACCGTATTCCTGCGGGGCCATCTTATTCCATGTGCAGGCCGGTTGCGTATCGGTCAGCGTAATGCGGACAATCGCTTTGATATTCTTGAAGCCATATTTCCACGGCACCACCAACCGGATCGGCGCACCGTTCTGGTTGGGCAGGGGTTGACCATAAAGGCCCGTGGCGATCAGGGTCAGGGGATGCATCGCCTCGTCCAGACGCAAGCCTTCGACATAGGGCCAGTCTAGAATGCCCATCTGCTGCCCCGGCATTTCTTCTGGCCGGACGAGGGTTTCAAAGCCCACATATTTTGCCCCCGCCTGCACGCCCAACTTGGTCAGCAGCGCTGAAAGCTGAAAGCCTTGCCACGGAATGATCATCGACCACGCCTCTACACAGCGGAAGCGGTAGATGCGCTCTTCCATCGTCATGCCGCTGATCAGATCGCCCAGATCATAAGTGCCGGGCTTGTCGACCATGCCGTCGACCTGCACCGTCCACGGCGTGGTCGTCAGGGCTCCAGCATAGGCGGCAGGGTCTTCTTTGGCGGTGCCGAATTCGTAGTAATTGTTGTAGCCCGAGATCTCTTCGAACGTGTTGGGCGCATCATCGGTGGAATAGGGGCTTTTGCCCAAGGCGGGCGAGGCCAAAAGAGCAGCGCCCCCCGCCATGATCTGACGGCGGTTCAGGAACAGCGCCTGCGGCGTAACGTCCGACCAGCGCAGCTTGGTTTTGAAGGTCATTTTCCGCTCCCTTTGTGTTCAAGGCGCAAGATGACGCAAAAAGGTGAAAAGACAAAATCATCTTGGTTCACACCTACGTCAGTGGGGTGAAAAAAAATGAACAAAGGTTAACGGTCTGCGCGTTTCAGCAACCAAGTCAGAATGGGCATGGTCAGCAAGGTGCTGGCAACAGCCATCAAGAGCAGCGCGGTAAAGCTTGCGGCCGAGATGATGCCCTTTTCCAGAAGGATATTGGCGAAAATGATCATGATCAGCGCCTTGGTCTGCAACAGCCAGCCGATGGCCCAAGTGTCGGTGCGCCGCCAACCCAAGATGTGGCCTGCGATATGCACCCCCACCAGTTTGCCCACCACCGCCGCCACCAGCAGAACACCTGCGGCGACAAAGACCATCGGGCCCCCCATATCCCAATTGGTGCGCAGTCCAGTCGACAGGAAATAAACTGGCATCAGCGCCACCAGCACGGCAGCGTGAAAATCATCGACTTTCTTATGGTCAAACCACCGCGCCTCAAGCACGGCGCCCGACAGGAAAGCGCCGACCATAAAGTGCAACCCAGCCCAATCGGCGATAAACGCATTGGCCGCCAGCCAGATCAGGCCGACATACCAGCGATCCGAATCGCGCAAACGGGGCACCAGCCAACGCATGGCAAGCGCGGCGAGGGGAAAGATGACAAAGTAGCCCAGCTGCAAGCCAACACGGTGCCAATCGAGCAAAATCAGCGCCATGACGCCCCAGATCGCCACATCGTCCAAGCTGGCATAACGCAGGATGCGTTGGCCCAAGGGTTGGCGCAGCAATCCCAACTGGCCCAGAAACAGCAGCAAGATCGGCAAGGCCGTGACAGCACAGGCCATGCCAATGCCCAGTACCGTCTGCCAAACCTGCCCCTTATCGCCCACCCATCCCGGCGATTGCACCATGCCCCAGGCCACCAGCGCGCCCAAAACCAAGGGCACCACCAAAGCAAAGCCCGCCGCAAGCGTGGTTTCGCGCCGCTGGTTCCAAGCGTCGGTCACATCCAACTCTAGTCCTGCGACAAAAACGAACAGGATCACCGCCCATTGGGCAACGGCATTGATTCCTGCGATCACCTCAACCCGGAAAAGGCTTTCATAGATATACGGCGACCAAGCGCCCAAAACGCCCGGCCCCAATAAGATGCCCACGATGATTTGCACCACCACCAAGGGCAGAATGGACGTGCCGCCCAGCGCGCGCCAAGCGGCCCAAGGCAGCGCAAAAATGACGAACATGGCCAAAAGTAAATTTTCGCTGATCGGCATTTATGAATCACCCCACATTGACGCTATCGATACATGATTTTTGACTAATATCCAACAGTTCGTCACGGAGGCTGTGAGAGTTTAGATTTCAAAAAAGCATGAATAACGCGGGTGCAATTAAAAATCTCGGCGACTGTCATAATTAAGTCATGATCATGAAGTCGCTGCTGGGACGCCGATAGATACCCCGCTCTGCAAGTAGCAAAAGGCCCGCCCCTTGAAAGGGGGCGGGCTTAACTTTTTTACGCCCTCAAATCACATCGGCGGCAGGATGACTGCGTCGATCACGTGGATCACACCGTTCGACGCCGCGATATCGGCGGTCGAGATGACGACGCCATTTACTTTGGCCCCACCATCCAGCGTGATGGTCACTTCGGCACTATTCACGGTCTTGGCCTTGAGGCCTTCGCTTAGGTCAGTGGACATCACTTTGCCTGCAATCACGTGATAGGTCAGGATTGCGATCAGCTTGTCTTTGTTTTCCGGCTTCAGCAGGTCTTCGACAGTGCCAGCGGGCAAGGCTGCAAAGGCTGCGTCCGTGGGGGCGAACACGGTGAAGGGGCCAGCGCCCTTCAGGGTATCCACCAGACCAGCGGCGGTCAAAGCGGCGGCCAGCGTGGTGAAGTTGCCAGCACCAACGGCGGTGTCAACAATATCCTTGTCAGCGGCAAAAGCCGGGGCGGAGAAGACAGAGGCGGCGACGGTCAGGGCAAGAAAGGTTCTGCGGATCATTTGGAAAGCTCCATACTGGTTTGGCCGTACTTGGCCCAATTAGAACGCAGGGGCACAGCACTTGGATCAGTATGAAATTCGCGTGAGGGGGGGTTGAAAAGCGGATAGGCCATACAGGGCTTTCGTTTGGCACATCTTTTCACGGATGGTTGATCAGCCGTGATAAAACAAAATCAAAAAGGGGGCCGAAGCCCCCCTTTTTAGTGCACCACAACCGAGGCAGGTCTTTCGCGCGCTGACGGCACAATACGGTCGCCAATGACCAAGCCATCCATTCCGGCTGACACCACAACCGTGCTGCCATCCAGCACATCCCCCGCCAGCAGCATCTGCGCCAACTGGTCTTGCAGGTTGCGCTGGATCACCCGTTTCAAGGGCCGCGCGCCGTAAACCGGATCATAGCCTTCGTCAGCCAGCCAAGCCTTGGCGGCAGCGTCCAGTTCCAAAGTGATCTTGCGCCCCGCCAGCCGTGCTTCCAGCTTGCGCAACTGGATCTCGACAATCGCGCCCATATCGTCACGGGCCAGACGTTCGAAGATGATCGTCTCGTCCAGACGGTTCAGGAATTCGGGGCGGAAATGGGCGCGCACGGCCTCCATCACCTCGGCCCGCGCGCGGGTTGGGTCGGCCCCTTCGGGCAATTGGCTAAGCGCATAGGCCCCAAGGTTTGAGGTCAGGATAATCAGGGTTTGCTTAAAGTCGACCGTGCGGCCCTGACCATCGGTCAGCACCCCATCGTCAAGCACCTGAAGCAGCACGTTGAACACATCGAGATGGGCCTTTTCCACCTCGTCAAACAGCACAACCTGATAGGGCCTGCGCCGCACCGCTTCGGTCAGAACCCCGCCTTCGTCATAGCCCACATACCCCGGAGGCGCACCGATCAAGCGGCTGACGGCGTGCTTTTCCATGAACTCGCTCATGTCGATGCGCACCATGGCACTGTCATCGTCGAACAGATACTCGGCCAGCGCCTTGGTCAGTTCGGTTTTACCCACACCGGTTGGCCCCAGGAACAGGAAAGACCCCAAAGGTCGCCCTTCATCGTTCAAGCCCGCCCGCGCACGGCGCACGGCATTGGCGACAGCGGTGACAGCGGCCCGCTGGCCAACAACGCGCTCGCCCAGCTTGTCTTCCATCGCCAGCAGCTTTTCGCGCTCGCCTTCCAGCATGCGTGACACGGGAATACCCGTCCAACGTTCGACCACTTCGGCGATCTGCTCGGGCCGCACCGCTTCGGAGACCAGCGCAAGCCCTTCGCGGGCTTCCGCTTCCGCCAACTGCTTTTCCAAGGAGGGCAACGTGCCATATTGCAACTCACCCGCCTTGGCAAAGTCGCCATCGCGCTTGGCCACTTCCAGTTCGGCGCGGCCACGATCGAGTTGCTCTTTCAAATCGCGCGCCTTTTCAAGGCTGTCACGTTCCATCTGCCATTTGGCAGTCATGCCAGCAGATTGCTGCAACAGGTCGGACAGTTCTTTTTCCAACCGTTCCAACCGATCTTTGCTGGCAGCATCGTCTTCTTTCTTCAACGCCTCGGCTTCGATCTGCAATTGCAGAATCTGGCGATCTAGGGCGTCCAACTCTTCAGGCTTGGAATCCACTTCCATCCGCAGACGGCTGGCGGCTTCGTCCATCAGGTCAATCGCCTTGTCGGGCAGAAAACGGTCGGTGATGTAGCGGTGGCTTAGGGTCGCTGCAGCCACCAAGGCGGCATCAGCAATGCGCACGCCGTGGTGCAGTTCGTACTTTTCCTTAATGCCGCGCAGGATCGAGATCGTATCCTCCACCGTCGGTTCATTCACCATCACTGGTTGGAACCGACGCGCAAGGGCTGCATCCTTTTCCACATACTTGCGGTATTCATCCAGCGTGGTTGCGCCCACGCAGTGCAAATCGCCCCGCGCCAAAGCGGGTTTGATCAGGTTGGCGGCATCCATCGCGCCATCCGATTTGCCAGCGCCAACCAGCGTGTGCATTTCGTCAATGAATAAAATGATATCGCCTTCCGCGCTGGTCACTTCGTTGAGCACGGCTTTCAGACGCTCTTCAAACTCACCCCGATATTTTGACCCTGCGATAAGCGAGCCCATATCCAGCGCCATCAGCTTTTTATTGCGCAACGATTCCGGCACATCGCCGTTCACGATGCGCAGCGCCAAGCCTTCGGCGATGGCGGTCTTGCCCACACCGGGTTCGCCGATCAGCACGGGGTTGTTCTTGGTGCGGCGCGACAGAACCTGCATGGTGCGGCGAATTTCTTCGTCACGCCCTATGATCGGGTCAATCTTGCCTTCAGCAGCAGCTTCGGTCAGATCGCGAGCGTATTTCTTAAGCGCGTCATAACCTTCTTCCGCACTCGCCGAATCCGCCGTGCGGCCTTTGCGAATTTCGTTGATCGCGGTGTTCAGCTTTTGCGCTGTAACAGCGCCCGCCTCCAAAGCCTCTTTGGCTTTGGAGGTGACTAAAGCCATCGCCATCAAGATGCGTTCCACCGGAACAAAGCTGTCGCCCGCCTTTTTGGCGACCTTTTCAGCCTCGTCCAGCACGCGCGACAGGGCTGGGTCCATAAAGGGCTGCGCGTCACCTGTCACCTTGGGCATTTTGGCCATGGTCAGCGCCAGAGCCTCGCTCACCCGCGCAGGTTCGCCCCCCGCACGGCGGATCAGGTTGGATGACAGGCCCTGTTCGTCATCCATCAAGGCTTTGAGCAGATGTTCAGGTGCCAGCCGCTGGTGGCTTTCGCGCATCGCGATCGTTTGTGCCGCCTGCAAAAAACCACGGGAACGTTCTGTGAATTTTTCCAAGTTCATAAGTCTCTCCTTCTTAAGCGCCCCAAAGATGCCCGCATCAGCAGCACAACTTTTCGGCCTCGTCTTTGATCTGGGTATAGTTTTGCCGATTTGCAATCCAGTAGTCCGTTTGGCCGCAAAAAAAGCCGCGCTTGACCAAAGCCCCCCCAAGCCGCCACATAAGGGCCCAAACCCAAGGCTGGCCCGTGCAAGCGTTCACCCAATCCCTTCGCAAGACCGCGCTAGACTTTGGCTTTTCCGCCATTGGCATCACCACGCCCAACGCCATCCCCCAAGCCGCAGCGCAGTTGCGCGCCTTTCTGGCGGCAAACCATCACGGCCAGATGGGATGGATGGAGGACCGCGAAAGCTGGCGCGGCGATCCTGCCGCCCTTTGGCCGCAGGCAAAGTCTGTGATTATGCTGGCCGAGGTTTACACCCCAAAAACCAACCCGTTAGAGGGCCTTAACCATCCCAGCCACGGCATCATCTCTGCTTACGCGCAGGGCAAAGACTACCACGATCTGGTCAAACGCCGCCTGAAACGCCTAGGCCGCTGGCTGATCGACGAGCAAGACTGCGAGATCAAGGTGTTTGTCGACACCGCCCCCGTCATGGAAAAGCCCTTGGCGCAAGCGGCGGGGTTGGGCTGGCAGGGCAAACATACCAACCTGCTTTCGCGCGATCTGGGCAATTGGTTCTTTCTAGGGGCGATCTTTACCACGCTGGACCTGCCCGCCGATGCCCCCGAAACCTCGCACTGTGGCAATTGCACCGCTTGCCTAGATGCCTGCCCGACCAAAGCCTTCCCCGCGCCCTACCAACTTGATGCGCGGCGGTGCATTTCTTATCTGACCATCGAACACAAAGGCCCCGTCGACCCCGACCTGCGCGCCCTGATGGGCAACCGGATTTACGGCTGCGATGATTGCCTAGCTGCCTGCCCGTGGAATAAGTTTGCCGTAGCGGCATCAGAGATGGGCTATCAGCCCAAAATCGGCCTGCCAGAACTGGCCGATCTGGCGGGCCTAGACGATGCAGCCTTTCGCGCCCGCTTTGCCGGAAGTCCCATCAAACGCATCGGCCGCGACCGCTTTGTGCGCAATGTGCTCTATGCCATTGGCAATTCCCGCGACCCCAGCCTTGCGCCCCACGCCCAGCGCTTGACCCAAGACGCCGACCCCACCGTGGCCGATGCAGCGCAGTGGGCGCTGGCGCGTTTGGTCTGACCTTGCCAAGCCCTGCTTCGGTGTTACCTTGGCCAGCAACAAAGCAGAGGGTGCCATGGCTGATCGTCTAAAAGGAAAAATCGCCATTGTGTCAGGTGGGGCCACAGGCTGCGGGGCTGCCGCCGTGCGCCTGTTCGCCGCCGAAGGCGCTGCCGTGGGTATCATCGACCGCAATGTGCAGGCGGGGCAAGCCTTGGCCTTTGAGCTTGCAAGCCAAGGCAAACGCGTGGTCTTTGCCACCGCAGATGTGTCACAGAAAGATCAGGTTGAGGCGGCGGTGGCCAATGTCAAAGCCTCGCTTGGGCCGGTAAACGTGCTGTTCAACCATGCGGGCACGATTGTGATCAAACCCTTCTTGGAAACCGAAGAAGAAGATTGGGATTTCCTGTTCGATGTGAACGTCAAATCCATGTACCTGATGACCCGCGCTGTTCTGCCGATGATGCTGGAAGCGGGCAAAGGGGCCATCGTTTGCACCTCCTCCATCTCAGCCGTTTACGCCACCCCGAACGAGGTGCTGTATGATGCGACCAAGGGTGCCTGCCATATGTTCGCCCGTGCCATCGCGGTGGAATTCCGCGACCGTGGCATTCGCTGCAACGCCATCTGCCCCGGTTTCATCGAAACACCCCACGGTCTGCGTGAGGTGAAAGAGTTGACCGCCCTTGGCGTCGATGTATCAGAAGCAGCCCTAAAAGCCGCGCAAGGCCGCTTTGGCCAGCCCGAAGACATTGCCCGCGCAGCACTATACCTGGCCTCTGACGATGCCGAATTCGTCAACGGCACCCAGCTTTTCGTCGACAACGCATTCTCTGCCGTCTGACCCCCCATAAAGGCCCATCCCATGACAAATGCCCACTGGATCTATACCCAAACCGTGAAAACCTTTGCCGCCGGGGCAGAGCCGCCGTTCGAAGACCCGTCTGAACTGATGGCCTCTTGGGGCAAGGTGTGGGGGATTGATAACGATGTGGGCAAGATCCGCTCGATCTTGATGCACCGCCCGGGGCCAGAGATGAACGTGGTCGACCCGACCATGCGCTTGGCCGAGATTGGCAGCTTTGGCGACCCCGCCGTGGGCTGGTATTTCCAATCTGACACCCCGCCCGACCTGCCCCTGATGCAGCGCCAGCACGATGCCTTTGTAGCCGCCCTGCAAGCCGACGGCGTCGAGGTGCATTATATGGAGGGCGCGGCGGGCAACCGCTTAAAGCAAATCTACACCCGCGATCCGCTGATCATGGTCAAAGGCGGGGCCATCGTTTGCCGCATGGGCGCACGCATTCGACGCGGCGAGGAATTGGCCGTCACCCGCACCTTGGCCAAAATCGGCATCCCGATCCTGCGCACCATTTCGGGCAGCGGCATCATGGAAGGTGGCAGCTTTGCTTGGCTGAACGAGAAAACCTGTGCCATCGGCGTGGGCGTGCGGGTAAACCGCGAAGGGGCCGAGCAGGTGGGCGAGGTGTTAAAGCGCCAAGGGGTTGATCTGCTGATCGTCGAACTGACGGGGTACGACATCCATCTAGACGTGTCCTTCCTGATGATCGACCGCGATCTGGCGATCTTGAACCCGATGGGCCTACCCTATTCTTTCCTTGAAGAGCTTACCGCGCGCGGCATCCGCTATATTGAAACCGATCCGGGCGATGATCCGTGGATCGTAAATTCCCTCGCCATCGCACCGGGCAAAATGCTGATCCCCGAAGGCGCCACCAACCGCACGCTGGACCGTTTGGCCACAGCGGGCGTGTCGTGGCAAACCATCCCCTATGCCGCGAACCACAAAAACGGCGGGGGGCTGCATTGCTCCACCACGCCCTTGCGCCGCGACAGCCTGTAAAGGAAAGGATGGGCAGGTCTGCCCATCCTTAAAGACGCATCAGGCGCGGACCAGCTTTTCGTATTCGGTCGACACGCGCTTGGTCAGATCACCCACTTCAAACATATGCTCGCCGATCTGGCCCACAGGGGTCACTTCGGCGGCAGTTCCCGTCAGCCAGCACTGTTCAAAGCCTGAAAGCTCGTCGGGCATGATGTGGCGTTCATGCACCACGATCTGCATGTCTTTGAGCATCTGGATCACGGTTTGCCGCGTGATGCCGTTCAAGAAGGCGTCGGCCTTGGGGGTATGCACTTCGCCATTCTTGACGAAGAAAATATTGGCCCCCGTCGCCTCGGCCACATAGCCGCGGTAGTCATACATCATGGCATCCGAACAGCCCTTGGCCATCGCCGCGTGCTTGGACATGGTGCAAATCATATACAGACCCGACGCCTTGGCCGACGAGGGAATCGTTTCGGGCGAGGGGCGCTTCCACTTGGAAATGTCCAGTTTCGCGCCTTTGAACTTGGCGTCGCCGTAGTAAGCGCCCCAAGTCCAGCAAGCAATCGCTAGCCGTACGGGGTTGGCAAGGGCGGCAACGCCCATCTCATCACCCGCTCCGCGAAACGCAATCGCGCGCACATAGGCGTCGGTCAAACCGTTGGCTTTCAGCACTTCCACCTTGGCAGCATCGATCTGGGCCGCGGTGTAAGGGATTGGCATATCAAGCAGTTCGCCCGACATCAAAAGCCGCTCGGAATGCTCCGTCGATTTGAAGATCTTACCGTTATAGCACCGCTCGCCTTCAAACACAGCACTGGCATAGTGCAGCGCATGGGTCAGAATATGCACCTTGGCATCGCGCCATTCTACCAGTTTGCCATCCATCCAGATGAACCCGTCGCGATCGTCATATCCTGCCATCTCAGCCTCCATCTTTGCAAATGTTGCGGCGATTAGGTCCACTTCGGACATAATATTGCGCAAAATCGGTATTTTGCTAGCAGTGGCGGTTTAGAATGTCAACAAGGCTGACGTAGTTTGGCGGCACAAACCTCATGGCAATTTGCCGCTTGGAATGTCAGCAGGGCTGACGTAAATTCAACCCAACAAGGGGGCGTCATGGCAGACAATGCAACCGGCAGCGACAGCCTGCTTTTTCTGACCGACGAGCAGCTGCGCAAAGGCATCGAGGCGATGTTTTTCGCCTATCGCGGCTTTACCGCCGACCCTGACCGCATTTTGGAAGGCATGGATTACGGCCGCGCCCATCACCGCGCCATCCACTTCATCCACCGCGCTCCGGGCATGACGGTTTCCAGCCTGCTGGGCATTCTGGGTGTCACCAAGCAAAGCCTGAACCGCGTGCTGCGCACCCTGTTTGACGATGGCTTGGTGGAAGCGCGGGTGGGCAAGACCGACAAGCGCGAACGCCGCCTGCACCTGACCGACAAGGGCGCTGCCCTTGAACGCGCCCTGTCCGATGCCCAGCGCGCCCGAATGCGCGCCGCCTACCGCGCCGCAGGGCCGCAAGCCGTGCACGGCTTTCGCACCGTGCTGGAAGCCATGATGGATCCCGAAATGCGCCGCCAATATCAGGGCCTGCGTGAGGATACGCCATGAGCGAACCGCAAACTCACCTGCTGGTCGTCGACGATGACGAACGCATTCGCGGCCTGTTGCAAAAGTTCCTGATCCGCAGCGGCTTTCTTGTCACCACCGCCCGCAACGCCGCCCAAGCGCGCCGCCTGATGGCGGGATTAGAGTTTGACCTGTTGGTGCTGGATGTGATGATGCCCGGCGAAGACGGCATCACCTTCACCCAAGACCTGCGCAAGACCAAAGCGCTGCCCATTCTGCTATTGACCGCAAGGGGAGAAGCATCGAACCGCATCGAGGGGCTGGAAGCGGGGGCGGATGACTACTTGGTGAAGCCGTTTGAACCCAAAGAACTGCTGCTGCGCATCAACGCCATTCTGCGCCGTATGCCACAGGTGGCCCCGCAGATTGCCCCCGCCCCCAAAACGCTGCACATGGGCGCCGTGCGCTATGATCTGGATCGCGGCGAATTGTGGCGCGGCGATGACCTGATCCGCCTAACCGCCACCGAATCCCAACTGATGCGCCTTTTCGCCGCAGCCGAGGGCGCACCTGTACCGCGCGAAAAACTGGCAGGCGATTTGCCCAAAGACCCCTCCGGCGGGCAAGAACGCGCGGTGGATGTGCAAATCACCCGCCTGCGCCGCAAGATCGAAGACGATCCGCGCCAGCCACGCTATCTGCAAACCGTGCGCGGCGAAGGCTATATGCTGCAAAGCGACTAGGGGCTGGCTTTAGGTTTCGCGCCCGCAAACCTATTCTAAAATTCTGCTGACAGCACCGCCCAAGCCGCTTTGCCGCGCTGGACTTGGGGCCATCCTCACCGCATTGTTGGAACACACCCAAGGCCCGAGGATTCCATGCCCAGCTATCTGAACCTAGAAATGCGCCTGCGCCGTATGACCAAACGGCTGGACGAGTTGCAGCAATGGCTGGCGCGCGAAGTGGTGGTCTTGAACCGCTGGACCTTGCAAGGCCAACCCATCGCAGCGGGCCATCGCTGGCAAGATAACGGCGACCCTTTGCCCTTTGCCCACCCCTCGGTTGAGGTTCCCGCCCATTGGCCGCTGCAAGACACCCGCCTTCACCTATGGCTTGGCGGTGAAGGCTTGGTTCGGCTAAAGGGCAAAACCACCACCACCCACGGCCTAAACCCGCCCCATATGGATTTTCGCGTCACCGACCGCACCTTTGCCATCGAAGCCGATTGCGTCGCCCGCTTTGAACAAGGCGTGCCCAACCGCGATGCCGCCTTGGGCCGCACCGAACTGGTCTGGCTAGAACCCGACTTGGATGATTTCATCCGGATGCAGCGCCAAGTGGTGGAACTGGTCCGCACCTTGGGTGGGCACGAGGTGGAAGGCTGGCCCGTCCCCGAATGGTTCCCCCGTCGCCCGCACCCCGACCACAACGACCCCCACGCGCTATGCGCCCCCGTTATGGATCTGGCCGAGGCCGCCTTTCACCTGCTGGAATGGCCCACCGAAACGCAAAGCTACTTGGCGCGCATCACCGCCACAGCTGAAAGCCAATCGGTCTGGAAACTGCCCAAAACCCTTGCCGCCCCGCAACCCCTGCCCGAAGCGTCCCGCGCTTCTGTTATTGTCGCCCGCGATCACCTGCGCGCGGGCCTGCGCGCCTTGCAAACCCGCTTCCCGCAAGAAGGGTCCATCGCGCTCACAGGCCACGCCCATATCGACCTTGCATGGCTGTGGCCCATGGTTGAAACCCGCCGCAAAGGTGTGCGCACCTTTCACACTGTCGCGCAGTTGGCCGATACCTTCCCAGAATTCCGCTTCAACCACTCGACCCCGCAGCTTTACGACTTTGTGGGCCAAGACGACCCAGCCCTGCTGGAGACGATCAAAGCAAAGGTCGCGCAGGGCGTGTGGGAGTCTTTGGGCGGCATGTGGGTCGAACCCGACACCAATATGCCCTGCGGGGAATCGCTGATCCGGCAACTGCTGTATGGCATCGGCTTTTTCGACCGCACCTTTGGCGCTGACAAACCCTCATCCGTGTGCTGGTTGCCCGACACCTTCGGCTTTTCCCCCGTCATCCCGCAACTGCTGCGCAGCGCTGGGATGGGTGCGGTGTTCACCATCAAATCCAACTGGTCAGAAAAGAACCGCCTGCCGCATGATCTGTTCATATGGCGCGGGCTAGACGGGTCAGAAGTGACGATGCACACCTTTGAAAACCCATCCAACGGCTACAACGCCGAACTGGGGCCACGCGCCACATTGGGCACTTGGGCTGCCTATCAAGACCGCGCGATCATCGGCGAGTCGCTGCTATGCTACGGGCGCGGCGATGGCGGCGGCGGCCCGACCGAGGAAGACATCCTGCGCACCCGCCAATTGGCCGACTTTCCGCTGGTGCCCAAAATGCGCCATGTGAATGTGACAGAATGGTTCCAATCCATCGCCACCCGCGCGACAGCCCCTTTGCCCAAATGGGTGGGCGAGATTTATCTGGAATACCACCGTGGCACGTTAACAACCCAAGGCCGCACCAAATACCTGCACCGCCGCGCTGAACGCGCCTTGATCGGGGCCGAGGTGTTGGGATCACTGGTCGCCCTGCGCGGCGGCGCCCTTCCCACCCCCGCTCAAGACGCTTGGCAAGTGCTGCTGCGCAACGAATTCCACGATATTCTGCCGGGTTCCTCGATCCGCGAAGTGTATGAGGTGGCAGAGGCGGAACTGGCTGGCGTCATCAAAGACGGCACAGCGCTTCAGGCCAAAGCTCTTGCCGCCTTAGCCGCAGGCATGGCGGGGCCAACGGCGGGGGTCGTGATCGTCAACCCAGATTTGCAACCCCGCCCCCTTCGCCTGACATCAGCGCAACCTTTGCCATTTGGCCAAACCGTCGAGGGCGGTTTTGTTCTCTCTGCCCCCGAAGCGGTGGCGGGCCTGTCGGTGACAGCGCGCACCAGTTTTGCCGAAGCGGGGCCTTTAACCGTTTCCACCACGGGGCTGGAAAACGGCTTCGTCAAAGTCACCCTATCGCCAGACGGCACCCTGTCCAGCGTGATCGACAAGCGCACGGGGCGGGAATGTTTGGCGGGGCGTGGCAACCAGATTTGGGCCTATGTCGACAAACCGCGCTATTTTGACGCGTGGGATATTGAAGAAGACTACACCGCCTCGGGCCGCGAAATCGTGGCCGACAGCATCGACGTCACCGAAACCGGCCCGCACCGCGCCGCCCTGCGCATCACGCGCCGCTTCGGGGCCAGCACCATCGTGCAGCACCTGCGGCTTTGGGCCAATTCGCCCCGTGTCGAGTTCAAGACCGACCTTGATTGGCACGACCGCCGTGTGCTGCTGAAAACCCGCTTCCCCCTCGCCGTGCAATCCGATCACGCGCTGTTTGAATGCGCTTGCGGGGTGATTGCGCGGCCCACCCATCGCAACACGCCGTGGGATGAAACCAAATACGAGGTCGCCGCCCACCGCTTTGCCTTGATGGCCGAGCGCGGCTTTGGTGTGGCCCTTTTGAACGATGGCAAATACGGCCACCACGCTTTGGGCAATGAACTTGGCATCAGCCTGCTGCGCTCGCCCGTCTTCCCCGACTTCTTGGCAGACGAAGGCGCACAATCGTTCACATACGCACTTTTGCCCTTTGCGGGCGATTGGCTGGAAGGCGGCGTTCTGGCCGAAGCGCAAGATTTGAACCAACCTTTGCTGGTACAAACCGCCCAAGTGACCGATGGCGCGTGGCAAGCCATTGCCACTGACCCCGCACTGGCGATTTCAGCCCTAAAACCCGCAGAAGATGGCCAAGGTTTGGTCCTGCGCCTATATGAACCCGCAGGCGGCACTGTGAACCCAGACCTGCGCTTGCCCGCCGGATGGAATCAGGGCGGCGCGGTAAACCTGTTGGAAAAGCCCAGCGCCCAAGTGGGGGCCATGGGGCCCTTTGCCATCCGATCCGTCAAACTGCTGCGCGACTGAGCAAAGGAAACACCATGCGGATTGAAGACATCGAAACCCCTGCCGTTCTGATCGACCTTGATCTGGTCGAGGCGAATATCGCACGCGCTCAAGCGATCTTTGACCAGCTTGGCAAAAGTTTTCGCCCCCATATCAAGACCCACAAAATCCCCTATCTCGCCCGCTTGCAGATGAAGGCGGGGGCGATCGGGATTGCCTGTCAGAAAATCTCGGAAGCCGAGGTTTTCGCCGCTGACGGCTTTGACGACATTCTGCTGTGCTTCAACCTGCTATCCCCCGCCAAAATCGCCCGCGCACGGGTGCTGGCCGAGGCGGGGGTTCTGTCGACAGTGGCCGACAATGCCGAAACCATCGCCGCCTTGGCAAAGGGCATGGCAGGGTCCACCGTACCGCTGCGCGTCTTGGTGGAATGCGACACAGGCATGGGCCGCTGCGGCGTGCAAAGCCCGCAACAGGCCTTGGAATTGGCGCGCTTGGTGGCGGGATCGGCGGGCTTGGTGTTTGGTGGGTTGATGACCTATCCCAAACCCGATGCCGAAACGCAGGTAGAGGCGTTCTTCTCAGCCGCCCGCGATTTGATTGTGGCGGAACTGGGCAGTTGCCCCGTCATCTCAAGCGGTGGCACGCCGTCCATGGCGCAGGCGGCCCTTGCGCCGTCAATCACCGAATACCGCGCGGGAACTTATATTTACAACGACCGCTCTTTGGTGGAACGCGGCGCTTGCCAGATCACCGACTGCGCGCTGACGGTGCTGGCAACCGTGGTAAGCCGCCCCACGCCTGACAGGGCTGTGCTGGACGCGGGATCAAAAACCCTTAGCTCTGACCTGTTGGGCCTGCAGGGCTATGGGATGATCTTGGAACACCCCGAAGCCTCGATCACCGGTCTTAGCGAGGAACACGGCAACGTCACCCTGCACGGCGCATCCCCTCGCCCCAAGGTTGGCGATAAGGTGCGTGTTGTGCCGAACCATTCCTGCGTGGTCAGCAACCTGACCGACCGCGTGGTCTTTCACCGCAGCGGTGAAGTGCTGCGCCACGAAGATGTCGCGGCACGGGGGTGTGTTGTTTAAGCCATGACCCTAGTTTTCGCGCACGCCACCTCTGCCCAGCACAATACCCCTGCGGGCCACCCCGAACGGGTGGACAGGATTGCTGCGGTAGAACGCGGGTTGGCGGGGCTGGCTGTTAAGCGCCGCATCTCTCCTTTGGCGGCGCAGGCCGATATTCTGCGCTGCCATCCCCAAGCCTATATCGACCGCATCCGCTTGGCTGAGCCAGCCAGCGGAACGGTGCAACTTGATGCTGATACGTGGATGTCACCTGGTTCCTATCAAGCAGCGCTCCGCGCCGTGGGCGGGGCCTGTGCGGCGGTGGATGCCGTTCTGGCAGGGCAGGATAAAACCGCTTTTGTCGTGGCCCGCCCGCCAGGCCACCATGCCGAAAGCGCCACGCCGATGGGCTTTTGCCTGTTTGGCACAGTGGCCATCGCCGCCAAGCGGGCTTTGTATCATCACGGGCTAGGGCGGGTGGCTGTGGTGGATTTCGATGTGCATCACGGCAATGGCACGCAAGATCTTCTATGGCACGAACCCCGCGCCTTTCTGGCCACCAGCCAGCAAATGCCGCTTTGGCCCGGCTCGGGTGATGCGTCTGAAACTGGCGCGCATGGCCAGATTTTGAACCTACCCCTGCCCCCCGAAAGCACCGGCGCCATGATGCGCGCAGCTTACGAGGCGCAGGTTTTCCCCGCGCTTGACGCGTTCAAGCCTGACCTGATCCTCATCAGCGCGGGCTTTGACGCTCACGCCGCAGACCCTTTGGCCAATCTGAACTGGCACGAGGATGACTTTGCTTGGCTTACCCACCGCCTGTGTGATCTGGCGGCCACCCATGCCCAAGGGCGGGTGGTATCCTGTCTGGAAGGCGGCTATGATCTTGGGGCGCTGCAGACCTCGGTCGCAGCGCATGTGTCTGTCTTGATGGAGCGCAGCCTTTGAGTGAAAAACCCGTCACCGACCTGTCCTTTGAAGAGGCCATGGCAGAGCTTGAAAAAGTCGTCACCCAACTAGAGCGGGGCGATGTGGCGCTGGAGCAATCCATCAGCCTTTATGAACGCGGCGCGGCGCTCAAGGCGCTTTGCGCGGGCAAGCTGAAAGAGGCCGAAGAAAAGGTTGAACTGATCCGCGCCAGCGAAGGCAAAGCCGTGGGCGCAACCCCGGTGGAGGGGATGTGACCTTTCCGGCCCGCCTTGCTGCTGACGCTGCCGCCGTTCAAGCCCATCTGGCCGCCGTTCTGGCAACGAAGGGCAATCAACCCGTGCATGATGCCATGCGCTATGCCCTTACGGGCGGCAAAGGTCTGCGCGGGTTTTTGGTGCTGGAAAGTGCCCGTCTGCACGACATCGCGCCACAAAACGCCCTAAGCGCCGCCGCAGCGATAGAGGCGTTGCACGCCTATTCGCTGATCCACGACGATCTGCCCTGTATGGACGACGACGACCTGCGCCGTGGCCAACCCACCGTGCACCGCAAATGGGACGAGGCCGTGGCCGTTCTGGCGGGTGATGCGCTGCAAACCTTGGCCTTTGAACTGCTGTGCGATCCGGCTTTGGGGCCTGAAAAGGTGCGCATGGGCTTGGTGCTGGGCTTGGCAAAAGCCTCAGGCGCAGAGGGCATGGTGCTGGGTCAAGCGCTGGATATGGCGGCGGAAACGGCATCAACCCCCCTAAACCTTGACCAAATCATCGCCCTGCAAGCCGGCAAAACCGGTGCGCTGATCCGCTTTGCCGCCCAAGCTGGGGCGATTATGGCACAGGCCGATACGACTGCCCTTGATGACTACGCACAGGCGCTGGGCTTGGCCTTTCAGATTGCCGATGACATCTTGGATGTGCAGGGCGACCCTGCCAAAGCGGGCAAGCGGCTTGGCAAGGATCAGGCCGCAGGCAAGGCCACCTTTGTGTCTTTGCTGGGGCTAGACGGCGCAAAGGCCCGTGCCGCCGAACTTATCGCCCAAGCCGAAGCCAGCCTTACCCCCTATGGGGCCAAAGCCGCGACCCTTAAGGAAGCAGCTCGTTTTGTGATTGCCCGGGAAAGTTAAGCACCCATGACCAACCGCCCCGCCACCCCCATCCTTGATCGGGTGCATCTGCCCGCTGACATGAAAGCCCTGTCTGACCGCGAGCTGAAGCTTTTGGCCGATGAGTTGCGGGCCGAGACGATCTCGGCCGTGTCTGTCACAGGCGGGCACTTGGGCGCGGGCTTGGGCGTGGTGGAACTGACCGTGGCACTGCACGCCGTCTTTGATGCGCCGCGCGACAAGCTGATCTGGGATGTGGGCCACCAATGTTACCCCCACAAAATCCTGACAGGTCGCCGCGACCGCATCCGCACGCTGCGCAGCGAAGGCGGGCTGTCCGGCTTTACCAAACGCAGCGAATCGCCCTTTGACCCGTTTGGCGCGGCGCATTCCTCTACCTCGATCTCGGCGGCTTTGGGCTTTGCTATGGCGGCGGAATTGGGCGGCGATCCGGGCGATGCGATTGCGGTGATCGGCGACGGGTCCATGTCAGCCGGCATGGCGTTTGAGGCGATGAACAACGCAGGCCATTTGAAAAAGCGCCTCTTCGTGATCTTGAACGACAACGAAATGTCCATCGCGGCCCCGGTGGGCGCGTTGTCAACCTATCTGTCGCGGCTTTATGCGGGCGCCCCGTTTCAAGAGATCAAACAGGCCGCCAAGGGCATGGTCAGCCTTTTGCCCGAACCCTTTCAAGAAGGCGCGCGGCGGGCGAAAGAGCTGCTTAAGGGCATCACAGTCGGCGGCACGCTGTTTGAAGAGCTGGGCTTTTCCTACATCGGCCCAATTGACGGCCACGATCTAGACCAGCTTTTACCCGTGCTGCGCACTGTCAAAGCACGCGCCACAGGGCCCACGCTGATCCATGTGATCACCAAAAAAGGCAAAGGCTATGCCCCCGCCGAAATGGCCGCTGATAAGGGCCATGCCCGCGCTAAGTTTGATGTGCTGACGGGCGAGCAGAAAAAGGCAGCCTCTAACGCGCCATCTTACACCAAAGTCTTTGCCGAGGCTTTGCTGCGCACCGCGCAGGAAGACAGCAAGATCGTGGCCGTCACTGCCGCCATGCCAGATGGCACAGGGCTGGATCTGATGGCCAAGCACTTTCCCAAACGGGTGTTCGATGTGGGCATCGCCGAACAACACGCCGTCACCTTTGCCGCAGGGTTGGCGGCGGGGGGGATGAAACCCTTCTGCGCGATCTACTCTACCTTCTTGCAGCGGGGCTATGATCAGGTCGTGCATGATGTGGCGATCCAACGCCTGCCCGTGCGCTTTGCGATTGACCGTGCGGGGTTGGTGGGGGCCGATGGCGCGACCCATGCCGGGGCCTTTGACGTGGCCTTTATGGCGAACCTGCCCGGCATGGTCGTGATGGCCGCCGCCGATGAAGCGGAACTGGTCCACATGGTCGCCACCGCCGCCGCCCATAACGATGGGCCCATCGCCTTTCGCTATCCGCGCGGCGATGGTGTGGGTGTGGAGCTTCCCAGCCGTGGCGTGCCGCTGGAAATCGGCAAAGGCCGCATGATCCGCCAAGGCGCGCGCGTGGCGATCTTGTCTTTTGGCACCCACTTGGCCGAGGTGGTGCAAGCCGCCGAACTTTTGGCCCTGCGTGGCCTGTCCCCCACGATTGCAGACGCCCGCTTTGCCAAACCGCTTGACCGCGACCTGATCTTGGACCTAGCCCGCACGCACGAAGCGCTGATCACGATTGAAGAGGGGTCGATCGGCGGCTTTGGTTCCCACGTCGCGCACCTTTTGGCCGAGGAAGGCGTGTTCGACACCGGCCTAAAATTCCGCAGCATGGTCTTGCCCGACACTTTCATCGACCACGCCTCGCCCGAGGCGATGTACCGCGCCGCCGGCATGGACGCCGCCCAGATCGAGGCAAAGGTGCTACAGACGTTGGGCGTGGCGGTGGTTGGGAAAAGGGCCTAGGTCACTTCTTAAGGTCTAGCCCTTCCCCCCGCCCCCCATTCAGCGCATTCTGCGCCAAATCGGGGGGCGCTTTGAATATACGCTATGTCAGTCTATCGGGTCGGGGGCGCACAGATGCTTGCGTCACCGCAGCCGTGCGGCAGATGCAGGCGGCGGGGGTGCGGTTGTGGGGGACGTTTGCCTTGGAAACCGACGATCCGGCTTGCGATATGCTGCTGCAAGTGCTGCCTGACGGGCCGGTGATCCGCATCAATCAAAACCTTGGTCAACAGGCCAAAGGCTGTCGGTTGGACGGCGACGCGCTGGAACAAGCGGTGATGCAGGTGGCAGCGCGCGGCAACGGGGCGCAGGTCTTGGTGGTCAACAAGTTCGGCAAGCTGGAAGCCGCAGGGCGCGGCTATGTGCCCCTGATCGTACAAGCGCTGGACCTTGGCCTTCCGGTGCTGGTGGGCGTCAGCGCCTTGAACCTGCCTGACCTGCTGGCCTTTACCGACCATCTGGCCGAACCCTTGCCCGAAGACCCCGCCGCGATTGCCGCTTGGGCCTTAGCTTGCGCCTAACCCAAGCCCTGAGATTTTTCTCTTGGCATTAAGGATAGGCGCGGTCAAAGTGCCGCCACAAATAGATCGGAACGAACCGCCATGACACAGAATGCCCATTCCGAACCGGTCGAAAAGGTGGAGGCCTTGGTCGTGGGCGGCGGTCAGGCTGGCGTGGCGATGAGCGAGCATTTGACCCGCTGTGGCATATCTCATCTTGTGCTGGAACGCGGGCGGATCGCGGAACGCTGGCGGTCGGAACGCTGGGATTCGCTGGTGGCCAATGGCCCCGCATGGCACGATCGCTTTCCGGGCATGGAATTTCCCAACGCGCATCCCGATGCCTTTGTTGGCAAGGAAGCCGTGGCCGAATACTTTGAAATCTACGCCAAAAAGATCGCAGCCCCCATCCGCTGCGGTGTCGCCGTGACCAAGGCCAGCCGTCTGGAGGGGCGGGCGGGGTTTGCGGTGGAAACCTCGGCTGGGGCTTTCGAGGCCGAGTATATCGTGGCCGCCACAGGCGCGTTTCAGCGGCCGATTGTGCCTGACACCGTGCCACAAGGCAGCGCAATCACCCAGATGCACTCCAGCGCCTATCGCAACCCCGCACAATTGCCGCAGGGCGCGGTGCTGGTGGTGGGCGCGGGCTCGTCTGGCGCGCAAATTTCGGCTGAACTGCTGGAATCGGGGCGCAAGGTTTACCTGTCGGTCGGCCCGCATGGCCGCCCGCCGCGCAGCTATCGAGGGCGCGATTTTGTCTGGTGGCTGGGCGTTTTGAACAAATGGGATACCGAATACACCCCCGGATCGGCCCATGTCACCATCGCCGTCAGCGGCGCGCATGGCGGGCAGACGGTGGATTTTCGCACGCTTGCCGCCAAGGGCATGGTGCTATTGGGTAAGACCAGCGGGTTCGATCATGGCACGATGCGCTTTGCGCCGGACCTTGCCACCAACATCGCCAAGGGCGATGCCGATTACCTTTCGGTTCTGGGCGAGGCAGATGCCTTTGTCGCCCGCACCGGCCTGACCCTGCCGCCAGAACCGCAAGCGCATATCATCGGGCCTGATCCTGAGTGCCTGACAAACCCGATCTTGCAGCTGAACTTGGCACAAGCAGGCATCACCACGATCATCTGGGCAACGGGATTTGAACGCGACTATACTTGGTTGAACGTCAACGCCTTTGACGGCAATGGCCGCCCCAAGCATCAGCGCGGCGTTTCCACCGAACCCGGCATCTACTTCCTTGGCCTGCCCTATCAATCGCGGCGCGGGTCATCGTTCATCTGGGGCGTCTGGCATGATGCCAAACACGTGGCCGACCACATCGCCAAGCAGCGCGCCTATCTTGCCTATCAAGGCACGGGCCACCCGCCCGTTTGACCCAACCCCCTAACCTTGGAGTGCCCTATGGCCCACCAACGCATTCGCCCGTTCAATACCAAAGTCACCTATCCTGAACAAAAGCTCGACAATGATCTGGCCCATGCCGTTGTCACGCGCGGCGGGCGCACCGTGTGGTTTCGCGGCGCCTGTCCGCAAGATTTGGACACATCGGTGAACCTTGGCAGCCATGATCCGGTCGAGCAAACCCACAAGGTCATGCAAAACATCAAACAGATCATCGAAGAGGCCGGTGGTTCGATGGAGCATCTCGTCAAACTGGTGGTCTACCTGACCGATGTGCGCCACCGCGAGGCGGTGTATCGCACCATGGGCGAATATATTCGCGGCGTGCATCCGGTGTGCACCGGCCTGACAGTGGTGGCCTTGGCGCGCCCCGATTGGTTGGTGGAAATTGACGCCACCGCTGTGATCCCAGACTGACATGACATTCTCCATCGTCGCCCGCTGCGCACAAACCGGTCAATTTGGCATGGCTATATCGTCCTCCTCTCCAGCCGTTGCCGCACGCTGCGCCTATGCGCGGGCGGGGGTTGGGGCGGCGGCCAGCCAGAACATCACCAACCCCGCCTTGGGCGATGCCATGCTTGATCTGATGGCCGCAGGACATTCTGCGCCGGATGCGGTGAAACAAGCCGTGGCGCAGGAAAAGTTCCCAGAATACCGCCAGCTTTTGTGCGTGGATGCGCAGGGGCGCACGGCGACTTGGTCGGGGCAAAATGCGCTGGGCATTTGGGGCGCTGCCGAAGGGGACGGTGTGGCCGCTGGCGGCAATTTGCTGGCCGACAAAGCCATTCCCACCGCCATGGTCACGGCCTTTACGGCGGCCAAAGGCCATCTGGGCGACCGTTTGCTGACTGCGATGCAAGCGGCCCTTGCCTTGGGCGGCGAAGCAGGCCCCGTGCATTCGGCGGGCTTACTGATCGTAGGCCAACACCCTTGGCCCTTGGCTGAACTGCGCTGTGATTGGGAAGAGGGCGATCCCATCGCCCATATCGCCCGCGCTTGGGGCATCTACAAACCCCAGATGGACGCTTATCAAACCCGCGCTTTAGACCCGCGCGCCGCCCCCGCCTATGGCGTGGCAGGAGAAAAATAATGGCCCTACGCTTTACCCTTCGCCAATTGGAATATCTGGTGGCCGTGGGCCATGCCGGATCGGTCACATTGGCTGCAGAACGGATGAATGTCTCTGCGCCCTCGATCTCAACCGCCCTAGCCCAGCTAGAGGCGGAACTGGGCCTGCCGCTGTTCATCCGAAAACACACCCAAGGCATGATTGTCACGCCTTCAGGCCGTGAGATCATCCGCGAGGCGATCTCAACCCTCGCCGCCGCCCGCACCCTGGCAGAACTGTCAGGCCAATTGCGAGGCACAGTGACCGGCACTTTGAATCTGGGCTGCCTTTTGACCTTTGCGCAAATCCTCGTGCCACAATTGCGCCGCGGCTTTGTGGAAGTGCACAAAGACCTCATCTTTCACCAAACAGAAACCCACCAAGCCGCCCTGATCAAGGGCCTGCATGAGGGCACGCTGGATGTGGCGCTGACCTATGATCTGGCCTTGCCGACTGACCTGATGTTTATCGATCTTGGCGCGCTGCCGCCCTTTTTGAACCTGCCCGCAGACCACCCCCTCGCGCAGCGCGACAGCGTGTCGATAGCTGATCTGGCGGGCTATCCGATGGTCCTGTTGGATCTGCCCTATTCGACTGATTACTTCCTGTCTTTGTTCGAAAAGGCTGGTGTTAAGCCGCAGATTGTCGAACGCAGCAGCGATATGGAAGTGGTGCGATCCCTTGTGGCCAATGGCTTTGGCTTTTCCATATCGAATTTCCGGCCCATTTCAAACGTGGCGGCCGATGGCAGAAAACTGGTTTTCCTGCCCATATCTGGCCCCGTGCAGCCCATGCAGATCGGGCTTTTGTATCGCAAGGGGGCAGGAACCTCGCTGACCATCCAAGCCTTTATCGACCACGCCAAAACCCACCTGCAAGCCGTCTTGCCCAGCCTGATTTTGCGAGCGTGATCTGATGCGCGACCCCCGCTATGACATTCTGTTTGAACCCATGGCGATTGGCCCCCTAACGGCGAAAAACCGCTTTTATCAGGTGCCCCATTGCAATGGTGGCGGCTACCGCGACCCTTCTGCCGCCGCCGCGATGCGCGCCACCAAGGCTGAAGGTGGCTGGGGTGTCATCTTCACCGAACAGACCGAAATGCACCATTCGTCTGAAATCACCCCCTTTATCGAACTGCGCCTGTGGGAGGATAAAGACATCCCCTCGATCGCCAAGATGGCGCAGGCCATGAAAACGCATGGCGCTTTGGCGGGGATACAACTGGCCTATTCAGGCATCAACGGCCCCAATATGTACACCAAAGAGGTGCCCCTTGCGCCGTCAGCCCTGCCCATCCGCACCTTTACCAACGATCCGGTGCAGGCCCGCGCGATGGATAAGACCGATATCAAGAACCTGCGCCGCTGGTTTGTGAATGCCGCCAAGCGCAGCAAATTGGCGGGGTTTGATCTGATCTGCCTATACGGCGCGCATGGCTTTGGCATCTTTCAACATTTCCTGTCCCGCGCCACCAACCAGCGCAGCGATGAATACGGCGGCAGCCTAGAAAACCGCTCGCGCTTTGCGCGTGAAGTGCTGGCCGATCTGCGCGATGCTGTGGGCGATACGATGGCGCTGACGCTGCGCGTGTCTTTAGATGAAACCATCGGCCAACTTGGTTTTTCCAACGCCGAAGTGCGCGATTTCATCGCGATGAACGCCGAACTGCCCGACCTGTGGGATTTGGCCATGGGCACGTGGGAGGATTGCTCTGGCCCCTCGCGGTTCAAGGAAGAGGCAGCGCAAGAGGCTTGGGTAACGGGCATTCGCGACCTAAGCCCCCGCCCCGTGGTGGGGGTTGGGCGCTTTACCTCGCCCGATGTGATGGCGCGGATGATCAAGCAGGGGCGGTTGGATTTTATCGGCTGTGCGCGCCCGTCAATTGCCGATCCGTTCCTGCCGCGCAAGATTGACGAAGGCCGGATTGACGATATCCGCGAATGCATCGGCTGCAACATCTGTGTGACGGGCGATATGACCCAAGGCATGGGCCGCTGCACCCAGAACCCGACATGGATGGAAGAATGGCGGCGCGGCTGGCATCCGGAAAAAATCGCAGCGAAAGGCGAAAGCCAGTCGGTGCTGATCATTGGGTCTGGCCCTGCGGGGCTAGAGGCCGCACGCGCAGCCGCCTTGCGCAGTTATGACGTGGCCGTGGCCGAGGCGCTGGAAACTTACGGTGGCCGTGTCGCCCGCGAACGCCAGCTTCCCGGCCTGTCGGCTTGGGGACGGGTGGCGGATTATCGGCTGTATCAACTGGGCCAACGGCCCAATGTGCAGATGTATCCCGGATCACGCCTAACGGCGGAGGAGGTTTTGGCCTTTGGCTTCCAGCACATTTGTGTCGCCACAGGCTCAACGTGGAGGGCCGATGGTGTGGCGCGCCAGCACGTTGTTCCCATGCCGATCAACGCGCAAACGCCCATCTTTACGCCCGACGATCTGATGGCGGGCCGCATCCCTTCGGGCAAAGTTGTGGTCTTTGACGACGATCATTACTACATGGGCGGCGTTCTGGCCGAACTTTGCGCGCAAAAGGGCTGCGATGTCACCTTGGTCACGCCATCGGCCTTTGTGTCGGATTGGACAGCGAACACCCTTGAACAATCGCAAATCCACCGCCGTTTGTCGGGCCTTGGCGTGGCGATAAGGCTGAACACGGGGATTGCTGCGGTGCAGGCGGGCGGGGTGGAAACCAGTTGCACCTATACTGACGCGCGTGGCCTGATTGAATGCGATGCGGTGGTCCTTGTCACCTCGCGCACGTCAAACGACGGGGTGTTCTTAGACCTTATGGCGCGGCAGGGCGATTGGGCCGATGCGGGGATACGCTCGGTCAAGGTGATCGGCGATGCGGCGGCGCCTGCGCCTATCGCTTGGGCCACCCACGCGGGCCACCGCTATGCCCGCGATCTGGACGCGCCCGATCTGGGCGACGCGCTGCCTTTCCGCCGCGAAGTCACGCAGATCGAGGATTAGGACATGGTGCTGGACTCTGTCCGCTTGTTTGGCAAAGACGGCCTGTTTGACCTGCACCTGCAAGATGGGCGGATTGCGCGGATCGTTCCGGCAATCAGCCAAGGCGAAGGCTTGCTTGCCCTTCCCGCTTTCTGCGAAAGCCACGCGCATTTGTTTGGCGGCGGTGTGACGCTGGCGCAGTTGAACCTGTCGCAGGTGCATGACGCCGTAGCCCTTAGGGTGGCCCTGCTGCGCCATGCAGCCGCGACACCTGAGGGCGATATGGTCTGCGCTTACGGCGCGAATTACGACCTGCTGGGCGAAAACCGCCCCGACCGCCACGCTTTGGATGCGGTACTGGCTGACCGCCCGCTGTGCATCACCTCGACCGATTTTCACTGCGCTTGGGCCAATACGGCGGCTTTGCAAGCGGCGGGCATTCTGCACGGCGCCGACGCTGGTGCTGGGGCCGAGGTGGTGATGGGCCCCGATGGGCGGGCGACCGGAGAGTTGCGCGAATTCGCCGCGATGGCCCTTGTGCGCCACTTGGCCCCGTCGGGCGGGCGCGAAGGCTTGGGCCTGACAGCGCAAGAGCCAGAGGGCATCACCCCAACCCAGCGCGCTAGCGACAAGGCCACCCTGCTGCGGGCGATGCAGGAATGTCTGCGCCACGGGATCACCTCGGTCGTGAATATGGACGGCAACCTGTATCAGGCGGACCTGCTAAAGGAGTTGGCCCAAGACGGCCTGCCCCTGAACGTCAGCCTGCCGATGACGCTGGTTCCCGGCCAATCCCCCACCTGCCGTGCAGAACTGCTGCGCGCCGCCGCCCAAGCGCCCGTTGGCCGCCTAAGCTTTGGCCGCGTGAAAATGTTCATGGACGGCGTGTTTGATACTTGGACCGCCTTTCGCACCGATGATTACCCGCGAAAGGCGGGCTTTAGATCCGCTCCGCTGTTTGACGCCGAAGAGTTTGCGCAAATCTGCATCGAAGCCGATGCGCTTGGCCTGCAAATCGCCGTTCACGCCGTAGGCGATGGCGCTGTGCGTGCCACGCTGGATGGCTACGCCGCCGCGCGCGCAAAGAACGGCCCCCGCGATGCGCGCCATCGGATTGAACATATCGACATGATCCACCCCACCGACCTGCCGAGGTTGGCAGCGTTGGGGGTTGTGGCCTCCATGCAGCCCGTGCATCCGCCGGGGCTGGCGGGTTTGCCCTTGGAACCCACAGTGTCGATCATGGGGCAAGCGCGGTGGAAAGACACGTTCCCATGGCGGGCGATCAAAGACCAAGGCGTTGCGCTGGCATTCGGCACAGATTGGCCCGTATCACCCCTGTCGCCGCTTTATGCGCTGCACTGCGCCCTGTCGCGCCAACCTTGGGGCGAAGGGCAGCCCGACCAACGCCTGAAGCTAGGCGAAGCGTTGGATGCCTACACCCGCGCTGGCAGCTATGCGCTGTTCACCGAAAACTTGCGCGGGCAGATTGCCGTGGGGATGCGCGCCGATGTGGTGGTGCTGCGTGGGGATGTGCAGGGGTTGGCCCAGCGCCCTGATGCGGTTGAAATTGTGGGCGTTTATGTGGATGGCGAACAGGCCTAGCGCAGGAAAACGCTGCGCAGGCCGTTCATGGTGGCCACCAAAGCCTCGGATATTCCGGGCTCTGACAGGGCGTGTCCTGCCAAGGGGATCAGCCGCAAATCGCACTTTTCCCAGCCCTTGGCCAACGCCCAAGCAGCCTTGGGCGGGCAGATCATGTCTAACCTTCCCTGCACAAGGGTCGCCCCAATATGCTCGATCCGCGCGCGGTTTTGCATGATCCAGCCGTCGGTTTCCAAAAAGCCAGCGTTCTGGAAATAGTGGTTTTCCAGCCGCGCAAAGGCGCGGGCATAGTCAGCCGGGCCTTCGCCAAACGGCCCGTTGGCAGAGATCGACGCCAGCGCGTTTTCCCAATTCGACCAAACGCGCCCCAGCTGAATCTCTTCCGCCAAATCGCCGGAAAACAAACGGCGGTGATAAGCACCGATCAGGTCGGATTGCTCTTCAAGCGGAATTGGGGCCAAGAAACGCGCCCATAGATCAGGAAAAAACGCCCCCGCCCCGCCGCCATAGAACCAATCGAGCTCGCCCCGCGTCATCAAGAAGATGCCGCGCAGCACCAGATGGGCGACATGGGCGGGGTGGGTGATGGCGTAAATCAGCGCAAGCGCAGCCCCCCAACTGCCGCCGAACAGGATGAACTTTTCCACCCCCAGATCGTGGCGGATGCGTTCAATGTCGGCGACCAAATCCCATGTCGTGTTGAATTCAACCCGCGCATGGGGGCGCGAGCGGCCACAACCGCGCTGGTCAAACAGCACGATCCGGTAATGCAGCGGGTCAAAATAGCGCCGCATCGCAGGGCTGCACCCGCCCCCTGGCCCGCCGTGCAGGACCAGAACCGGCACGCCTTGGGGGTTGCCGCATTGTTCAACGTAGATGCTATGGCCCTGCCCAACGTCGATCACGCGCTGATCGAAGGGTTCGATCGGCGGGTAAAGATAGTCTGACGCGCGTTTTGGGCCTGCTCTATGATCCATAAGGCCCTATATACCGTTTCTAACGGCCGCTGACACGACTTTTGAAGGATTTTTGCCATGCAAACCACCATCGACCCCAGTGAAGTCGCTAAATTTGAAGCGATGGCCGCCGAATGGTGGAACCCCAACGGCAAATTCCGCCCGCTGCACCTGATGAATCCCTGCCGGTTAGACTATATCACAGGCCAAATCGCCGCCGAATATGGCCGCGATTTGACCAAGCCTTTGCCGTTTGCAGGGTTGCGGATTTTGGATATTGGCTGCGGTGGTGGGCTTTTGTCAGAACCCATGGCGCGACTGGGCGCTGAAGTGGTGGGGGCTGATGCAGCGCCCCGCAACATTCCGGTGGCGCAGGTACACGCGCAAGCCTCTGGCCTTTCCATCGACTATCGCTTTACCACCGCCGAAGATCTGGCGGCAGCGGGCGAGCAGTTTGATGTGGTTTTGAACATGGAAGTGGTCGAACACGTCAGCGACCCTTTGGCCTATCTGACCGCCTGCCATGATCTGCTGAAGCCCGGCGGTATCATGCTGTGCTCTACCCTGAACCGGAACCCGAAAAGCTATCTGATGGCGATCATCGGGGCGGAATGGGTGATGCGCTGGTTGCCCAAGGGCACGCATGACTGGGCCAAGTTCATCACACCCGACGAGCTTTACGCCCTAATCAACCGCGCTGGCCTAACGCCCGTTGACCGCAAGGGCATGGTTTTTAACCCCGTCTCTTGGGGATGGAGCCTGTCTGCCCGTGACTTGTCGGTCAATTACGTCACCACCAGCCGCAAAGGCTGACCCAAGGGGTATGCGCCCTTGGGCCAAGCGCCCCTAGTCGGCCGAGGATTTTGCCCAAAGGTTGATGTCACGCTCAAGGCTGATGCGGTCAATCTCGGCCAGTTCGGCGGCGGTGAATGACAGGTTGGCCAAGGCCCCAACGCAATCAATAACCTGTTCAGGCTTAGAGGCCCCGATCAGGGCCGAGGTGATGCCCCCATCGCGCAGCACCCAAGCCAGCGCCATTTGGGCCAAGGTTTGGCCGCGCGAAGCCGCCAGATCGTTCAGCTTGTTCAGGCTGGCCACCGCGTGATCGGTCAGCACCCCCGGATCAAGGCTTTTGCCTTGGGACGCGCGGCTGCCGGTGGGAATGCCCTTGAGATATTTGTTCGTCAGCATCCCCTGCGCCAAGGGCACAAAGGCGATTGATCCCATGCCCAGATCGGCCATCGTCTCTTTCAAGCCATCCGTTTCAACCCAGCGGTTCAGAATGTTGTAAGACGGCTGGTGAATGATGCAGGGCGTGCCAAGGTCCTTCAAAATCGCCGCCGCCTCGCGCGTGCGCTGGCTGTTGTAGCTGGAAATCCCCGCATACAGCGCGCGGCCCGAACGGACGATGTAATCCAGCGCGCCCATGGTTTCTTCCAAAGGCGTGTCGGGGTCAAAGCGGTGCGAGTAGAAGATGTCGAAGTATTCCAGCCCCGTGCGCTTTAGGCTTTGGTCGCAAGAAGCCACCAGATACTTGCGGCTGCCCCATTCGCCGTAGGGCCCGTTCCACATGTGATAACCCGCCTTGGACGAAATGATCATCTCATCCCGCAGGTCTTTGAAATCATCGCGCATGATCCGGCCAAAGGCGGTTTCGGCTGACCCTGAGGGGGGACCATAGTTGTTGGCGATGTCAAAATGCGTGATACCCAGATCAAAAGCCGTGTGCAAAATCGCCTGTTTGGTTTGATGAGGCGTGTCATCGCCAAAATTGTGCCACAGGCCCAAGGATATGGCGGGCAGTTTCAGGCCGGTCTTGCCGCAGCGGTTGTAAATCATTTTGTCGTAACGGGTTTCGGCGGGGATATATGTCATCTGGCGCGCTCCTATGCTTGCCACCTTTTCCAATGGGGGCGGGAAAAAATCCAGCCCTTTCCGGAGGCGGGTTGAGGAATATCAATACGGCACGGCGCAGAATGGTTTAGACTTGGGGCAAGGGGTATAAAGCCAGCATGGGTCTTTCGGTCATTCCTAAACTTTGGGCCAGCGCTGCCGTTCTGGCGGTGGTGCTCGCCTGTGCTCTGCCGAGCCGCGCCTTGGACGGGGTGACCTTTACCGTGGCGGGCACGGAGTCCACGCTGATGCGCGATCTGCGCGCGGCCTCGGGTTTGGTGGGGGCCGGTAAGGACAAGGCGGCACTTGACCTGTTTGCCGATGCGCGGGCGGAATATGGCAAGCTTCTGTCAGCCCTTTATGCCGCAGGCCATTACGGCCCCGTCATCCATGTCTTGATTGACGGACGCGAGGCCAACAGCATCGCCCCTTTGGATGCGCCCAGCGCCATTGGCACGGTCGAGGTGATGGTTGACCCAGGCCCTACCTTTGTCTTTTCCAACGCCACGGTCGCCCCTTTGGCGGGCGACCAACCCCTGCCGCCCGGCTTTGCCACGGGTCTATTGGCGGGGGCGGGCCAAGTGCAGGCGGCGGTTCAAGCGGGCATTGACGGGTGGCGAGGCCAAGGCCATGCAAAAGCCGCTGTCGCAGAACAGGCGCTAACGGCCGATCATGCCAGCGCCACCCTGTCGGTTATGGTGCGGCTAAACCCCGGCCCCGTTTTGCGCTTTGGCGATCTTACCGTGAACGGGGCCACCCATATCCGCCCCGACCGTGCGCGCAAGATTGCGGGCTTGCCGTCAGGCCAACGCTTTGATCCGGCGGAAGAGGCGCGCGCAGCGCAGCGTCTGCGGCGGAGTGGCGTGTTTTCCTCGGTCACCCTGACCGAAGCTGAGACCATCACTGCGCCCGACCTGCTGGGCATCACGGCAGACCTATCCGAGGCCCTGCCCCGCCGCTATGCCTTTGGGGCCGAAGTGGCGACGAACGATGGCCTGAACGTCAACGGCAGTTGGCTGCACCGCAACCTTCTGGGTGGCGGCGAGCGGTTCGAGGTGACGGGGGCTGTGAGTAACATCATCGCCTCGGGCAGCGGGCTGGATTATGCGCTTGGCACCACGCTAGACCGCCCCGCCACACCCGATGCCGATTCAACACTGAACCTGTCGGCCAGTTTGGGCCACAAGAATGACGCCGATTACTCCGCCGATACCGTGGCACTGGGCGTGGGCCTGACGCATTATTTCAGCGACACACTCACCGCCCATGCCGCGGTGGCCTATGACTTTTCCGATGGCCGCGACAGCGCGGGCAATTTCACCTACCGCAGCCTGCAACTGCCGTTGGGCGCGACGTTAGACACACGCGACAGCAAGACCGAGGCAGCCCGTGGCTATTACCTTGACCTTGGGGCCAAGCCCTTTTTCGGCTTTGGCGCGACCGACGATGGCGCGCGCCTAACCATGGATGCGCGGGCCTACAAGGCCTTGGGCGCAAAGGGGGGTGCTGTGCTGGCGGGCCGTCTGCAAGGTGGGGCCATCTTGGGCGCGTCAGCCCTTGGCACACCGCGCACCGACTTGTTCTATTCCGGTGGCGGCGGCACGGTGCGGGGGCAAGCCTATCAAAGCCTTGGGATTTCGGTGCTGGATGGGGCCACTTGGGTCGACACGGGCGGCACGGCGTTTCTGGCCGCCTCGGTCGAGGCGCGGATGAAGGTGAGCGCCAATATCGGGGTGGTGGGCTTTGTTGATGCGGGGGCGGTGGGGCAAGGCACGGTCACGGGAACAGGCAGCGATTGGCAAGCGGGCGCAGGATTGGGCCTGCGCTATGGCACGGCGGTTGGGCCTTTTCGGTTGGATCTGGCGATGCCTGTGCGGGGCGCGCTGGACGGCGGAGTGCAGATATATGCAGGCTTGGGGCAAGCGTTTTGATGCGGTTCGCGATCACCCTTGTGCTTGGACTGATGCCTTTGGTGGCTGTGGCCGACAGCGCTGTGGACAAGGATTTTCTGACCACATGGCTGCAAGACAGCCTGTCGGGCGCGGGGCGGGTGGTAACGATCGACGGGTTTGAAGGCGCCTTGTCGACCCAAGCCAGCCTGTCGCAACTGACCATAGCCGATGACCAAGGCGTCTGGCTGACGCTGAAAGACGTCAAGCTAGATTGGAGCCAGAGCGCCCTTTTGTCCGGCCAAATCAAGATCACCGATCTGTCGGCGGCTGAGATTGACCTTGAAAGACTGCCACAATCGCAGCCCAACACCACCCTGCCCATCGTCACCGCACAGCCATGGTCGCTGCCCGATCTGCCCGTGTCGATCACCATCACATCCATCGTGGCGGAAAAGGTTGTGCTTGGCCCGTCTGTTCTGGGGCAAGCCGTTGCGGCGCGCCTTTCTGCCCAACTTACCCTGTCAGGCGGCGAGGGCACAGCGCATCTGGATATGCAGCGGCTGGACGCAGGGCCGCAGGGCCATGTTCTGCTGCAAGCCGCATATTCCAACGCCACACAGGTCTTGGACCTGTCGCTTGACGCGGCCGAGGGGGCGGGCGGCATCGCGGCCAGCTTGCTGCATATTCCCAGCACACCTGCCACGCAGCTGACGCTGGAGGGCCACGGCCCCCTGACGCAGTTTGACGCGCAGGTGGCTTTGGCCACCGATGGGCAGCCAAGACTGAAGGGGCAGCTGACCCTTGCCGATGATGCACAGGGCAACAGGGTATTCGCGGGGGAACTGGGCGGTGATCTGACGCCGCTGTTTTTGCCCGACTATGCGGCCTTCTTTGGCGTTGAAACGGCACTCAGCCTGAAAGGCCAACGGAGGGCGGACGGCGGGGTGCGGGTAGATGCGCTGTCGGTCAAATCCCAAGCCTTGCAGCTGGACGGGTCGATGACGCTGAATGCCCAAGGACAGCCCGAAAAGCTGAACCTGACAGGGCGCATGGCGCAAAAGGTGGGAGCCGTCACTCTGCCCTTCGCCTCTCCCACGCCCATCACACTCAACAGCGCAGATGTGACGCTGACCTATGACCAAGCGCAAAGCGATGTCTGGCGCTTTGAGGCGGCGGTCAAGGGCGTGTCGCGCGGCGCTTTCAAAGCCGCCAGCGCCACGATCTTGGCACAGGGGCGCTTGCAGGATGGGCTGTTTGACGGCTCAGCACAGGTTGAAACCGCAGGGCTGGCGCTGCCCGACGCTGGATGGGCTGCAGCACTGGGGCGGGATATTCAGGGCTCGGCTGATTTTGGCTGGACGGCTGGCACATCAGATTTGCAGATCACCCACCTGTCGCTGACAGCCCCCGGCTATCACGTCACTGCCGAAGGCGACCTTGGCCCTATGGCAGCCATGCAAGGCCATGTCGTGGGGCATTATGATGACGTTTCGCGCCTGTCGGCTATTATGGGGCAAAGTCTATCTGGGGCAGCCAGCTTTGATCTGGCGGGCCATCTTGATCCAATCAGCGGGGCGTTTGATGTAACGGGGTCGGTGCTGGGCCAAGCCTTGGGCGTGGGACTGGCGCAGATTGACGCCCTGATGGCGGGCGAAAGCCAGCTTGACCTGTCAGCCAAGCGCGATGTCACAGGCACAATCCTGCGCGCCTTGACGCTGAACGCCGCAAGCCTGACAGCAAACCTATCGGGCAGCTTGACGCCCAGCCGCACTGATTTGTCGGGGGAGGTGGCGTTTGGCGATCTCTCAGCCTTTGGGGCGGGCTATAGCGGCGCCCTGCAAGGCACAGCCAGCTTGCAGGGGGCTGCGGGTGAAAGCGTTTTGATGCTGGATGCGACGGGAACCGATCTGGCGATTGGGCAGGCGCAAGCCGATGCGATCCTGAGGGGCAGGTCCAAGCTGACGGCATCTTTGGCGTTGGACCCTCAAGGGGTGCGGCTTTTGGCGGCTGATTTGGGGAATGACCAAGTGAAAGCCAGCGTTGCGGCAAAGCCCAACGGCGCAGCGGGCGAGTTGGCCCTCTCCGCGCAACTGACCAGTATGGGCCTGATCCTGCCGCAGTTTCCGGGGCCTGTGACCCTTGCGGGCATAGCGCGCAGTGGCACGGGCGGGATGGCCGTTGATCTGACGCTGCAAGGGCCCGCTCAGATGAAGGCCGCTGTCGAAGGCAACCTGTCGCCCAATTACAAAACGGCTGACCTAAAGATCACGGGCACAAGTGCGGCGGCACTTGCCAATGTTCTTATCGCGCCAAGGTCGCTGGAGGGGGGCTTGCGCTTTGATGTCAGGCTCAGGGGGCCTTTCGCCCTATCCTCTTTAAGCGGCAAAATCTCGCTTTCCGGCGGCCGTTTGGCCGACCCCACCCTGCCCTTTGGCCTGAAAGAGATGTCTTTGGATGCCACCCTTGGCAACGGCAGCGCCGCTTTGACGGGACAGTCGGCCGTAACAACGGGGGGCAAGCTGGGCGTCACGGGGAATATGGGGCTGACGGCCCCTTACCCAGCAAACCTTGCCTTTGCGCTGAACAACACGGTTCTGCGCAACCCACAGCTTTATGCCACCACGGCCAATGGAACGCTTATCTTGAACGGGCCTGCCTTTGGCGGGGGGGTGATTTCGGGCACAATCACTCTTGGTAAAACAGAGCTGCAAATCCCCTCGACCAATGCTCCTGTGGCGGGGGACTTGCCCGGCCTGCGCCATGTTAACGAGCCCAGCGCCTCAGCCGCCACCCGCCAGCGCGCGGGGTTGGGCCAAACGGGCGGGGCAGTGCGTGGGGGGGCGGGCTATGGGCTGGATGTCACATTATCAGCGCCCAATCAGGTGTTTGTGCGTGGGCGCGGCTTGGATGCTGAACTGGGCGGCACGTTGATCCTGCGCGGCACGACGGCCAAGATATCCCCATCGGGGGCGTTTAACCTGCTGCGTGGGCGATTGGATATTCTGGGTCGGCGGCTGGTTCTAAGCGAGGCGCAAGTGCAACTTCAAGGCGCCTTGGTGCCCTATGTGCATATTCTGGCGGGGATCGAAAGCGGGGGCATTGCGTCTTCAGTGCTGATTGAAGGCGATGCCACCAACCCCGCCGTCACCTTTACCTCGTCTCCAGATTTGCCACAGGAACAGGTTTTGGCGCATCTGTTGTTTGACAGGGGCATAGACAAGATCAGCGCCTTTCAGGCGGCACAACTTGCCTCGGCTGTGGCCTCGCTTGCTGGGCGGGGCGGCGATGGCGTGATGGGGGCGCTGCGGCGCAAGACGTTGCTGGACAATCTGGATGTGCAGGCGGATGGCACAGGCAACACCACCGTGACCGCGGGCAAATATCTGGGCGACAAGGCCTATAGCGAGGTGACTGTGGGCCAAGGCGGCACATCTGCCATCAGCCTGAACTATGACCTTGGCCGCAATATCACCGCCAAAACCCATGCCGATTCGGAAGGCATGACAGGTTTGGGCCTGTTCCTGACGCGCGATTACTAAGCGTCAGGCTTGCGGCTGCGGTGCAACTCGGCATCAAAGGCCGCGCCCAACAGCACCGTATAGGCGCTGACGTAAAGCCAAATCAGCAGCACCGCCACGGCGCCGATTGACCCATAAACCCGGTTGTAAGACGGAAAGTTCGCCAGATACAGCATGAACCCCCGCGCGGCCATTGCCCACAAAACCACCGCCACCAACAGGCCCCAGCTGATCAGCGGCGGGCGGGTTGGGCCGTGGTTTGGCCCAAAGCGATAGGCCAAACCCAACGAGACCAAAACCAACGCCACCCCCAGCGCCAAGTTGGCACGGTGCAGCAGCACGGCGTCATCCCCCGGCAGGGGCAGCAGGCCGATCACCAGCGGGGCCACCACCGTGACCAGCATGGCCGACATGGCAAGACCGATCAGCGCAAGGGTCAAAAGGATCGCCTGCAATTGATGATGCCCGCTGCGGCGGTTGGGCCTGTGGTAAATGGCATTCAGCCCGCGGATCAACGCCGCCACCCCCGCGCGCGCCGACCACAGGGCAAACAGCGTCGACAGCGCCGTGGTCCACCCCAATTGCGAGCCGCGCATTTGCAGCAAGGATTGCACCTGCTCTTGCACCAAGCTCAGCGCATCCGGCGGCAAGAAGCCCTTCAACAGTTCAAGCTGGGTTTGAATAACTGCAGGGTCAAACAGGGTGCCCCAAATCGCAATCAAAGCAGCCGTCGCAGGAAACAGCGCCAAAAAGCCAAAAAACGCCACACCGGCAGAGATCAGGTCAAGCTCTGCTTGTTCTGTCCGCCGATAAAGCCGGATCAGAAAGGCCCATAGGTCGGGCTGTTGCCACAAACGACGCATACCCGTTTCCTTTTGGGTGGGTTCGCAAGGCTCTATAACAGGCGCATGGAGAGTGCGCGCCTGTTAAATTGCTGCAAAACCCACGTAGTCTTGGCGAAACGCTGGAAAGCGTGGTGTTCGGATTGCGCACGGACCCTATGGGGTTGACCCTTTGCCGGGCGTGGGTATGGTAAGGGTTTTAGGGATACTGTCTTATTTTGACGGGATTTAAGGATATATTATGATAAGAAATTTCGGACCCTTAGGCCAAAAGCTTTCTGCCATAGCCCTGCTTTGCACGCTCTTTGCCTGCAGCCCACCGCAAGACTTTGCGAATATGCAGCAAATCACTGCCGGAGCAGAGGCCGCCTCTGCGCCTTTCGCCGTTCAGATCGTCACACAAGCCACGCTGCCCACGATCCAATCTTGGCCAAGCAGCCATCCCCCCCAAAGCGGTGACTGGATCGCCCACAAAGCCGTTGCCTTTGACACCGTTATTCAGCCCGGGGATCAGATCAGCCTTGCGGTATGGGACAATGACCAAACCTCTTTGCTGGGCCAGGCGGGGCAAAAAGTTATCCAGATGCCCGACATTCGCGTCTCCAGCGCAGGCACGATCTTTTTGCCCTATGTCGGCGACGTGCAGGTGGCGGGGCTAAGTACGACCGCCGCGCGCAGCAAGGTAGAGGAGAAGCTGCACAGCATCATGCCCTCAGCCCAAGTGCAGCTGAACAGGGTGGCGGGAATGCAGAACTCGGTTCATGTGATCTCTGGCGTGCCCAACCCCGGCACTTTGCCGTTGCTCGATGCGAATGTAACGATCACCACGGTCTTGGCGCAGGCGGGTGGCATTCCGACCAATATGACCAACCCGCAGATCAACCTGCAGCGCGGTGGTAAGCTTTACACCATAGCCGCCGAAAGGCTGTTGGCGCAGCCTGAATTGGACACAACTCTGATGGGTGATGACAAAATCTTTGTGCAACCCGACCAGCGCTATTTCCTGTCGCTGGGCGCTGCTGGGCGCGAAGCGGTGATCGACTTTCCACGGGATACGGTGACCACGCTAGAGGCCATGTCGATGATCGGCGGGGTTAATCAAGACATGGCCAACCTAAAGGCCGTCTTGATCCTGCGGTCCTATCCGTCGGCGGCAGTCAGGGCTGCGCCAAAGCAGGGGCCGCCCAAGGCGCAGATGGTCTTTGCTTTTGATCTGACCAATGCCGATGGGCTGTTTAGCGCCGGGGCATTTCTGATTGAGGACCGCGATGTGGTGCTGGTGACGCAAAGCCCGCTGGTCAACACGTCTAATGCGGTGCGGCTCTTTACCAGCATGTTTACGGGGTCAAAGGCCGTCTTCAACAGCGTGCAATAAGCCTATTCGCCGTCTTCCAACCGGGTGCGCAATTCGCGCAGCACGGGCAAAACGGCGCGCACGCGGTCAGCGCCCAAGGCCTTGACCAGATCGCCGATCACCGGCGCCACAGCCTGCACCCCCGCATCGCGCGCCGCGCGACCAGAGGGGCTGATCGCCACAAACTTTCGGCGGGCGTCATCCCAATCGGGGCGGATGTGGATATGGCCGGCCCATTCCAGCTTGGACAGGGTGTTTGTCATAGCCCCGCGCGTGACGTGAAACGCCTTGGCGAGTTGGGCGGGCGTGCGCTCATCCTGCACACCGGCAAGGTGGTTCAGCACCGAAAAATGCGACAGTTCCATCCCCTTGGGCAAGGCTTTGGAGATGCGGTTGCGCGCCAGTTGATCGGTGGTCAACAACTCTCCAAACAAGGAAACGGCCAGATCTTCAAGGCGCTCACTCATGGCGCGTCAAAACCCCGATCGTGCTGCAACGAGGGCACACGGCCCCGCGCATCGGCCACTTGGGTCAGATCAAGATCCACCAGCGTCACACCGGGGTCGGTTCCGCCATCGGCCAGCACCTCTCCCCAAGGGGCGATGGCAAGGCTGTGGCCGTAAGTGCGCCGCCCTTTGCCGCCCGCTTCGGCGTGAAAGCCGGTTTGGGCGGGGGCCAGCACAAAAGCACCGTTTTCAATCGCGCGGGCGCGGAGCAAGGTTTCCCAATGGGCCGCCCCCGTGATGTGGTTAAAGGCGGCAGGCACGGTGATAATCTGCGCCCCGCCTTGGGCCAATTTGCGGTACAGGGTGGCAAAGCGCACATCGTAGCAAACAGTCATCCCGATGGGGGCAAAGGGCGTTTGCGCGATAACGGCTTGGCTGCCGGGGCGAAAGGCGGCTGATTCGCGGTACACTTCGGTTTCGGACACGTTCACGTCAAACATATGAATCTTGTCGTAGCGCGCGGCGATGCTGGCATCGGGGCGGATCAGGAAAGATCGATTGGCAAAGCGCCCATCGGAATCGCCGGTCAGCAGCGCAAGTGATCCGATCAGCAGCCAAATCCCCAGCTTTCCCGCCTCGTCCCGCAGGGCGGCCAAGGTGGCGTCATCCTCTTCCAGCCGCAGCAAAGCTTTTTGCGCGGCGCGGTTGGACCACAGGCCGTTGGTGCATTCGGGCGTCAGGATAAACTCTGCGCCTTCGGCATGGGCTTGGCGCACAAAGCCCAAGGTCGCGGCCAGATTGGCCACGGGGTCATCGGTGACAGTCAGTTGGATCAGGGCTATCCGCATCGCCTAGGCCAGCATTGGATCAAGCTTGCCGTCATGGTCTAGCGCGTGCAGATCATCGCAGCCGCCGACGTGCTGGTTGCCAATGAATATCTGCGGCACGGTGCGACCGCCATTGGCGCGGCGGGTCATGGCATCGCGCAAGGATGGGTCGCGGCCCACGTCAATCTCGGTAAATACCACGCCTTTCTTGGTCAACAGGCGCTTGGCGGCATGGCAATAGGGGCAGGTTTGCGTGGTGTAGATTTCGACAGATTTCATCAAGATCATCCTTGGGGCTGCCTATGGGATTGACGCCATCATAAGGATTTAAGCCTGTTTCGCAACGCGCGCCATGACCAAAACGGAAACAGCACTGGCCCCTGCCGCCAAACACACCTCTGCCCCCGCGGCCAAGGTGGCCCCCGATGTCATCACGTCATCCACCAACAAAATATGCCGCCCCCTCACCCGATCTGCACGGCGGGGATGCAGCGTTAAAGCGCCCGACATATTGGCAAAGCGCCCCTCGCGATTGCGGCCCTCTTGCGATCCGGTGCCGTGCGGGCGTTGCAATAGGTCGGGGCAATGGGCGAGCTGTGCGAGTAACGCTATGCGGCCAGACAAAACCGCCGCTTGATTGTAGCGCCGCTGCACCAAGCGCCACCAATGCAACGGCACGGGGACCACCAGCATATCGGGGGAAAGCAAGGGTTGGGCGGCTTTGAACATCCATTCCGCCGCCGGATGGGCAAGATCAAGCCTGTCAGCGTGTTTCAACGCCAACACCAATTTGCGGCCGTTTTCGTGATACAGCAAAGCCGCGCGCCCCGCGCGCCACGGGAGGGCGATGGCTAGGCAATCGTCGCACAGCACGGGCGCGTCGGCCTCTTCCCCCGGCAGCGGAATACCACAATGGTTGCAAACCAGCCCCGTGATAAACGGTGTCTCGCGCCAGCAATCGCCACACAGGCCAAAGTCACTGGTCACCCGCGCCCCGCAGGTGATGCATTGCGGCGGGTAGGCCATGTGCAGCAAGGCTTGCAATCCCATCACGCACTCCTATGGTCCGCGCCATGCAGACCGTGCCCATCCTGACCGAACGCCCCCAGCTTTTGCGCAACCGCCAAAAGGCCACGGCGCTATTTCTACAAGAGATGGTCGTATCTGAAGTTCAGGAAAGACTGATCGAGGTTAACAGAACCTTTACAGCCCCCGTGGTTGTGACCGCTTTTCCACAGCTTTGGTTAGAAATGCCCACAATCGCCGATGACGAGGTGCTGAACCTTGCCATTGGCGCGCAAGATTTGGTCGTGCACGCACTGGCGCTGCATTGGGCGAATGATCCGGTCGGCCAACTGGTGCAATGCCGCCGCGCGCTAAAGCCCGACGGTTGGTTTATGGCGCTGCTGTTTGCGGGCCAAACGCTGCAAGAGCTGCGCGCCTGCTTGGCACAGGCCGAGGCCGAGGTGACAGGCGGCCTGTCGCCGCGCATTCTGCCCATGGCCGAGATCCGCGATCTGGGTGGGCTGTTGCAACGCGCGGGCTTTGCCTTGCCCGTGGCCGACAGCTTTAGCACCCAAGTGCGCTATCGCGACGCCTTTCACCTGATGCACGACCTGCGCGCGATGGGCGAGGGCAACGCCATGGCTGCCCGTCTGCGCAAGCCAACGCAGCGCGCTGTTTTTGCCCGTGCGGCAGAGCTTTACCAGCAAACCTATGGCGGGGCAGATGGCAAAATCCCCGCGACCTTTGACATCGTGGTGCTGACAGGCTGGGCCCCCGCGGAAAGCCAACCCAAACCGCTGCGGCCGGGTTCTGCCGCAAACCGCCTGTCAGATGCGCTTTCGGTGCCAGAAGTAAAGCTGCCCCCCGATGCAGGTATTTGATTTGACGCAGAATGCCACTATCTGTCGCTGACGAATCAAGGAGCAAAAGATGACGGACGTCGCCCCAGGAACCGGACGCTTGGCCCATGCACCGGCCAGCCACCCCGTGGTGAAAACCCCACGGGTGGGCGTGCTTCTGGCCAATCTGGGCACGCCGGATGGCTATGACTACTGGCCGATGCGCCGCTATTTGAACGAGTTTTTGTCCGATAAGCGCGTCGTCGATCTGCCCGATTGGAAATGGCAACCGATTCTGCAGGGCATCATCCTGACGGTGCGACCGTCAAAATCTGGGGCGAATTACAAGTCGATCTGGAACCACGATCTGAACGAAAGCCCCTTGCTGACCATCACCAAGCAGCAGACAGCGGCGATCAAAGACAGCCTGACAGCGGTTTACGGCGACGATATCATGGTTGATTTCTGTATGCGCTATGGCAACCCGTCAACCGCGTCCAAGGTCAAAGCTATGATTGCGGCAGGCTGCGAGAAGATCGTGTTCTTCCCGCTTTATCCGCACTACGCGGGCGCCACGTCAGCCACGGCCAACGATGCCTTCTTTCGCGCTTTGGCGAGCGAAAAGCGCCAGCCTGCGGTGCGGACCGTGGCGGAGTACTTTCAACATCCTCTGTATATCAATGCCCTGGCGCAGTCGGTGACGGATGCCTATGCCAAACTAGAGCATAAGCCCGACGTTCTGGTGACCAGCTATCACGGCATGCCCCTGCGCTATTTAATGGAGGGCGACCCCTATCATTGCCAGTGCATGAAAACCACGCGCCTCTTGCGTGAGGCTTTGGGATGGGAAAAGGGGGCGATTGATGTCAGCTTCCAATCCGTCTTCGGCCGCGAAGTGTGGCTTAAACCCTATACCGTGGAACATGTGGCCGAATTGGCCAAGGCTGGCAAAAAGCGCATCGCGGTTATGGCGCCCGCCTTTTCGGCCGATTGCATAGAAACGCTGGAAGAAATTCAGGGCGAGATTTGCGAAGCCTTTATGCACGCAGGTGGCGAAAGCTTTACCTACATTCCCTGCCTGAACGACCAGCCCGCCCATATCGCGGCGCTTTCGGGCATCATCCGCGAAAATCTGGGCGGTTGGTTGGCGTAACGCCAAATGAAAAGGACGGCAGTTGCCCGCCGTCCTTTCAAATTTGTGCCTGTAGTTCTGAAGCGAACTTCAGTTCGTAATGCTCAGTTCGACGAAGCGACAGCAGCCACAACCAGCAGCAGCAGCAGCGGAACAACCATGCCGCCAGCGGACGACGAGGTGGTTTCAGCGACAACCGGTGCAGCTTCAACAACAGGTGCAGCCATGCCGCCAGCGAAAGCGGTCGAAGCAGCCAGAGTCAGGGCGGCGGCGAGAGCGAATTTTTTCATTTTGATCTCCGTTTATGATTTATTCAGCCGCTTGATCCGCGTGGGACGCGACAGAATTGTTGCTCGTGGCAGCATAAAAGCATTTTGGCAGCCCTTTTGCAACTGCCCAAGCAGAAATTTGAACAAGAATTGCCTGATAAACCATAGCTTACAAAGAAAAAGGCGGCAGTTTGACTGCCGCCTTTCGAGCGATACCGGAAAACCGGACCGCGCTTAGATTAGTTCGACGAAGCGACAGCAGCGACAACCAGCAGCAGCAGCAGCGGAACAACCATGCCGCCAGCCGACGACGAGGTGGTTGCAGTGACTTCAGGAGCAACGGTTGGTGTGGCAGCGCCGCCAGCGAAAGCGGACGAAGCAGCCAGGGACAACACGGCGGCGAGAGCGATCTTTTTCATAGTATTCTCCATTTAAAGCGCCAAACCGATGTTCGCAGAGGCGGCGGGCGCGTCCAAGACAGGTCCTCTTGTTACTTTACAAGCAGGTCAAAGGCAACATTGCAACACTTTCAGCGCATCTTGTGACGCACAAGGTGCAAAAATCGTCAAAAAAGCAACACTTTGGGGCCTTCTTTTGCATCCGTCACAATTTTGACACATGGAATCCATTGCGCCAGGGGCTATCCTAGATCAGCAAGACCTGCGTGCCATCCGAGGCCAGCTCGAACAATTCGACGATATGTTCGTTGTAAAGCCCTATGCAGCCGTTGGATGAGCGGCGGCCGATTTTGCGGGTGTCGTGGGTTCCGTGGATGCGGTACGTCGGCCAACCCAGATACAACGCCCTAATCCCCATGGGGTTTTCGGGCGAACCACCTTCAACCGATTTGGGCCAATCGGGATTGCGTTCCAACTCTCCTTGGGTGGCAACCCAGCGCGGGTTCACAACTTTTTGAATGACGGTGGTTCTGCCACGCTTGGTAAGCTCTTCGGTCAGCGGCACCGAGGTTGGGTATAGCCGATAGATCGACTGATCCTCAGACCAAAAATGCAGCGCGCGCGAGGTGATATCGGCCAAAATCACGCCATGGTTGGTGTTTGGGAAGTAATCCTGCCACGACATCAAGCGAAAGCTAGAGACATTCGCGCGTTCGTTGCCTTCGGTCGTGGGGGTTTCAAATTCGGTAGAGTTGGCAAAGCTCTGCCCCTGCGCCGGAAGTGCGGCAGCGGTTAAGCCTGCGGCGGCCCCTGTCAGAAACAGGCGGCGACCTAGGGTTTTGGTGTCGTCAGTCATGCGCTGATCTCCTTTTTATCACGGCTCGGCCCGATTTGGGGGTTTCTTACACCGAAAGGGCGGCCGCAGCAATTCACAGCCAAGTTAAGTCGTGTGCCTTTGCCATGGGTTTTTCTTGCCAAAGATATGCGCTAAGGACGGCGCAGGAATTTCTAAGGCCCGATTAAGGCCCAAGACAGGTGACGCAATATGGATCGACGCACAGCTTTGCTTCTAAGTGCCGCAGCGGCTTTGGCGGCTTGTGCCAAACCTGCCCCCGCCCCTGTTGGGTCAGACGGCAAGCCCTTGCCGCAGGTGTATCCCATCAAACCGGGTGACGAATCAGCGATTTTGTATCGGATGCTGGATGCCGTGAACGTGCTGCGCCAAAGCAAAGGCGCGCCGCAGGTGCAGTTGAACGCCGCCTTGATCGCCGCCTGCGCCACCCATTCGCGCGACATGGCAGTGCAAAACCGCCCGTGGCACTTTGGGTCTGACGGCTCCTCGCCCTTGGTGCGGGTCGAGCGGGTTGGTTACACCGGCAAACTGCTGGGAGAGTTGATTTCCGAAACCTATCAGACCGAACTGGTCACCCTATCAGATTGGATGAACCAAGCCGACACCCGCGATATGGTTTTGGATGCACGGGCGACCGAGATGGGATTTTCTTGGTTCCAAGAGCCCTCGGGCAAGTTGTGGTGGACCATGCTTCTGGGCGCGGCCGCTTAAAGCAGCCGTTATGGGAAGATGTTGATCTGCGTGCCGTCGTTGACCATGGCGTAGATTTCTTCGATCTCTTTGTCGGTCACCGCGATGCAGCCCGCCGTCCAATCCCCCTTCACCCGTGTCCACCCCGGCTGACCGTGGATGAAGATATCCCCACCCGGCTCTTTACCAGCCCTCTTGGCATAGGCGCGTTGGGCATCGTTGGGGTAAGAAATGCGCAGCGACAGGTGGTAAGTTGACTTTGGATTGTGCTGGCTGATGCGGTAAGCGCCTTCGGGCGTTTTGCCATCACCTTCAAACTGCTTAGGGCCCAAGGGATTGCCGCCAAGCTGGATGCGATAGGCCTTCAGCACCTTTGACCCATGCAGCAAGTACATCTTGCGGTCGGCCTTATGCACCTCGATCGTGGTGACGCTTTCGCCGTTATAGGAATAATTCTTGGCGCTTTTGGGCAGTTCAAGGCAGGCTGACAGCCCGAACAATGCAAAGGTCACAAAGATGACCCGAAGAAACCCTGCCATATCCCGCCCGCCTTGTGGTTTTTTGACGATTTAGCCCAAAGGCTGCGATCTGGCCAGTGGCTTCTAAAGCGGCGCGTTACAGCGTGAACTGCGCCGCCAATTCCACATGGGGCGACCAGCGGAATTGGTCGACAACCTGCACCCAGTTCAGCTTGTAACCGGCTTGGGCCAAAATCTTGGCATCACGGGCAAAGGTGGCGGGGTTGCATGACACGGCCGCAATCACCGGCACTTTCGACTTGGCCAAGGTATGGCTTTGGGCTTCAGCCCCCGCACGGGGCGGGTCGATGACGACGGCGTCATAGCCCTTGAACTCATCAGGCTCCAGCGGGCGACGATAAAGATCGCGGATGTCATTGGTGACGCGCTTGATCCCTTCGGCCATGCGAAAGCCCTTATCCAGCGCGGTCAGCATGGCAACATCGCCTTCTACGGCGTGGATTTCGGCGTTTTCAGCCAAGGGCAGGCCAAAGGTGCCGATGCCAGCAAACAGATCAATGATGCGACGGGCGGGGCCTACGGCCCCTTTCACACTGGCGAGCAGGGCGGCTTCGCCTTCAGCTGTGGCTTGCAGAAAAGCGCCCACGGGCAAAGGCACATTGGCACGGCCAAAGCGCATCATGGGCTGGGCGCGTTGGGCTATGACCTCACCATTCCAGCTTAGACGCGCTAGGCCAAAGGCTTCGACCAGCCGGGCCAAGTCCATCCGCTGGGTGGAATCGGCAGGTTTGCCGCCCGTCACCGCAACATCGCCGCCTGACGAGGTGCGCGTGATGGCCAGATCCATCTCCTGACTGCGCGATCCACCCAGTTTCACAATCGCCTCTAGCGCTGGAAAAGCGCCTATCAGATCGGGGTGCAGCAATTGGCATTCGGGCACGCCCACCAGCACGTCGGATGCGCGCGCATGAAAGCCCATCAACACCCCGCCCTTGGTGCGACGTGCGGCCAAAGTGGCGCGGCGGCGTGATCGGGGCGGGGATGTAATGATGGGGCGCAAATCAGCCTCTAGCCCTTGGGCGGCAAGGGCCGTGCGCACAATCGTGGTTTTCCAATCTGCCACAAATGCATCTGAAGCGTGCTGCATCATGCACCCGCCACAGGTGCGCGCATGGGAGCAAGGCGGTTTCACGCGGTGCACCGACGGCGTCAAAATCCGCACATCGGCCAAACTATCGCCCTTGACCGTGCCTTCGACCTCTTCGCCCGGCAAGGTTTGGGCGACAAAGATCGACCCTTCAGGCCCTTGGATGATCCCGTCACCCAAATGGCCCAGTCGCGCTATGGTGAAAGTCACTCTGCCGCTTCCTTGTCTTCAACGCCGATGAAGCCGCCGCTTTGACGGTTCCAGTAGCGCGCGTAAAGGCCTGACTGCGCCAAAAGCTGCGGATGGGTGCCCTGTTCGACGATATGGCCCTGATCCAGCACGATGATCCGGTCCATTTCCGCAATCGTTGACAGGCGGTGGGCGATGGCCAGCACCGTTTTGCCCTGCATGATGCGGCCCAAGGCTTCCTGAACGCTGGCTTCAATTTCAGAATCCAAAGCCGAGGTCGCTTCATCCAGCACCAAAATCGGCGCGTCTTTCAGGAAAGCACGGGCCAAAGCGATGCGCTGGCGCTGGCCGCCTGACAGCTTCACCCCGCGCTCGCCCAGATAGGCGTCATAGCCGCTGCGGCCTTGGTGGTCTTTCAGGGTCAGAATAAACTCATGCGCTTCGGCGGCGCGGGCGGCGGCGAACATCTCGGCCTCTGGCGCATTGGGGCGGCCGTAAAGGATATTCTCGCGCGCCGAACGGTTGAACATCGCGGTTTCCTGCGTGACCATACCAATCTGACGGCGCAGGGATTCTTGGGTGACGGATCGCACATCAATCCCGTCCAGCAAAATATGCCCATTTTCCGAATCGTAAAGCCGCAGCAGCAAAGCCACCAAGGTCGACTTGCCAGCCCCCGAAGCGCCCACGATGCCAATCTTTTCCCCCGGTGCCACACTTAGCGACACATCCTGCAAGCCGCCCGCCGTGCGACCATAGGCAAAAGACACATGATCCATCGTGATCTGCCCTTTGGCGCGGGGCATTTCCGTCGCATCAGGGGCATCCGTCAGAGAATAGGGCGGCGTTAAGGTGCGCAGGCCGTCCTCCACCTCTCCCAGATTGCCAAAGATGCCCATCAGCGAAAACGAAACCCAACCCGTCATCTGCGCCAAACGAAAGCTAACAGCGCCAGCAGCAGCAATATCGCCCGCACTGGCGGCGCCCGTTGACCAAAGCCACACCGTGGCCCCCACCATCAGCACGGGCAAAATCCCTGCCAAACCCATCAGGTTAAAGCGGAACCAAGATGAGATTGCCCCATACACCATCGCCGAATCGCGAAAGCCCTGCATCGCATCCAGCGCCACGCGGTCTTCGTGTTCGGTATGGGCGAACAGCTTGACGGTTTTCATATTCGTCACGGTGTCGACAATCTGCCCCGTTACATTCGCCCTTGCCGACGCCCGCATGGCCGAGGCCCCGCGCACGCGGCGCAGATAGTAGCGGATGAACAAGCCGTAAGCGATAACCCACGCCAGCAGCACCAACGAAACCGCCCCGTCAATCGCCACCATCAGCGCAACAGACCCAACGACTGAGGCCAGCGCGAAAGCCGCCGTTTCAATTGTGCCCGACACCACATCCGTCGCCGCCCGCGCCGTTTGCATCTGCTTTTGCGCGATACGTCCGGCAAAATCGTTGTCAAAGAAGGTGACAGAATGCCCCAAGGTCCAGCGATGCAAGCGCGACAAGATCAGCGGGAAAAGGTTGGGTTCGATGATCAGCGACAGGGCTGAGGTGTTGATGCCAAACACGATAGGCCGCACGATCAGATAGAAGGCCGCAAAGATGGCAAACAACTGCCAGTGCTGTTCAAACACCTGCGACGGCGTGCCAGTGGCTGCATCAATCACATGGCCCAGAATAACAGCACTTACGGCTTCCAATGATCCTGCAACGGCTGACCAAAACGTGGCCCACAACACCCCCGCCCAAGCACCGCGCAGCGCCCAGCCAAAGAACGGCAAGGGACGCGCGGGGGGCGGCAGATCGGTGGGCTGAAACGGCGCGATTGCGGGGCCAAGCATCATGGGGCGGCATGCTCCAGATCATCGCGCAGAAAGCCGCCGGACTGGCGCGCCCAGAATTGCGCGTAAAGGCCGTTTTGGGCCAGAAGGGCGGCGTGGGGCCCCTGTTCTACAATATGCCCGCTGTCCAAAACCACAATGCGGTCCATCGCGGCGATGGTGGAAAGGCGGTGGGCAATGGCGATCACGGTCTTGCCCTGCATCACACCGTAAAGCGCCTTTTGAATGGCGGCTTCCGCCTCGGAATCCAGCGCGCTGGTGGCTTCATCCAAAATCAAAATCGGCGCGTCTTTCAAGATCACCCGCGCCAAAGCCACGCGCTGGCGCTGCCCGCCCGACAGCTTCACCCCCCGCTCGCCCACATGGGCGTCATAGCCCTTGCGGCCCTGCGGGTCTTCCAGCGTGAGAATAAACTCATGCGCTTCGGCCTGCTTGGCGGCGGCGAGCATCGCGGCCTCGCCCGCATCAGGGCGGGCATAGAGGATGTTTTCGCGCACGGACCGGTGCATCAGGCTGCTGTCTTGCTGCACCATACCAATCTGGCGGCGCAGGCTAGATTGGGTGACGTGCGCGATGTCTTGCCCGTCGATCAGGATCTGGCCTTCTTCGGTGTCGTAGAACCGCAAGATCAGCTTGACCAGCGTCGACTTGCCGGCACCAGACCGCCCGATCAGGCCGATCTTCTCCCCCGGTCGCACGGTCAGCGACAGGTTTTGCAACCCACCCGATCCGCGCCCATAGTGGTGGCTTACGGCGTTGATCTCGATCAGGCCATTCTGAAAATCCAGCGGCTTGGCGTCTTTGTCATCCACAAGCGTCACGGGCTGGGTGATGGTCTGCATGCCTTCCTGCACCGTGCCAAGGTTTTGCACCAAGTTCGTCGTGGCCCACATGATCCAATAGGTCATCGAATGCAGCCGCAGCACCAAAGCCACCGCCGCCGCCACCAACCCGACCGAGGCGCTGCCCTGATACCACAGATGTATCGCCCAGCCTGACACACCCGTTACCATCAACCCGTTCAGAAACGTCAGCGCGGTGTCCATCACGGTGACAATGCGCATCTCTTTTTGGAACGTGGTGCGCGCGGTTTCGATCGAGTCTTTGGCATAGGCCAATTCACGATCGTCATGGGCGAACAGCTTTACCGAATGAATATTCGTGTAACTGTCAACCACACGGCCCGTGACGGCAGATCGCGCCTCGGAACTGGCCGTCGATGCGGGGCCAGCGCGCTTGATTGTCCAGCGCATCAGCGACACATAGCCCACAAACCACGCCACCAAGGGGATCAGCAGCCGCAGATCGGCGTTTGCCAACATGATGGCCGCCGCGATCAACGTGGTCGAGGCGAAAGCCACCGCATCAAACACCTGAAACACCGCATCCCCAGCCGCAGGGGGGGCTTGCATGATGCGGTTGGCGATGCGGCCCGCAAAATCGCTTTCAAACCAGCCCACGGGTTGGCGCAGCACATGGGCGTGTGCGCGCCAGCGCATCATGGTGCCAAAGTTGGTCAAGATCGTATTGTGCAGCAGCGCCACATTCGTGCCGCCAATGATCGGGCGGATCAACACGATGGCCAAGGCCACCAAGATAATCTCTGTCCCATGCGCCGCCCAAACGCTCGCAGGGGTGCCTTGACCAAGCAGATCAACCAAATGGCCCAAATACCACAGCAGCCCCACTTCCGACGCCGCATTCAGCGTTGAAAACAGCGCTGTAACGGCGAAAACCTTGCGGAATGGGCGGATATAGTCGGCCAGAAACGGCCACAACTGGCGCGGCGGCGTGTCGGTTTGGGTATAGGGGGCGTAGGGGTCAACAAGACCCTCAAAGAATTTGAACATGACAGGCCTTTGGATTGCTTGCGGCATATAACGCAAAATCCCCCCAAGGGAAACCACGCTTAGGCCAGAAGATCATCTCGGCTTAGGCGCAGGTCGCTGGCCAACCAGTGGCTTTCCAACTCAGCCAGTTTTGCACCCAAAGCGGGGCCAGAAAGCCCAGGCATCAGGTCAGCAGCCGTCACGGGAAAACGGCTTGCAGCCCCCCTTGCAACATCGGCTTTCCACTCGTCAGGCAAGGGGCTTTCCAACACGGCTGCGCGGGCCAGCACCGCATCAGCCCCAGCGTCTGGGCCCAGCCTCCAGCCCAAGGCTGCGGGCGACAGGGTGTTCCCAAGCTGATCGCGCAAGCGGGCCATCAGCCCCTGTTCCGACCGTGACAGGCGCAGGGCATTGTCCCAATCTTGCCCGCCCAGCACGACAAGGCGGCGCTGCCAGTGGGGCGGCGCACCCGCTTCCAGATGCACCAAGGGCGCGACATAGCGCGGGTCAGCGCCGCTTAGAACGTGACGCAAGACGCCCGAAGCGGCCATGCTGGCCAAGGCAGGTGCGGGATCGCGGGCGGATAGAAGCTTGCGCATCTCAGCCCCGATGCGCTCGCGGCTTAACCCGTCGATGCCATCCGCCAGTTCGGCGCAAGCGGCCAAACCTTCGGCATCCATGCCCAGCGCGGGGTCGCCGTAGGTGGCGGAAAAGCGGAAAAAGCGCAGGATGCGCAAGTAGTCTTCGCGAATGCGCTGTGCCGGCTCTCCCACAAATCGCAGGCGGCGGGCGCGCAGGTCGGGCAGGCCGCCCAAGGGGTCGATCACTTCGCCCGAAGGGTCGGCGTAGAGCGCGTTCATCGTGAAATCGCGCCGAGCGGCGTCTTGTGCCACATCGGTGGAATAGGCCACCACGGCATGGCGTCCATCGGTCTGCACATCGCGGCGAAAGGTGGTGATCTCATGCGGCAAACCACCGGCCAGCACCGTCACAGTGCCATGGTCAATGCCCGTGGGAATGGCCTTGAACCCTGCCGCCTCGACAAGGCGGACAACCTTTTCGGGCAGGGCATCGGTGGCCAGATCAAGATCTCCCACCAGCTCACCCAGCAAGGCGTTGCGCACACAGCCGCCGACGAACAGAACGCGGTGGCCGCCCGCTTGCAACGCTGCGCACAGCGCTTGCGTGGCAGGGCGCGTCAACCAATCGCCTGAAACCATCATGGCGCTGCCCTTTCAGCCAAACCGCGCAGAATGCGTGCGGTGGCACCCCAGATGTAATAGGGGCCCCATGGCACCACATAATACGACCGCCACACCCCGCGCCACTGCCGCCGCTCAATCGCATAGTTTGCGGAGTTCAGCAAATGCGACAGGGGAACAGTAAAAACCTCCTCGACCTCACCTGCGTCGGGGGCGGGGGTAAAGGGGGCAACCTCGGCCAAGATCGGGGTCATTTGAAAGCCGGTCACCGTTTGGTGCGGGGCCAAGCGGCCCAAAAGGCGCACGCGGGCGGCGGGCAGGCCAACCTCTTCATGCGCTTCGCGCAGGGCTGTGTCTTCAAGGCTGGCATCGCCCACTTCTTGCTTGCCGCCGGGGAAAGCGATCTGACCGGGATGGTGCTTAAGATGCGAGGCGCGCTTGGTCAAAATCACCCGCGATCCAGAGGGATCAGGCACAATGCCCACCAAAACCGCCGCAGCCCGCAGGACCATATCCTTGGGGATCAACCCCGGGTTCAGGTCAAAGTCAGACGAGGCCCCGCCCGACCGCGCAAGTGCCGCGATCAGGCGGGTCAGGTCATTCGGCATCGCCCTCGGCCTTTTTCGCCTCAAACCCCAAGGTTTTGGGGTCAAACTCGTAATGCGCGCCACAGAACTGGCAATCAGCAGTGACGATGCCTTCGGGCGTGGTCATGTGCGCGATGTCGCGTTGCGAATAGATCGACATGGTCTGGTGCACCTTTTCGGCCGAGCAAGAGCAGCCGAAATGAACAGGTGTTGCGTCAAACACACGGGGGCCTTCTTCGTGAAACAGGCGCACCAGCAGTTCGGTCGGGGCCACGGTGGGGCCAATCAGTTCCAACTCTTCCACTGTGTCCAGCAGGGCGTTCACGCGCGTCCAATTCTCAGCCGGTTCGCCGGCCAGAATATCGGTATGGGTCAACAACCCGCCCTCGCCCGACCCTTCGGGAGAGGCCACGCTTTGGCCCACTTGCGGCATATGCTGCAACATCACCCCACCACCCCGCCAATGCGAGGGGCGGCCCGGCATCTGGCTTTTGCCAAAGGTCAGCGCAAAGCGGGTGGGCAACTGTTCGGATTGGGCAAAGTAGGTTTGCGCACAGTCTGACAGGGAATTGCCCGCAATGGGGGTAAAGCCCTGATAGGGTGTCATGCCCGCGCCTTGATCTAGCATCACGGCAAAATACCCATCGCCCACTTGGGAATAGGCGCTGGCAGCAGGGTCAAGCCGGTCGGCATCATAGCTTGCATAGGCGCGAATGCGGGCGGGTTCGCCCTCGTCGCTGGGGCCATAGTAATCGGTGGCAATCAACCGCGCAGCCCCCTTGCCGCGCACCTGCAACGACAATTTCCAGCGCAATTTGATGGATTGCCCGATCAACGCCGTTAGCAAAGCGGTTTCGGCCACCAAGGCTTCGATCTGGGGCGGGTATTGGTGCTGGCTCAAAATCTCGTCCAACGCGCCGTCCAAACGGACAACGCGGCCGCGAATATCGCTGACATCCAGCTGAAAGGGCAGGACGGTATCGTCCCAAGTGATGGTGGTTCCAGAGGCCATGGGGTTTCCTTAACGTGCCAAGCTTGGCATACCGCGCCTATATAGGCAGAGCAACCGCAGCACCAAGGGGGAAAGCCATGATCAGACGCTATGGCGAGGCTGTTAAGGTCGGAAAGCCCTATCGGCGCAGGCCGGGGGTTTACGCCGTGCTGTTGCGCGGGGGGGAAGTCTTGTTAACCCATCAGGCAGCGCCCATCCCAGAATACCAATTGCCCGGCGGCGGGATTGATAAGGGCGAAGCGCCAATCGCCGCCCTGCACCGCGAGATTTACGAGGAAACCGGCTGGCATATCGCCCCACCGCGCCGGCTGGGCACCTATCGGCGGTTCACCTTTATGCCCGAATACGACATGTGGGCCGAAAAGGTCTGCACGATCTATGTCGCCCGCCCAACCCTGTGCCAAGGCCCCCCGTCCGAGGCGGGGCATACGGCGGTTTGGGCCCCCGCAAGGGTGGCGCTAGAGCTGTTGGACAATGTAGGCGACCGCGCGATGCTGTTTGGCGCGATGGCACGGTTTGGGCTGTAACGCCAAGCGGCGCGAATCGCCCCACAGAGGCTTTGTTCAAACTTTGTGCCCCTGCCCCCGCGCTGGGGTGTCGATGGTTCTTGTTCCCTTGGCAAAAACTGACTAGACCCCGCACAGTTTTTGCTGTGGGAGCGCCCCTATGTCCACCTTCAAGCCCAAGAAAGTCGTGCTGGCCTATTCCGGCGGTCTCGACACATCGATCATCCTGAAATGGTTGCAAACGGAATATGGCTGCGAGGTGGTCACATTCACCGCCGACCTTGGTCAGGGCGAAGAGCTGGAGCCGGCGCGCAAAAAGGCGATCCTGATGGGGATCAAGCCGGAAAACATCCATATCGTCGATGTGCGCGAAGAATTCGTGCGCGATTTCGTCTTTCCGATGTTCCGCGCCAATGCCCTCTACGAAGGGCTGTATTTGCTTGGCACATCCATAGCCCGCCCGCTGATTTCGCAGCATCTGGTACGGATTGCGCATGAAACCGGTGCTGATGCGGTGGCACATGGGGCCACGGGCAAGGGCAACGATCAGGTGCGCTTTGAACTGTCGGCGGCGGCCTTGGACCCTGCGATCAAGGTGATAGCGCCTTGGCGGTTGTGGGATTTGACCTCTCGCACCAAGCTGTTGGAATTTGCTGAAGCAAACCAGATTCCCATCGCCAAGGACAAGCGCGGCGAAGCGCCCTTCTCGGTGGATGCGAACCTGTTGCACACCTCGTCCGAAGGCAAGGTTCTGGAGAACCCCGCCGAAGAAGCGCCCGAGTTTGTCTATCAGCGCACCGTCAGCCCTGAAGAGGCCCCTGATCAGGCCGAAATGGTGGAAATCACCTTTGAAGCGGGCGATGCGGTGGCGCTCAACGGCGTGGCTATGTCACCCGCCACGATCTTGACCAAGCTGAACGAAATCGGCGGCAAGCATGGCGTGGGCCGATTGGACTTGGTGGAAAACCGCTTTGTCGGCATGAAATCGCGCGGGGTTTATGAAACCCCCGGTGGCACGATCTTGCTGGAAGCGCACCGTGGGATAGAGCAGATCACGCTTGATTCCGGCGCGGGGCATCTGAAAGATTCGATCATGCCGCGCTATGCCGAGCTGATTTACAACGGTTTCTGGTTCTCGCCAGAGCGTGAGATGCTGCAAGCCCTGATCGACAAAAGCCAAGAGCGGGTGTCGGGCACGGTGCGGGTGAAGCTGTACAAGGGATCAGCGCGCACAGTGGCGCGGTGGTCGGCCTATTCGCTGTATTCCGAAAAGCACGTGACGTTTGAAGAAGATGCCGGCGCTTACGATCAAAAAGACGCGCAGGGCTTCATCACGCTGAACGGGTTGCGGTTGAAGCTGATCGCTGCGCGCAATGCGCGGGTGAAGTGAGCGTTTAGAAGTTGTGTGAAACAAGGCCGGGGATTTCCCCGGCCTTTGTCATTTGATTGCCAGCGCTGCCAGCTTTTCATAATGCGGCATGGCAGCATCGGCGAGCGTTTGGAACGGCGCGGGCAAGTCGGGCAACGGGCCTTCGGGGTCATCAAGCCCCGTCGATTGATGGACGGCGTTATACCAATGCGGCGCCCAAACGCCGTCAAAGGGTTTGGGACCTGCGGGCCATGCCAGCATAGCTTCGGTGAAGGGAATGTTCAGCGCAGCGCAGAGCTTGGTAAGCGTATCGCGCGGATTCGCGCGGATGTCGAAACTATCGACCACCAGTGGCGCTGACCCCTGCCATTGGGCGACTTGGTCAAACAGTTCGGCCTGTTGGACAAAGCCAAGGTCCGCCAAAGTCGGGCTTTCGCGCTTTTTGGAATAACTCGCCACCACCCGCGCGGGGTGGCGGATCAGGAAGACATTGGTCAAGCCCCGCATAAAACCGCGATCAAAGGCGGGGACCATGTGGAGGGTCATGTGCTTTTGGTAAAACAGGCGCTGTGCGGCGGGAATGGGGCCAAGGCAGGCATTGGCGACCTTGGCGGGGTCAGGCTGACCTGCGGCGATAACCTCGGCTGTCATGGGGTGATCTATGCCCGTGGCAGCAAGATAGGCGGCGTAGAAGGGTTCGTCCCAAACGGCGCAATCTCCCCTTGCGGCGAAGGCATACATCATGGCGGTGGACAGGTTGCGCGGGCCTGACCACATGGCGATGCGGTTTGGGTCTGGGGTCATTGTGACATCTCGCTTCGGCAAAAAGCGGGGGTTTCACACCCCCGCACCCGCTGTTTAAAAGCGGGGGTTTCACACCCCCGCACCCCCGTGGGATATTTGGGCACATATGAAAGGGGGGTGCGGGGGGTCATGCGCCGACCAAATCTTTGTACAGGGCCCGGATTTTTTGGGTGACGGGGCCAAGTTCGCCCGTGCCGATCAAGCGCCCGTCGATGGTGCTGACGGGGGTTTGCGCGCCGAATGTGCCGGTAAGGAAAGCCTCGTCCGCGCCATAAGTCTCCACGAGGCTGAAGTTACGTTCAAACAAGGGGATGGCGTTGGCGCGGCACAGGTCGATCACCTTTTGGCGGGTGATGCCGTTCATGCAGTAATCACCCGTGCTGGTCCACACCTGACCCTTGCGCACGATGAAGAAGTTGCAAGCGTTGGTGGTATTTACAAAGCCATGAACATCCAACATCAGCGCCTCGTCCGCGCCGGCTTTTTCGGCGGCGATACAGGCGAGGATGCAGTTCAGCTTGGAATGGCTGTTGAGCTTGGGGTCTTGCGTCATGGGCAATCCGCGCATGTGGGGCACGGTGGCAAGGCGGATCGGGCGGGGGAGTTTGGGGCGAGAATGTTCCATAATGATCACAACGGTCGGGCCGCGTTGCGACAGTTTGGGGTGCTGGAAGGGGCGGGTTTTCACACCGCGCGTCACCATCAGGCGGGCGTGGGCATCGCTGGTCATGCCATTGGCGGCTTGGGTATCAAAGATCGCTTGCACCAGTTGATTGCGGGTTAGGCCAATGTCGATATCAACGGCCTTGGCCGCTTCGAACAGGCGGTCAAGGTGTTCATCCAGAAACGACCAAGTGCCGTTATACAGGCGGATGCCTTCCCACACGCCGTCACCCAACATAAAGCCGCTGTCATAGACCGAGACCATGGCCTGCGCCTTGGGCACGATTTGGCCGTTCACATAGATCAAGACAGCCTCGTTGCGGGCGTCATCTTCGGCCTGATGGGTGGAAACATTGTCGGTCATGGCGGGCCCCCTTTTGCGCCCAAGGTTAAGGGGGGCTTTCGGGGAAGGAAAGGCTTGGATAGGGTCGTGGGCAACCTTGGGGGTGCCCGTGCAAGATGACGTCACGCCGATGATGGCGCAATATCTGGAAATCAAGGCGCGCTATGCGGGCGCGTTGTTGTTCTATCGGATGGGCGACTTTTACGAGATGTTCTTCCAAGACGCTGTAGAAGCGTCAGAGGCGCTGGATATTGCGCTGACCAAACGCGGCACGCATCAAGGCCAACCGATCCAGATGTGCGGAGTGCCTGTGCATGCGGCGGAGGGCTATTTGCTGGCGCTGATCCGCAAAGGCTTTCGCGTGGCGATTGCCGAGCAGATGGAAGACCCCGCCGAAGCCAAGAAGCGCGGCTATAAGTCGGTGGTCAAGCGCGATGTGGTGCGGCTGGTGACACCCGGCACGCTGACCGAAGACAGTCTGCTGGATGCGCGGCGGTCGAACTATCTGTGCGCCTTTGCCGAGGTGCGCGACGAGGGTGCGCTGGCTTGGGCGGATATCTCCACAGGTGAGTTTCGCGTGATGCCTTGCCCGCCAGCGCGGCTTTCGGCGGAACTGGCGCGGTTGGCCCCGCGTGAAGTGCTGGTGTCGGAAGCGCGTGAAGCGGTGTGGGCCGAGGTGGTGCGCGAAGCGGGGGCTGCAATCACCGCCCTGTCGCGGGGCAGTTTTGATTCGGCGGGGGCCGAGGCGCGGGTTTCGGCGCTGTTTGGGGTGGCGGGGCTGGCGGCCTTTGGCGGGTTCGGGCGGGCCGAAGTTTCAGCCATGGGCGCTGTGGTGGAGTATTTAGACCTAACGCAGCGCGGAAACCTGCCCCTGCTGCGGCCCCCCGTGCGCGAGGCGAGCGGCGGCACTGTGCAGATAGATGCCGCCACACGGCGCAATCTAGAGCTAACACAGGCGCTGTCGGGCGGGCGGGAAGGCTCGCTTTTGGCGGCGATTGACCGCACGGTGACAGCAGCGGGGGCGCGGTTGCTAGAGGCGCGGTTATCAAGCCCGTCCCGCGATGGGGCGGTGATTGCGCGGCGGTTGGACGGGGTGCGCTGGTTGGTTGAGGGCGCAGCGCGCCACGACCTGCGCGCGGCGCTGCGGATGGTGCCAGATATGGACCGCGCCTTGTCACGTTTGGCGCTGGACAGGGGCGGACCGCGGGATTTGACGGCGATACGGGCGGGGTTGGCGCAGGCGCTTCAGATCAGCCTGCCTGATGCGCCCGAAGGCCTAGGCGAGGCGCTAGGGGCGCTGCGGGGGCATGAGGGGTTGGTAGGCCTGCTGGACCGCGCCTTGGTGGCAGAACCGCCGCTGATGCTGCGCGATGGCGGCTATATCGCAACCGGTCACGATGCCGAGTTGGATGCCACACGGCGGCTGCGCGATGAGGGGCGCGGTGTGGTGGGCGATATGCAGGCCGAGTATATTCAAGAGACGGGCATATCCTCGCTGAAGATCAAGCATAACAACGTCTTGGGCTATTTCATCGAGGTCACCTCGACCCATGCTGACAAGCTGATGGGCGGGGGGAGGTTTATTCACCGCCAAACCAACGCCAATGTGATGCGCTTTGCCACGGTGGAGTTGGCCGAGATGGAAACCCGCATCCTAAATGCCGGAAATCTGGCGCTAGAGCAGGAAAAGGCGCATTTTGTGGCGCTGCGGGCTGCGGTATTGGAGCAAGCGGCGGCGATTGCTGCAGCGGCGCGGGGGCTGGCGGAACTGGATCTGGCGGCGGCGCTGGCCGATCTGGCGGTGGCGGAAGATTGGTGCGCCCCCGTGGTGGATGACAGCCACGCCTTTGTGGTGCAAGGCGGGCGGCATCCGGTGGTGGAGCGCGCGCTGAAGCGGCAAGGCTTGGCCTTTGTGCCGAATGATTGCGCTTTGACCCGCGCCGAAACGCCCGCGATTTGGCTGGTGACGGGGCCAAACATGGCGGGCAAATCCACCTTTCTGCGGCAAAACGCGGTGATCGCCCTTTTGGCGCAGATGGGATCTTATGTGCCCGCCAAAGCGGCACATGTCGGGCTGGTGAGCCAGATTTTCAGCCGTGTCGGGGCGGCGGATGATCTGGCAAGGGGGCGGTCGACCTTTATGGTCGAGATGGTGGAAACGGCGGCGATTTTGAACCAAGCCGACGACCGCGCTTTGGTGATCTTGGATGAAATCGGGCGCGGCACGGCGACTTATGACGGGCTTTCGATTGCTTGGGCCACGCTGGAACATCTGCACGATGTGAACTGCAGCCGCGCGCTGTTTGCCACGCATTATCATGAAATGACGGCGCTGGCGGGCAAGCTAAAGGGTGTCACCAACGCCACGGTGCGGGTCAAGGAATGGGAAGGCGATGTGATCTTTCTGCACGAAGTGCAGCAGGGCGCGGCTGACCGCAGCTACGGCGTGCAGGTGGCGCGTTTGGCGGGCTTGCCGCAGGTGGTGGTGGACCGTGCCAAGGTGGTGCTAGAGGCGTTGGAAAAGGGCGACCGCGACAGGCCGGGGCAAAGGGCCTTGATCGACGACCTGCCCTTGTTTCGTGCGGCACCCGTGCAAGCGGTGGCGGCCTCTGCGCCGTCGGTAGCAGAGGCGCGCTTGCGCGCGATCAGCCCGGATGAGCTGACCCCGCGAGAGGCTTTGGCGGCTTTGTATGAATTGAAGGGGCTGTTGAAGGAATAGGTCGGGGCGAGCGTCCCGACCTTGGATTTTCAGCCTTGGGTGTTGGACGACACACCCACTTGTGCGGCGCGCAACAGGCGGTCGTGCAGCATGAAGCCTTCGGTCATCACCTGAATGATCGTTCCGACTTTGGTGCCCGGCAGCGGGGCTTCGAACATCGCCTCCATCGTCTGGGCATCGAACACATCGCCAATTTGCGGCGCGATGGGCTTAACGCCGTGCTTGGTCATGACATTGGTCAGTTCGCGCAGCGTCAACTCTACCCCTTCGGTCAGGGCTGCGGCTTGGGTTTTCAGCTCTTCGGGCACGGCGGTCAGGGCGCGTTTAAGGTTGTCATAGACAGGCAACAGGTCGCGCGCCAAGCGGGTGGAGCCATACTGCTCTGCCTCGCGACGATCCCTGTCGCCACGCTTGCGGGCGTTTTCGGCATCGGCCAAGGCGCGCATATAACGGTCGCGCATCTCATCCCGCTCGGCCAATGCGGCGGTCAGTTCATCATTCTCAAACTCAGGATCAAACTCCTGCAGGTCAAGATCTTCGGTGCCTGTCGTTTCGTCTGCCATCTTCCAGTCCTTCCAGCTTAGCCCTTGCCCCGTTCGGAAACCATGCGCCCCACCAGTTGGGCCGTATAGTCAACGATGGGAACAATCCGGCCATAGTTAAGCCGGGTTGGGCCGATGACGCCCACGGCGCCAATGATCTTACGGTCGGCGTTCATATAGGGAGAAACGACCAGAGTGGAACCCGAAAGTGAAAAAAGCTTGTTCTCAGACCCAATAAAAATGCGCACACCTTCGCCAGTGTCGGTCATTTCCAGAAAATCGGCGATGTCGCGCTTGCGTTCAAGGTCGTCAAACAGGGTGCGGATGCGGTCGAGGTTGAGGGATTCGCCCCCCGCCTCGATCAAATTGGCCTGACCGCGCACCATCAGGCGCTCGCCACGCTCTCCAGCGTTTTCCCACAGGGCAAGGCCGTTTTCGACCAGATCGCGGGCCAGCGAATCAATTTCTTGCCGATGGCGGGCGATTTCGGCGGCAATCAGGGGGCGCAGTTCGGAAAGACGGTGGCCTTCGGCGATGGCGTTCAGGAAATTTGCCGCCTCACGCATGGAAGACGGCGTTTGACCGGGGGGTGGGGTGAACAGACGGTTTTCCACATGGCCATCGGCGTAAACCAGCACCACAAGGGCGCGGTCGGGCGACAGGCTGACAAACTCGATATGCTTGATCGCCGTTTCCTGCTTGGGCGCAAGAACAAGGCTGGCGGAGCGGGTGATGCCCGACAGGGCCGCGCCCACCTGATCCAGCAAAGATGTGACATTGCCATCATCGCGGTCCATCGAGGATTCAATCTTGGCACGATCTTGATCGTCGATTGTGCCGACCTCCATAAGCCCATCCACAAACATCCGCAGGCCAAGTTGGGTGGGGATACGGCCAGCGGAGACATGGGGGCTATCAAGAAGGCCCAGAAACTCTAGATCTTGCATTGTGTTGCGGATCGTGGCCGCTGACAGCTTTTCCGACATGGTGCGTGTTAACGTGCGCGACCCTACCGGATCACCAGAATTAAGATAAGATTCGACCACGCGGCGAAACACCTCGCGCGAGCGGTCGTTCATCTCTGTCAGGATGGTGGATGCGTCGGACATAGTCTCTTGGTAGGACCACGGGGATGGCCCGTCAATCGGGGTTGCGCCTTTGGGCCAGTGCGTCATATCTGGCTTAAGTGAACAAGACCCCAACACAAGGTGCTGATATGCGTCCCTCTGGCCGGAAATTGGATGAAATGCGGACGGTTTCGATTGAAGCCGGGGTGATGAAACATGCCGAAGGGTCGTGCTTGATCAAGATGGGCGACACGCATGTGCTGTGTTCAGCCTCCATTGAAGAAAAGCCGCCAAGCTTTTTGAAGGGCACAGGGCTGGGCTGGGTGACGGCAGAATACGGGATGCTGCCGCGCGCCACAGGCGGGCGCACGAAGCGCGAGGCGGCGATGGGCAAGCAATCGGGCCGCACGCAGGAAATTCAGCGCCTGATCGGGCGGGCCTTACGCGCCGGGGTGGATCGTTCGGCTTTGGGCGAACGGCAAATCGTGGTGGACTGCGATGTCATCCAAGCCGATGGCGGCACGCGCTGTGCATCGATCACGGGTGGTTGGGTGGCGCTGCGGTTGGCGGTGAACAAGTTGATGAAGGCGGGCGTGATCGTTTCTGACCCGATGATTGACCATGTGGCCGCCGTTTCTTGTGGCGTTTATGCGGGGCAAGAGGTGTTAGACCTTGATTATGCTGAGGATTCTGTCGCAGGCACCGATGGGAACTTTGTCATCACGGGCCGTGGGCGCATGATTGAAGTGCAAATGTCAGCCGAAGGGGCGACCTTTTCGCGCGACGAGATGGGCAAGCTGCTGGATCTGGCAGAGGCGGGTGTTGCGGCACTGGTCGCAGCCCAGAAAGCCGCCGTGGCGTGATGCGGATTGCGTCCGGCGAAACGCTGTTGGTGGCAACGGGGAACCGCGGCAAATTGGCCGAGATTTCGGCGCTGTTGCGGCCCTTTGGCGTTTCGGTGGTATCGTTGACAGATTTGGGCTTGGGCGAACCTGACGAGACAGAATTTACCTTTGCAGGCAATGCCTTACTGAAAGCGCGGGCAGGGGCTGCCGCATCCGGTCTGGTGACTTTGGCCGACGATTCGGGGCTAGAGGTGCAAGCCTTGGGCGGCGCGCCGGGGATTTACACCGCCGATTGGGCCGAGGGCGCTGAGGGCCGCGATTTCGGGCGGGCGATGGAAAAGACGTGGGGCCTACTGCAAGCCGTTCACGCCGCTGCCCCACGCAAGGCGGCCTTTTGCTGCACCTTGGCCTTGGTGCGGCCCGATGGGGCAGAACGGGTGTTTGCGGGACGGGTCGAGGGGCAGATTGTCTGGCCGATGCGCGGCGTGCAGGGGCATGGCTATGACCCGATTTTCATGCCCGATGGCTATTTGGAAACCTTTGGCGAGATGGACGAGGCGGTGAAAAACAAGATCAGCCACCGCGCCGATGCCTTTGCAAAACTGATAGAGGACTGTTTCACGTGAAACGTATTTCCACCGGATCCCCGTTTGAGGCGACCATGGGCTACAGCCGTGCCGTTGTGAAGGGCGGATGGTGCTTTGTGTCGGGGGTAACGGGCTATGACTATGCCACCATGACCATGCCCGACAGCATCGCCGACCAAGGCCGCAACTGCTTTGCCACGATTGCGGGCGTGCTGGCACAGGGCGGGTTCGAGATGGCCGACATCGTGCGCGTGCAATACACCGTCACGGATGTGGCGCTGGTGGAGGAACTGGTTCCCGTGCTGGGCGCGGCTTTAAGCGGCATTCGCCCCGCTGCCACAATGGTAATCGCGGGCCTGATCCGCCCCGAAATGAAGGTGGAAATCGAAGTGACGGCCTTTAAGGGATGACCGAAGACTGGCAAAGCGGCGGGTTCGGCCTGTATCTGCACTGGCCCTTTTGCCAATCCAAATGCCCCTATTGCGACTTTAACAGCCATGTTGCGGCCCATATCGACCAGAATCGCTGGAAAAGCGCCTATTTGGCAGAAATTGCACGGGTGGGGGCTGAAACCCAAGGGCGTGTGCTGACCTCGGTCTTTTTCGGTGGCGGAACGCCGTCTTTGATGGACCCCGATCTGGTCGCGGCGATCTTGGAAAAGGTGCGTGAGACGTGGACACTGGCCAATGACGTTGAAATAACCATGGAGGCCAACCCCGGCTCGGTCGAAGCGGGCCGTTTTGCGGGCTACCGCGATGCGGGGGTCAACCGAATCTCCATCGGGATGCAGGCGCTGCACGACGATGATCTGCGCCGATTGGGTCGGATGCATTCCGTGGCCGAGGGGAAAGCGGCCTATGCCATCGCCCGCGCCACCTTTGACCGCGTCAGTTTTGACCTGATCTATGCCCGCCAAGACCAAACGCCCAAAGCTTGGCGCGCTGAATTGACCGAAGCGTTGGCGATGAACCCAACCCATCTGTCGCTGTACCAACTGACGATCGAGGATGGCACGGTTTTTGGCGCGCGCCACAGCCTTGGTAAGCTGAAGGGGCTGCCGGATGAGGATATCTCATCAGATATGTATCTGATGACGCAGGATATGTGCGAAGCGGCAGGGTTGCCGGCCTATGAGGTGTCAAACCACGCTAAATCCGGCCAAGAATCGCGCCACAACCTGATCTATTGGCGGATGGGCGACTATGTGGGCATAGGGCCGGGGGCGCATGGTAGGCTTACGCTGAACCGTCAACGATGGGCCACCGAAGCGCCCAAGCAACCGGGGGTTTGGCTGCAGATGGTTGAGGCTGGCTTGGCAGGAGAAATGCCCCGCAGCGCCAGTTCGCGCGACGATCACACGATGGAATACCTGCTGATGTCGCTGCGCTTGGCAGAGGGCAGCGATATGGCGCGGTTCAGGGCCATTTCAGGCTATGATCTGCCAGAAGCCAAGCTGCGCGATCTGGAAACCGCCGGACTGGTCCGGCGCGACGGCGGCCAATTGATCACCAGCGCCGAAGGGCGGCTGCTGTTGAACGCGATTTTGCGGGATTTGCTGGTTTAACAGGCCTTTAGCGCCCATCCATCATATCGCGCGGAATCTTTGACAGAACGTCACAGAGCAGATCTAAATCGTCCAAAGTGCGATATTTGATCGTCAGCACCCCGCCCTCATCCATGCCGCCATGATCAATTCTGACCATCATATGCAGGTTTGCCGACAAATCCGCCTCAATCGCACGGGTGTCGGCGTCTTTTTCAGGCTTGCGACTGCCGCGCGCGGGCTTGGCCATCACTGTTTTCGCCATCCGTTCCG
>Ga0209550_10000103_pt1 | contig 65469 bp, 48 predicted proteins | sample LauGreSuBDMM15SN_2_FD_187567 | JGI IMG/M metagenome (GOLD analysis project Ga0209550, IMG submission 187567) | Freshwater lake microbial communities from Lake Michigan, USA - Su13.BD.MM15.SN (SPAdes) (version 5) | ecosystem: Environmental > Aquatic > Freshwater > Lake | place: Lake Michigan... | reverse complement strand
ATTGTTATCATAAGTTCTAAAAACGGGTGGGTTATTGGCCGGACAAAACTGGCTATAAAACTGAATATCTCTTCGTGTAATACCCATTAAGGTTGGCACACCGCCAATAGTTTTCCATTGCCTTACCTCAATAATTAGGTTCGCCACAAAATTACCCAATGGCCTAAACCTAATATCCCCAGTAACGGCATCAATGTTAATACCTATTGGCGGAATTGCTGGTGGACTTTGAATTGGCGCGCCTAAGTATGGTAATGGAACCAATGGACTATACGGCGAAACATAAGGAGCAGAAGAACCTGGCCCAACCAAGGCCTGACCAAATGCATAACTCAATGAATCTCCATCTGGGTCAATTGCACCAAGGTTGTAAGTAAAATCTTGGCCGGCGCAAGTAACAGCAACTGGGTCGTTGGTAAATGTTGGAGATGAATTACAGGGTGTAGCACATCTATTTATGATGGCTTCGGTATAGAAATTTAATGAACCAGGATTAGACAAAGTGGTAATAGCATTATTGCGGCAGCAAGTATTCCAACCTATGCTTACAAAACAGCAAGAAGCTGGAATTGCAGATAAGTTGATTAAACCATCAAAGGTATAAACCTCAATTCCTGGCACAAAAGTACCCGGTGTTCTGCTTCCACAATTACTACAGATTGATTTTGCTGCAGCACACAAGGAAACCACATCAAATCCGCTCACAGAGGTTACCACCGTTAAATTTTGAGAGCCAAAACTCACACCTGTGCAAGGACTTGCAGGCATTCCTGAACCAGCCGGCGATGCCGCTCCAAAAATACTAATTTGAATGCCACAAGCAGGGCTTAAAGAAGTAGGGCAATTTGCACATAATTGAACCCCTTGGCAATCTTTATACAATTTGAAGGTTACATTGTAAACTCCAGGCGTACCAGTACATGTGTATGATACGTCTGAACCTACTACGTGGGTTGCCTTTAATTTAGGCATTGAAAATAGAAACAAAACCAGCAAAAAAGTAAGAGCAAAAATCCTTCTTTTGTTCTGGGTTAAGTGTAAATATATTGCGTTCATAAAAATAATTTTTCTCTTTTGTGTTATCAAAGGTAATTAAGCTATCACTTAAAACTTTCTTAATAGTGAATCAGTTGCGCTAAAGTAAATAAATTTATGAAAAGTTTAAGGGTTAAACCCAATTTTATTAAAATTATTAAGATAAAAATCCCTATTTGAACAGGAGACTGGTATGCTATATTTGGCCGAAATGCCCATTTAGCATGGAAAAAAGGATGAATTACTGAATATTTATTAGGAAATATTTTTTGACCTTGACAAAATAAAAATACTATAAAATAGGCTTTTGTGCTACAAGGATATATTATTCGTTGACCATTAAGCGTTTAAGTTTAAAAGTGCTTAAACTTCTATGAATTTAAAAATTGATTGTTCATTTATTAGCTGATTGCCAACACAAAATGTTTCCTTTAAAATAATAATTATTTTGAAATTGAAGAACCTGAGTATATTTACCTCCTAATTAACGACCAATAATAAGAGCAAGTGCAAATTAAAATTGCTTTACTTGCTGCACAAATAGAATGAGAAAATTAATACTTTTATGCCTCCTTGGCCTTATAGGGCTTAATTTAAAGGCTCAGGTAATAGATGAAATTGTGGCAGTTGTAGCCGACAAAATTATTTTACGCTCCGATATTGAAATAGCTTATGAACAAGCTTCAAGAGAAATTGGCGTAAGCCACGATTCCATTAAATGCATGATTTTGGAACAAAAGCTCATCGAAAATCTCCTCATTATTAAAGCTCAGGTTGACTCTTTGCCTATTAGTGAAGAAAGAGTAGATGCTGAACTCGAAGAACGCATTAGGTATTTTGCCCAACAATATGGCGGAGAAAAAGCCCTAGAGGAAATTTACGGCAAAAGCATCAGTGAAATAAAAGAAACTAATAGGGAGCGAATTCGAAATAATCAAATGGCTTCTGCTATGATGTCAAAAATTACGAGTAATGTGAAAGTTACCCCTACCGATATCAAAACTTTTTATAACGAAATTCCAAAAGATAGTCTACCATACTATTCTGCAGAAGTTGAAATTGCTCAAATCATTATTGAACCAAAAATTAGCAAAGAATCAAAACTGGCAGCTTTAGAAAAAATAACCGAATTAAGGCGAAGAATTATTGAGGATGGAGACAAATTGAGTACACTAGCCCTTATCTATTCCGACGATAAAGGTTCAGCCATTAAAGGTGGTGAATTAGGCTATTTTGGAAGAGGTATGATGGTGCCCGAATTTGAAGGTGCAGCCTTTAGACTTAAACCAGATAGCGTTTCTAAAGTTATTGAAACTAAATATGGCTACCACATTATCCAGGTTATTCAAAGAAAAGGAGATGAGGTAAATGCCAGACATATTTTAATTATGCCCAAAATATATTCAACCGATATTGAAATTGCCCGTAATATGATGGACAGCATTATTCAATTGGTAAAAATGGATTCGATGAAATTTGAAGATGCGGCAAAAAAATTCTCTAGCGATGAAAACACCAAAAATAGTGGCGGATTCATTGGTTCAGGCGGCTTAGGCAATACCCATATTCCAGTAGATGAATTGAGTAAAGAACTAAATATTAATCTACAACTTGTAGAGGTTGGACAAATTACCGAACCCGAATTAATTTTGCTTCCTGGTCCTGATCAGAAAAAAGCTTGGAGAATTTTTTACCTCAAAAGTGAAACGCCTCCACATAGGGCAAACCTTAAAGACGATTACCTAAAATTACAAGCAATGGCTTTTGAAAAGAAACAACAGCAAACAAAGCTTAAATGGATGGATAGAAATCGCAAACAATTTTACATTCAAGTAAACGGACCTTATGTAAATTGCGAACAAATAAAACCTTGGATTCAAAACAAATAGTAAAGTCATGGTATCTTTTTCAAACGATGTAGAAGCGGCAGATGCACTGCACAAAAAATACAAAGAACTGAGGTCAGAAATAGCCAAAGTTATTATAGGGCAAGACGAAGTAGTGGATGCAGTTCTTATATCCATTTTCTCTAATGGCCACTCCCTGTTAATTGGTCTTCCCGGATTGGCTAAAACATTGCTGATAAAAACTATCTCAGAAGTGCTTGATCTTAATTTTAGTCGGATTCAATTTACACCAGATTTAATGCCTAGCGACATTATTGGATCGGAAATATTAGACGAAAAAAGAGCGTTTAAATTCATGAGAGGCCCAATTTTTGCTAATATTATTTTAGCAGATGAAATTAACCGTACCCCTCCAAAAACACAGGCGGCTTTGCTAGAAGCCATGCAAGAAAAAGCCGTTACTACGGCCGGACAAATGCATAAACTAGAAGAGCCTTTCTTTGTGTTGGCTACCCAAAACCCTATTGAACAAGAAGGAACCTATCCTTTGCCAGAAGCCCAATTAGACCGGTTTATGTTTAATGTATTGCTTGATTATCCTTCTTTTCATGAAGAATTGGAAATTGTTAGGAGCACCACTGGAAATAAGGTGAGTCAAATAAATAAAATACTTCATGCCCAAGAAATTTTGTATTTTCAGCGGTTGGTTAGAAGAGTGCCTGTGGCAGAAAACGTTTTAGAATATGCTGTTAATTTAGTTAGCAAAACCAGGCCAAATACACCCCTTGCAGGCTCCATGGCTAATGAATATTTAGAATATGGCGCTGGTCCTAGAGCAGGACAGTTTTTGCTCATTGGTGCTAAATGCCATGCTTTAATTAAAGGAAAATATTCACCAGATATTGAAGATGTAAAAGCAATTGCCAAGAATGTTTTACGTCATCGTTTAATTAGAAATTTTAAAGCTGAAGCCGAAGGCATTACTGCCGAAAAAATAATAGAAAGTTTGTTATAGACTTTGTTATTACAAACCGTTCCTCTCTCGCCAAAGTTGGTTAAATGATTTGTCGGCTATTTTAGGAAATTCTCTTTGCTCGCCCCAATCACTTTTATAAAATTGCTTAAAGGTAAAGTTCTTTATTGCAGCTGGTCTGTTTAAATTCTTTCGGCTCAGCATAAATTTTTTCCAAGTATACCAAGCTAGTTTTTCACCCGTTTTTTCGAAACCTTGTGCCACATTCTCTTGCCTATTTCTGAGCAAATGATTGTGTAAATCTATTTTTACCGGACAAACGTCTGTGCATTTTCCGCACATGGTTGATGCATTACTTAAATACTGATAGTCTTTAAACCCTTGTTGCAAAGGCCCAACAACTTGCCCTATTGGTCCGCCACCATAACTTTGAAAACTAGACATACCACCAACATTTTTAAACACAGGGCATACATTGCTGCAGGCTCCACATTCTATACAATTTAAGGCCTGCCTTTGGTCTTGCGTTGCCAATAAATTAGATCGTCCATTGTCTAATAAAATAACAATAAACTCAGCAGGCCCATCAAAATCTTCCTTGTAAATTGGACCTGTAATGGTATTGTAAGTGGTCATTTGTTGACCAGTTGAATGACTAGAAAACAAAGGGAAAAACAAATCCAAATCTGTTAAGGTTGGCAATATTTTATCTATAGAGGCAAGTACAATATGTGTTTTTGCAAAGGCAAAACTTAACCTAGCACTACCTTCATTTTCTATTATAGCAACAGAACCAGCATCAGAAATCAAAAAATTGGCACCCGTAATTCCTAGGTCGGCTTCAAAAAACTTATTTCTAATTTCTGCTCTTATATCACTCACCAATTCCTCTGGGTCGGCCTCAATTGAAGATTTTATTTTTTGATTTAAAACCCTACCAATATCTTCAAGCTTTTGGTTTGTAACCGACTTATTAGGGTGATAGGCATTTTCATTCATTAAATCCAAAACATAATCACCCAAATCTGTTTCAACTATAATATTCCCTTTATCTCTAAGGTGCTTTGCTAAACCTATTTCATGAAAAATACTACTCTTACTTTTTACTAATTTTTTGGCATTGGTTCGCTTAATAATTGCGTCTATTTCCATTAACGCATTATTGGCATCAAAAGCCCACAAAACTTTTCCTCCCCTCCTAATGATAGATGCCTCAAAATCCACCAAATATTTATCTAAATTTTCTGTAACCTTCCACCTAATGTATGCCGCTCTTTGCTTTGCAAGGTTCAAATTGGAAAATTCTTTTATCGCTAAAACCCTGTTAACCTCCATAAAATCAAGCATAGGAAGCACCCTCTGCCTGAAATCTATATCAGTCATTTTCTTTTCTGCTTCCTTTAAAAATATTTCCTGAGGTTCCATTTATGCTTATTGAACTTAATAAACTACAACTAAGCCTTTAGTCCAAAATTAATCTTTTATTTATTAAACACAACATTGGTTCAAATAGTACTACAATAAAATATTGTCTATTAGCCTTGTGTTTCCTAGTTGCACTGCAACTAAAGCTATGGCGTTGTCTTCAAAATTATCAATAGAATCAAGGGTTTTTGCATTACATACGCATAAGTATTCAAGCTTAAATGGGGCTTCACTCAAAATATGTCTTGCGTTTTTTAAGGCAATTTCCCAGTGCTGGGTTTGCCAATTATCTTTTAAATCCTTTAACACTTTGTATATATGATGACTAATTTTCATTTCTTCTGCGCTTAACCTAATATTTCTACTGCTCATTGCTAAGCCATTTTCTTCTCTTAAAATTGGGCAAAGATTAAAAACAATATTTGGAAAATTTCTTTGAATGAGTGTTTCAATCACCAAACATTGCTGGTAATCTTTTTGCCCAAAAAATACTTCATCAGGTTCACACAACTGAAACAACTTTTTTACGATGGTTACCACACCATCAAAATGGCCTGGCCTGACTGCTCCTTCCAATAAGTGTGTTAAACTGCCAAAATCCGATGATGAATCTTTGACCAATCCATTTCTATATATTTCATCCACCTCTGGATGAAATAAAATATCACACCCTTCCTGAACCAATAATTGAATGTCATTTTCAATTGGTCTAGGATAATTAGCTAAATCACTGGCAACATTAAATTGAATAGGATTAACAAAAATACTACAAACTACTAGGTCGCATTTTTGCCTCGCAAGCCTGATCAAAGATAAATGACCAGCATGCAAAGCTCCCATAGTTGGAACAAAGCCAATTTTGACCTTTTTAGCTTTTTCCTCCTTGATTAAGGCAGTAAAAGTTTGGGAATTTTTAATTAAAATCACTTTATGCTTTGGTTTTCAAGCGTATAGATTATTACGCTTACAATTTGGGACGAATATTAAGAAATTTATTAACATTTTCCGTAACTTTGTATACTTTTTTTAACCTAAGTGTGTATGACAAAAAAGAGAGTTCTGTACATTTCTTCGGAAATGACTCCTTTCCTAAAAGTAAGTAGTGTAGGTGAATTGGCAAGAATGTTGCCTCAAGCTATCCAAGAGAAAGACAATGAAATTAGGGTTTTAATGCCAAGATTTGGTTGTATCAACGAAAGACGGAATAGGTTGCATGAAGTTGTAAGACTAAGTGGTATTAATATTACCATCGACGACAATGATAATCCGCTAACTATTAAAGTTGCCTCTCTTCCTGAGGCCAAAATGCAGGTGTATTTTCTCGACAATGAAGATTATTTTCATAGAAAATTTGTTTATACCGATGAAAACAATGCTTTCTATGGCGACAATGACGAGAGAACCATTTTTTTCTGCAAAGGCGCAATTGAAACGGTAAAAAAACTAGGCTGGCAGCCAGACATTATCCATTGCCAAGGTTGGATGACCAGTTTAATTCCATTATATTTAAAAACAATATATAAGGATGAGCCAGTTTTTCGTTTAGCCAAAGTGGTTTACTCCGTCTTCGAAAATCAGTTTGATGAAAACATGGGCAAAGAATTTGGTCGCAAGGCTAGTTTGAACGCAATTGACAACAAACAAGTTTCATCCTTGGCAAATGCTACCTGTTCAGATTTATATATGTCGGGCATAACCCATGCAGATGCATATGTTAAAGCCAGTGCAGAAATTGATCCTGAGGTAACAAAATTTATGAAGAAACAAAAGGGTAAGCCTACAATTGAACATTCTGAAAACGGTGATAATATTGATGCTTATATAGACCTGTATGATACCTTGCTTAATCGTCAGAACTAGAGTAATTGCTCTAATTCTTTTTGTTTTCATTTGCATTACTTCCTGTAAAAAAGATACAGAATCTGTTGGGGCTGCATTCGTAAGTAAGCGCAATACCTTTAATTCTTTATTCGATACCACCATTCTATTGAACACCTATTCTGTAAAGATGGATTCAATTATTAGCTCCAAGTTGACCTCGTATGCTTTTGGTGCCATTAATGATCCATATCTTGGTATAAGTAAAGCCTCCATTATCACCCAATATGGTGTGCCTGGCAATGAATTTACTTGGGGAGATGCAACTAAAGTTGATTCATCATTTTTGCAGTTGAGGTTCAGAAATGCCATCCAAAAAGATGGCACCTATTTGCTAGATTATTTCGGAAACAAAGATGCCATCCATTCTGTGAAAGTTTATTTACTTACCGAAACTATTTCCAAAGATTCTTCTTATTACTCAACCAGAAAGTACACAACTGACGGCATAGAAATGGGCTCATTCACTGGTAAATTTAACTTCACAGATTCGGTAACGGTTAATTTGGGTATTGAAAAATTGGTTATTCCGCCACATGTTAGAATTAAAATGAATAGCACCTTCAATACTTTCCTTTTCAATGGAGAAGCTGATGGGTCGTTTTTAACCGATGCTAAATTTAAGGAAAAATACAAAGGTTTTGTGATAGTAGATGAAACCAGCATTGCTCCGGGAGAAGGAGCAATTGTATATGTGAAACTCACCTCAGATGTTACTGCATTAACCGCATTCTATAAAGATTCATTAGCAGCAGATTTCCCAATTGTAGGAGGTACAAGGGCTGTTGAAGCTTCTTATAATTATTACGAGCACACAAATGTGCCCACTAATATTTTACAGACAGGCTTTAACCAACAACACAGAGATACTGGTTTTGTTCAACCATTAACCGGAGCCAAACTAAGAGTAGAATTGCCAAACTTGTCTACTTTCTTTTCCAATCCAAAAACGGTAATTAATGGCGCAGAAATAATTTTTACACCTCTAGCAGTGACTGTAAATAATTTCTTTACTTTGCCCGCAAGTATGTCTTTATTAGGTTCAGACTCCTTGGGCAAAAACGTATTTCTCAAAGACCAATTTTTTGAAAGCACGGCTTATTATGGTGGCCAACTGAGCAATAATCAATATAAATTCAATATTGTTCGTCACCTACAATACCTATTAGATGAAAAAAAGAAAGGTAGAGATTACAACTATGGTATGAACCTAATCATTAGGGCCGACGATCCGCTCACAGCTCAAAGAACAGTTCTTGATACAAGAAAAAATAGTGGTACTTTGAAACTAAAATTAACCTACACGGTTATTAATTAAAAGACATTGTGATAATTTTCTTTAAAGCAAATACAAATAATGCGCAAACTGCAGAGTTGCAGTTACACCTCAGCCAATTAGGTTTTGAATCCCAATTGGTTCAAAAACTTGGTATTTGCATTGCCCCCGCACTTTTAGATACAAATTTTTTAACGCGATTTGATTTTATTGAACGAGCTCAAATTATTAGCAGCAATTTTCAACTTTCTTCTTTAGCCTATAAAAAAGAAACTTCGTTTGCTGTAAACGGTACTCAAATGGGAACCCATTTTGCCAATATTATTGCTGGTCCGTGCAGCGTGGAAAGTGAAAAACAGATTTTTGAAACAGCAGCGTTCTTAAGTAAGAATAACATAAAATTTATTCGTGGTGGTGCCTATAAGCCTAGAACCTCTCCCTATTCATTTAGGGGGCTGGGAAAAGATGGACTAAAATTATTAAGTGAGGCGGCTAAACAATTTAATCTTAGCGTAGTTACAGAACTGATGGACTTAAGTTTATTAGACGAAGTTTTAAACTACGCAGACATTGTGCAAATTGGAAGTAGAAATATGGCCAATTTCTTTTTATTGGGAGAACTTGGCAAAATTGAAAAACCAATTTTGCTAAAAAGAGGAATGCAAGCAAAAGTAAATGAATGGTTACTCGCTGCAGATTACATCATGAGCGGAGGTAATGAAAAAGTAATATTGTGTGAAAGGGGAATTAGGAGCTTTGATCCTGCTAGCAGAAATGTGATGGATGTGGCGGTAATTCCTTTGATACAATCTATGAGTCACCTCCCAATTATTGCTGACCCTAGTCATGGCACTGGCGATGCGAATCTAGTGCCTGCATTGGCAAAAGCCAGCATGGTGGCTGGTGCAAATGGCTTAATGATTGAAATTCATCCCAATCCCAGCAAGGCACTTTCAGATGCCAAACAAGCGCTTAGCTTTAAGGCGTTCGAAAATCTTTTGGCCGATATAGATAAACTAAAACCTGCCATCCAAAAGCCAATTGACGCCAGTTACTCATTTGTTGTTTAATTTCAGATTTATTTCCCTAATTTTGTATTAATTATGTGTGGAATTGTAGCTTATATAGGATATAGGGAAGCCTGCCCTATTATACTAAAAGGATTAAAACGTCTCGAATATCGTGGATACGATAGTGCCGGCGTAGCCTTACTTGATGAAAATATGCAAATGAAGGTTTATAAAAAAACCGGAAAAGTCGTAGATCTTGAAAAGGAAATTGGCGATAGAGATACCAGTGCTTTCACTGGAATGGGTCATACCCGCTGGGCCACCCATGGCGAGCCAAATGACAGAAATGCCCACCCTCATCTTTCGGGCGATGGAGAATTTGCTATTATTCACAATGGCATTATTGAAAACTACGCAGCCTTAAAAGAGATGCTTATAGTCCGCGGCCATCATTTTAAAAGTGAAACAGATACGGAAGTTCTTATTCATTTAATTGAAGAAGTTTATAAAAATAACTCCGTTGAATTTGAAGAAGCTGTTCGCATGGCATTAACTCAAGTAATAGGTGCTTATGCCATTGTTATCCTTTCTAAAAAAGACCCCAATTATTTAATTGGTGCAAAAAAAGGTAGCCCTATGGTAATTGGCGTTGGTGAAAATGAACATTTTATTGCCAGTGATGCAACTCCAATTGTTGAATACACTAGAAATGTAGTTTACATACAAGATGGAGAAATTGCCATCATTGAGGGTAATAAACTCACCATCAAAACCATAGATAATGCTATTAAAACTCCTTATATCCAAGAAATTGAATTCAACCTTGAAAACATTGAAAAAGGGGGATATGAGCATTTTATGCTGAAGGAAATTTTTGAACAACCTAGAAGTATCATGGATTCTTTTAGAGGAAGAATTCACCTGCCTGAGGCAAGAATTACTATGGCAGGTATTGATATGTTTGAAGACAAAATTAAAAATCTAGACCGAATAATAATCATTGGGTGTGGTACTTCTTGGCATGCTGGAATTGTTGGTGAATACCTTTTTGAAGATATTGCACGCATACCTTGTGAAGTTGAATATGCTTCAGAATTCCGTTACAGAAACCCTGTTATCAGAGAATCAGATTTTGTGATTGCTATTTCTCAATCTGGCGAAACGGCAGACACACTTGCGGCGCTTGAATTGGCAAAGAAAAAAGGAGCAACTATATTTGGTATTTGTAACGTTGTGGGAGCCAGTATTCCTAGATTTACAGATGCTGGAGCATACACTCATGCAGGCCCAGAAATTGGCGTAGCTTCCACTAAGGCCTTTACTGCACAAGTAACTGCAATTATTTTAATGGCTCTTTCAATGGCTCAAAAAAGAGGTACCATTACAAGTACCCGTCTTCATGAGTTTTTATCAGAAATTGAAACCATTCCTGCCAAAATAGAAAAAGTGCTCAAAACGGACGCGCAAATTCAAATAATTGCCAAAGAATTTAAAGATAGCCGCAACGCCCTATATCTTGGCCGTGGCTATGGCTTCCCAATTGCACTTGAAGGCGCACTTAAGCTAAAAGAAATTTCATACATTCATGCTGAGGGATACCCCGCTGCTGAAATGAAACATGGTCCTATTGCCTTAATTGATGAAGAAATGCCAGTTATTGTTATTGCAACTCAACATAGTAACTATGAAAAAGTAATTAGCAATATACAAGAAGTAAAAGCAAGGAAAGGAAGAGTTATTGCCATTGCAACTGAAGGCGATACCCATGTTCAATCAATGGCAGATCATGTTATTTATATTCCAAATTGCGAGGAAGCTTTATTGCCTTTAATTGCAACAATTCCTTTACAATTACTATCCTACCACATTGCAGTTTTACGCGGCTGTAATGTTGACCAACCGAGAAACTTGGCTAAATCGGTTACTGTGGAGTAATTAAAAACAATAAGCAAAAAAATGGCTGGTAGGTAATCCTATCAGCCATTTTTGTATTAAAACTTTTTATAAAAAATCTACACTATAGATAGCTAATAATGGAATCTTCATGCCATTCTTTAGAAAAGCGAAGTTTTTATCTAACCCTATTACAATTGATTCTATTTTAAACAATTTATTTCCTGCTTTTAAAATAATACAAGTAAGTGCCTTTTTGCTTTTTCCTAAGGCTATTGCTTTATCAATATTGGTACCCCTTACCCTTATATCCTCCGGCCTATCCAACACATCATTATCAGAAAACTGTGCTGAGGTTAATTCTTCCTTGCTACTAATGGGCAGCATTCTAAAATTATTGAGCGTATATCCACTTGTCATAATACACGCAAATTATGCTATTAAGTCTTATAAAAAAAGAATATCAAACAAGAGTGCCCAAATAATAGTTTTTAAGCTATTGGGCGCGCTTTGTACTGACTAATAAATCAGACGTCCCAACATAAAACGCTGAAATCATGTGCCTTATTAATTTGGGTCTTTATTCAATAGGTATTACGTTTATAAGTACATAATAAAGATGTATCAGGGACTATTAAACAGGGTAAATAGAATGAAGATGGGTAAGAGAATCGCTATCAATTTCTTCGCTGTTATAACGCTTATTCTGACTTTCACCACTGCTGCAATTTTATTACTTCAGTATGGTAAAAAAATTGATCAAAAAATCGCAAATTACTATACTCCGTTAATTAGCGCTGTAAATGATTACCAAAACCTAATTGAAGAGTCTAGAAGAATTAGTTTAGATTTTTCAAATAAGCCAAATCCTAGTAAACAATTCCAACTTCAAAAAATTCATTCAAGTGAATATGACCAACAAAAATTAACATTGATTGGCCTTTGTCAAGAACCAGAACTCGAAGATGTAAAAAACCGAATTATTGGAGTAGATAAGTCTTTAGAACCTGTGATGCATGCCCAAAAGGAATTACTGAGTTTATTGGATACCATAGATGTGTATTTGGATCTTGTTAAAATGCAGCAAGTTCAGCAAACAAGGGAAATAATAGAAGCCGAAATAGGTAAGCAAATTCTCATACTTAATGAAACAAGTATCCTAGCTACTAACATTTTTAATGAGCTAGAAGCAAAAAAAAATACGATTTATCGTAACCTTTCATACCTATTGGTATCAATGATTATTGCTATTGCATTTTTAGGTTTGCTTTCCTTTTACATAAACCATATCACTGTTATCAAACCTATCAAAGAACTCAGTGCTATTTTGGCTAAAGTTGGTGAAGGGAGAATCATTTCGTTTCAGTCTCAAAATACAAGAAATAATGAAATTGGAGAAATGATTAACTCGGCACAGAAAGTTGTTCAGGGTTTTAAAGCAAAAGAACAAGTTGCAAATGCCGTTGGAAAAGGTGATTACGATTTAAATATTCCTATGCTCAGCGGCAAAGACCGCTTGGGGAAAGCACTCAATGAAATGAGAGATAACCTGAAACTTGCTAAAAATAAAGATCAGGACAATATCAAATCTCTTGAAAATTACACCAATAGACTTGAAAAGAAAAACAAAGAATTGGATCAATTTGCAAACATTAACTCGCACGTCCTTAAAAGTCAATTGCACGAAATCAACAATTTAACAGAATGGATTAAGAAAGACATGGAAGGCTTATTCACCATAGATTCAGCCAAACATTTTACCATGTTAAAAGGCAGCGTTCACAGAATGGAGGCAAATATTAATTCATTGCTCAAATACGCTAAAGCTGGAAAAACCAGAGAAAATCAATCAAAAATCAGCTCCAAACAAGTTGTATATGAAGTTTTAGAAAACATCGAAATACCTAATAATATTGCCATTTTAATAGATGAATCATTGCCTGTTGTTACTGCTAATGATAAAGACCTATCAGAAATATTTCATGTATTTATTTCAAATGCAATAAACCACAATATTAACAAAAAGCCTGTTTTAAATATTACCTACAAAAAAGTTGGGTCAAAAATTGAATTTTGTATTGCAGATAATGGACCAGGAATTGCTTTAGAAAATCATGAAAAGATTTTTACTATTTTTCAAACCGTAAAAGGTAGGAATGATATTGAAAATACCGGAGCAGGTTTGGCTATTGGGAAAAAGATTATTGAAGATTATGGCGGTAGAATTTGGATAGAATCTAGCCAAGGAAAAGGTTCAAAATTCTATTTCAATTGGCCCTCTTAAAAAAGGTAAAATGTATACGTAAAATTATTGGACAATGAAATTAATATCAATAATACCTTGTGCTAATCTTCATTATTTTGTAACCTTGCTTTCATTAGTTTTTGAAGCGGGCAAAAACCACTCTATAAACAAACCCTTTAAACCCGAAAGACAATAAAATAAAATTGCCAAATATATACAAACATTAAATAAAAATGAGTTTCTTTTTTCAACCCGAACAAATTTCATTAGAGGCTATTAATGAAAGAAACAAAAATACCATGTGCGAGTGGCTTGGGATTGATTTTTGCGAAATTGGTGAAGACTTCCTTGTTGCAAAAATGCCCGTTGACCATAGAACTGTTCAGCCACTTGGAATAGTAAATGGAGGTGCTTATTGTGCTTTAGCCGAAACTGTTGGCAGCATGGCCGCTAATTTATGTTTGGATCGAACCAAATATGTTGCATTGGGATTAGACATCAATGCAAATCATATAAAAGGTGCAAACCAAGGTTGGGTTTTTGGAACAGCAAGAGCGTTTCATATTGGAAAAACAACCCACGTTTGGGAAATTAAAATAAGCAACCATTTACAGCAACTTTGTTGTATTTGCAGATTAACCATGGCAGTAATTCCAATACCTAATAATGTTAAATCAACTGCCTGATTCATTTGCTATTTTTCGTTTACCAAACCAAACCCAAACTTTTCAGGTTACTGGTAAATGTAGTTCTGAACCAACTTCAATTTCTCAAATAAAGGAAAATGCCTTTCTAATTTCCAATTTCAATCAAGGAAGTGGGGCCTATTTTATACCATTTAACCAACTTGAAAATTATAAGGCCGATGATAGTTTTTCTTGCCATTTTAATGCCAATGATTTCACTGATTTAGGTGAAGCGCATTATATGGAAATAGTAGAAAAAGCAATTGCCCAAATGAAAACCAATCACTTTCAAAAAGTTGTTCTTGCCAATACCAAAACTATTCCATGCCTTCATTTTGATCCAAAAAAATTATTGGATAAAATTCAAGAGTCCTATCCATCTGCTTTTATTTATTGGTATTCCACACCGCAAACAGGAACATGGATAGGAGCCACGCCCGAACCATTGCTAACAAATGAGGATTCAACTTATAATACAGTAGCCTTGGCCGGAACTATGCTTAAATCTGAGTCGAAAAAATGGTCGCACAAAGAAAAAATGGAGCAGAAAATGGTGGAAGATTTTATCATCGAAAACCTAAACAAATACCAAATTTCTTTTACTCAAAATGGCCCATTTGATTATACCTCAGGAAATCTACTCCATCTAAAAACAGAGTTTAAATTCAATACCCAAAATAAACTTCAAAGTGCTATTGATTTTTTGGCGGCAATTAACCCAACTCCTGCAGTTGCTGGTTTTCCTGTAACAAATGCCCTTCAATTTATAAATAAAGAAGAAGGATTTATACGGTCATGTTATGCTGGCTTTGTTGGATTTAAAATTGAAAACAAGCTGCAGCTTTTTGTTAATTTAAGATGCCTACAGTGGCAAAAAGAAACCATAACCTTATTTGCAGGCGCAGGTATAACTGCCGATTCAAATGCAAAGCTAGAATGGCAAGAAACGCAGAATAAAATGGAAACATTGGCTAAATTTTTATAGCGCTATTTTACCACACACCTATTCAAAAAATTATTCAAAGGTTTCATTGCCTCAAACGACTTGGTAATTTTTTCCAAGAATGCTGCATCGTACAATTCAGTGGTTTTAAAATTTTGAACCCAGATAAAGCCTTTGTGTTTCAAATATGCCACAGCTGGATTATCAGCCTCATAACCTTTAGGTGGTCTACTCAACTTATCACCCTGTAATTCTCCAAATAATGCTTTAGCTTTTTTATTAGAAACAATTTCAAAGAATTCATCAAAATTATAATCAATTTCTTGCCTGATAGCAGCCAATAATTCAGGAATGGGTTGGTAAGCTCCCCCCGCAATAAAAATTTCCTTAGGATCAATATGAAGGTAATACCCAGAAAACATTTCCTTTTTCCCTCCAGGCGTAATAATGGCGCCAAAATTGGTTTTATAAGGCGATTTGTCCTTGCTAAAACGTATATCCTTATTGATTCTAAAAATGCATTTCTTCGGATCAAGCATAGTAATAGAAGCATCAAAACCTTGAACAGCTTGTATCAAAGTCCCCACAAATTCAATCCATTCCTTACGCAACTCCTCATATTCCTTGCGGTTTAGATCGAACCAATCCTTGCTGTTATTCGAATTTAACGCAGTTAAGAACTTTATTAAGCCTTTAAAATTCATATTCAATAATTAAATTTTACCAAAGTTAATCATTTCCTTACTTTTGCACATGAACTGCTTGGCGGCAGATATAATTTTAATACAATGTTCGATAGAGAAAGACCGAGTTTTGAAGATAGCAATAATGTAACTGTTAAGCGTTGCTTTTTCGCCTACGAATGGGCAATTAGTTTCTTAAAAGACAAGGTTACAGCAGATATTGGCTGTGCAGATGGTTATGGTACCCAGTTTTTAGCTGATTACACAGCCTCAACAATTGGGGTAGATTACAGCGAAACAACCATTGCGGAGGCACGCTCAAAACATGCGTCAAAAAAGAATTTATCATTTATAAGTGGCAAGGTTCCTCCTCTCCCTTTAGAAAGTGAAAGCAAGGAGGTTGTAACAGCTTTTCAATTTATTGAGCACATTGAGCCAAGGAAGGCTTTTCTGCAGGATGTAATGCGTGTTTTAAAGCCAGGTGGCGTATTTCTTTGTACCACACCAAATGCTAAAATGAGCATAGCTAGAAACCCTTTCCATGTGCACGAGTATACTTTTGATGAAATGCGCAAAGAGGCATCTGAAGTATTTGACAGCATTGAAATTTGGGGAGTACAAGGAAATGAGAAGGTGAATATTTACTATGAAGAAAATGCACGTTGGGCTAAAAAAATACTTCGTTTTGATCCATTAGGACTGCATAAAATAATACCAGCTTCGCTATTAGTTGCTCCATACAATTTCTTAACAAGTATTATGAGAAAGGATTTAAAAAATACCAACTCAGACACTTTGAATATACAAACCTCAGATTTTTACCTCACCCAAGATAAATTAGATTTCACTTGGGATATTGTGTTGATTGGCCGCAAAGCCTAATTCATCTATTTTATTTATCAAGGGCATATTAATGCATCCTTGGGTGCCAATAATATTCGCACCATCATTTTGAAATAGCTCCTACCACTGTTGCAGTTAATTTACCTTGTTTAAAATTTATTAAAGTTCATTTCTGGGAATTAAGTAATTCAATGGTTACATTACTTTAGATTGGATGGATGAGTATCTTAGGTTGCTTTCTCTAATTAGTATAAAAAAGAAAGGGCAGCCATAAATGGCCGCCCTTTCAATAAGATAACTATGAGCTATTAGTTTGTTTTAACAACCTTAGTTGTTTGTTTCACACCATTGATGGTTACGCTTACAAAATATACGCCATTGCTCATATTTTCAACGCTTGCCATTTGGTGGTAGAAATTACCGGCATTAACCTTCACTATTTCAGTTAAGATAACTCTGCCTTGCATATCTGTGATTTCAACATTTGCAGTTTCGTTAGATGTAGAAATAAACTTCACACCAACAGTATTCACAAATGGATTAGGATAAACTTCTACTGAGTTGTCAGAGAAATCATCTTCACTAACCATAACTGTATTTGAATAATTTACGCTACCATCAAAATCTTCTTGACGAAGTCTGTAGTATAATTGAGTACTTACAGTTAATTCAAATGCACGCTTATCAAGCAAAGCATAATTTACATTTTTGTTAACAGTACCATTTCCTTTTACAAAACTAAGCTCTGTAAAGTCAACACCATTGATTGAGCGTTCAACGCCAAATCCTTTGTTATTGATTTCATTTGCAGTTGCCCAATTTAATTGAACATTGCCATCTAGGTTTTTGGCAGCAAAGAATAACATGTTTACAGGTAATGGATTAGAGATAGTATCACCTCCCATTGCAAATTCACCATAAACAGTTAAACCTGACCTACTCAATACCGGTAAAGCATTAGAACCTGTTGTGGTAACATGAGTTCCAGACAATGTCCATGAACTAACAGCATCTGCTCTTCTTAGTAACAATAAACCAAGATAAGCATTTACTCCAGTAAAGGCACCACCAGTATATGTTGCAGTATAAGTACCACCAGTTAACGGGGTGTTCATAGTCCAATAACCGTTAATACCAGCTCTATTAGCAGTTATTGAGGCAGATAAATCTGTTAAAGGTAAGCCTGCATTTCCTGGAGTAGCATTCACAAAGCTTCCACTCAATAAACCAGAATTTACTGGGAAAGTAGTGTAGGCAATTGAGGCAGTTCTATTAGCATTTGTTGCATTAGTGAAAGGGAAATCAATACTTGTTAAAGTTGAATTGAAATAACGATTCAAGTTACCATTGATTCTACCAGTTCCATTGATTAAACCAATATTAGTGGTATCCCATCCTAGTTGAGCAATTAAAGTTCCAGTATTTAATCTACTACCAGCGCCTAAGTTCATTGAATCTCTCACAGCAACTACATTACCAGCAGTTCCAGCGAAAGTTACAACAGTTGAAGGAGTTAATTGGATAACGCCTAAATTAGTTGCAGGTACATTTGTAACTGAAATTGGAGTGGCGCTATTAAAAATTAACTTATCGTAAGGGCTAGCAGTATTTCTTGCAGGCGTCCAGTTTGCAGGTACAGTAGCATTTGTAGAAACAGAACCGTTCCAAACAAAACTACCACCAGTTGCTGGCAAAATATTTACTAAATAATCTTCAGTTTCACCATAACCATAAGTACCGCATGAGCTAATTGGTGGCGTTCCACCTTCCCATAAAGTAACACGCATTCTAGTATTACCTAAAGTAGCAGTTGCAGGTACTGTGAAGCTTCCTCCTACATAGATACCAACACCATATAAGAATGAAGTTGACATAAATACAGTTTCACCTAAGTCGGTAAAGTCACCGTCTTGGTTAAAGTCAATCCATGCACCAGTAACACCATTGTATTGACCACCGCATGTTGCTGCATGAATATCAATTGAAGCTGGTGCTCCCATGTATAAATCAGCAGGTGCAACTGTAGTTGTAAAATCAGAGTATTGTCTTAATGTAGAACCAGCACCACCAGTAGTTGTACAAGATGAAGTATTGTTTAAGTTACCAACAGTAACATTAAATATTTCACCATCAAATGTAGTAGTTGCAGCAGAAACGCAATATGCTTGACGAATTCTACGATTACCGATAGGTGCAGTAACAGTAGGTGTTTGAGAAACACCAGCAATCACCATACCAGTTACTTCGGCATCTACTGAATCTAATAATATTGCACTAGCTTTTAAATCATATGTTAACCAGAAATAGTTAGTATCATTCAATAAAGTTTGGCTACCATTAATTTGATAAGCAGGCCATGTTGCAGTTGTGGCACCAGTTACTGTATATGTTGCTCCAAACTGAGTAGTTGCTGCGAAATTAGGACTAGCGCCAGTGTAGAAAACCTTGGCATTCGCAATATTCATGGTATCATTACCACCACCATTGGTATTTAAAGAGAATTGAGTTAATGCAATTGGCGCACCTGTTGAACCAGTTCTTACCATCATTCTTAACATTCTATTTGCAGTTGAACTAGGATGCACTGCAGTAAGCTCTGTATGAACCGAGGTCGAACCAACATAAGCCATTGGAACCGATATTACTCTGTTACCAGCTGGATTACCATTTACGGGAAGATAGAATGAACCAAATGCTTGAATACTATCAAATCTAGCGTCTAATACATTTGCATTAGGAGCTGTAGCAGAAATATCATAAGCCAACCAATAGTTATTGGTATCATTCACTGCAGTATCTGCAATAATGAATTCCATTTGACCACTTGGTGCAAAAATAGTTCCTACCAGGTTATTGGTATTAAAGGTAGCAGAAGTTCCTGTTTTGTACAATTTAGCTGAAACGATATTAGCGACTGCAGTAGTACCATTAGTATTAAATCTCATATTGGTTATTACACCGGGGTTACAAGGCGAAGCAGTTACCTTAACTGGAACTCTTAACACAGGAACATCAGTTGCGCCAGCAGAAGTACTTCCTGTAACTTGAATTGCTGTAGTGCTGGTGAATGTAGCAGGACCATTAACTATATTAATAGTATAATCTTCAGTTTCACCCCAAGTGTAAGTACCACATGAAGGTGGGGTTACATTTGTTTCTACATAAACTACACGCATCCTAGTTTCTCCACTTAATGCAGTACATGGTACAGTAATAGATCCTGTTTTAAGAATACCAGCATTACTACCAGTATAAGCACCTGATGAATACGCTAATTCCCCAACATCAACAAAATCTCCATCTTGGTTATAGTCAATGTAAACTACCAAGAATGAACCGTAATTTCCACCACAAGATCCAGTGTTAATTGACAATGGTGTTGGAATACCAGCTGGAATATTTGGCGCAGCAACCGTAGCAGTATAATTTGAATACAAACTCAAAGTTGAACCAGGACCACCAGTAGTAGTACAAGTAGAAGTATTGTTTAAGCTACCAAAGGTTACATTCCAAATTTCCTCATCTACAGTACTTGTTGCAGCAGAAACGCAATAATCAGCTCTAATTTTTCTATAGCCTACTGGCGCAGTTACTGCAGGTGTTTGAGATATACCTGCAATGGTAATTGCTGTTACTTCAGCATCAATGGAATCACCTAAAATAGCTGCAGCCTTCAAATCATAGGTTAACCAGAAGTAGTTAATACCATTTGCTAATTGTTGGCTACCAGTAATTTGATAAGCAGGCCAAACTGCAGCGGTTGGCGCAGTTACAGCATAAGAACCAACTAAATTAGTAGTAGCAAAAGTTGAGCTATTACCTGTATAATACAATTTTGCATTAGCAATATTCAAAGTATCCAAGCCGCCACCCGTAGTATTTAGGTTAAAAGTGGTTGCAGCAATTGGTGAACCAGTTGCCGATGTTACAACACTTATACGCAATATTTGAGCATTGGTTGAACCAGGCGTTACATAGGTAACAACAGGGTGATTTGCCGTTGAACTAATATAAGTCATTGGCAAAGCAACAGTTAAAGCACCAGTAGGATTGTTATTGGTAGGCACTTTAAAGCCTCCTAAAATATTGATACTATCTATACGAGCATCTAATAAGTTATTGTTTGCAGCTGTAGCAGAAACATCATAAGCTAACCAATAATTAACAGTATCACCTAAATCTCTATTTACGGTATCAGACACAACAAAGTTGAATGCACCAGAAGGAGAAAAAACTGTACCTAATAATTTAGTTGTATTAAATGTGGCACCAATTCCAGTGCTATATAATTTTGCAGCCACAATATTCGCTGGAGTGGTAGTTCCAATGGTGTTAAATCTTAAATTAGTGGTATAACCAGTTCCACATCCTTGCATAGCTACTCTAACTCTCATTACTGGGAAATCTGTGGCACCAGGTGCAACTAATCCAATCATTTGAACAGCACTTGCAGATAAATAAGAAATTGGAGTGGTATTTTCGTAAGCACCAACTTTAGAAGGTACATTTCTGGTTACATTTAAAATATCTTTTGGTGCAATTGAAGTTAAATCAACACCATTATAGCAAGTAGTTACCGCATAATTAGTTGCACTCACAAACTTTGGATCAGCAAAGAAAGATGAATCACCACCAGCTGCTATAGTTTTGTAAGTTGCAGATGTAAAAGCTGAACCTCTATAGATTGTTGCATTTGTTGCAGCGTTCCAATACAGATTGTAATTAACACCATTTGATGCTGCCAAAGGAGCGCTATATAAATACAATGGAGTTTGAGTTCCTGTAGTTGCTGTACAAGCAAAAATATTATTCTTAACAATAGAGTTTGTTGGCAAGTAAGCAACCATTGGACCATAAGATGCTCCAGCTTGCGCAAAATCTACAGTGAAGGTATTATGTAATACACGAACATTTGAATTAGATTGGGCGAGCAAATATAAACCATAAGAATAGTCATAATTAACTCTACTTGTTACGTTATTATAAATATCAATGGCACCGCTAGCTGCAAAATTAAACCAATAAATTCCTGCATACGCAGCTCCTTCAATTCTATTTCCAACAATTAATGTAGTTGAACTTACTGGATTAGGACAGTCGACTGCATATATACCATATCCTTGAGTTGAAGGATTTGGAAAAATGATATTATTACTAATAAGTTCTAAATTATTAAAAAAATATTTAATATATAAACCTATGTAATAGACATTATTTATATTATTACTTCTTACCTTGTAATTCCTATTGAAAGAGTTTGAAGAATTACCATATAAACTAATGCCATAATAAGCATTGGTAATGGTATTACTATCTATAGTGATTGAGTCAACATTGTTAGCAGTTTGATCATAAGCACCAGCAGTAGCAGTAATATTAATACCATAAGAAGTTGTTTGAATTGGATTCAATGTTAAATTACATTTAACAACTGAACAACCTGTACCACTATTATTTGCAGTACTTCCAACAATACCAACTACTGTTGAACCATTAGCGGTATTAGCAATACTTAAATTTCTTAAGGCAACATAATTTGCATTATTAATTAAAAATGTTGCACCACTAGCCACATTGGCTGTTAAAGTTCTAGTAGCAGCCGTATCTCCATCAAAGGTAATGGTGTTAGTTGCAGACGCACCAATGATTGGTCCGTTTAATACTACTTGACCAGTATAAGCGCCAGGCAATACTTTAAACCTAACTGCGCCTCCAACTCCATTTATTAAATCAGCAACAGCAGCTTGGAAAGTTGGATAGTTACCTCCAGTTCCAATAGTAAATAATCCACTAATGGGTGTTTTTAAAGTAACTCTAATAGTGTCATTAGTTGCATCTGCATCTGCAGATGAATTTGGTGCATAAGAATAAACCTTAATTGCATTGGATGTACCTAACGTAATTTGGTTGGCACCCGTAAATACCATTACAGTATCTGTACAAGGCAACAAAGTACCACTGTACGACAAGATTACTGGCGCACCATTGTTTAAAGAGTAAGCAACATTAAATGAGGTAACAGTGTTTGCTCCTACATTTTTTATTCTTACGGATAAGTCTTGTGTACCAGCAGTAATTGGCATGGTAGGTGTAACCAAAGCAACAGCCATTAAATTGTCATTTACACCAGCAACCTCATCAGCACCACAAAGTGGTTCTGTTGCACTTCTAACTTGTCCATCCAAATCGGTTGGTACAAAAGCACTACCAATGGCAGAACCTTTTTTGTTACATGCATCTAAAAAATGTCCGTCAAATTCGGTTGCATTAAAACTAGGTACACTTATAGAAGATGAATCTCCACCTGCGGTAGATGTATTGTAATTAGCAGCGGTATAAGCAAGACCTCTATATAATTTATTTGCAGCACTTGCACCAACTGAATGATAAACGTTATTATTTACTGCTTGACCGCCAGATGGATTAACTGGGCTAGTAACAAAATAAGCAGGATAATAACCCGCTGTAGTAGTTCCTAAAGCGAAAACATTGTTCATTACACTGATATTGTTACCAGCATTATTTCCAGTCATATATAAACAATAGCCATAAGTTGCATTTAATTGCTTAATGGTATTATGGTAAATGCGGAAATTGGCAGCGTAAGTTGCACTTGAAGTAATATACAAACCGTAATTATGAATAGCAGCCCTACCTACAACAACATTATTATAAATCTCAGTTGGGTTAGCAGCTAATGAATTCAAATTCGTCATATAAATTCCATAAGCACTATTATATACCTTGTTATTTATTATTCTGTGCGGGTTGTTGCCGACATGGTGGTTGTACATATTTAAGGAATAAATACCATAGAAAGCAGTAGATGACATATTAATAGTATTGTCCAAAATTTGAATACCATTTTGCATGTATCCAAAATTGAAACCCATGTATTTTCCATCTAAAATGGTATTTCCTCTTACTTTAATATCACGGGCGTACAAATTACCAATTGCAGTTGGTGCATATAAATGGATAGCATAATAGCCACCAGTAACTATATTACTATCAATAGAAATACTATCTGCCCTACATTGTCCATTTGTTCCATATCCAGTGGCTGAAATAGTAGTTTGTATTCCACATGAAACATAAGAGCTACTTGAAAAAGGTAGACTAACTTTACATGCTTTAATGTTACAACCAGTTCCACCATTTGTAGTTGATGAGCCAATGATACTAATACCAGTTCCATTTCCTGTATTAATTGTATTTTCAACAGAAATGTTTCTTATGGTTACATAATAACATTGGTTCAATGAAATAATTGAACCCGAAACCAATCCAGTAAACTTAACAGAATCACGATTAACAGCTCTAAACACTAGGGGATTTGAAAATCCAACACCAGCATAGTTACCAATCAAAATTGGTGCAGTAACCGTATAGGTACCTGGCAAAATAGTCATGGTAACCGGCCCACTAACCCCATTGGTGTTTAGATCAGCTAAAGCTGCAGCCATGGTTCCGTAATTTCCTCCTGAGCCAATGGTATAATTACCACTGAGAGGTTGTGCCACTAATTTCCCAAAGGAAAAAAAGAAGAGCACTAAGGCAAATAGCAGCGTTCTTTTGCTAATTGCACTTTTTTCTTTTGTAATCGTTTTCATCATATGAATTATTTAATTTTTGTGTTATTTTATTGTTTTTAAAACAAGCATTTATGGTCTCGAAATATAGGAAATAATATAATAAAATATAGCTTTTACGCTATTAAATAGTGAATTTTAATTTTAAATCATTGATAATCTAATTTTTAAATATCTTTTGAAAAAAAATTATTTCGCCAAAATTAAATTGAATTAAAAATATCCCATGTTTAAAACTTCTTAAATCAATTTCAGTTTTGCCACTAATTTCAGTTTCAAAAACTATTTGACCTAAAACATCCCTTATAACAACTAAACCAGGTGAATTTAATTTTGTAGGATCAATAAAAAGAATTTCTGATACTGGATTTGGAAAAATGACAACCTGTTCTTCAATCAGCTCTTTTATTCCATTCACCATATCTAATTTAAAATAGGCTGACGTATCTGCTACCGCTGAGTTTTTATCCTTAATGATAACTATTCCCGTTGGACGAGCATATACAAAACCACCAATAAAACTGATAGAATCTTGATTTGCTGCATAAGTACCTAATGACAAGGAGGTCTTCAATGAATCATCACTAAAATAAACAATAATTGAATCTATATCTACAGCATTCCAACTCACTACCGAAGATTTTCCTTTACCCCAAATATCGCTGCCAACTGGTTTAAACAGTTCAACAAAAGGCTTTTTAGGATTAGTGGTATCCAATGGAATATAGCTCATATTGCTAAAATTAATCCTATCTGCCCATTCTGGGTGATCAATAAATGGATTGCGGTTCTTTTGAGTGGCAGCTATGTATTCATTTTTAGCTATCTCCATGTCATCCACCGGGTCCATTTGATGCCATTGCCTTAACAATGCTATGTTTTGTTGAGCTGGTATCGACCAATTTTTACCGTTAACACCATTATAACAAACAGCCATATAAAATAGGCTTCGAGCCAAATCGCCTTTTTGTTCTGGTTTTGGTTCATAAGCTGTTCTATTAGCACTGTCTTTTCCTAACATACCAAAACCTGTAGGTGCGGTGTAAGTTGGTGTAATAACCTCATCAAAAGGATTATTGCTTCTTCTTGCATTGGCATTTACCTGATGAGCAGGGTATAAATTAAACAAATCGTTGTATTCTGGTAATTCTTTGCTGGTACCTGCTGCATTTGGCCAATCTGGATTTCCCACATTACTAGGCATCCAGCTTTGAGCCCAAGTATGCTCACGAGTTAACACAGCACCATTACTTCCATTTGCCCATTGAAAAGGCTCATTGTATATATACTGATGATTGGTATAAACACAAGTAACAACTTTTTGTCCATTGCTGGTATCGCGTGTTAACCATGGATTAATAAATTGAGGAATATTATTGCTGTAATAAATAGTATCATGAGGATAAATTTTTGCGCCCAAACTTGTAACAAAATTAGGCAACTTTGGATCAATGCCATTGTAGTATGAACCGAAACTTTTCCCGGGCGTACTTACATTGCTTTGAAAGAAGCTACTTGTTTGGTAATTTTCAAATCCTGTAGTACCGTTAAAGCTATAAATAGCATAATGGTAATTGGTATTGGCATGGATATAAGTAGGGCTTAATAACTCAATGCTATCGCATATTTTCTCCACTTGTGAATTCCCAATATAATCTCCTTGTTTATAGCTTGCACCATCTACTGGTTTATCTGTACTGGCTGATCCCTTTTTTCTAACGACAATGAATTTCTCCGGTTTTGCACCAGAATAGGTAAAGCTGCCCTTGTAACTGTAAGATTTCACATTAGAAAATGTAAGTGCATTTACTGCCGTGGTTGGTTCGGTGGCCAAGCTTCCTCCAATTCCATATAAATTTAAGTTAAACGGACTTCTAATGCTATCATTACAATAAATTTTCATGTTTGCAAACCTGCTGCCATTGGCTCCTGCAGCAAACAACACATTAACGGTATTACTTGAATTTGCGTTGATGCTAATTGGTAAGCCGGTAACAGAATAGTCGCTAGCAGCTAAACCTGTAAACCTAATGCTATCAATGGTTAAGGCTTGAACCGTTCCTTTATTCTCTAATATGAATGCGGTTGATGCTGTATTTCCTATAACGCTTGTTGAACCTGCAACCAAGGAAGTAGTGCCACGTTTAACATTAATTACAGGTGTGGGTGGAGCTGGAGCTGCTTCAATTAACACACTGTCTACACCCATATTTCCGCCGGGAACGCCCGCAACCCCGCCTGGTAATTTGCTAACATAAATAAACCTAACATATCTTGAAGTACTTGCAGGTAAATCTGTGTATCTGCCACCTGTATAGTTTGTGGAGGTAGTGGCTTTAGTGGTGATGGAGCGCATGGTTGTCCAATTATTGCCATTAACAGATTCTTGGATATCAAACTGACCACCCCAGGCTGCTCCTGCATTTTGAGGACTCAAATAATAGCTCAAAGTGCCCGGTTTATCGGTAAACTGAATAGAAAAAAACTCGCCAGTTGCATCTAATCTGCATGAAATAGCATCACCAATACCAAAGGCATATGTTAGGTTTCCGTTCGTACCTAATCCAAGCGTCCAACCAGTTGGCGGACTTGAAATGCTAGGATTACTAAAATTCCAACTTGTGGGCAAAGTAGTTTGCCCAAAAGAAATCATTGTTAAAAACAAAAATGAACATGTAATGAAAAACTTTTTCATATAAACTGGATAAAATTGAAGTTGCAAGGTAAATCATTCATTGCGGATTTTTTGCCCCCCTTTTTTCGGATAAATTTTTTCAGGTAAATACCACTGGCAGAAGCCAATTAATTGGTATTGTCTACTTTTGAATAAGCCAAAATGAAATGAAATTTAACTAAAAAATAACATGCTATGAACGAAAACCTACTCCAATTTATCTGGCAACACAAATATTTGCTAGAAAATAAGTTAATGAGCAGTCAAGGGAAGACCATTGAAGTTATTAAACCAGGATTACTAAACAGAGATTCAGGACCAGATTTCTTTAATGCCCTCATTAGGATTGATAATACTAAATGGGCGGGCAATGTGGAGGTTCATATCAATAGCAGCGATTGGAGGAAACACGGTCACCAGAACGACGCCGCCTACCACAATGTAATATTACACCTAGTTTGGCACCACGATGAAGTAATCCTAAACCAACTGAACGAAGAAATTCCTACACTAGAAATGAAGCATTTGGTTCAAACCGAAACCCTTGAAAAATACAAAGTGCTATTGCTCAAAAAATCCATTATATCATGCGAACCAATTTTTACACTTCCTGATCAAGAAATCTTGTGGATGTGGATAGAAAGATTAAGCACAGAAAGGTTAGAAAAAAAACACCTACAAATTCAAACCCATTTAACATATACAACTGGCCATTGGGAGGAAGTATTTTTTAAACAATTAGCTATTTGTTTTGGACAAAAAACCAATGCCAATCCTTTTGAATTATTAACGGCTACTTTAACTTGGAATTTAATACAGAAATACTTTCACCAGCACCTTTCATTTCAGGCAATATTTATTGGCGTTGCTGGATTTCTAGACCATACATTGGCCAACAATTACAATTTAACCTTACAAAAAGAATATGCTTATTTAAGCAAGAAACATGGTCTCCAAAAACTCGATGTTTTGGTATGGAAATTTGGCAAAACTAGACCTGCAAATTTTCCTACCTTGAGGCTGGTGCAATTTGCTGAATTGGTTTATTCAAAACCTCAGTTTTTTCAAACAGTATTAAGTTGCAAAAACTATAAAGAATTGTTGTCATTATTTGAGTTGAAAAGCCCCCAAAAAATTGACATTGGCGACCTTCATCCTAAGGGAAAAGAATCTCATTTTGAATCTATTTCCTTGAGCAAGCAATTTATTGAATCAATTTTAATCAATGTAGCCATACCCATGGTTTTTTCTTATGGAAAATACACCCAACAAGATTTTTTGTGTAATAGGGCTCAAGAATGGCTACAGCAGGTGCCTGCAGAAAGTAATCACATCATTACTCGTTGGAGAACATTAGGAATTACCTGTAAAAAAGCAAATGAAACACAAGCAATGATTCAATTAAAGAATTATTATTGTGATCAGAATAAATGCTTACAATGTGCCATAGGAAATCAAATACTCAAGCCAAAAAAACTTTCGGAATTATCATCTTGATGCTAATTCTAGTTTCAAAGTTATTTGCGCAAGAACATATTATATTTATTAATTCCTCCCAAGGAAAACTCATCAAAGCCAAGCCTGGTGATATGCTAACACTCAAATACAAAGGCTATTTGGGTCAAACCGAAACATTTAAAAACACACTCAGTTTTATAGGCGATAGCTCCTTCACATTGGGTATTCCAATGATGGGTGCAAACGGCATTTTGGGAAATAACTTGGAAAAACAATTTCAATACAAGGAAATTAGGTACCAAGACATTTTGGCTTTTAGAAGATCTAGCGTAGGAAGAACTTTACTCAAATCTAGTTTATCCTTGGGAGCGGCTATTGGCTCGTTTCTCCTACTAAATAGTATGTATGAGCGAAATAATGTATCTGATTTTGGGAAAATTGGCATTTCAATAGGAATTGGATTAACCCTAAATATGGTTATTAACTTGAGTCTCCCTGATAAACCAAATCACAAAATGGAAGAAGGTTGGGAAATTAAAGTCATAAAAGAATAAAAGTTTTTTTAGATTTGTTTAAAATAGACAAATGAATAGGATTAAGTTTTTTGTAGAGAGACATGTTTTTGGCGTTTGTTCCTACTTGGGAGAGAAGTTTGGTATTTCTTCTAGCAAGATTAGGCTTTATTTTATTTACACTTCATTTATTACTATGGGTTCGCCAATCATTATTTATTTGGTAATGGCTTTCTGGATCAATATCAAAAAATATACAAAGTCGAAAAGAAACAATCTGTGGGAAATATAAATAGTTGAAAAATTGAACCGAGCAAGAATCATTTTAATTGTATTAAGTATTTATATTTTTGCTGCCTTTGGATGGTGGACATACGCACATTGCCACAATAGCAGAATCATTTACCTACAGCAAAAAGATGTGTTAGAAATGCGCTGTTACAAGGCCACATTTGATATTCAAGGCGCTATTAACCAAGATCTTTTTGAAGATACTCTTGGACTCTCAAAATTTTTTGCTGTAAATTATCCAGATTTGGAGGTGGTTTATGTAAATGTAAACGACCCACTAAACAATTTCATGGTTAGGCCAACTTTGCAGAGTTACCAAGACCTAGAAAGCCTTTATAATAGAAAGTTGAGCATGTACATTGCCGAAGGAATAGTGATGATTATATTGCTATTATGGGGCATTTTCGTAATTTTTAGGAGCTTTAGAAAGGAGTTGTTCTTAAAAAAACTTCAAGGCAATTTCCTGCTCTCTATTACCCATGAATTAAAAACCCCTATTACCGCTATTAAGCTCTACATGGAAACTCTTTTGAAGAGAAATATCAATGCAGAACAGATGCGCACCATAGCAGATAATTCTTTACAAGAAACACAGAGGCTACAAGATTTGGTGGAGAAGTTATTACTTTCGGCGCAATTGGAAAGTCATAAATATACGCTCAACATGCAATCAATTAACCTCAGTGAATTGGTGAACGAGATTTTAATAAATTTCAATAATACCAGACCTGATCAGCAGAAAATTGAAGCAAATATTCAAGATCAGGTGATTATTATGGGCGACCCCAACGCTCTAGAAATGATTATCAATAACCTGCTTTCAAATGGATTAAAATATGGTGGGGTAGATAGCTTATTAAAAGTTACTTTGGATCAAGTTAACAAAGAAACTATTTTGTGTATTTCTGATGAAGGTGATGGAATTAGCGATGAGGACAAAAAATTGCTGTTTAATAAGTTCTACAGAATAGGTGATGAAAACACCCGTAAAACAAAAGGCACTGGTTTGGGGTTATTCATTGTTAAGAATTTAGTTACATTACATGGTGGTATCATTTCGGTGAGCGATAATCATCCAAAAGGAACAAAATTTAAGATTAAATTACATTCAAATGCAGAATAGAATATTATTAGTTGAAGACGAAGTTCATTTGCAACATGCTATCAAGTTAAATCTTGAATTGGAAGGCCACCAAATACAGATTTGTGGAACTGGTACGGAAGCTGTTAAAACCTTTCGTGAACAAAAATTTGACCTAGTGGTGCTAGACATTATGCTGCCCGAAATGGATGGATTAATGGTATGCGAAAACATTAGAATGTACGACCAAAATATTCCTGTGCTTTTTCTTTCAGCTAAAAATACCCCTGCAGATAGAATAGCTGGGCTTAAAAAAGGGGCAGATGATTATTTAACCAAACCTTTTGAATTGGAAGAACTTATTTTGCGCATCAATAAATTGATTGAAAGAAGCAGGCAAATCAAAACCACCAATGAAAATAAAGTGCCTAAGTTATTTCATTTTGGCAGCAACTGGATAAACTTTGAAAACCATGAAGCCAATGGTATTTTTGGTCAATTTGAATTGACCAAAAAAGAGTTAATGTTGATGCGTTTACTTATTGAAAACAAAAATCAAGTAGTTAGTAGAGAACACATTTTAAAAGTGGTTTGGGATTACACTGTTATACCAAACACAAGAACCATCGACAATTTTGTTTTGGCACTTCGCAAGTACTTTGAGGTTGACCCCAAGGCCCCAGTTTATATTCAATCTGCTAGGGGAATTGGTTACCGCTTTGCAGTGCCCGAATTAAAAGAGGCTCAATCTTAGTTCAACTACAATCCCAATTCTTTAATTAAAAATTTAGCCGTATGGCTCCTTTTTGATTTACATACCTCCTCCGGAGTGCCAAAGGCTATAACCTCACCACCATATTTTCCACCTTCCAAACCGATGTCAATAATATGGTCTGCTACCTTGATCATGTCTAAATTGTGCTCAATAACCAAAACGGTATTGCCTTTGTCGACCAATTTTTGCAAAACATCTAAAAGTACTTTAACATCCTCAAAATGCAAACCAGTTGTTGGTTCATCCAAAATATAAAAAGTATTTCCCGTATCTCTTTTGCTTAATTCTGTAGCCAACTTCACTCTTTGAGCCTCTCCACCACTCAGTGTGGTGCTTTGCTGGCCTAAAGTTATATAACCCAAACCAACATCATTCATTGCCTCAATTTTCCTCAAAATATGCGGGGTATTTTCAAAAAAATGAACAGCTTCTTCAATCGACATGTTTAACACATCATTGATACTTTTTCCTTTAAACCTAACCTCCAATGTCTCTCTATTATAACGTTTGCCATTGCAAGTTTCGCACTTAACATAAACATCAGGTAAAAAGTTCATTTCTATGCTTCTCATTCCTGCTCCTTGGCAGGTTTCGCACCTTCCTCCTTTTACATTAAATGAAAACCTTCCTGGCTTATATCCTCTAATTTTTGCTTCTGGTAAATTGGCAAATAAGTTTCTAATGTCGCTAAATACTTCCACATAGGTTGCAGGATTGCTACGCGGCGTTCTACCTATTGGACTTTGATCTATGTCTATTACTTTATCTACATTTTTAAGCCCTTTAACTTCTTTGTATGCAAGTGGCTTTTGGTGTGATCCATAAAAATGCTGACGAAGGATAGGGTATAGTGTTTCATTGATTAATGACGACTTGCCACTGCCACTTACACCTGTAACGCAAATAAACTTACCTAATGGAAAACTAACATCTATGTTTTTTAGGTTATTCCCATTAGCCCCTTTAATGTCTAATGATTTTCCATTTCCTTTTCTTCGCTCTTTGGGAATTTCAATAGACTTTGTTCCATTTAAATATTGGGCAGTAATTGAATTCGATTTCAAGATATCTTGCATAGTACCTTGAGCGGCAATATGTCCACCATGCACCCCAGCACCATATCCGATGTCTAAAATAAAATCACTCTCTTCCATCATGTCTTTGTCGTGTTCAACCACAATAACGCTGTTTCCAAGATCGCGCAGTGCTTTTAATGAATCAATCAACCTATTGTTATCCCTTTGGTGCAAACCAATACTTGGTTCATCCAAAATATAAAGAACACCAACCAATTGAGAGCCAATTTGCGTAGCCAATCTTATGCGCTGAGCTTCGCCACCACTTAGAGTTTTGGCAGGAGAATTGAGGGTTAAATAATCAATCCCAACACCTCTTAAAAATGAAATCCTGCCTCTAATTTCTTTTAGTATTTCTGTAGCAATAATCTGTTGTTTGCTATCTAGTACTTTTTCAATCTGTTTGAACCAATCTCCTAAAATTCCAATTTCCATTGAAGCCAATTCAGCAATATTTTTATCACCAATTCGATAATTGAGCGCTTCCTTTTTTAGCCTTGCTCCATGGCATTCCGGACAAGGCTGAATTTCCATAAATTCTTCAGCCCACTTATAAATCGAGTCATAACTTTTTTCATGGTAATGCCTTGTGATGAGGTTTACCAAACCTTCCCAATTACTGTTGTAGTTTTGGGTATAACCACTGCTGTATTGAAATGGCACCACAAGGGGTTCGTCGCTACCATGAAGAATAGCTTCTAAAGCCTCTTTTGAAAACTTCTCAATAGGATCAGCGAAAGAAAATTTATACCTTTTTCCTAATTCTCTTAATTGCAAAAATGTCCAATTTTCTCTTGCCTCGCCCAAAGGGGCAAAACCACCCTTGTTGATACTTAGTTTTTTATCTGGAACGATAGCATTCACATCAATAATACTTTTAACCCCTAATCCGTCACAAATTGGGCATGCACCGTAGGGCGAGTTAAAGGAAAAAGTATTAGGTTGAGGCTCATCATAACTGATGCCGCTTATTGGATCCATTAAAAATTTACTGTAGTGGTAAACTTTATCATCTGAATTATCTAGGAGTACCAAGGTACCCTTTCCCATTTTTAGTGCACTCTTTACGCTTTCTCCAATTCTAAAACGAGCACCTTTGGAAGATTCAATGCGATCAACTAATACTTCTATATCGTGAATTTTATATCTATCAGCTTGCATTTTAGGGGTAATATCAAGCACAGTACCATCAAGGCGCACCTTTGTGAAGCCTTGCTTCCTTATTTGCTCAAATAACTCTCTGTAGTGCCCTTTCCTGCCCTTTACTAAAGGAGCCAATATTGAAATTTTCCTATTTTCAAATTTGCTAACAATTGAAGTAACAATTTGCTCCTCGGTAAACTTTACCATTTTCTCGCCAGAAACATAGCTGTATGCATCTGCTGCCCTTGCATACAATAGCCTTAAGAAATCATAAATTTCGGTAATAGTGCCTACGGTAGAGCGAGGGTTTTTGTTAACAGTTTTTTGTTCAATGGCAATGACTGGCGAGAGCCCGTTTATCTTGTCAACATCGGGTCTTTCCATATTGCCTATGAACTGGCGAGCATAGGCGGAGAAGCTTTCCATATAACGGCGCTGTCCTTCGGCAAAAATTGTATCAAACGCCAATGAAGATTTACCACTTCCACTTAATCCAGTAATAGTTACAAGCTTATTTCTTGGGATATTTACATCAACATTTTTAAGATTATGTTCACGAGCACCTAAAATCTCAATCACATCTTCATTTTCATTAACTGCAGAAATAGAATTGATTTTAGTGTCTGATGCAGTTGATTTTATTTGCTTTTTTGCCATTCTAGTATACTTACTGCAAAGAAACAAAGAAATGAATGTTTTGTTACCACTTACAAAAGATATTTATTTAAACCTGCTATTTCTTAAATACAGCAATCCGCTATATATAGCCTTTCAACTTATAAACCAACAAGCCTATCCATTCTTTTACTAGGTAAGTCCATGTTTGGAATCCACCATAATTAGGTAAAAGTGTATTTAAAACAGTGTTTTTACTGCGCATACTTCTAGGATCGGTTGAATATCCATCCACGTTAAAACCTTGCTTTTCAAAACAGGCTAGCGCTCTTCTCATGTGATATCCAGCTGTAACCAATAAATACTTTTTGTTCTTAAAATTTGGGTCCTTTTTTTCAAGCATCTTTGCTGTAAATGCTGCATTTTGATAAGTGTTAATGGATTTGGTTTCAATCACAATCGCACTATCTGGAATGCCACATTTTACCATAAATGTTTTACTCATTTCAGCTTCGGGTTCATACGCCCCAAAAATAGTATCTGCCCCTCCGGTATAGATTATTTTATCAGAAATTCCTCTCTTGAAAAGATCAATAGCCTGGAGCATCCTATCGGTACCATCATTGAAAACAACCCTCAACTGACCATCCACATTATAATTTGAAACAAAACCAGAGGGGATAATAATTGCATCATACTGGTTTTTTTTGCTTAAAGCTATTGGTTCAACCTCATACAACCCCATTACTGATTGTGCTAGCCAAGGATTCGTAAAAAAAACCAACAAGCCAAATGCCCACCAAAAATAACTCTTTATTTTTGTGACAGCGAAAATCAAAAAAAGAATAATAATTAAGCTCATCGGAGCAACAAGTGCAAATAAAATCTTCGACAAAAAATAGAACATAACTAGCTATTAAAAAATTGGTAATAAATAATGCAAGCCAACATCCCTATAAATAACAATTCCTTCAACCACCTTCTTTGTGAGCGAATAAAATAATTTGCCAATAAATAGCATAAGGAAATAGACATAAAAGTTAAACCAAAAACATACCCTTGATTTTCTGCAAATATAGATATGATGCCGAACAATAAAAGCACCAAAATTATTAGCTGAATTCGTCGGCTTTTTACCTTGTTTCTTAAAAATTTTGCTTGTAAATGAATGAGCGAAAAAACGAAAGCTGGAATGATAAAAAACCATATTATCCCTTCCTCCATTGAAATGCCTATGGGGTTAAAATAACTTTTTATAAACGAGTATTCAAACGATATTAAGAAGTCCTTTAAATGGTCGGTTATATAAAACAAAACACCCAAAAAATAGGCTGGTACTATAATGCCAATAATTGCCACAAGCCAGTATCTTAAGTTAAAGGATGTCATGTACAAAACACTGATTAAAATGAAAGGCAAATAAATGATTAAATCATAATCCAATAATATTCCCAACCCCAATAACATGCCTGCATCAAAAACCAGAAATAAAGGTTTAGGCGATTCATAAAGGAAACACAAACGATTAAATAGAAGTATTAAAAAAGTATTAGCCAATAATTGCGGCGATAACTGTATTTGCTCTGGATAAATGCTATTTAACAAAATATAAAACAAACCAGGCATTACACTATTCTTATATAGAATGTCATGTGAACTGCTAATGTAATTGATTAAAAATGCCTGCAACAAAATAAATAAACTTGCAATAACCTCGCCCTGATATTTAAAAAGCTGGTTTGTTTTTAACCAATCAAAAATAATTTCAGCAAAAGGGGTATTGATTATTGGCTCCATTGGTGCCAAAACAAAAAACGAACTCATTCTTATTAGAATGGTAAATAAAATTAACCCAAAAAGCGAAAAAACAGAATTTGATCTAAATAATTCTAACACAACAAAATCTTTTAAAAGGTTAAACGCATTAAAGTAAATTGCTTATCCTTAATTGTGGCTCCAATCATTGTATTAGTGCCTGTTTGCTTGCATTCACTTGGTATCAATGCCACACTAAAATTACTTGATTTAACAGCGATTCTTTCCTCAGATTTTCCTTGATAGTTAACATTATGTGCCATAATATTTCCATCCTTATCAAGCTCCGAATTATAGAGAATAAAAATGTTGTCCTGAGTAGGTATGGTAGTTACCCCAGATATATAGCCCCCATCACCAACAGAACTTTGCCTTTTTCTAATGATGTCGCCAAAATGAAAACTACCATCTTTATTAATTGAAAACAAAGCAACATCGTCATAATTGTAAGTAATTCTTATTCCTTCCTGTGGCATATTGTTCATATAATAATTATAACGCTGTTCAACTCTGGTATACTTTTCAGCTACCAAGAATATGCCACCATCACTTCTTGGCACCAATTTTCTGATATAAAAATTCTTCAAATCGGGATCCTTCTTCTCAATTTTACCACCTGTAGCTTTTTGAAGTATCGCCACATCAATAGGCGTAGCAAATTTCTCTTCGGTGCTGCGTTTTGGAATACTAAATCGTTCAAAAAAATACCCATTTACTTCGCTTTCACTACTTGCAGAGTAAAAGCCCAAAACAGATATTGTTTGATTGAAATTATTGATACTTAATGCTAACTCTTCAATAAAAATATTTTCATTGCCAATATCGTATGAAAGCATCCTATCCTCGGCAGGGTAAAATGCATAAAGAAAGAAATCTCGGCTATCTACTTTTTTACCACCCACCTTTGCGGGAAAATCAATTAATACAAAGGCATTTCCATTATTGTCAGATTCAAAATTAGTAATAAACACATCTTCTGGGCGCTCATTGAGTGTAAATTGCTTGCCAAATTGCTGTTGCATTTGATCATTGTATCCATAAAGGTTCAATTTACACTCACCTGTATTGGCACTTCTGGTTAAAAACATCACCAAAACTTTTCCCTTATTTGCACTTGTTTTAATTTGAATCTTTCTTTTTTCAATAAACTGTGCTGAACTAAAGGTGCAAATAACACTGGGTGATCCAATGGCTTTTAGCGCTGCATCTACCTTTTGATCCAATATATCTATGTTCCCTGTTTGAATATTTTTAGCACTGATAAAAATGTGTAATTCACCATTGACCAAGAGCACCCTCTCAATATTGCCATTGATGGTAATAGGGGCCGGTACACTGAGATCTAAGGTTAAATTAGTTTTGTACTTTTCAAGAATTACATCATTTGAAAAATCGGCATTTTTACAGCGCAAAACAAATATGCCAGCTGCACTTTCACCCACTATTTGTGAATACAAATTGCGCTGCTTTATCTTCTGAGGATTACCCCATTCAACGGTCTGACTAAATGTATTTACACTTAGCAATAAAAAGAGAAAAATAAAAACCGATCGAAATGCCATTAATTTGCAATGTAATTCAAAAAAGCGAAGATACTTTTTCCACACTATTTTTGAACACAAAATTATTCCATGGGACGAGTAAAATTATTTGATACGGCAAAAAAGAAAGAAGCAGCAGTTTTGGTTGGAGTAATTAATAAAGACCAACGTTTAGAGCAGGCGCAAGAATATTTGGAAGAATTAGCATTCTTAGTGTTTACGGCCGGAGGCCTTGTTGAAAAGCAATTTCAACAACGATTAAACTATCCAAACCCTCGCACCTTTATTGGCGAAGGAAAATTGGAAGAAATAGCTGAATACGTGGTTGCTCATGAAATTGACATGGTTGTTTTTGATGATGAACTCAGCCCCTCTCAATTGCGCAATTTGGAACGTACACTCAAATGCAAAATTCTTGATAGAAGCAACCTCATACTAGATATTTTTGCTAGTAGGGCCAAAAGTGCTCAAGCAAAATACCAAGTAGAATTGGCCCAAGCCCAATATTTGTTACCAAGACTAACCCGCATGTGGACTCACTTGAGCAAAATGAAAGGTGGCATTGGAATGAAAGGTCCTGGAGAAACTGAAATTGAAACCGATAGGAGAAATTTAAGGGAGGTTATAGTAAAATTAAAAGAACGCCTTGATACCATTGACAAACAGGCTGCTACCCAAAGAAGAAACAGAGATGCCAAAACACGAATTTCTTTAGTGGGCTACACAAATGTTGGAAAATCAACCATCATGAATTTATTGTCCAAAAGCGATGTGTTTGCTGAAGATAAATTATTTGCTACCCTAGATAGTACCGTACGAAAAGTAGATTGGCCAGGCGCCTCATTCCTTTTGAGCGATACTGTTGGCTTTATAAGAAAATTACCCCATCAATTAGTAGAGTGTTTTAAATCAACTTTAGATGAAATAAGAGAGGCCGAGATACTTTTACATATTGTAGATGTTAGTCACCCTTCATTTGAAAATCACATCCATGTGGTAAATGAAACCCTAAAGGAAATTGGTGCCTTAAATAAAACTATGATTTTGGTTTTTAATAAAATTGATCAATTACAAGAGCCTTTTATTCTTGGCGATGAAACCATTGAAAGCAAACAAGAATATATTGACCAATTAAAGAAATCCTGGATGGCTAAGGAAAATAATCCAGCCATTTTTATTTCAGCAAGTAAGAAACTAAACATTGATGAACTCAAGGAAAAAATCCTTGAAGTAGTAAAATTGGATCAGGCCAAAACTAAAATTAAGCCCAAATTCGAATATTAAAAAATGGCTATTGAGCTATTTCAAAGCCTCAAATTTTGCGCAATTTCTCTTGTAAATATTTTTTGCCAATATTAACATAATGGCTTCAGAGTTATTGGTAGCTTTTCCAACAACTTCAGGGGTATTGTTTCCAGCAACCATGGCAGTATAAACAATATTCTCTTTCCAGGTATAAATGTTTGAGCCAACCGTTATTACTTTTATTGGCCCTTGTTCTTTAAAGGTAATGTTTTGCTCTTCTGTTTCAAAACTACTTCCATTTGGGTACATTACTCTGGCAGTAAATAAATCATTTCTATCTGCGTTGGTTCTGGTAATCCTGCACGGGCAAGAGCCAATGTATTGCGATTCTGCCACCCTATCTGTTACAATATTTCTTATTTTCCATTGACCGCCTTCATTCACTAAAGTGTGAGAAGAATAGGCATATACATCGGCCAAAATTGTGGTATCTTGAGTATATTTTAGGTTTATGATTGCTGAAATATTGGCCAAATTATTTACCGTTAGATTGAAAACAACCTTGGTAATTGTTCTATTACCCTTAATGTTTAAATCCTTGGTAGCTTTCATATCACGCAAAGCCTCCTCCGTATTCCACCTAACAGTTTTTACCCTGCCATCAACATTTTCGGTATTTCTCACAAATAAGAAATCAGCACTTAAGTACTTGGTAACCTGATCCAAATTTGGAGAAGACGAGTTAAAGTAATTGTTTAAGTTGGCGTAATATTCGTTTAAAACTTCTGTGGCACTTAAGACCTTTTCAGCTGGCTTTTGCGCTGCTGCAGCTGCCGGAGGAGGTGGTGCAATGGTTTGTTTCTTTGTGTTTTGACCAAAACCAAGAAACACGCCTAAAAAGGTAAAAAGAGATAGTAGTACAATCTTTTTCATATTGATTTTTGCTTAAAATATTTGCAGGCGGCAAGATGGGAAATTACCTAATAAAATCAAAACAAATTTATGAAACTGTGAAAAGTTGTAGGCTTATGTTGGGGGAAGTGGCATAATTAATTATTTTCGCAACATCTCATCAAATGAACGCTCATACAAACAATATCGAATTAAGTGTAGTCATGCCCTGTTTAAACGAGGCAGAGACTATTGAAGTCTGCATCAAAAAGGCCTTACAATGGATGGATGCCAATTCTGTAGTTGGTGAAGTTGTTATTGGCGACAATGGCAGTACAGATGGCTCTCAAAAAATGGCGGAAGACCTAGGTGCTCGTGTAATTGCGGTTCCAAGAAAAGGCTACGGCAGCGCACTAATGGGTGCCATAGAAGCAGCTAAAGGCAAATACGTAATTATGGCCGATAGCGACGATAGTTATGATTTTTCAAATCTTAGCCCTTTTATCAACGAACTTCGAAACGGCAAAGATTTGGTAATGGGAAATCGCTTTTTAGGCGGTATTGAAGATGGAGCAATGCCTTTTCTTCACAGATATTTAGGTAATCCTGTATTATCATTCATTGGCCGATTATTTTTTAAATGCCCCGTAAGCGATTTTCATTGCGGATTAAGAGGATTTAGACAAGACATTGTAAATGTGCTCGATTTAAGAACCACTGGAATGGAGTTTGCAAGCGAAATGGTTGTAAAAGCCACCATTTTTAAACTCAATATCTCAGAAGTACCAACCACACTGAGTAAAGACGGTAGAAGCAGACCCCCACATTTAAGAACCTGGAGAGACGGATGGAGGCACCTAAGATTTTTGTTGATTTATAGTCCGAGGTGGCTTTTTTTATACCCAGGTATCTTTTTAATGCTAATTGGTGTAGCCATGAGTTTACTTATCGTTAGGGGACCAATAGGCATTTTTAACCATATCTATTTTGATACCAATACCCTTTTGTATGCCGGTGCCTGTATAATTGTGGGGTATCAAGCCGTGAGTTTTGGCATTTTTACAAGAGTTTACGCCATACAAGTTGGCTTTCTTCCGGCAAAAGAATCCCTGTCCAAAGCAAATGAATTTGTTACCCTTGAATTGGGTTTAATCATTGGCATCATCGTTTTTCTCTCTGGCATGGGAGGTACGTTTTATTCATTGTATGTGTGGGGTGAAAGTAATTTTGGCCAATTAGAATACTCGCGAATGTTAAGAATAGTAATTCCAAGTGTTGTGGCCATTATTCTTGGTTTGCAAACCATATTCTCTAGCTTCTTCCTGAGCGTACTTTCAGTAAACAAAAAATAGTGGTTAATTTTTATGAAAGCACTAGATATATATCTTCAAAATGCCCGCATTAATAAAGCTAAACAATTTATCAATAGCGGCGATACCGTTCTCGATATAGGTAGTGTAGATGGCGTAATGTTCAACTCCTGGAAAGGGCTTATTTCAAAAGGTATTGGGATTGACCCAACCCTTAAACAAAAAGTAGAAACGGACCTATATACCCTTTACCCTGGCTTTTTCCCTCAAGACTTACCTAAAGGTGAGCAATTCAATGCCATCACTTTATTAGCAGTACTTGAGCACATTCCAACTCAACAACAAAATCAATTGGCATTAGACTGTTTTCATTTTTTGAAGCCAAAAGGTAAATTAATCATAACAGTTCCTTCACCTCAAGTTGATCAAATTTTAGAAATTTTACTCAAGTTAAAACTCATTGAAGGCATGAGTTTGGAGGAACATTATGGCTATAAACCTTCGGATACCGAAACAATATTTTCAGCCCCTCAATTCAGATTGTTTTACAAAGAAAAATTTCAATTAGGACTCAATAATTTATTCGTTTTTGAACGTTTGTAAAAACTTTAATACTACTAATAACCATGGAAGTAAATACTTTATCAGAAGCTAAGGTTAGTGTTTTAATGGATGCAAGAAATGCCGACAATGGCTTTTGGGAGGCTATTCATCAATTCTTAGGAAAAACAAAACAAGATGTAGAATTGCTAATTATTGTTAGCCAATCTGCGAGCAATAAAAACAGCCTAGATTGGATCCAAAAAGGCAAAATCAAAGAACTTTTATTTGATAAAACTAAATCACTCAATTTAAATTTTGCCCTTTTATTAGAACAAGCTTCAGGTGCAAATACAATAGTTGTTTACCAGCAATTAGCTAGCCCTGGTAATTTAATACAAGCGTTTCAAGCAAATAAAAAAATGTTTTCGCCCAATTTGCTCCTAGTTGGGTCACAAAATCAAGTTTTAAAAGGGAGCAAACAATCTATTCCGCTTGGCATTAAAATTGGCAACAGTTTAACTCGTTTGTTTACACCTGTTCATCAAACAGATGCATACAGTGGTATTTTGGCTGGTAAAACTGCTAGCATCCAAAATTACTTTAACAATGAATTGGCCGCTGGTGATAATTACCTTCAAACCTTATCATTGGCAAGCTCCTATAAAATTGCAACAAATGAAATTGCAATTCCTGCCGAAAATAGACCTTCATTATCCTTTGTAAAATTAGTTTCGAGCGTTTTTACTTTGCGTTATAATTATTTTGTTAAAGATGCTTTCTGGCAAATAAAAAATAAACAAAATAACTGGAGTGATGGCAATCACCCCATTTACCGATTTGCCTATTTCGCAGTATTCCTCATAGCACTTTTTACCATGCCTTTGCTCAGCCAAGATTTTGGTAGCACTTGGGATGAAAAGGCACACAATGATTACTCCCAATTAGCTTATAATTACCTGAGCACTTTTGGTTCAGACACAGCTGCATTGGCTGAACCAACTAATAGTGCTGATTACATAAGGCAAGCATACAGATTTTACGGTGAACAAATGAATACCGTTGCTGCCTTTACCTACAATTGGTTGGGCACAGGTGTTTATGAAACTAGGCATTTTATTAATTCTCTATATGGCTTAATTGGCCTCATTTTTGTTTCGCTAATTGCATACGAATTAGCAGGTTGGCGAACTGCTCTGTTGGCCATGTTATTTATGTATCTGAACCCTGGCTGGTTGGGTCATAGTATGAACAACCCCACTGACATACCATTTGCAACAGGTTTTGCTTTTGCGGGTTACTTTATTATTAAAGTAATGCGCTCTTTGCCAAAACCAAAATTTAGAGATTTATTTTGGTTGGCTGTTGGCATTGGTATTGGTTTGGCATCACGTGTGGGAGCTTTTTTAATTGTTGCTTATTTAGCGCTATTTTTAGGGGTAAATTGGCTCGATAAACTAAAAAGTAAGGATGGTAAAGCCATGACATTGATTATACCATATGCGAAATTACTGTTGATTGTTTCTATTATTGGATACCTAGTTGGAATTCTAATATGGCCTTACGCATTAGACAACCCATTTACTCATCCTATTCAAGCTTTTACCAAAGCATCTGAAAATGCTTTCTACACAAATAATGTTGAATTATTTGAAGGCAATAGAATGTATATGATTACTAGCGCTCCTTGGTATTATGTCTTTAAATTCCTTGGCATGGGTAACCCACTTTACCTTATTTTAGGTTTATTTTTGGCTATTACCTTATTTTCACCATTGAGCAAAAAAATTGGCCTTGGAAATTGGTTGATGTTACTATTCATGACCTTCTTTCCAATCTTATATGCCGAGTACAGTAACCTCAATTATTACAATGGATGGCGCCATTACTTATTTATCCTTCCATTTGCTGTTCCTTTGGCAGCAATTGCATTTGATTATTTATTTACATTGAAAAAGCCTATTGCATTAAGTGCTGCAATTTTATTAGGCGCTCTGTATGCTAAACCAGCAATTTGGATTGTGATGAATCATCCCAATGAATATGTTTATTTTAACGAATTGGTGGGAGGCATAAAAGGAGCATACGGTGACTATGAAACCGATTATTACAGCAATTCGTGCAGAGAAGCTGCAGAGTGGATAGCCAAAAAACATCCAAATGATACATTGGTAATAGGTATAAATAATGAAACAACCACTGCTTCCTATTGGGCGAAACAAATTAATCCGAGACTAAACTTTGTATGGACCAGAGAAACAGAAGAACAAAAATTAGCTTGGGACTACCTCATTTTAACTAGCAGAACTTTCTCTAAAAGCGAGCTAGAAAATGGTTCATTCCCACCTAAAGGAACTGTATATACAGTTGAAGCAGATGGTGTACCGCTAGCAGCAGTAATTAAAAGAGAAAATTACAGTATGCCCTTAGGGTATTTGGCCACAGATAAACAAAATTTTGATTCTGCTATTTACTATTTTGAAGACGCAGTAAGGTATGCCCCTAAAGACGAAGAAACATGGCGTATGTTAGGGTTTTCACTGATAAATAAAGGACGTTTAGACAGTGCAGAAACCATGCTTAAAAAGGCCATTGAAATCTATCCTGAGAATTTTACTGCATATAGCAATTTAGGACTGGTTTATTTTAACAGAAAAGAGTTCAAAAAAGCAACTGAGGTTTTTGCTAAAAGTACGCAATACAAAGAAAATGTAACAGAGAGTTGGTATTACTCTGCTTTAGCATATTTAAATCTTGGCGATTACCAAAATGCCATTAAACAGCTCGAGATGGCCGTTAAACATAACGCAAACATTCCAGAGGTTTATTACTATTTAGCCAAATCTTATGCTGCCACTGGTAGCCTTCAGAAAGCAGCAGATAATTATCAAATTGCTTTAAGCATGAACCAAAATAATGCCCAAGCTTGGGGAGAATTAAGTGAGGTATTTACTAAGTTAAATCAGCCAGAATATGCCAAACAATGCATGGATAGATATAGGGCATTGGTTGGTAATTAAGGTCTGAACCCTCATTTATTAACAGCATTTTTAAAGATTGTCTATTTTTAGCTTAAAGCCGAATCTCTTAAATACCTAAGGATTCGGCTTTTTTATAAAGTAACAATTTCGTAACTTTAGCGTAATCCACCATTCTACCAATCAAAGGCTCTGCAAACACAAAGCTTTTTCACATTAGTTTCGTAGGTGATGATACTGATCAATAAATACGAGCCCATCATTTCAATTGATGATGCATTCATGCAATGTGTGCAAGAGCAAGTGGAACTTTGCAAAATTTATGAGTTCATTGATCTTCCTGAAAATATCAGAAATATTGAAAAAGTAAACAGTGCAATTTTACGAAATTACTATAGCAATGCTCTTGATAACAATTTATTAGAAATAAAAACGGTAAAATACCTAATAAATAAAAATCTACGCGCAGCTAACATAGCTGAGCGAGCTGTAGAACAGTTTCAAAAAGCAGAACAATTTATTAATGAGCAATTACAAGAATCATTGAGCATTGCTTTCTTATATCAAATTGAAAAGATTTTAATTGAAGAGCTATATCAAAACAGTGGTGAAATAAATTTATTCTCCTCACAAATGGGCAGAATTCCCGAACGATTGTCGATGGAAACAGAAATTGAGTTAGAGAATTTGTTCGAATTTTTGAATACAGATACAGAATTCCATCCAATCATTCAAAGCTGGATGCTACATTTTAGAATCATATCGCTCCCACTATTTAGTGAGGCAAAATCTAAATTTGCAAGCTTGATACAATTGTTTTGGTTGAGAAAACACAATATGGATATGTTCGGTTTAATGAGTCTTGACCATGAGATTTATATCAACAAAGCAACATATGACCAAATAGTAAACAAAGCAATACAAGGGGAAGAAAACGGCCTAAATGAACAAATAGCATTTGGTTTGCAACTGCAACAAATACAATTAGGAAGGTTAAAGGATTTGTTCAGGTCCTATTTCCGCAGTCAAATTGATTTTGAGAAATTGAATCCCCGCCAAAAAAACATCATGAACTATGTTTTTGAAAGAGGCTACAAATTAAAAGAAATTGATGACAGCATCTTGAACAAGAGACAAAAACTCATTATGTATATCATACAACACCGGGGTTTTATCTCTACAAAAGAACTTGTTAATGAATTTGATTGCAATAGAAAAACCATTCAACGTGATTTCCAATTGTTATTAGATTTAAACTTAGTAAAGTCTATTGGTGCAGGTGCTGGCTTAAGGTACAGCATCAACCTCCATGAAAACGGAAATCCGCAGCTGGAAAAATACCAGGCGGATTTCGTTCATCAAAATTCTTTGGATACTGTTATTGAAAACGAAGAACTATAACTCGTCTTCGTTGTAAAAGTAATCCTCGTTGGTTGGGTAATCTGGCCAAATCTCATCAATGGTCTCAAAAGGTTCGCCATCATCTTCTAACTCCTGCAGGTTTTCAATAACTTCCAAAGGCGCACCCGAACGAATAGCATAATCAATCAATTCATCTTTTGTTGCAGGCCATGGTGCATCGTCAAGGTAGGAAGCAAGTTCTAATGTCCAATACATAGTAATTCTAATTAATTTTGACGCGAATTTATAAAAAGCTTCGACTTATTAAGTAAGTTTTTAAAATTCTTTGTGATTTTAACAAAACTTATTGACTATCAATTGATTCATTTAGTTTTTTTCTGTCAATTTTTCCATTTTCCGTTAATGGAATTGCATTCATCACTCTGAATTGTCGAGGAACTTCATTTTTAAAATCAAGATTTTGCAACTTTATCACAATATCTTGAAACTGCAATTCATTGAATTCTTCCTCCAAAACCAAAATTACTTGCTCACCAAAAACTGGGTGCAAAATGCTACTGATGGCAAAATGTTTTTTAATTGGAAGTGGAACCATATAAGAAATTACTGCCTCAATGGCTTCAGGATTTACCTTAATTCCACCAGAATTAATGATAAAGTCTGTTCTGCCCAAAAGTTTAAATTGCCCATTATCTATTACCACTGCCATATCATGAGTCACCAATTCTTTTTCCAAAATCGGACTCGAAATACAAATACACAAATCCTTGTTTATCTTTATTTGATGTGGCGATATAACCCTAAAACCAAGGTCAGTATTTATCTCTTTCAATGCAATGTGGCTTAAGGTTTCAGTCATCCCGTAGGTATGGTAAGTTTTATTGTTTTGCCCAACTAATACTTGAACCAAACTCTCAGGTATGGTTGTTCCTCCAATTAAAACATTCTTTATCTTTTGGTACTTATTTTTTGAAAAGGATGAATGCAATAATTGCATTGGAACAAAAGATGCAAAGGTATATGGATGGTCTTCATCCATTTTTGCAAAAATAGCCCACTGTGGCTCCATAATGGTTATTGGGCAATCTAATATCAGTGCCCTCGCCAACATCATCGCTCCACCAACAAATTTTGCATTTAAACTCATCAAAATATGTTCATTTGAATTTAAATTTAAAGCAGTAATGGTTGCTTTAGCACTAATCTCCAGTTGCCATTTTTCAAAACTAAACGCCTTTGGGGCACCTGTACTTCCTGAGCTGTAAAAAACAAAAGGCTTTTCATGAATCCAACATGCTATAACTAACTTCACCTGATTTACCCAGTCCAATTCAGAAGAAATTTTTATAAAGTCGTTTGCAGTGTGTGCTTGCCTTTGATAGTAAATGCAAAACCCCATTTGACAAAGGTATATAAAAAAAAGTCTGCCTACAATTATTGCAAGCAGACTTTCAATATCATTTTTATAATTATTGTTGAATCAATATTTTTCTGTTTAACACTTCATTATTCACGTGGATAGCTATGAAATAAATTCCGCTGTTCAAAGTTGGTAAAGTAAATGCTTCCTCAAAAACCCCCATCGAAAAATTACCTTCGTTCAAGGTGGAAATTTCTTTTCCTGTAATGTCAATTAAAGTGATACGCACTTTTCCAGACTTTTTTAAATCAAATCCTATGTTTAAACTGTGAGATGCTGGATTTGGATATAGACTTAAGTGAGTCAATGCGTTGTTTTCATTTACGCCAGAGGCTACCTTTTCGTTCACAGTTACCAAAGTTTTCCTAACTGTATTTCTGTTATTTGCAAAAGCTCCATAAAATCCAACTGGGCCACTACCTTTTACAGGTGCCACCCATGTGAATGTCCAAATTGCTGTGGCGGCAGAAATAGCAGAGGTATGAGTAATATATCCATCTCCTGTAACTTGATTTCCAGCTCCAGCAGTTAATGTACCCATAATTGTTCCATCGGTTTTTTGTGGACTAACACACAATCCCTTTTTGCCACTTCCATCTACTGTAACAGTTATGGTATAGCTGTTACCTGGCGTATAACCTTCTGCAGGTATGTTGGAGGTGATAATTCCTGTTGCATCTGTAGGCCCTCCGCTGTGGCATCCAGATGTAACGCAAGTTTTTCCTCCGTCACCGGGTGAACCAGTTCTGCCATCAGATGGCGCACCTGATGGATAAGATTGAATGGTTGGTATACTGATACCAATAATTGCAAAAATTACAATTGAATAAAGTAGTTTTCTTTTCATAAATGAGTTTTAATTTATTAGAACAATAAACTATAAGACAATAATAAATACAAAAGGTTGTATTACATATTAGCTTAAAATTATTTTACATTTAACCAAGGTATAGGGTTCTGAAAAACTCTCTGCTTCCAGAGCTCAAAATGCATTTTACTTATGCCTTCCTCGGAATTGAAAGCCACCTGCCCAATCACCTCATTTCTTTCACAAACCTGACCAATTTTCACATTCACAGTTGCTAACCTTGCATACACAGTATAATATTCGCCATGATTCATCAATATTACCTTATCCAAACCAGGTATTGGAAAAATGGCCTTTACAACTCCTTTGTGAATACATTTTACTTCTGCATTTTCCTTGGTAACAATGTCTATCCCATTGTTTGTGGTATTAACCCCTCGTAAAGTTGGATGAGGGTGATCTCCAAAAGTTTGGCTGATCCTACCAGCAACAGGCCAAGGCAATCTGCCCTTATTGGCTGCAAAATCATCACTTAACTTTAAATCTATTGCAGATAAATAGCTATTGGAGGTTTTTGGCGAAGCCGATTTTCCTTTATTTAGCACTAATTCCTTTCTCTTTTTTTCCTCCAACCTCTTGGCTTCATCAATTTGAAGCGCAATTAAATTATCAATTGATTTATTGAGTTTTTTAGCTGCTTTTTCTTGCTCAGCAATTTTTTTATTCAATCCTTTAACTGTTTGCTGAACCTTGGACAACACTACACTTTCTTCTTGCTTATCTTGAATGAGTTCTTTCTTTTCAACTTCTTTTAATTGGATCAAACCAACCTTTTCTTGTTTAATGTAAATGATAGCTTGCAAAGCTTTGATCATTTCCTTTTGTGTATTTAAAATAATTTGAGCTTGCTGTTTCCTGTAATTCCCATAATTATTCAAATACTTCAATCGTTTGAATGCTTGATTCATATTTTTTGAATCAAAAATAAAAAAAAAGGACTGGTAAACATTTCGCTTTTTGTAGGCTGCTGCAATGTAATCTCCATAGTCTTGCTTCAAATTAGCTAAATCAACCTTTAATGATTCAATTACCTCTTTTTGATTGGCAATTTCAATACTTATCTCAAATGTTTCCTGAGAAACGTGGTCAATAATTTTTTCTCGAGTTACAATTTGAGTGCCTATAATTTGAAGCTCCTTCAGCGATTGATTTTCCTGGGTTTTTGCTTTTTGAAGCTCCTTCTTGGTTTGTTGAATTTGAAGTTGAAGTTCTTTGCGTTGCTTCTCTAATTCCTTTCTCTTATTTGAGATATTTTGGGCATGGCTGTTTGAACCAATCAATAAAACAACGATGAGTAAACTAAAATACTTGAACTTTATATGATTTAGGTACAACAAATTGCGGGTCTTTTTTAATACTGCCTACGAAGTTGCTAATTGAAAACTTACATGCCACATTTTTTTCTGCCAGAATGTTGATTAATATGCTGTGTGGGTAGTTAATTCCATCCACTTCTTTAAAATCGCTGTAGTTAACTTGCATTTCCTGGGTTTTTCCTTGTTCAGATAACACTACACTTTGAGTAAAAAATGATTTTGAGTAAGTGGCTTGTTGCTTGGTATTTCCCATATCCAACAGCAATACCAAAAATTGCCCTAAAGAATCAACCTTTGTGAAGCCTGTTTTAGGATCAAACATGGCATTGGCCCAAATCAAATTTTGAAGCTGCTCAAAACCAATTGGTGCGCTTGAATAATTCTGCATAAAACGATAGGATGCAGAAATATATTTTCTGTTAATGAGGTCGAGAATCCTTATTGAGTCTGGTCTGATAATAACCCTAGCCACATTCACCAAACCGAATGCTTTTGCACTCAAAAAAATGTACTGATCTCTTTTTGCCAAAACCTCCATGTTCAAGCTCATAGATTGTTTTGAATCTTTATAATCAGCCTCTGCACTAAAAGAAATCGCATCGGTATTGTTTTTATGTGATATTATATTGTTAAAGAAAATATCGCTTTCATTGTTTCCTTTTGGTTCCTTTTCTATTGATCTCCCTATACCTTGATTGTTCTTTACTTTTTTTGTTTTACAAGCGCCTAAAAAAAGACTAAAAACAGCAAACAAAATTAGAGAATTAACTAAGTGTTTTTTTTTCATGAACCAGTATTTATAAAAGCTTCTTACTTTTTATTTTTTTATCTAAAGCATCGCTATTCGCACCTAGAGTTTTAGCCTCTTGCCACATTTCTAAGGCTTGCTCATTGTTGCCCAACATAAATAATACATCGCCTAAATGCTCCAATACCTCTGCATTTTGAGGGGTAATGGCCAAAGATTTTTCAATATAAATTTTGGCATCTTGGTACTTCTTCTTTTGGAATAAAATCCAACCATAGGTATCTAAATTAGATGAGTTATTGGGATCCAATTCGATGGAATGTTTACTCATACTTTCTGCCTTATCCAAATCAACTGACCTAAGAGATAAGAAATAAGCATAATTATTCAAGGCAAGCGAATTATTTGGTTCTATCGCCAGCACCGATTCAAACGCCGAATCTGATAGCGCAAAATTATTGGCATAATGGGCAATATCGCCCAAATTACTTAACATTTGAATCAAGGATGCTTCATCATCTGCGTATTTAATTCCTGCTTGAGCAGAATTAAGTGCAAGCTTGTACTCCTTTAATTGTCGACAAGCAATGCTGTGAAAAAGGTAAGCCATTGGATAAGTTGGATATAGCTCCATCACTTTCTCACAATCTTCTTTCATGTAATCATATCTTCCTAATTGCTGGTCGCAAAATAGTATTTGATCCCAGGCCAATAAATTTGAATTGCTTCTTGTGGTAGACAATAGATACTGCGTTCTTGCTTCTTCCAAATCTCTATTTTGCAAAGCCAAATCACCCTTAAAAATATATGGTTCCGAGGCATCAGGATTTGCCTTTGCAAACTCGTCAACTAAAACCTTGCATTTATTAGCATGAGTTCCGCCAAAATAATTTGAGGGAATAAGTTTAGCTAAAACCTGTAACTTCATTCTGGGCTCAATAGAAGAACCCATGCCTAATACCAATTGATTAAAACAATTTGCAGTATCATTTTTTTGCTGATAATATTCGGCTAAAGAAAATGCGGCAAAGCCGTTTAGCGGATTGTCTTTTTGAATTTTGTTATAAATGGCAACAGCTTCCTTTTCCTTCTTGTTGGCCATGTACAAATCTGCCAATAAACCTTGGTATTGAAGTTGATTGGGAAAAGCGCTGATTAATTTTTGAATTTCTTTGGTGGCACCATTTAAATTATTCTGTGAAATAAAAATCTCCTCCTTTTGCCTGCAAACTAACTCTGTTATCCCTTGTTGTTTCTCAATTTTATTCAATATAGAAATTGCCTTTGAACTCTTTCCTGTTAAAATATACAAACCAGATTGTTCAAATAAAAAATGTAAATCACCAGTGTTTTTATAAGATGTTTCACATACCTTGATGGCATCATCGTATTGCTTATTATTTTTATATAATTCCAGGAGCAATTTACTGTACCACTCATTGATTGGGTCTAAGTTAAATGCACGCTCTGCCTCAAAAATTGCTTCTGAATTCTTTTTTTTGGCTATTAAAATAGTTGCTAATTGATAATGAACATTGGCATTGCTAGGATCAAAATTAATGGCTGACCTAAACTCTGTTTCAGCCTCATCAAAATTTTTAATCATCTTTTCCTTCATGCCACCAAAGAAATGTTTGTCGAAATCCATCTTTTGGCGCTCACCTATTTTACCCTTATTTTGCTGGGCATAGGTAAATAGGCCGATTAAACAACCCAAACTCGCAAAAAATACTTTTTTGATTACATGCATGTTGCTTTTAACGAAATAATTTAGAAACCATTGTTTCCAAATTAGGATGGTTTAAATAAGGCTATAATTAAATAACTGTGGTATAATCTCCAATACTTAAATCCTTTGCTTCACCAACGTATTGAACAAAGCTGCCAATCATTGCATTATCAATTACTGCCGTTTTTATGGTAGTATTATTTTGGATCATGCAATTTGAAACAATTGAGTTTTCAATAGTACAATTATCAGCAATGTAAGCATTGGGGCCAACAATACTTCCTTTAATTTTAACATTCTTCCCTATTAAAGATGGCTGAATAATTAGGCCGTTTTCGCAAGTAACGGTATCATCTACCATTTTTTCATTGGCAGCATGCATAAAGTGTAACATGCGTGAATTAGTAAAAACGGTTGAATTTTTATTGCCACAATCAAGCCATTCTGTAACTTGACCCGGTTCAAACTTCAACCCTTTTTGCTTCATATTTTCCAGAGCATTGGTTAATTGGTATTCACCTTGTTCTTTTAAATCGTTGTCTAATAAATATTGTAATTCACTCCTTAGGTTCAAACCATCTCTAAAATAATAGATACCAATGATGGCTAAATCTGAAACAAAATGTTGTGGTTTTTCAATAAAATCAGTAATTATATTTTGGTCATTTACCATTACCACACCAAATGGCTTTGGATCTTCAACTTTTTGAACCCAAATAATACCATCTTTACTTCTATCTAAGGTAAAGTCGGCCTTAAAAAGGGTATCGGCAAAAACTACCAAACAATTGCCATCTAGGCTTTCCTTTGCACACATGATTGCGTGTGCAGTACCTAGAGGTTCATGTTGATAATAAATAGAGCCTTTTGCGCCTAATTTGTTTGCTACTGCAACAAGCTCTTTTTCAACGGCCGCGCCAAATGATGGGCCTATAATAAACGCCACTTCCTCTATCCCGGTGCCGCAAACTTTAGCTAAATCCTCAATTATTTTTTGAACAATTGGCTTTCCTGCAACTGGAATTAAAGGCTTAGGAACAGTAAGTGTATGTGGACGCATGCGCTTGCCCATACCAGCCATTGGAACTATTATTTTCATATTATCTATTTTTTGTACAATGTTAAAAAAGAAGCTTTGTAATATTGAGTTGCAACCTAATACAATACCCCAAATTTTCAAAACATCTGAACCAATCCTTTTGTGAATAGGCTATTTTCCGGTGCTGCCATAGCCACCGGTGCCTCTGTTAGTTTTACTTAAATCTTGAGCAGGCTGCCAATCAATAATTTCATGCTTACTTAATATCATTTGGGCAATCCTTTCTCCATTTTTAATTTCAAAATCGTTCTCACCTTGGTTAATCAATAAAACTTTGATTTCTCCTCTGTAATCTGCATCCACAGTTCCTGGGCTGTTTAAAACAGTAATGCCGTATTTAAAAGCTAAGCCACTTCTTGGCCTAATTTGAATTTCAAATCCTACTGGTATTTCTATAAACAAGCCTGTTGGAACCAATATTCTTTCACCAACTTTTAAAAAAATTGGCTCCTCTAAAAAGGCACTAATATCCATTCCCGCAGCATGTGAAGTTTGATAAGCTGGCAATTCGTTATTGCTTAAATTAATAATTTTCACCTCCATCATTTCTTAAAAAATAAGATCGATTTTTTTTTCTCTAAAGCATATCCCAGCATCACAAAAACCAAAAGCATTAAACCACGCATGGTATTGCCCAATATACTGCCTGCTTCAATAAAATTTTCTGAAAACAGAGAAATTCCATAAAAGCTTAAAGTTACTACTAAATATAAAAATGCTCTTCCTAAGTTATAAGGAATAGGATAATACTTTTGACCCATTAAATAACCAATAACCATCATGCTAAAATAACAAATAAAAGTTGCCCAAGCACAGCCAACATAGCCAAATTCTGGAATAAATAATAGGTTCAAACCAACGGTTAAAAATGCACCTATCAATGAAATTAACGCCCCTTTATTTGTTTGATCCGAAAGCTTATACCAAATAGAAACATTGTAATAAATACCCAAGAAAATATTGGCAAATAATAAAATTGGAACAACAGCCAATCCCTCAAAAAATTGCTCACCAATAAAATACTTAAAATAATGCAAAAACAACATCACTAATAAGAAAACAAACAAGCATATCCATACAAAATAGTTCATGATAGCGCCATATAAATCTTTCTTTTCTGTAGTTTTTGAATGGGTAAAAAAGAAGGGTTCGGCGGCAAACTTGTAAGCCTGAATAAACAAAGTGATGATTATAGATAATTTGTAATTGGCTGCAAAAATTCCGTTCATTGCCTTAGCCTCCTCTGGATCTGGCCAAATATACCTTAGCATAGCTCTACTTAAGGTTTCATTAATCATTCCAGCAAAGCCAACCCAAATCATTGGTATGGCATATTTCATCATAAGTTTCCATTGCGCATAATTAAAGCCAAATGTAATGCCTAATAATTCTTTGCTCAACAACAAGGTGGTAATAACACTTGCAAAAAGGTTCGACAAAAAGATGCTTTCAATACCTAATCCTGACTCAAATAATGGCAAGGTTACTCCCTGCGTTTTTAACCAATAAGGAGCCAACAACAAAAAATATAAATTGAGCAATACATTGGTAAAAATATTGATGTTCTTTATTAAGGCAAACCTAACAGGCTTGCATTGGTGCCTAAGCAGCGCAAAAGGGATTGCACAAAGGCTGTCAAAAAACAAAATGCCTACACAATAATAAATATATTGGGGCTCATTACCATAGCCTATTCCTGTTGCAATTTGCTGCCCAAATCCCAAAAATAAAAGGGCAAAAATACCAGATACGCCAAGCACAGAAACCAATGCGTTGGCATAAACCTGTTTGCTATTTTCTTTTTCGGCAAACCTAAAAAATGTAGTTTCCATGCCGTGAGTTAACAAGATGTTAAAAAACGACATGTACGCATAAAACTCTGCGTTTATGCCATATTCTACTTGGGTAAAAACCCTGGTATAAATTGGTACCAATAAAAAGTAGAAAAACCTACCTGCTATTGTGCTTAAACCATAAACGGCCGTTTGCCCTGCTAATTTTTTAATACTACTCAAGTATGCAATAATAATAAATTTTACGCAATTTGCTGATTAAACGGGCTATTTACATTACCAATAAAAAATACCAAGCATTCCCTTATTTTCGTTCAATAATAAATGAAAGATAAAAGAACAAGCTTTCCGTTAAAACAATTGGTAATTTTATGGCTAATTTGTTTTGTTACATACTATACCCATGCCCAGCAAGCCGACGAAGAATTGGCTGCCCAGTATTTGAGCAATAAGGAATACAACAAGGCTTCAGATATGTATGAAAAGCTGTTGAATAAAAATTCAAAGTCGATGTATTTTTACGACAACCTTTTAAAATGCTATTTGGCTCAGGAAAATTATTCAGACGCGCAAAAATTAGTTAAAAAGCAAAGCAAAAAATATGAAAAGAATAGCTTTTATAAGGTAGACCAAGGATATCTGTTAAAACTACAAAAAGAAAATCAAAAAGCAGCAGCATTCTTCAATGGTTTGATCCAAAAAATGCAGCCCACAGACAATGAAATATATGAATTATCTAAAGCCTTTGAGAAACGCAATGAAAAGCAATTTGCCATTGAAACCTTTTTAAAAGGAAGAAAAATACTGCACAATGATTTAATGTTTGCTAGCGAATTAGCAAGCCTATACACAGAAACCCATGAGGTTCCTGCCATGATAGAGGAGTACTTAAATGTACTTGTTTTGGACCAAAGTTATGTTTCGGAAGTGCAAGGTTATTTACAAAATTCGCTGCAATCCAAAGAAGAATACGATATACTCAAACTGGCCCTCCAGAAAAAAGCCAAACAATACCCAGAATTCACCACATTTCCTGAGATGCTTATTTGGCTGCATGTGCAACGCAATGAATACGAATTAGCATTATTATATGCCAAAGCCATAGATAAAAAATACAAGGAAGATGGTCGCAGATTAATTGAGTTAGGATTTTTGGCAACAGCAAACGAAAAATATGATGCCGCCATCTCAATTTACAAACAAGTGGAGCTTTTGGGAAAAGATAAAACCTATTATGCAATGGCTAAAAACGCAGAAATAGAAGCAAGATCCAAGAAAATTCTTGGGGGTAATTATTTGCAGGAAGATTTAAAATCGCTTGCCAATGAATATGATTTGCTACTCCAAGAATTTGGAAGAAACCCAAATATGGCAAACACCATGCGTAACTTGGCAAATTTACAAGCATTCTATTTAAACAATTACGCAGAAGCCATTAAAGATTATGAAGAAATAATTAATATGCCAAGAGTAGATAGAAACTTATTGGCCAACTGCAAATTAGAGTTAGCAGATTTCTATGTAATGAAAGGGGAAGTTTGGGATGCCATGTTACTTTATGGCCAAGTAGATAAAGATTTTTTACAAGAACCATTAGGGCAAGAAGCCAAATACCGAAATGCAAGATTAAGCTATTACCTGGGAGAATTTGAATGGGCAAAAGCTCAATTGGATATATTAAAAACCGCCACAACTCAATTAATTGCCAATAATGCCTTAGAACTTTCATTATTGATTCAAGACAATACAGTTGATAGCAATACAGAGCCACTTCATTATTTTGCGCAAGCCGACCTAAACTTTGTTCAGAACAATGACAATGTAGCGCTATCAAAACTCGATAGTATCAACATATTATTTCCTAAACACAGTTTATCTGACGACATCTTGTACAAGAAAGCAAAAATTTATTTCAAGAAAAAAGACTTTAATCAGGCTGCAAAATATTACCAAATAGTAGTGAACGAATATGGCTCAGATATTCTTGGAGACAATGCCTTATATGATTTAGCCCGTTTGAACCAATACCAATTAAGCAATCCTGAAGAGGCAAAAAAACTTTACGAAAAGTTTATAGATACTTACCCAGGAAGTTTCTTTTTAACAGATTGCAGAAAACAGTTTCGCCTTTTGCGTGGCGATCAATTAAACTAAAAATATGATTATTTATAACGTTACTATCAATGTTGAAGACGACATTCATGAAGCATGGTTAGATTGGATGTTACAGCAGCATATTCCTGATGTTATGGCCACTAATATGTTTTTGGCTTACAAAATTATGCGAATAATCAGTAGGCAAGAAGATGAAACTGGCCAAACTTATGCTATTCAATACCAAACCGAAAGTATAGATAAGTACAACCAATACCAGCAAGAATTTGCACCAACATTGCAGGCAGATACGCAAAAAAAATTCGGAGGAAAATTTGTTGCCTTCCGAACCCTGCTAGAAGATTTATAGTACCTATAAAACTATTGCAAACATTTGGGTGAATGATCAAGATAATAGCAATTTTTAAGCGTGTTACTTTGGCACAACAAATTATAGGAAGGTCAATAGCAAAGCCATTAATTTTAGAGTGAGTAGGAAAACAGAGCTAAAATTTTAGCTATATTTCTTTTCTTAGGCGTGCTACAGGTATATTCATTTGTTCCCTGTATTTTGCAACAGTTCTTCGCGCAATATTGTATCCCTTTTCTTTCAAAATATCCATTAAACGCTCATCTGGTAGGGGTTTATTCTTCTCCTCAGATTCTATGGCCTCCTTTAAAATTTTCTTCACTTCTCGGCTACTTACTTCTTCGCCATCATCTGTTTGAATGCCTTCACTAAAGAAATACTTTAAGGCAAAAGTACCCCATTCGGTTTGAACATATTTACTATTTGCAACCCTACTGATTGTTGAAATATCCAAATTGGTTATTTCTGCAATATCTTTCAATATCATTGGGCGCAAAAAAGATTCATCACCTTCTTGAAAGAAACTATATTGAAACTTAAGGATTGCATTCATGGTTAGCAATAAGGTATTGTGCCTTTGTTTTATACTGTCGATAAACCACCTGGCCCCATCTAATTTCTGCTTAATAAATTGAGCAGTATCTTTTTGCTCCCGGGTAGGTGATTTAGCGCCATCAAAACCACGAAGGGTTTCAAGGTAGTTTTTACTAATTCTTAAATCAGGTGCATTTCTGGAATTGAGGTGAACGGTAAGTCTTCCCAATTCTTCAATCAGAATAAAATCAGGTGTGATATATTGAGTAGCCGAATTGTCTATTGCCTCTCCAGGCTTAGGATTCAGTCTAGTAATAATATGTATTACGTCTTTGAGATCTGACTCACTTATTTTCAATGACTTTAACAGTTTATCATAATGCTTCTTGGTAAAATCATCAAAATAATTGGTGATGATTTCTGCTGCAATTTTTACATTTGGTAAACTTTGATCTTTGCGTTTCAATTGAAGTAATAAGCATTCTTGTAATGAGGTTGCGCCAATACCTGCAGGTTCCAAGGTATGAACCTTAATAAGTACCTTTTTTAGCTCTTCCTCATTTGAGTCAATGTTGATTGAAAAAGCCAAATCATTTGCTATGGCCAATAACGACCTTCTTAAATAACCGTCATCATCAATTGAGCCAATGATTTGGTTGCCTATTGCTAACTCCTTTTCATCTTCTGCAATTGCAGAAAACTGCTCCATGAGCTCTTCATGAAAGCTATGTGTTTCTGCCAATGGCCTTTCCTTTTTCTCCTCCTCTCCTTCATCACTCAAATGAAAGCCATCAGGGTCATATTCATCGTTCACGTAATCTTTTACATCAAATGATTCATCGGCCAAATAATCATCAACAGTTAAGTCTTTTTTTTCTTCTTCTGGAGTGGCCAATTCTGTTTCAGATATTGGGGCTGTTTCATCAGGAGCTGCATCAGAATCTGCAGCTTTTAATAATGCAGGATTTTCAATCAACTCTTGGTCTATTCTTTGAAGTATATCCACAGAGTTTAACTGCAGCAGTTTAATAAACTGAATTTGCTGCGGTGATAGCTTTTGTAACTGACTTTGTTGTAATCCTTGTTTTAACATGTTCTTCCTGCGAAATTAATAAAAAAAGTTGTGCGCAGGAAAGGTTTGTTTTAAACGGCTATGAAAAATGTTTCATTGATACTACCTAACTGACAATGAATTCAGAAATAGGAAACTTTATCCCCAGTAAGCTTACATCAAATATTATATTTTTTTTATTTTTCTGTGAATTGTTTAAAAAAGGAGGCATATAATATTTTAAAAAAAACACTTCATAAAGTAGAAATACTGGATTTTAATTAAATTTTAAGGATTGAGAACCAATGAAAAGCACTAATTTGCGCTTTCATGCTTAAGCACCTCATCCATTTGCTCTACCCGAACCTTTGCGTTTCCTGCAATAAGAGTTTGGTTCAAACAGAAAAATATTTGTGTTTAGGCTGCCAGCTGCAATTGCCAGAAACCAATGATCATTTGCAAAAAGAAAATGGGGTAGAAAAAACTTTGTGGGGCAGAATACCTTTTGAAAGGGCTTTTTCGTTTCTATTTTTTAACCAACAAGGAATTACTCAAAAGCTATTACACGAGCTAAAATATAGAGGAAATGAAGATTTAGCAGTTTTTCTAGGCCAGTTATATGGCTCCAGACTTCAAAAAACAATAGAAAGTCATGGAATTGATGCAATAGTTGCTATTCCTCTGCATAGTAGTAAAATGAAAAAAAGAGGTTATAACCAAAGTTTGGCTTTCGCCAATGGCATCTCTGAAATTTTAAAAATAGAAAACTTAAGTGATTCGGTTTATCGTAATAGAGCAACTGATACCCAGACAAAGAAAAACAGAATTGAGAGATGGACAAATGTTGATCAAATTTTTAGCGTAAAAAACCCCAACCAGTTTGAAAACAAACATGTTTTGTTAGTGGATGATGTAATAACTACCGGTGCAACTATTGAAAGTTGCGCAAGTGTTATTGTAAAAAATTGTAATTGTAAAATAAGCATTGCCAGTATCGCATTTGCTGCCTAAATTTGTAGTCATTTTGAAAATTAATAATTGTACCTTGGAATATAACTACCCAAAACATATGAGAAATATTTTTTTAGTAGTTATTGCTTTTTGTATAGGTAATGTGCCCGCTTTTGGTCAATTCCAAACAGGTATTTACACAAGCAATCAGGCTGGTGTTTTGGGTGTTACTATAAACCCTGCAAATACTAATTATTTAAATAACGGCACCGATATTTTGCTGTTTAATTATTCAACAGCTATTTTGAATAATGGCTTTTATCTAGAAAGAAAGCCTATTACCAAAATTTTGTCTCCAAAAACAATAAATGCTTTTACAGACAAATCTGGAACAGACGGTGAAAGTATTAACCAAACATTTGATAGAATTTTCAATCTGAAAAGAAGCCTAAAAGATAAAAACTACATTTTTGCCGATGTTGCCTTTCATGGACCATCGTTTTTAATAAATTATAAAAAACATTCTTTTGGGTTGTTAACTTCCTTTAAATCCAATTCGGGAACAGTTAATATGCCACCAGAAATGGCAACATTTATTTTAAAGGGCGCTGCTGCCTCAGAACTTCAAAGCAAAACTTTTTCATTAAATAAGGTAGCATCTGTTACCAATGTAAGCAGAGATATTGCTTTTAACTATTCTTATCAAATTGCTGAAACCTATTCAGGAATTCACAGACTCGGTATCACTGCCCATTATATTAAAGGGATAAATTCATTGGTTTTTCAGGATTTAGGAAACACCAAATGGACTTTTATTGGTGATTCTACTATTTACATGGAAGATGGCAACATCTTATACAATTACGCTGCTACAAAGTCGGCAAACGTGAGTGAATTGCTGGATAAAAGGGGCACAGGCTTTTCTTTTGATATTGGTTATACCTATGTAAAGAAGAAAAAATCAAGACCAACACGCATAACCAATTGTCCTAATATTCGCTTTTTAGGTAAGGTTAGACAGTTTCAAGAATATAAATGGAAAATGGGTGTGGCACTTATGGATATTGGTGTAATTAATTATACCACCCAAACTGTAACTACCCAATACAATGATGCTTACGGCCCTACTAGGAATTTGGACCAAGAATTTTACCTAGGAGTTTTTGCATTAGATAGAAAATTACGTGCTGATTTTTCTGGTAATCCTGGTGTCACTTTCAAGGCAGGAAAATCATTTTCACAATACACCGCAACAAGATTAAATGTTCAATTTGATTATTACTTTAGAGACAATATTTTCTTTGGATTTGCTGCTTCACAGAGATTACCTATACCTGGCGCCATTTCAATGTTTGCACCAAATATTTTGAGTTTAAACGCTAGATATGAAAAATTAAAATATGAAATTGGGCTGCCAATTAGTTTAATTGAATACCAATACCCAGTTATAGGTTTAAACTTTAGAGTTGGCCCATTCTATATGGGAACAAATCATCTGCCTGAAATGATAGGATTGAGAAACATTAAAGGAGTGGATATTTACATGGGTTTAAAAATAAACCTATCCAATTTTAGAGGCGTTTAATTATTTAATTAAAGCGGTAATTTCATTACTCAAAGGGGTGGTACCTGAGGAGAAATAACTTAACCATTTTCCATTTGGATCAATCAGAATTTTATTGAAATTCCATTTAATGGTGGCATCACTTACTCCATTCAAGTTCTTATTGGTTAACCATTGATAAATAGCATTGGTATTAGATCCTTTCACATCAATCTTTTCTGTTAACAAGAATTTTACCCCATAATTTTTTTGGCAAAAACTGGCAATCTCATCAGCTGATCCTGGCTCCTGTCCCATAAATTGATTACATGGAAAACCAATAATAACCAATTTATCCTTGTAGGTATCCGCAAGTTTTTGCAAATCGGCATATTGAGGGGTATAACCACATTTGCTAGCCACATTTACACACATTACGTATTTTCCTTTAAAATCTTTTAAATTTATTTGGTTCTTGCCATCCAAGGTTTTGATGCTGAAATCATAAAAGGATTTGCTCGTAATTTTATTGGCATATTTTTTTGCATTTGCCTCTGAATAACTATATAACAATACACCTACAAAAACCATTACTAGAACTGAATAAAAATACTTTTTCATAAATAAGCTACTTTTTAAATTTTTAAATTAAAACCAATAATATAATTCCTTTGATTAAAAAGACAATAATTTCTCTTTAATTTCATCCATCTGCCACTGAGGGGTTGATGTGGCTCCACAAACACCAATCTTGTCATTATCCTTGAACCAATCTTTACTAACTTCATCTTTGTTGCTTACAAAATGGGTGTTAGGATTATTGTCTTTACAAACATCAAATAATACCTTACCATTCGATGATTTTATCCCAGCAACAAAAACTATTACATCAAATCTTTTAACGAAATCTCTCAGTTGAATATCTCTATTACTAACTTGTCTGCACAAGGTATCATTAAATCCAACTTCAATTCCTTTAGCCTCTAACTTCTCCTTTAAAGCATATAGGTTTTTGGTGCGTTTCGTTGTTTGACTAAACAACCTTATTTTTGATGGTAATTCATGGTTTTCTAACTCATCAAACGACTCAATTACCAGCGCCTCACCGTTTGTTTGGCCAACTAGCCCCTTTACCTCAGCATGACCATGTTTGCCATAAATAAGTATCTTTTCTTCCTTGTTAAAGGCCTCTCTAACTCTGTGTTGTAACTTAAGAACTACCGGACAACTCGCATCAACCAATTCAATATTATTTTCCATGGCTTGCTTATAAGTCTCGGGCGGTTCACCATGAGCTCTTATTAAAACTTTTTTGTTTTTTAGTTTTAAAAATTGTTCGTGATCTATAATCTCCAGGCCTTTTGCCTCTAATCGTGCAACCTCTTCATCATTGTGTACAATGTCGCCAAGACAATATAAATGTCCTTCTTCGTTTAAAATATCTTCTGCCATTTGGATAGCAAAAACTACTCCGAAACAAAACCCTGAATTGTCATCTATTTCTACGTCTAATTTCATCTATTTACAAATATAGTTATTCTCGCTTAATGTTCACAAATTCATAAAATTCAAACACGAAAGGTTAACTATATAACCAATTAGCGATACTTTTGTTTAACCAAGATAAATTATGGTTAATTGCATGACCCATTAGAAAGAAATTAATTCTAAAAAAAACAAAAGAGCATATTATTGGTTAATTGGATAGAATGACACAAAATGAAAACATGTTGAATGAGGATGGCAGCTATACAGGCCCTGCTAGCCTATCTCCTATTCCATTAAATCTTGGATCGCCCATGATTAAACCTGAAGACAAGGGTAAAATTAGGGCAAATGCTGTAGAAGCAATGCATCATTATGCAAGCCAAGAAATGGCCTTACTCAAAAAACAGGCAGATTTAATCATGGAACAAGTTAGAGAAATTGAAGGCCGACTTAAAATTTCTGAAAAGATTTATGAATCTGACATGCGATTTACCCCTGTAATAGGCCAAACATACCACTTGTACGAAAAAGAGGATCATTTTAAGCTATCTATCATTGCTCCAGAGGAGTGGGGAAATAGCAAAACTATTGGAACCTACTTAGCAACCGTTAAATTGTTGGGCGACCATAGTTGGGATGTTATCAATAAAGCTAAAAAATAAACGTACTTAACAGATGCCATTTTCGTTTATTAAGTATTTCTGAAAATCATTTCTTATCTAGCTAGGCTGGGTGCTCAAAGAGGCAAATTAAATTTAATTTATTGCCATTACTTCAAACTTAGGCGATCCCTTTAATCCTTGTTTACTGTAATAATCGGTAAACCTAAGTTTGTAATACTTAGGGTTGGGTCCTTTAAATCGAAATATGTAGTTTACATACCGCCTAGCCATGTAATGACCATTGTTAAAATTGTAAACTTTCCAGTCAAATCCAACAACATCTCTTTGACTTGAAAACTTTAACTGTTCAACATCCTTTTTCCTGATGGTTTCAAAATTAAGTGAGCTATCAACGGCCACAGAAACAATCCTATTGTTAATATGCACTCCTGTAACGGTATAAATCAATGGGGGATTAAATTCATAATAAATCCAACGAGCTTTTAAAAAGCAAAATTGCCAATCATATAATTTTGGCTCAAAATTGAGTATTTGTGGCTTACCAAAATTCAAATACACTTGTGCTTTATATAGATCTTTATTTACAAACGCGCTAAATACTTTTTTTCCATTTAAATCAGCTGCTTCTATGATATATGTTCCAAAAGAACCGTAAGTCAATTTAAACTGAAAATACCTTTTATCGGGTTCTGATTCCGTTCCCCTATCTATAATATAAATAGAATCAAAACTTTTTCTGGTGGGCGCGTGAAACCAATTTCTGAGCACAATTGAATCACCGCCAGAGGCTTCATCCCAGCGCCACTTAACAGAATTTAAATCAACCTTATTTAGAAAATCATCATGACCTAAAATGCCTATAAATACTCCTTTGCCGCCATTCATAAAAATCCTATTAGATTCAAATGAACAGTCAAATGCCAAATCCCAATCTTTGTTTTTTACAGAAGCTTTAATAAAATTACTATCCAAAAAATCAATGTAAACTTGGTCTTCATAATTTTCGCCCAAATTTACATGGAATAGCATCAGTGAATCAGAGGGCTTTGGAGGTAAAACAACTGGTTTCTCTGCCTTTTCACATGCATAGAACATAGGAAGCACAATTAAAATCCAAATACATTTATTGACAAACAATCTCATTACTTAATTTTATTAAAAACTATACCTCAAACCAATAAACAAAGACCTTCCCATTCCAGCGGAAGAAGAATTACTACCCGATGAATGCGGTCCTGAATTGATACTGGCATTTACATTTACAACATCTAAAATATTTTTTACTCCAGCGGTTAAGCTTAGCTTTTTGTTCAAAAAGGTTTTTCCAATTGTTAAATCAATTAATGCGAATGGATCAATAAAACTCAATGTAACATTGTTGTTTAAGTAATCGTACTGATACATTTGTAATTTACCATTTAACTTAGAAAACAAATTCAAACTCCACCCAATTTTTTGAAAATTATAAGAGGCATTTATCCTCCATTCATTGCTGAAATAAAAATCACTGGTTTCAGCATAGCCATTTAAATGGTTCTTCCTCCCCATATAAGAATATCCTAAAGATAATTGATAAGGGATGGTTCTGTACTCTATGCCTACAGCCATTCCAACGCTAGAAAAGGTATTGATATTTACATATTGAAAAGATGCGTTTGTTCCTGTTCCAACTCTTGCTAAATCTATCATATTCATAATATGATTATAAAAAATTCCTGGTTCAAACCTAAACACCCTGCTATTTTCTAATTTATAATTATAGGTTGTCCCTAATTGATAGTTATTTGAAATTTCGGCAACTAAATCTGGATTGCCTTTGAGGTTATGACTTGCATCTACAAATTGCAGATATAACTCTTTTAAATTAGGCGCCCTAAACCCCCGAGCATAAGAACCGCGCAAGGTAAATGCCCCTGTTATATCATATTTGATATTAATTGAAGGCACTAAAGGTGCATTATAATTAGTATGGTAGATTGCCCTCAATGCTGGCCTAATAAATAACCTTGGCAAAGGCTTTACTTCGGCACTCAAAAAAACATTGTAATCCCCCATATTTTGATTGCCACCTTCAATTCTTGAGCCAATCGAAAATTCATGATTTATTTCGTACCCAAGTTGGTAATTCATCTTTTTTGAAAATGCTAAATTTGCATAAGTTCCTCTACTCATCACTTGATGAAAATAATTGGTATCATTTTCAAAA
>Ga0209550_10000100_pt1 | contig 66207 bp, 77 predicted proteins | sample LauGreSuBDMM15SN_2_FD_187567 | JGI IMG/M metagenome (GOLD analysis project Ga0209550, IMG submission 187567) | Freshwater lake microbial communities from Lake Michigan, USA - Su13.BD.MM15.SN (SPAdes) (version 5) | ecosystem: Environmental > Aquatic > Freshwater > Lake | place: Lake Michigan... | reverse complement strand
CCAATTCACCATTTAAATGTTTGTGATAAACCATCAAAAGAAACATTACGGAACCTGTTCTACCCATACCTCCTGTGCAATGTATACCGTATTTAAAATCCAATGAATTGTTGTATATACTCAATAATCTCATTGCATTTTCTAGTGTATAATTGTGCCAATCCTCAATTTGGTTGTTAAAGAATTGAATATCGGCATTATCACGTGTTTGAGGATTTAAAAGCCGGAGCAGATTCCAACAGTCTTCTTCATAATCACTAACTTCTAATGAAACAAGTCTTTGTACCCCTTTTTTATACATTAGCCAAGCATACGAATGAAACAAGGTTTTGATCTCTTCAACTTCAGTTCTATCGTTATCATTTTCAATTTGTGCGAAACCCGCAATATTTTTTAAACGACTATCATTGCTTTTTAATGGTGTATAAGGTATTGCATATTGACGTGTTTTTGCTCTATATGGGACAAGTAAGCTATCGTAGGACTTGCAAACATCACTAAACAACTCAGTATAATCTTGCAAAAAATTACGTAATATAGGTTTATCGTAGTTTACTGATTTCGTCAAGTAAATATGAGGAACATTTATTAAACAATCTCTAAATGTTAATCTATCAGCTTCACCTTTTTCTGATCGTTGACTGCTTCTATTACTGCTTCTTATGCTACTTCTATTAATGCTACTTCTACTACTGCTGCTTCTACTGCTATTACTTTTACTTTTTTTACTTTTAATTGATGCCTTTGAAGTTGGTAATTCTGGTGTTTTATTTTCTCCTCTGGGAAACATGCAATAAATATACTTTTGAAAAGGCGAAAGTTTTGCAAGCTTACTTACTATCGATTGTAACGTTTGAGGTTCCATGTTGTCAATTTTGCTAAATGAGTGAAGACTATTATCAATTGTGAAGACACCTGCCCATTCATCTGATGAATTGAAAATAATGTGATAGTTTTTTGATGTTTGTGGATGGATTAAATGCTCAAATTCTTTTCTATTTTTATTCATTTCCACCATAATTCCATCAAGATTATGTTTATAGTAAAAGCATGGAAAATCTTCATCACAATAAAAAATTAACTCAACCTTGGGCGGTAGTTCAAATATATCTCCTTCGATTAGAGTTGATTCTCCTCTTATTGCAAAGTTTGGCATATTTTTATTTATGTAGTTTTTTTTTAATTTTTATAAAAACATAATATAATGATGCCCGATGGAGCCAATTATATGCATACAAACATGATATGATTTTGCAATATCGCTTGATTCATCAAAACAAAAACAATTGTTGAAAAATCCAAATATGTAAACAACAACACAAAACAAAAAGGTTGAAACAATAAAAAAAATATTTTTAGCCGTTTTTACACGTGTACAAGTGATATATAAGCCATATAAAAATATAGAAAAAATAAGGATTTTATCAATTAAATTTACCCAAAAAGTATCTTCCGTGTGAACAGCTAGCGAAGAAACAGTTAACATGAAAAACAATAATGAATACAGATAATGAGTACAATAAATACCAATAATAACATTAGTCAAAAAGACGAGAGAAGAAACCCATAAAATATTTATATCTGACATATAGTTTATAATATAATAAAAAAAAATAATAATGTCAGAGCATGATCTTAAATTTGATGTTGAAGCACGTGAACGTCGGCTTATGAGTGGTGAAGATCAGTTATTAGCCGAAATAAACAAACGTGAACAAAAGGTGTATGAATATTTAACACATATAAATGTTGATGATATTATCGTTGTAAATGAATTTGCAAGCTTTGGATATAGACGGGGTATCGTAAAATCACGTGACGGGAATGCAATAATTATAAATGTAATTAATGAAGAAACCGGGCTTCGATCAGCAAGAGATTTTTATGGTACAATTGACGAACTAACTCAAACCGTGCAAATAGCAACTACAGCTAGTACTGAGGGACATTTGTCAAATTACATAAAATGGTACGATGAAGATATGCTGAAACAAGAAATTGAGAAAGGCGAATTTAGTATATATGACTATATGATTGTATTTCCAAAATGGTTTTTAAGAAATCGCAAACAGTATTTTGCAATAAATATTGTTGATAAAAGTCCTAGTCGCAATCATTATATTTTAGATGCAGCTGATTTTGGTGCACTCCCTTGGGATCCATCATTAAATTTAAAAGTTTCTGGAACATTATCCCGAAAAATTATTAGCTTTTGTGTTATAAGAATAATCGGTAAAACACTAATGTTTTACGTTTGTAACGAAACATTTACAGTCACCCCAGACATTACGCCTGAAGAGTATACCAAAACTATGAAGAGTTGTGTTCACATATTAATATTAAGTAATTTATGGAAACCAGATCGTGATACAGATACGTTTTTTGTTTTTCAAAATTTGTTTAATAACAGTAGAAATATTCTTGAAAAGCATAGGTTTCATACTGATGAATTTCTTTTGAGGAATTCACAATTATCTGATTTCTTACAATCACAGCATCTTTTACCAATTCAACCTAATTATACTTTTCTCATGTTTGATATAAGTACATGTCTAGCATCAAGTATCTACTCGCTAAGTGGAAGCAGGCCTCATGCTTCACGTTGTGTATTATACCCCAACACATTTTTCATGTTTAACAATTTTTTAGCGCGCGAAATAAAGGGTAAAACAGTATTTGCTGAGCATAGCGAACCATTTTTGCTATCGACTACAAAACCTACAACTAATACACGAGGAGATGATTTCACGTTTAAATCGTACGCTATTTCTCATTTTGGAAATATCGTGTTTAATTATTACAAAACATCGTTATCTTTACGGGAACCTGCTGGATGCTATCAATATAGAACCTTTGTCGTAGATAAAAAAAAATATGCAAAATTTGACCAATTTGTTAGTGATAGTGAAAGCATAAGTGGTGATCAACATGTGTTTTCATGCATTGCAAAATTAATTACTGGGACTAGCGGTGGTAAACTATCTCATATTCCTGTGGAACAAACCGAAGAAAATTGGCAACAGTTTATTGACGATTGTCTTGCAAAAAAAAGTTCAGTAAATTTTATAAATCAAACATTTGAAGATTTTGAAAAGAGAACTCCAAATACAGACTTTCCAGAATTTGGTGGCAAAACCCGAAAAAAAAGGAAAAGAAGAAAAAGAAGACATGGAAAAAGTTATCATAAGCGGTATAAAAGCTTAAAAAAATAATCTAATATTTATAATAAATGTTTTTTAAAATTTGGTGTTGCCTTTTTGCTTTTCAGAAAAAGACGTTATCTCCTCTAAACAAATTTGATTGGAAATATGATGGTGGATTTGATACGAGATTTAATAAGACTTTTACTAGCGATACAACACAAGTTGAAAATATCATTTTAAATTTTCAAAAAAAACAATTGCTGGGCTTGTTACAGAATCCAAGTATTTCTAGGATTGAAAAATTAAAAAAAATAGAAATTGATGACAACCCTTTTCATTTTCGATTCCAGTTAAATGATGAATTTAATGAATTTGCATAAAAAAACATTATTGATTATTTTTTTAAAAATTATTATGGCTTCTTCTTCATCTTATTTTTCTTTTTCTTTTTCTTTTTACAGTCCTTCGTTTACGTGACATTCGTGTCCTACGAGATGTCCGCCTGCGTTTTCCACCGGAATCTGTTATATTTTCTGATTCGGTTTCCATCTTTTCTGCTTTAAAATCTTTTTCGTAGAGGTTTCTCCTTTTTATATCAAGTCGTGGTTCATCGTACTCACCCGTTCTTTCATTAAAAGGCCAAGTGTTACCGGTGCTATCTTCATATTGTGGCGCAGGACGAGGTCCTTGTACTGTGTTATAAGGACCATTTCTTTCTCCTTCAAGTTCAGTGTCTCCGGTTGAAGGACTTTTTTCCGAAAGTATTGTTAGAGGACTTATGTCTGATCGTTTTCGTTTTTTTGAATCTGTTTCTGGCATTTTACTTAATCCCAATATTTTTTTTTGAAACTAACATTTATAAATTTTCAAAAAGGTAACACTTTTTCCTTTTTTTATAAAAAAAATTATTTCTATTTAGTTAAAACAAAAGCTTTTAAAATGAAGAAAAACAATCTGATTCTATGTTTAATATTAATTTTTGTAATTGCGTTTAATCTTATTGTAAGTAAAAAAGTATCCGAATCATATGAAAACGGCCAAACCATTAAATTTGCCAATAATTACTGCACTAGACTTACCAAGCAAGATCAATGTGAAGTAGATTGGCAAAAAAAAGGATATGTAGCAGGACTTGCAAACAATGGTATTCAACTTGGAGGAAATCCATGTATGTGGTTAGATAATGCTTGTAGCAATACTACTAATGCTGTTGATTTAAAATACGAGTTCACCGGCCCAACAATGTAAATAAATTTAAAATAAACAATTTCTAAACACTTCGACTTGTTTTATAAAATTTCAAAAAGGGAATACTTTTTCCTCAAAAAAAATATAATTATAAAATTAAAAAAAAAAAATGAAAAAAAATAGTTTGATGATATGTTTAGGTTTAGTTTTAATGATTGCGTTTAATCTTTTAATTAGTAATAAAGTATCAGAATCTTATGTAGATGGTCAAAACATTAAATTCGCTAGAAATTATTGCACTAGATTTGATTCTGAAACCAAGTGCAATACGGATTGGCAAAAAAAGGGATACATTATAGCACTCAATAACAATGATATACAACTACAAGGAAATCCATGTTCATGGAACGGAAGTGTATGCAATAATAGTACATTTGCACCGGCGTGGAAATACGAATTTACTGCACCAGATATGTAATGTAGGTTTTTTCATAATTTAAAACATCAATATGGATAAAAAGGAAACATTAGGATCTCAACTTCTAACAAAAATGTTTGCAAGCTGCAAGGATGTTGCTTTTACGGAAGAAGGAGAGCTTGAAGAGTCAGAGAAATTTCTGGAGCACATCAGGGATCTTGAGAAGGAGGGAAAACCGTGGCCTATTCCGGTAGAAATGCTGAGACTTTATATCGATACACTTCCAAAAGATGTTGAACACGACGAATATGTGGAAAAAATCTTGAAGAATCCACGGAAGTATGATAAAAAAAGATTAAAAGAATTTTCAAACACATTTTTATCCGAGATTGCACCAGAAAAAGTGAATCGTTGTGCTAACGATGACTGTTCAAACGTGCGAAACTTGAAAAGATGCAAAAAATGCAAAATATTCACTTATTGCTCTGTTCAGTGTCAGAAAAGCGATTGGTCAAATCATAAACCTACGTGTTGCAAGTTTTACGACAAGTATACATCAAAAATGTTAATTTAATTTGTCAAATTGTTTTTTAACTTTTTTTAAAAATATTTAGTCAAAAATTTAGAATAATCAATTGGTAAATATGCATTATCTTCTATTTTAATTTTCTCAATAGCGCAGTCAGTTCTATCATATAAATCACTTTTATTTTGTATTCTTTTTTCAATTTTTTCTAAATCTGTATATTCATCTTTATTCAATTCTTGGTGTGAAAAATTTTTGATTTTATTTTGAATAAAGTATTTATCACCAAAGTAAGATAAATGCCAACCACCATTTAAAATATTTGGACAATTCATACCTCTAATATCATTACAACTTGCATTTAACTCTTTGAATTTTTTATATGATAGAATTTTACATGAATGCCATTTAGTTTCAATTCTTGTGTTTAAATTATAATAATAGAAATCCATTTCAAGATTGTTAATATCAACAATTATATCACCTCTTTTGATTTGTTCTAAAGTATTTGGGTCAGGAATTTCATCTAAATCTGATATTATTATCACATCAGATGGTGTTAAATCATTAATATAACTGATACCGCGTGAAATAGCATTTCTTTGAAAAAATTCGTTATTCCATACATTAGAATTATTTCGAATATTTACACTCTGATCTTTATATGGTAAATCATCGACAATAATATGTATTATTTTATCAGTAAACTTTTCAAATAAATGCTTATCTTCCCAAAAGAAACATTTTTTTTCTTTACCAACAAATGTATGTGTAGATTCAACAATTATAAAATAATCTACAATATTATTCAACAAATTTAATCTATACGTTAACAAATCTAATTCATTATAAAAAATAAAACAATCAATTATTTGCATTTTTATATACATATATAGAAATAAATAATGATTAAGAATAACAATAATTCAAGCGAAGCAATCTTTACTAAAAGGGTACCCCCCCCCCTTAAAAAAAATGGTTAATAAGAGGAGTAAAAAAGGTTTTCAAGATAGATTTGGCCGTTGATTAAGTTGTGGAACAAATGGCTCAGGCATAATTATTTTTTGGTTGCAATACAAATTATATTCGGGTAAAACGTTTAGTTGTGGCGTTAAGTCTTTGTTACTATTATCCGTAAGATCTGTTACTCGGATCCCTTTTAAAAATGAGTCGATATCAATGGTGTTATTAGAGAGTAACGTATTGGGCATATGCCCTTGTATTAATCCATTACCTGCCATTTTCGGAAACAATGATTGCGTGTTTGCTAAAGTGTATGCTTCTTGATTATTATTTTTCCGAACTTCAAGGTTATAGTTGCATCGCGAATTGATATTTCTAGTTGAAGCCATTGCTAATGTTATTTATAATATCTTTTAATATTTTATAAAAAATGAAAAAATTAAATAGTTTAGGTCTTTTCTGTTTAATGGTTTTGTTATTATTATTGCATACATTTTATAGTTGTTCTGATAACATGTTTTTGGAAGGTTTAAGCAGTTACACGGTTGGTGATAAAAAATTTATAACAAGTGATACGGGTAGTAATGATATTGCTGCGGAGGTTGAACAAATTGCAACAGGAACTATTGTTAATGGAGAAATAGCTTACAATCCGTCAACTTTTGAAGAATTTCAAATTGATCTTAATGGTGGTTATATTACTAAAGGTGGGAATTGGTTTTATACACCACAACCGGGACAAATTGGTTTTACACCAATGATACAATCAGATGGTGATGCTGTTGAACAAGCATATACGAATCAATCTAGATATACTGCATCAACACCGTGGTCCGAAATTCGTAAATCGGTAACCAAAACTTCTTAAAATATTTATTTAAAAAAACAATTTAAATACAAATCCATTTTGAAATGGATGCTAAGCTTAGTAAAAAAATTACCATATGAGTTGTTATCGAAAATATTTTTATTCGTAGGAAATCCATTCCAACCATTGTTACATGACATTCGAAATTTTTCTAGTTTATATAGCATATATAATTCTCTAAACGAAAATTCAAATGTAATGTTTCGAACCTTTGTTCGCTTAAAAGCATGGCAAAGAGCAAAACTTATTTACGAGAGTAAAGGAAATAGTTTTATTAGCTTTGTGCAAGAATATCCTTCTTTTAAAATTTATGAAATGAGTTATCTTTTACGATAAAAAAGACAATATGCCTTTGGAGATATGACTGTTTGAATGGGGTGCATGATTTTAGTAACAGAACCATCATCAAACTCATACCATTCATTATTTGCATTTCTTGCACTAGTTGTATAATGCCCACCAAATACAAGTCCACTATGGTTACATACGGCGTATAAATCATAAATATAAGTACTAGCATTTGGTCCAGCTACATATTTGGATAAATTCCAACCATCCAATGGAAATTGAATTAAAGTACGTGTCTTTTGTGTGCGTTCATTGTATCGTTTTAAATCGATAACTAATATTTGTGGTAAGCTCCAATAACAAATTGTTCTTTGTACAACCATTTTACAATTATCTTTTTCATTAAACCATTGGTTTTCGCCATCTAAAACTTCGCCTTTTACGTAAAATTGAAAGCATTCATCCAAGGTTGAAAAAGAGTTATCATTTTCGTCTTTAATAGCTAGATTAATAATATTGAATTGTTCTGCTTTACATGAATACGTTTTGGAAAAGTCCAAGGATTGTAGTCGTGATAAATGAATACCGTAAAAGAGATCAATCATTTCGGAATAGTTGCCATTTTCACATTCATGTTTGATTAAATTAAAACACATTTGTTGAATAACATTATCTTTACTTATTTTTCGATTATTGCATTTAACTTGGCGTATAAGTGCACGATGGAAACAATCAATCACAAATAAAAAAAATTCCGGTACATCATTTTGGCTGAAATCAGAAAAAAGATCATTATTATTTTTATGTGCAGTTGTTTGGACGCAATGTACAAACTTAGCTGGACGAATGGTACAATTTTCACTATACATTAAATTTCTCAATTCGTCCCATTCTTTCAAAAGTGTTGCTTCTGGGCAATCATTGAGTAATTCTTTATAATTACCTTGATTTAAAAACTGATTTAATTCGTAAGTATGTGAAAGTATTTGACAAGTTGCGTTAATAAAACATGTATTACCCAAATTACTCAATCCAGAAAGTCCAATGTGTTGAAATTCTTTGAAGTGTTTCATCATGGCTTTCATTTTTTTGTTCGGTATTATTTTATAAAACTTTATTAATCGTTTTTAAACAGTTTAAAATGTAAGATGATAAGAATATTATAGTTTTTTTTTTCGTATAAATCATAATTATTATTTGTTTGAATGATCGAAAAGTATATCGCATTGTTACCAAAAGAAATTCAATATCATATTTTGAAATATACTTATAAAAAGCAACCCAAACATTTATTAGAAGATATTTATTCTTTTACGGATGATAAAATCACTATCAATGGTTTATATATTTGTTATTTTGAATCATTGTGCTCATATTTGTTGCATCATAATCATTCTGTAGCTTTTTTTTCAGGAGATTTGTGTAAAACAGATTGGTTTTATAAAGACTTGTTACAGTTTTGCAAAATGGGATACTCAACGGATTTATCGCAAACGAATTATCCATTATTTATACTTTTTATGAGAAATTTGAGAATTTGTAACAAAGTTTCGGCATACAAATATTATACCAAGATTTTCAACTATAAAACTCAGAAAGCAAAAATATCGTTATTATGGGGATTACTGAATCCTGTTGAGAGAAAGAATTGTGTGTACTATTTACGCGATGAAGTACAATCGCGTATTAATGAATTAGAAAGCATTAATGTTTTGACTGTTTAAAACACAAAATAAAATAAAATAAAATTGAAAAAAAAACTTGTAAAAACACAAAAACCTTATAAAATGTTTAACATAAAAATGTTTCAAAAATTACCAATCGATATTCAACGCCACATCATGGGGTATAGTTACCCAACACAAACCAAGGCTCTTACAAATGATATAAAATCGTTTGTTGCGGATAGTAAATGCGTTTTCCAGTATTATGAAAACAAATATGGGATTGGGGAAGCGCTGCCTTGGATTTTCAACGATTTCTGTGTGTATTGGAGCAACTTTTTGTTGTCACTAGAATATGCTTTCCAAGACAATTTCTTGAGATTACTTTCACGCAGACATAACTTGTGTAAGAAGATCTGCGCAACAAAATTAGTCTTATTATACGATGGCAATATTCGTGCTGTAATCCTTATTTGGGGTCTTATGACTAGTGAAGAAAGAAAAGATTTTATTGCAAAATTTTGTAATTAATTATTTTTATTTATCCATATACAAAAATCTGGCGCTTTCGCTGATTTCTCCAGAGTCTAGCAACTCTTTATTAATTTCTTTCAAAGCAATTTTCACAGCTTCAAAGCTAACCGTGTCTTTTTCATCAGGAACGACATAATCCGTATCTGTTTCATCAAAAACGACATAATCAGGGGCTCTCTTCAGGGGTAATTCCTTTCGACTTTTAACAGTTATAATGACTTTCTTCGCAGGAGTTCTTGGACGACCGGCCTTTTTCGCAGTTGCCTTTTCTGGATTTTTCCTTTCTTCGAGAGATTTTGCTGTTCTTGCCATCTTCAAAAGGTAGTTTGAAAGTTGTTTTAAATTATGAATAAATGAATGAAATGAATAACGAAACAAAAATTATAAATATCAAATCTTTTTTTGTTTCTTCTTCAATATCACAGATTTCATCTCCTGTTGTTTTCAAAAAAAAACTTTTTCCAAACGGAATTATTTTAATTTTTATTATTATTATTCATTTTTTTTTTAATAAAAATTGTCTGGCTGTTTCAATTCCTTTTTCTAATAGCTCTGAACGGAATTCTTGATTTGTAGTTACTTTTGTTAACGAGTCTACTGTAAAGCTATTAACAAAACAAACAATTTCGTGCTTAATATAATAGCGTTTATCTTCACCTTTTAGTTTAGTATTGCGTATAAGTTGATTACAAAAAAAGAGAAAAAAATCTGTAACAGACTTTTCTTTAGACTCCGTTTCATTATTGACACCATCCTTGATTTCGTTATATATACTAAGTACATTGTCAGGTATAATTTCTTCACGGTTTAGACAGCAATATAAAGGATAATTTACCCCAAAGGCTCCATCAATAAAGTATTTGTCATTATAAAATACAGGGCAAACTAAAACAGGTAAAGCAGATGTCATTTGTACCGCAGTTAGCAAAGGTATTTCCGGAAAATCTTTGTAGTTGATATCAACAATAACGAAATCATTTAAATTTACTGTATAGAAATGCAATTCAACTTGCGTTAACTGGTAAAACTCTTCAAGCGTAATATTAAGATCAATATTTCTAGAATCGAAAAAAGGTTTGAAAAACATTTCATATAACTGTTTGTCGTATAATCCTTTTTTTGTAAACATAGAAATTACAGTATTGATAGAAAATTCTACGCTTTCATGCCATGGTCGGATAATAATGTAATCAATGATATAAGACCATTCAAATTTTAAAGCAACTAAAACAGCCAAAAAACCTCCAACTGATGTTGCATCAATGCTTTCAATGTTTTCTACAACAAATACACCATTGTTTGCAAGGTGTGAAAGAATGCCTAATGTTTGAATGCCGTTTACACAACCTCCCGGCAAAACCAAATGTTTAATTGTCATTTAATAAATTTGTTTTTTTGAATCTTTTAAAATTTTGAATGTTTTGATTTTTAAATTTGTTTTTTTTTGTTCTCGTGTAGTAAAATATTTATTTTACATGAGTACTTCTTCTCCATAAACGACTTGACAATATATATCATTTTCTACAGAGTAATCAGTTGGTGTGAGAATATAATCAATGGTTTGACTGTCATCGTCATAAATGGTTTCTTTTCCATCAATCTTTGTAAAAAAACTTCCAACAGTATAATTCTGTTGTATAAGACCAGATTCTAAGACTTTCGTCCTAATGTCACCAATGGTAGCATCTGTGAAAACAAAAACCGTAGTTTTAAGTGTTTCATTGGGGGTGTCTGTCAAATTTCCATAGTGAAAAAATTGTAACTGAACGCGAACATCGAATCTTCCATAGCAAGCTACTCCAAACGTTGAGTTTACTATCCATTCAGGTGTTTTTTTCAGCAAGTCAGCTATTGGTGTTCCAATGGCAGTTAGGAATAAACAATTAACACCAAGTTTTTCTAAGACTACCCGTATCATCTGCACATCCCGACGACGTTTTTCTTGTTCGAGAATTTCTTTTTTTTGAGAGTCAACACAGTCCATCATTATTTGAATGATAGCATCCATGGAATCCGTTGCCGTCCCTGATTTCAATTTGACCACTACACTGACATGTCTCATAATTTTATCATAGTAAATTTCAACGATAAAATAAGGAAAACAAATGTCTTCGTTTTCAGAAAAAAGAATTGCTGCCCTATTGTTATCTTCCGTATTTACCGACCATTGGTTACGATAAAAAGAGTCGAATTGACTGCAAATTATTTGTTTCATGGATTCAAGTTGGACTTGTTGCATGTTTTGTAACACGAAAAAAAATATATATATTTAAATTATAAATTTTAAAATATGTTTCACCCATTATTTTGGATAATTTCAATTTTTTGTTTCTTCATTTTTTTTCTAATATTTATTATTGGATTTAGTATATTTCATTTGTTTACTTTTTTACTTGGTATAATTGCTTTCTTATTGTTTTTTTTCTTTGTGTTAGGGATCGATATATTAAGTCATTTGAAAGGTTTCATCCAGTATAGTCTAGGTGATTTCTGGCAACCAGAAGAACAAGATCAACCATCGCCTATACCAGAGATAACAATTGCAGAGCAAGTATTTAATATACCTTCAAATATATTTAATTATGAAGATGCCAGAGCATTGTGTTCGGCGTATGGTGCAAGACTAGCAACATATAATGAAATAGAAGACGCTTACGAAAAAGGAGGTGAATGGTGTAATTATGGTTGGTCTGAGAATCAACAAATACTTTTCCCGACTCAAAAGGACACTTATGATAAATTACAGGGTATAAAGGGTCATGAGAACGATTGTGGTAGACAAGGAATTAATGGTGGCTATATTGCCAACCCCCATGCAAGATTTGGTGTAAACTGTTATGGTCATAAACCAAAAATTACCACAACAGAACAACAAATGATGGATAATGCAAATTCACCATACCCACTAAGTGCTGAAGATATTGTTTTACAAAAGAAAGTTGATTTCTTTAAGGCGAATTTAAACAATATATTAATTTCTCCTTTTAATAGTAGTTACTGGAGCAAACTAATTTAAATGTTTATGTTGATGTCGTGTATTTTTGCCTAGTAGCGTACTGAGTGTATTTTTTTTATACTTTACTGTTGTGTTTCGTTTCGGTATAAACATTGGTATGGTATTATCATCACAATAAGAAGGATGGCAAAATAATCCAGAGTTTAAAATGAATCTTTTTTCATCAACATGATATTGATTATGAATTGTTTTGCTTACAGTAAAAACAAACTCCATAATTTTTTTTCAAAATTAATTTTTATATTTCCTTTTTTTCTTTGTAAAAGAATTTCTTAGACCAATAAGAACTAAGGGAACTATTGCGGTTTCAATAACTTTCTTCCAAACTCCACCTGTTTTCTTTCTTCTACTTAATGCTTTTTTATATTTCATGAGTTGTTTTTTCAATATGTTTTTAAAAAATTGTTTTTATGTTTTATGTTGTTAGTCTATTATTTTTCTTTTACGTTCTTCGCACAATTGTCTCCATATAACGATAAGTATAACTGTATTAGATAAGATACCTGTAAATATCAAAAATACAACAAAACAAACGATATATATGTATGGGTTAAGAATATTGAAAATAAGAGTTATTACAGGTGAACATATGTCATCTTTTTGAAGAAGATCAATACATTGTTGTATAAAAACATTATTCATTCTCTATATGTTAAAAAAGGTATATATTTTTGTTCATATAACTAAAAATGCTAAAGATTTCCGAACCAACAAAGGGATTTGATTTTTCCAATTTAAATTTAAAGAAACCAACAAGGCTGGGGGCATCTTCAAAATATGTTTTCTTTAGTCAATTTGTTATGAACGGACAACCTTGTTATATAGAAACACCGTTTTCAAATATATTTGATGACGATGGAATAAAAAGTCCAGAATGTTCAATTGTTTTGGATGATTTTGAGTTTAAGTTTTGGCTTGACAAATTAGAGACAAAGACAAAAAAACTACTTTTTGATAATAGCAGCGAATGGTTTTTGACTGAATTGGATATGGATGATATAGATAATGCATTAATAAAAACATATGAAGATATTGTTGACGATGATAATATGTTTAAAGTTAACTGTCAAATCAAAACTGGCAAAGATAAAAAAATGATTATTCAAATCTTTGATGAATTTGACAATACTATTCTTCCAGAACATGTAACTAGCAAAGATAACATCAAATGTATTATTGAAATTAAAGGAATTCGATTTACAACTTCTAGTTTTAAAATTATTTTTGAGATAAAGCAAATATTAGTGAAACACAATTCACTCTTTAGTAAAATTTCCGAAACCAATAATTCCGTTAGACCTGAAGTTGTTGCTGCTGCTGCCGAAACTGATTTATCATCTCTTGAAAATGATGATAATATTTCGCATGAAATGGTAAAAGAAAGTGTTAATGAATCCGAAAACTTAAAAGAAGATGTTGTGAATGAGACTACTGAGAAAGATACCGCGCCTGTTGATGACCTTTATGTGGCTGCAACTATAGGTGACCAAAATGTTATTGAAGATGACTTAAATGTTACTGAAAAAGTTGATGATAACATTGTTGAACCCACAACGGAAATATTATCGGAATCATACTCAAATGGTGATACAAACAATAACGAAGCAACAATGCTGACTAAAAATGAAGTAAAATTAGATGAAAAAATAGAAGCAACAGTAGCATCAACAGTACCATCAGCAGTAGCATCAACAGTACCATCAGCAGTAGCATCAGCAGTAGAATCAGCAGATGCAGTAACATCAGATGCAGATAATAATCGAAATGATGAAGAGGTTGAAAATGGTTACACTCTTGGAGTCGATAACGAAGATTATAAACAAGACGAAGAAGAAGATGGTGGTGATACAACAAATGTTTCAGATAATGTGAAAGATGATGAAGATGACGACCTGAAAGATGATGAAGATGACGACCAGAATGATAAAGAAGACGTTAACGAAGATAACGCACAAGACGAAAAAGAAGACGAAAAAGAAGACGCACAAGAAGACGAAGAAGAAGACGATGAAGAAGACGATGAAGAAGAAGACGATGAAGAGGACGATGAAGAAGAAGACGAAGAAGAAGATGAAGAAGAAGACGCACAAGAAGAAGACGCACAAGAAGAAGACGAAGAAGAAGAAGATGAAGAAGATGAAGAAGAAGATGATGAAGAAGACGAAGAAGAAGATGAAGATGAAGAAGAAGACGAAGAAGAAGATGAAGAAGAAGACGAAGAAGAAGAAGATGAAAAATACGAAGAAAACAAAATTGGATTAGAAGAAAATTCTACAAACGAATATACAGAACAAAATGACAAATATGAAGACGCAAACGATACCAAAACGTATGAAAATAGCAATTTCGATAGTGATTTTAACGAAGTTGATTTAAATTCTTTAGGGTACGATCCTAATACTTTAGAAACAATAAAGATAAAGACAAGTGATATACATCATAAAGATATTGTCACGAAAATGAAAGAAAAAATTTTAGAACATAAAACAAGTGCAATCTTAAATTTTTTAAAAGAAAATGACGTGAATATTTCCGACTTTTTTAAACTTCAATTATAAAAAATATTAAATTAAAAAACAACAAATTTTTTTTTATTTTAAAAACCTATTACAAAAAATGAACTTTAATTTAAAGAAGCTTTGGTCAGATTATGGTATTGGTGCAATAGTGGTTTTGTTAATAACTGCATATGGAATAAGTTTGTTAGCTAATTATTTAACTAAAAAATCATCCTTTGGTTCTGAAGGTTATTCGAATTCTTCATCGGGACCAAGTGGTATGGTACCACAATATGACAACGACTTTCAAAAAGTAAACTACAAAAATAGTAATAACGGAAAATCCACCAATAATCCAAACGAATTACTTCCAAAAACATCAAATAGTTGGGGGTCATTAAATCCGCAAGGCGGAGGTGAACTTGAAAATGTAAACTTATTAAAAGCTGGTTACCATATGGGTATTGATACAGTTGGGCAAAGTTTAAGAAATCCTAACTATCAAATACGGTCAGAACCACCAAATCCACAAAACAATGTGAGTCCATGGAACCAAACAACCATAACTCCAGACAAGTTTCAAGTTCCGTTGGAGTTAGGCCAAGGAAGTCCTTAAAATTTAAGTGTTTTTTATAATATACATACTGCTTAAAGAAAAATGGATAAAGCTGACATCTTTATGTATGCATTTATAGGATTAATTTTTATTTTGTGTTTACGTGTTTATAGCGAGAGTGAGCTATGGTCATTAAAGTGTGTTGTTTCTAGTGTTGATGGAAATAAGTATTGTGTTAGAGAAAGATTAAGGATTCATGAAGCTGCTGATTTATTAGCTACTGTAACAAATAAGTGTAAGACCTTGGTAAATTATCTTAATACCAAATATCCAGACAATAAAGATGTTCAACGACTCGTTCGTAATTTTGATCCCAAAAATGTATCGGAAACATTACCTACTAGTGAATTGACAGCATACAGTGAAAACAAAGGTGAAAAAATGGCCTTTTGTTTGAATAAAGATAAATTAAATGATAATGTTTTGATTGACGAAAATACATTGACATTTGTAGCGATTCATGAATTGTCACATTTAATGACACCTAGTATCGGACATAAAAGTGAGTTTTGGAGAAATTTCAAATTCTTGTTGAAAGAAGCAAAACGTATTGGAATATATGAACCAAAAGATTACAAACGTCAAAATCAAGAATATTGTGGAATGAAAATTACAGATAATCCAATTTATGATTACAAAGGTTAGAAATTACTTCCATGTCTTTATCACAATTTAAAAACAAATATGGGAACTGACACCAAAAAAGCTAAGAAATGTCAACACAGTAAAATTAAGAGGTTTTGCAATCTCTGTGATGGCTCAGGGCTATGTGGTCACGGTAAATGCAAACATGCATGCAAACCATGTTTTGGTGTGCAAATCTGCGAACATGGAAATTTTAGACCTCAATGCAAACACTGCGACGGTACTTCATTATGCCAACATGGTAGACAAAGGATACGGTGTAAAGATTGTGGCGGAAAAGGTATTTGCGAGCATGGCAAACAAAAGCCTTTATGTAAAGCATGTGGAGGGTCTTCATTCTGTGCGCATGGCAAAAGAAAGAATTATTGCAAAGAATGTGGGGGAGTATCTTTATGTGTTCATGAGAAATTAAAAAGGTTTTGCAAGGAATGCGATGGATCTGGATTATGTGAACATGGAGCAAGAAAATCGAGATGCAAAATTTGCGTAAAAACTTGCGTAACTCCTGCTGAAAAATTTGATGCCAAAATGTGTTTAAAATCGTTTGTTGTTATATCTGTATAAATTCTCATGTACAAATCTGTTCGGCTACCGCTACTACACTTTCTAACGCACCTTCTACCCATCCTTGGGTTTTGCTTACAACTTCACCTATAACAATCAAATTTGGACTAGGTAGTTGCGCGCGATTTAAAAACGATTCTCTCGAGCCTTGTTGTAACGGATCATAAAAATGTGTACCACAATTCCAAAATGTTTCCAATAAATCGTCTAATAAAATATCTGTTCCAAATGCTTCTTTTAATAAGTGTTCATACAATTCGATTTGTTGTTTTTTAGACAAACCGTTTGTTATGTTCTTTAATTCTCGAGCAGAAATATTATCACAATAAGATATCATATATACGCCTTTAGTTGAATCCATTGGAAAAACCTTTCGTAGCAAATTATCTGTTACGGTAAAATATGGTATACACTGCTGAGCTACACCCCAATGCGTCTTTTTAACCTTTCCTAATACTTTCATAAAAGGTTGACAATGAATATGTGAATAAATTTCACGTGAAAGATTTGATGGCATTAATGCTTGCAATGAATCTGTAGTAACAGCCATTATTAGTTTATTACATGAAAAGTAATGTTGTTTTTTCAACATTTTGTGATTTGTTTTAAGTAAAAAATAAGTAGAGCTTACTGAATCATCTAAATTAACCATGTCGATTTCTTTGACAGCCATTTCAGTAAGAATATGTTTTTGTCCAATATATTGTGTTAATGAATGAATAAGTTTACCCCAATCAAAAAAAAACATTTCAAAGTTTAGAAAAAGTTCATTTACATTTGTATTATTTATTTCGAAATATTCTCTTGCTGGTTCATTTAAAAAGTCTTCATATCCAGCCATTGTAATAAATTTACTCAACGTATGTTTCCCTAGTATTCTTAAACAATATGAATATACATTGTCTGATGGCAATATTTTGTTTCGTTTTGATTTTAAAAGATGTATTATCTCTAAAATGTGTTCGTTTGAAAAATATGGTTCAAAGGAATACCGCTGTTGTTTCATATCTTTCATACCTTTAATTTTGAATTCATTTAACAAATCTTTTAAATATGTATCCGTATTGCGTCCGATTCCAGCACCAACTGGGTAACGTTTGCCATGAAAATCTACCAAATGTATTCTACCTCCTGTTGATATATTTTTTTCTATAATAACAAAATTAGTTTTGGGTGATGATTGTTTTAATATATATCCAGCAAACAATCCTGCAATTCCTCCCCCAACAATTATCACGTCAATAGAACGTGTTTTTGTTTTCCGGCTACCATAAGGTTTTCTTTTCAAAGACATATTTTTATTATTATTTATATATTTCATCTAAGAAAATAAGGTAAACTGTTGCAGAAAGGCATGTCAAGGAAACAAATGAGTTGATTTTTCGGTAAAACTCGAATTCCAGATAATATGTTGCCGCCGCGCTCACAATCCATACTCCATCTTTGTAGTAATTGAGTCCAGCAAAAAGTCGTACAATGCCGTATGTCAAAATCCAAAATCCCAATAAGTCTTTGTATTCCTTTGTTTGATTAAACAGATTTGTGTGGAATTTCCAATAATCGTATGTCAATATATCTGTCGCAGAAAAGATGTCGTATATTCCATTTAAAATGAGTAATAATGACACCAGTTGAACCATTTTAAAAAATAATAATGAATGCTAATCAAATTCAATTAAATTCACATCTTCATTACTTGATGTATTTACTAACTGTTTTGTAAGATAATCTATAGTTAACTTGCGAAAACTAAGATCCTTTTGTAAAGTTGCAATTACCAAACGTTGTGATTTTACTAATTCTTTTAGTTGTTCACTTTCTGTGTAATAATTTGCCTTTTGTAAATTAACTGTTCTTAACCAATTCTGATGACATTTTGTTTTAGTATGTGCATTAAATATAACCATCGTTTCATAAACTTTATCCTTTCTACTACCACAAGGACAGCGAATTCCATTTATAAATGACGGAATTTTATCAATATAATCACCTTTTTCATTTATACTTGGACTATAAACTTCAGCTTGAGTAATGATTTCCATTATTATTATGATTTTCAAAGTTCACGTTTAAATATTTTTTCACGTTTTTATCACTTTTTTATTTTTTTCAACAAAAAATCATTATTTAATTATGAACCAAGTGACTATCATACCATATAACTATTCCAAGTATGGTGTTTATACATCTTTTTTCGTCTTACTTAATGCTGTTGTTGCTTTTATTTATGGACATTTGATTTTATCGGTATTTCTTTCATGCCTCTATGTCACATCAGTTATGAATTGGAAAAACATGACCTTGATCAGCCCAGCGAAAACAGCAGATATCTTTTTTGCTTGTACATGCATAATGTATATTACCTTAGTCACAGCACCTTCCTTTACAGACTTTTGGTACGATATGTGGCTTGATTATGTAGTTTTCGCGACAGTCATTTTTACGTTCAACACAGCAATCTTTTATGAAGAATTGAACAATGCATACGACTTTGTGGTTTCGGATCAAGTATTGACTCTACATGTTACAACGCATCTAGTAGTGATGCATATCTTATCGACAATGGTATGCATGGCTGGGATTATATCATTAAAACAAAAGCAGTAATTAAAAATAAAATTGGAATAAAGAGATAGTGTAATAATGTTTTAATCTAAAAAAAAAATGGAAAATGTAACATTAATTGTAGACGATGATTTAATAGCAGAAACAATTTGTGGCTTATTTCCAAAACAAGTTAATTGCTTTGTATGTAAAGGAAATATATCTGAAGTCGTTGGGTTTACAACAAATAATGCATTACAATATAAGCTACGCGAGTTAGATTTTTCAAGTTGTTCTTTAACCACTTCATTATATTTCGCTACATCAAATTCGTTACAGGGAGAAAAAGTTGCGTCGGATTTATATAGTTATTTTAAAATTGATCCCGATGAAAAACGAAGGATAAAAATCAAATCATATACACTTGACGGCATTCAAAACGCAATAAATGAGCCTTTATGTATTAATAATGCAAAGGTTAATGAATATATTCGTAGAGAAACAGAAAACTACCAATTCGCCTTTGAAGTATCACCTTGGTTATGGTCACAAATTTCTAATACCTACGAAAAAAAATTAACATTGAATGTAACGCAATGTAATATTTTTGAAAACTTGATACAGGATACACCAGTGGAATATATTTTGAAAGCTTATTTTACAAAAAAGCAATTATGTTTTGTCAAACGACTAGACACGCTTGTTGAAGCGCGTGCTTTGGCACAAAGAATTATCGAAAATGAAAAACAATTAGTGTTAAAAAAGGTACCTTACACAAATAAAGATACGAATATGCGTATAACACTTAATACACTAATAAATGTTTCTTTGTCTTTTTCTTCTGAATTAAACTTATCTGTTTCTGAGATTATTGAGAGTTACCATAGGCTATTGTATAAAGGACTTATCAACAGTGACGATAACAATTCTATTATGCTTGGTGAAACACAGTTAGAAACAGGGTTAAAATATAAAAATGATCGTGTTCTATATAGTTACATTTCAAAACAAATGTCACAACCCCTAATTATACCATCATCATCAACTGAATGGGTGGTTATTGACGGCAACGATAAAATATGTTTATCACAGGCATTTGTTTTAACACCCAATAATGAACACTATTTATCAAACATAAAGCTTACGTTAAATGCAATAGAAACAAGTATATCAGTAAAACAAGTAACGATTAATAGGAATAACAATCTTGAAAATGATAATGACGATTATATTGTTGAAGAGTTAAAACGTATGGAATATAAAGGATACGTGGATTTAAAAAATAATCGAAATCGTGTCACACGAGAGTATGAAGGTTTACAATATCGCAAATCTGAATCGAACGGTTTGGAACCGACAATACAAAAAGTTTATTTACCATCCTCATTGCTACAACCTCTAGGCTACATAGTTTATAACTTTTTTAAAGACAACTATTCACATTTTCCTGATCGCAAATTAGAAATATCATTAGATGAATCACATTCGTGTATCATCGCAAAGTATGGATTGGTAATACGAAAAACGAATGTGATCACCAAAGAAGTTTCTTTTATAAAAATGAAAAGCAATATTGATTTTGAAAAATTATATTTGAAAAAGTCTTTGTTAGAAGACTTGATTAGCAAAGGTGAGGTAATAAAAAACCGATTTACAAGATATATTGATGACCAAAAAGTTACTTTAAGAAATGGAAAATACGGCATTTATGCAGAGGTTATTGCTAAAGACCATTCTAAAACAAACATATCTTTAAAAGAATTCGGAAATCGTCCACTTGAAAATATATTATGGGAAGATGTAATCAAATTGTTGCAGGAAAAAAAATAAAAATATATATCAAACAGTCTCTTTTAAAAAAAAACAAAAAATAATAAATGATTCAAGTAATCGGCGATTTTTTAGGCACATTTTTGATATGCTTTGTCTATTTAACAACTCACAACTTTTTGGCAATTGGTATAGCTATGTCGTTAGCATACTTTTTAATTAAGGGATCCTTTAATCCTGCAATAAGTTTAGCGCGTTATATGACAAAAGAATTTTCTACATACGACTTAATCCTTGCACTTATGGCTGAGTTTTTGGGTGTTATTGCTGCTGTTACCGCTTCGAAAATAGTATTTTCATCAAGATATAAATAATAAGTAGACCAATACATAAGAAATATAGCTGAATCAACAAATCATCTGGAATTTTATAAAGATTTATCTCATTCATCTCTTTTGTTTGTTTATTTAATACAGAACTTTTTCTAATAACATCGTCGTCGTCGTCATCATCATCGTCATCGGTATTATAATTTTCAAACATTTCTGAACATCTTTTTGATGTCAATGGATTTGATCGGCTAGGAAACAAGCATGGATCCATTTTAGAAATATCTGTTAACGCAACATATTTAGATTCAGATGCTTTATTATTATTAATATCAATTACTTCGAGCGTCAGTTTTTGGCATTTTATACCACCACCTGTTGTAAAACTTTGAAATATATCGGCAGGATTCGGAATACTAAGTCTTGAAGTATTTGATATCATTCCCGGAACTAAACCTTTTAGGCTTTTAAAATTTCCACCTAATGAATCAGAAAGCAATGGTATATTACCTGTTGGTACATTACTAAAGTAAACATGTCTATCTACATTTGTATTTGTGCTAATATCAACGCATTTTGAGTTTGTCGGATAAAAAAATTTATTCCCTAAAGGCTTTTTTGTGGTAGAACCTTTTCCTGTTCCTGTAGTTAAAACTTCCGCATATGCGATGAGTGCAGTAATATCATTTCCTAACGCTGTTAAATCACCTTTAGCTGACACTCCTAATTCCTTCGGGTTTCGAATATATTTGGAATATGGATAACTTGTGCCAAGATTAGGATCATATATCCCAGATTTTTTTGTTTCATCATCAAAATTAGTACCCAATGCCGCCGCTGATCCTATAGTAGCAGCAGTCGCAGCAGCAGCACGTTTGATATTTAATGGTTTTAATGGTTTTAATGGTTTTAATGGTTTTATTTTAATGGGTTTTATTTTTAAAGGCTTGAATTTGAACTTCTTGGGCATTTGTTTTTATTAATTTATAAAGAGTTTATAAAGAATTTAAAAACGTTGAAGTATGACTAGGACCTGATGCATTTTCGACACTAGCAGGTAATTCATTCCCCGTAACTTCTGATTGAGGAATTGAAGATTTAGCATAGGCTTCATTCACACTTGCAAGACTACTAACATCTTTGTTTACTGAATCAACTTCACTCTGTAAAGCCATATATCTGTTTTTGAGATCATTCACATCCATAGCTACTGCTTGGGGATCATTATTCGGTTTAAATATTTGTTGTGGCTTACTGTTGCTACTTTGTGCTTCTTGACCATCTACCGCTGTTTCATCACCGGGTGCTTTTTCTTCAGCAACGGTAGCTTCATTAGCCTTAATGTCAATTCCGGGTTCTTCACTCGATGTTGCAATATCATCATTAACAGGTGCAGGTGTTGGTGTAGGTTTTGGTTTTCCAACATCCTTCATTTTTTTCCCAACATCCTTAAATATTGTCGATTTTTTTTTGTTCTTAGCGCCTTCGATTATTTTTTTTTTCAAAACAAAAAATTGTAAACCTAAAAGTATTAAAAAAAATATAATTAGAAATTCAACTAGCATTTTTTTTTTGAAGATTATACAATATATATAAAAAACTAATTTTGAAAAACAAACATGACATTAAAATACAATTACCACTTTTCTGCCCTTGCAACAAATACACGACCTTTTTGTAATAAAGATTACACTAATAATACAATATACAAACATGGATTACCTAGACCTCTTAAAATATATCGCAAATCACGTGTTAAACCTGTACATCATTTTACAGATACACGTGCCACATCTACGACATTAAATCAATTAATGGACACTCCCGGACAAAATATGGCTTTCAACAACAAAAATGATTTAGGAAAGCAAGCTTTCAATTATATTCAAGCAGTAACAATGTTGCATGATGGTACTTGTTGTCATGATACTGCGGATCAAACCAAAGCATTAAAGAGAGTTAGACGGTTATGTAATACTTCACCAAATTACTCTACGAATTTCAATGAATATTTAGAAAAAAGATGTAATAGTTTTAAGCAAAAGAGTTTCCATTTTTCAAAACATAAAAATAACAATGATTTTGAAAAGCCCGGTGCACCGAATACATATCATAATCAATATGTAGGTAATTGTAATAATTGTTCAAATACTACATGTCATTGCCACAACGTTATATATAAACCAAGTAATTATCAGTTTGCTTCACAGGGAGCAGTAAGTAGTTCTTTAAGAACTACGAAAAAGACATTGAATACTATAGAAACTGGTTTATTTTTAGACACATTTTGTAACAAAACGCAATTTTAATTTAACTTTTATTTCTTTCCCATTTACATGTTGTATCTTTTGACTTGGTATTAATATATTTTAAATCATCTTCTAATCCTTGTGAAATACACCAAGCTTTACAAATAGCATAAGCTTCTGTATTCAATTCATTGTCTTCTTCGTTATTGCTGCTACTGTTGTTATTGTTATTGTTGCTGTTGTTGGTGTGTCTTTTATATTTTAATAAATGGTTTATTTGATTAAATTTATTTAAGATGGTTTTAAAGCAAAGCACACTAAATTCGGATAGTAAATTTAAGAAAGACAATGATACCATGTTTTCATTTTGGCTGTCACTTATATTTACATTTGCATTGAAGTCTCTGTTATCTAGTACAACATAGACAAAAGGTTGTAACCAATCACTTACAATTGGTTTGTTAATATAAACATTTTTAAACATCTTGGTCAGTAAAAAAAGTATATTTATGGACCTGTAAGAAATATATAACGATATTTTACAAATATAATTCGTAATGCTGTCCTTTTTTTTTAATAGATGTTCGAATGATGAATACAAATTATTATATGTAAACTCTTCTAGAGAATGATTAGTTTGATCAAATAAAGGAATGTTGACAACTCCTTCTTCTTCTTTTTTTGCTATTACTACTTCTTTTTCTCCATCATAAAAATTGTATGTACGACTTATCTCACGTAAACAAAAAAAATCTTCTCTAATATCTAAAGAAAAAAAATTTCGTTTACAAAGATTTTGAAAAGTATGATTTGAATCAAACATAATCCAATATGGATTTATCACCTCCAAAATATCCAATAATTCATTGCTTTTACCAATTTTAATATGATATTCAATACCTTGTTCAATGTTCTTACTGCTTTGTTCAAAGTGTTGTATTGACGTTTCGTCCAACAACTGTAATGAAATATAGCTGCATAATTGTTTTAATTCTCTTGAATTTTTCGCATACTCCAATTTTACGGAAATCATAATTATTGATTTATATGTATTTTTATTTATTTTGTTTTTTTCAATGTTTTTTGATCGTTTAAAAATTCATCTATGTTTTCTATTAATGGTTTTAAATTTTGTAAACACCAAGCGTTTTCACCATCTAAAAGTTTATTTGTACTCTCGAAACATGATACAAGTATAATAACTTTATCATTCTTCTTAAAGTCAGACATGGTGTTTTTAAATTGGTTATTATCACAATTTCTATTGAGTCTTTTCCATAACTCAAGAAATGTTTTTGACATGGCTTCTAATTTCGCAACTTCTAACTCAAACTGAACCGTTTGATCATAATATTGTATATTTTGCATGGATGTTAATGTTGTATGTAAATCTGTAAAGTCTTGCATGACCATTTCTCCAATTTTTTGATAACCACCATTAAAAAATACAATTGCGTTTTTCAAGATAATATCACTATTGTTTGATTTAATTGAATCGTGTATAATTTTCAACACCATAGATTGATTAATTGGGTCCGTTGATGAAAGTACTTGATTTATAAAACTAACATTTGTTGTTTGACGAAGATTCAAAAGTTTTAGTATTTCCATATCTATATTAGAAGTGGTAGATTCAATATGTTTGTTGAAAGTATCTATTTGCGCTTCAATTAGATTCCATCTATCAATTAAATCTTGGGTTTTGTCAGTAGACACAGTTATTATTTCAATTGTTTCAGCTTTACTCACTTGAAACTCTGTAAATTTTTGTAATTTCGAAGGAAACTCTTTATAAAGTGTTAGTAAATTATTATAAAATTGTATTTCGGCATCTGTATCAGTTTTAATATCACTTATATTTACACCCTTTTTTATCCAGTTTTGCAATATAGTGAATTTGTCATTTATTTTGTGTTCTTTTTTAACATTTTTTAAAAACGCATTCGCACATGTAGTTAAATGAATTATATCTGCCTTCTGATTTGAAAATAAAAATAAGAATAATAATCGGAAGAATGATATTTGTTCAATTGACTTTACCAGACGATAATTAATTGTATTATATATATCCTTTGTTTTAAGTTTTTCTTCATCATAATCTTCCTCTATTTTGTTTTTTAACGCATTGTTTGTTTTAAATTTAGAAAAGAATTTTAAAGAACTAGATAAATTAAGTATCCAATATTTTTGAAAATCAATGGTATCGCTTCTATCGCATCCAATACGTAGTAATAAAATATAACTTACACAAGAAATAACAATAAAAGCCGTATTTATACAATAAAATATTCCTTTTGAAGCTTCTATATTTATTTTATTAACATCATTCAACTTCAAATATTTATCATATAATGACTGAATAGAGGTTTGAAATATACCAACATTTTTTAAAAACTCGATATCTTTTCCATCAAATATATTTTTGTTTAAATTTGTTAACTCTGTTGTAACTTTACTTTGATTTGTACTTGTCATAGTATATTGCTCTGTCAATTGTTGCAAATACGTTTTTGCTGCTGAAATATATTGATTACAGTGTTGATGTAAATAATTACATTCTGTATGAAAATCATTTAATTTAATTTGATTTGTATCGTTAACATCAGTTGGTTTATTTAACAATCTAAAATCTCTTATCTTTTGAATATATTCACAAACGTTTTGAAAATACATTGCAAATGCCGTATTACGTTTTTTTGTTTGCTGCTCAATAAAACTTTGTAGTTCACGAATAGTTTCTTGTAGATAATTTAATTCAGATAACAAATAAATATTCCATTCATTATCGTCTGAATTTCTATTAAATACTTTACTTTTTTCAAATGATTCAATATCATCGATATTTACAAAATTGTGTGGTTGAAGTAGAAATGTTTTTTTTTCTTTGCATATAAATGGTGTAAGATGTTTTGAAATAATTAAACGATTTTCATCACGAAGATATCCGTAAAAAAGTATAACGAATACATCAGGATGCATTAAACGTAGTTCTGTATAAATTGATTGTATTTTTTTTTGAACTTTGTTATAAACAGATTCGTATTGTTGTGATAAATTATTTTTGACGTAATAATACTTGCTTATATGAATCTTGTCAATCATAGTTTGTTCCATATCACAATTATCCCAAAACCATTCTGGGATCGATGTTTGATTTGTATGAGATTTTAACATCATTTCCGATGGTACGTCCCCATAGTAAAAATCATACTCGCTTTCCATAATTTTGATTATATCAGCTTTTGGTAAATTAGTTGATCCATAAAATAATAAAAATTTTGCACTAAAAAGTAGACTATGTAAATTTTCTGCTATTATACCTGTTATATTTGTATTTGTATAACCAAAAACATTATAGTGAGTAAAGTAAACTAACTGAATGAAAAGAAACGATTCATTGTCTAGAATATATAGTCTACTGTTATATTTTTGAATATATACATTCAATTGCATCATTAATAAGTCTATAACATAATTTAATATTTCTTTGTTATAATTATGTTTTACCACGTCTCTAATATAGTTTTCAAAGTCATTCTTATCCATATTAGTAACAATTTGATTTTTATAAAACAGAATAAGATCGGCGAGTATCATCCACAATTGGTTTGATTACTATGTTGTGTGTTATATACATCATTATTATTTTTTTATATGATATATAATATAAAATAATGTCGATATCAAAGTTAATTAATAATTTCATCAATAATGAAATTCAACTAAATGATGATGGAGAGGAATTAACTGATATTATCTCAATAATTGACAATGAAATGCGTTATAATAGCGATATAAGTCAAGAACCAATCAAAAAAGATGGAGATTTAATACAAGTTAATGGGACCATTTTAAGACTTGGTCATTTAGGTCCTTCGGTTACAGAATTTGTTCAAACTTTTTTACCGTGTATTGGTATTCAAATGACCTATGGAGTTGAACATATTAAATCGCAAAAAAACAATATTCGGCGTAAAATGAACCAAATATCATATAAAACAGATAAACAAATATTGGATGAATGGAAATTAATTAAAATAATCGAGTTTTCTCACGAAGAGACGCAAACAATACATCTTAAAATGTTAGAATTCATACAATTAGATCAAGAAGGTGTTATTATGATGGGTGCAAAATACTTTCTTGAAAGCGTAGATTTAATTTTTAAACATACTAGTAAAACTAACCATGGTGGTAAATCAAAAAAATACAAAAAAAAGTCTTTTAAAATACTGAAAAAAAATAAGAAAAAAAAACGTACAACCAAAACAAAAAAAAAACAATTTGGTGGTTTCTGGAAACGTCAACTGTTTCATATTGTTTGTTTTATTGCATTAGCATGCCTAATAATATTTTTTGAGTTCTCGCAGGTTAAGTTTGAAAGAAGACTATGTCCCGAATTGTTCCATGACGATGATAATTATTTGGGGTTATATCCATTTATTTATCGGTTGGCCAGTGAAATATGGAAAAATCCATTAAGTAAAACAGCTGGAGATCAATATGGAATTAAAACGGATACATTAGACAAAGTTTTCAATGATACTGAAATATACTTTACTTCAAAAACAAATATAACAAATTTTATAGAATTCGTAACTAAACCCGGAGCTACATACAATAAGAAGTATACACCTTATTGCACTGATGTAGTTAAATGGTGGTTTCGAATTCATTTGTGGGTTAAATCTGTAGTCGAGTTAGTTGTATTATCTGGAACATTAACAAACAATGCTTTAAATAGCGCACGAAGTCTATATAACTGGTCAAAATTTATAAAAACAGAAACATTTGCAAAAGGTATAGAAGACGTTCTGATGACAGGGGCGGCAACCGGTGTCGCGACAACGGCGGAAGGAATTAAAGTACTAACAAAATTTGGAAAATTTATGCAATATGGTGCACATATATTACCAGATGTCTTAGTATTAGAAATCGTGAAAATCGCAATTTCTATATTATTGTTATCTATATTCACCGGTATTAGTAACGATCAATTAAACCTACTTTGTGAAAGATTCAACAGTATTTGGAAATATTGCGGTAAATATTTATTATGTGATACTCTTATGTTTAACAAACTAAGTTATTTTGTACCTTTTAACACGGATGTTTTAAACACTGTTTCTGAAAATCAGGTTAATATTTCTTTATCGTCGTTATTATTAATTGTTGTAGATTGGCTGGGTTTACCTATTCTAAAATTACCTCATCAAATAAAGAATACAATTTCATCGCTTTTAACGCAGGAAATATTAACAGTGCAAGCTGCTGCTGCTGACGATCAAGTGGGTGCTGCTGACAATCAAGTGAATGTTCAACCACAACTCGGCGAAGAGATATTATATACAAAAATACAATATGTGCCACGAATTAGAGACAACGTGGAAAACGAGGGAAAAAAAGATGACTTAGATTGGGGGGAAAGAATAGAATTTTAGATTTCTTACTTTAGATAAACTTTCAAAAATAAAATAATCTCCAAAAAAAAGTAAACAATTTTAAAAGTTATAAATTATGGAAGAGGAGGGTGAATACGACTTAGACTATTTGCAGTATATGTCCAATGTGTGGATTGAATCGTTCATACAGAGTAATTCGTGTGATGAAACATACTCACAAGAATTTAAAAACTTTTATCATGATACGCACAAATCAACCACACCTAAAGCAGTTGTAGATATATACATTATTTTACAACGTCTTAATTTGCCATTATTACTAAACGTTTTTTTAAAAATAAATTACAAACACATTGATAAAGTGTTTGAATACTTATCGAATGAAAGTTTTGAAAAATCTCATCATATTGAAGAATTTTACAAACATATAGAAGAAATCTATATAAACGAATCACGATCATATCAAGATGGTGGTGGTGGTAAACACAAAAAGAAAAAAAAGTATAACACTCGTAGTAAAAATACAAGAAGTTCAAAGAAGACTAGGAAGAAACCCAAAAACAGTAAACATACGAAACGGTCAAAACGGTCAAAAAATATGAAAGGAGGAGTAAAACCGTTTTTCAAATTAATGGGGGTGGCATTTGATTTTTATTTAACACATTTTTTTATCATGACTGCGGCAGTAATAATTGTTACAATGCTAAACACAACAAATTCTTTTCTTGGTTTGGGGTTTAAAACGCCTTATAAATATAAATTAGTTGATAGATCTTATGACGTCAAAACAACAATGGGTGCCGTAACAAAAACTCACGAAGTAACATTTCAAGAGCCAGTGCATTCATATAGTATTGAAAAAAAAATTATTCGAGGTAAAGCAAACAATTTTCTGCTTCCTTTTGGGGAATCATACTTACAATCGTATTTACAATTTGGAAGTTACGATGTAGGAATGTTTACGACATCGTTTTTTGCATCTCAATTGCTAATTGCAAATAGAGATGACTATAAAGGAAATGTTACGAAAATAAATTTGAAGGCATTGTTTAGTACTACACGAAATAGCAGTATAAGAGATAATTTTTTTGTTGAAACATGTGACGGTACAACCCGTGAATGTAGTCATCCACTATATCCTCATGTTGTAGCTTATTATAAAATGTTAGAAATAACATTTAATTTATTTCATCCAAGAACATATACTCATTGGAAAACAGTAATAGAAAAGTACACCAAAGCGTGGATTTCAACATCCCCAATAAATCAAAGTCAAGACATAGTGCTTTTGACACAGTTTTTATTATTTTTAGTATCCGATGGAACGGATGATTTTGTAAGAAATATATTTATACAAGAAGAAATTTTTCTCATAATGGTTATAACGATAATATTTTACTTATGGGCTCATTTTATATCTACAATGTTTAAAAATGGATTTTATCAATTTGAAAAACGAAACAATTTATACGGTATGTTTTTCAAACTCTTAGGTTACTATATCATTAAACGTCGTGTATCTGGTGAAATTAATGCAAAAATATTTGCGTCAACTATTGAAACATCATTATCAACAATCGGGGTTACAATGGGTATGGATACATACAAATTCAATTCTAAAGGAAATGAAGCAAATAATCAAATGGTAGTTGCTTCCGCTCTATTAATAAAAGATTTTTTGTATATTGCATTTAGTAATTTAGTAAATAATCAAAAATCATTTTATTCTTTAATGTCACAAATGTTAGAAGTAATTGAAACAATGAAAACTAATGAACCAACTAAAGAATTATACGATAAGAAATGGAAACTTATTTTTGAAGCACGAACACTTTATACAACAAATAAAATTAATTACTTTATATTTTATAGGTTTTCAGTTGCTTATGACTTTTTTTGTTTTCTTGAAAATGAGTATTTAACACAAAGTAGCTATTTCGCAAAGAAAAGTTTTTCTAAGGATGATCTAGATTCAATGCTATCTTGCTGTGCGCAATACAGTTCCATTGTTGATAATACAACATTTCCATTTGCATTTAAAAATGTATTAAAACTTTTAGATACAGATGATGACGGGAAGCCTCGTTGTTTTTCAAATCCGAAATACGAAGAAGAAATTTGTAAACCCCGACAATACACGTTTAGTTATGTTGGAAAGTTTATATGGTTTTTCGCTGATTTTGTATTGAATTGTAGTATTTTATCCGAGGAATATCTTAGATCAACGGGTGTTAGCAATTACAATAACTTTAAAAAATCAAACTTGGAATTCTTTGAATCAAAATATCAAAGTATACAAAAACTTTTAGGTTCTGAATTGTCTGATTCAATGCAGTATTTTAAACTACCAAAATCTCGAAGAACACAGACAATACAAGATACACCTTTTCGAAGAACACAGGATGATAGTTTAAGTCCATATGGCGACATAGGAGACGTCAATGGCGACATAGGAGGTAGCACAAGCAGTTCCACACAATTACTTGACACACAATTACTTGACACACAATTACTTGACACACAATTACTTGACACACAATTACTTGAAACCGTTCAATCACAACAACTAACAATTGGTCAAGAATACGAAAAAAAAATTATAGAAATTGCAAGGACGGCATTTTCAAAAAGTACAGACAAAACGACTGTTCAACGTTTCATACAGGAAAATATTTGGAAGAAAGCCGATATAATCCCAAAGTCTTCCACAATTTTTTATAGTCCTGATAATGAAATATTAATAGCATATATACCAGATTCCTTATTAGATCTTGAAGTACCAGTAACCGAAACCGAAAAATGTAATTTTTATGTAATAAAGAGGCCAAAATTTGGAATAAATTTATGGCTTGATTTTTGTTACTTACATTGTAAATTCGAAAATAAAACATGTGGTCAATGGTATAGTGAAAAGGTCGGTCATATTGATAAATATTTGGGTGAACACAAAAAAGAACGCAAAAGAGGCAAAATGATAAATGTACACATTGGATTGGATGAACGAGAAAACACTGACGATTCATATTTATATGCTAGTTTATATTTTGTTGTGCAAAATGACATTGATTGGTTTTCGTTTACAAGAAATCAGTTTAAGGATCACATAATGACAAAAATCGTTTCAGACGATGAGTTATTGAAATTTTTACAAGCCAATCAAATAAAAGTAAAAATGTAATAAGTAGAATATGTTTTTTTCCTTTTTTTTTGCGCCATGAAATCAAAATTAAATAAATAGAAATAAAAATAACAATGAATTTAGACTTGGATTTAAATATAAGTAATTACACTGTTGAAGAAATTATAACTCTTTTGAAGTTGCCAACTGATTTTGATACTGAAGATTTAAAAAAAGCGAAGAGAATGGTTTTACAATTACATCCAGATAAATCTGGGTTGTCTGGAGATTACTTTATTTTTTTTATGAAAGCATATACAATACTCAAAAACATTTTAGCTTTCAGAAATAAAATAAACCAAGAGCCAAATATACATTACAACATAGATGAGTTTGAATATAGAACACGTTTAGACTCCTTTTTTGCAAATAATAAAAGTATTGAGTTTAGCAAGTGGTTCAATGATTTGTTTGATAAAGTTTACGACAGGAATAATCATGGGTATGAAGAATGGTTTCGATGTGAAGATACCAAACAATCAAAAACTGTACAATCTAAATGGAATGATATATCAAGTGTACATTCATCCACATCATCAATTGGTTGTGAATTGGTAGATATTGAAAATATGGACTATACTTCAACATTAAATGCAACATTATCATTTACAGATTTAGTAGATGCACATAGTATACCATCCGATTTTAATAATAATAACAACAATAACAGAAATCATAACTTTAAGAGTGTTGGTGAACTTGAAAGATTTCGTAGTCAAGATAATTTAGAACCATCTAGTGAGTCAGAGAGTCTTCAATTATTAAAAAGAGAAGAATTGAAAGAGATTAAACAAGCAAATAATCGTGCATATCAGTTACAAAAAGATACCGCCAAAAATATTGAACGTCAACAAATACTTGATTCTGCATTGATGCGCCTTAAATAATTTTTATTTTATATCCTATTTTAAATCCTATAATCCTATAAATCCTATATATCCTATAAATCCTATAAATCCTATAAATCCTATAAATCCTATAAATCCTATAAATCCTATAAATCCTATCCTTATTTATTTATATTTATTATATTATAAATATGTTTCGTGATTTATTCGAAAAACCGTTTGATGATAAAAATGTGTATACCTTGATTGTTTTGCTTCTAATTTTACTTGTCATGACATATTTTTATAATATTTACAAACAAAAGTTAGAGCAAGAAGATGTAAAGTTTTCTTATACAGAAATAACACGTTTTCTGTCAAATACAGAAAAGCATAACAAACCAATTTTATGGATATTTATAGATTACCAAAAAAATGCTAGAAATTGGGAAAGTTTCTATTCTAGAAATACATTTGCTCTTAATCAAGGTTACATATTTTTGACAGTCCGAACAATAATTGAAAGATGTAAAAAAGATTTTCATATCTGTTTAATTGATGACAATGTTTTTCATAAGTTACTGAATGGCAAGTTTTTCAATGATATGAACAAAAAATCATTACCTAATAAAGAGTACGTTCGCGTATATGGCATTTGTCAATTGTTGTATACATATGGTGGAATTTTGGTACCAGCCTCTTTTATTTGTTTCAAAAATTTGAAGAGTCTTTTACAGAATAATAAAATGTTTGTAGGTGAATTCCAGTCGAAAACATTGAATTCATCGTTGTTTGCAGCAAATTATTTTTTAATGGGTTGCCAAAAGGAAAACAATGTAATGGGTGAATTAATTGATTATTTAAAAAGAGAAATTGTTACGGATTTTACAAGTGAGCCTCAATTTGTGGGTAAAATTTCCATCTGGCTAGCACTGCATATAAAAAATCATCAGATTAATTTAATTTCTGGTCATCAAATAGGTACAAGAAAGAAAGATGGAACAGCTATAGAAACAAGTGAATTATTGTCAAATAACTTTATTAATATAGATGTGAAAAAAGTTTTAGGAATTTATATTCCTCAAAAAGAGTTATTAGAAAGGGTTCAGTTTGGTTGGTTCTCAAGATTATCAGTAGAGCAATTGTTAAAATCAAATACATTTATAGGTAAGATGTTACTATTAAATGGTAGTTACAATATGAAAAAAATGCCATATTTTTCAATCCATTAATTCAAACTTTTTCAAAAATATATATTCGATTGTGTATGTAGAATGGGCATATTTTAGTTTGGATGTAAACGGAATTTGATGGAAATTACATATTTGTCTTATGACAGTTGTTATCCCATTAAAAGATGTGTTTTGTAAATATTTTTTTTTGGAATTATGATAATACTCTTCACATGATAACAAAAATGATTCAATTTTTTGATTGTATGATAACTTTTTATAACAGTCTTTATTAAATACATAGTATTTTTTAACAGGTATACAATATTCATCAAAAAACTTTGTAATGATTTCAATTGGAATGTTTTTTTTAAAAATTTGACTCATATGAATTGTCGATAAAAAATTATTTTTTTCATTTATGTACTGTTTTTATTTTTTTAGAAAATTTCTACCAAGTTGTTTGTAAACAAAGCTAATTCAATGGAATCTTCATGAACATTATGAAATATAGTAATATATTTTGTTAGAACTTTCGTAATTTCATATTTTAACGCATCATTCATATCTTTATTGTGTTTTATATAATTGTAATATTGTGACAGTATATCAATTACAGAGAAACCTTCTTGATATAATGCAAATAATACTTGTGTTCCAATCAAAATATTTTTGTTTCTTACATGTTGAGTAAATAAATCAAATGTATTATCGTTTATATCACATAAAATATCTTTAATAGTATGAATATCAATTTGATTTGAATGAAGACTATAACCGGTATATAATTTACATTTTTGTAAGTCATTCAGTAATGCCTTTGGATTACGTCTAGTTTGTAAAATATATAATTTGGCTTCGGTATTAATGTTTATTGATTCATTTTTTGTAACTGTATCGTACATTTTCTCCATTAGTTCGTATGATATTCCATGAAATTGAATAGGTAAAAGTAATGTATTCAGCGTGTTATTAAGTTTTTGTGGATTGCTACATGTCCCAATGAAATGTATTGAATGGCTATATTTTTGAATACTACTGCATATAACTTGTTGAGACTGTTCATTTAAATTTTCCATATCTTCCATAATAACAAACTTTTGCGTAGACGAAATGTTTTGACAAAAGTGTTTTAAATCATTTCTATAAAAATTGATTCCCTGTTCTCGTAAAACATTTATACGTAGAATATGATCATTTATATATGTTCCTTGTTTTTTGTTGTGTATTACAAAAAATTCATTTAAAAGGACTTCAATAAATAATGTTTTACCACATCCACTCGGACCAATAAAAAGCATATTTCCAAAATTTATTTTAATAAAATGTTTCAATAATGAAATTGTTTCTAAATTATCAATTTTAAAATCATTAAAAAATTTTGGTGTATATTTTTCAGTAAATAACATTTTTTTGGTTTCAAGAAAAACATTTAAATCAAAATATTTCGTCATAATATAAAGATGAACTTTTATGATGTACTTGGAATCAATAATAATTCAAGCGAAATTGACATTAAAAACGCATACAGAGCCTTATCCCTTAAATTGCATCCAGATAGGTTAGGAAATCAAGAAAATAATGAGGCCTTCCACAGAATATGTGATGCATATCGTGTGTTATCAGATCCAGAAAAAAGAAAATTATATGATTCTAATAACAACATTCCACAAACGCAATTAATTACACCATCAACACCACAAACACCATTATTACCAAAAACATCCATAAGTGTTTCTTCATTCAGCACAGATTTATCTAACGTAAGTGATGTAGACTTATCACCTATTGAAAGAGTATTAAAACTAACTATATCTGAATCTTTAAAAGGTGGCTTATTTCCACTTATAATTGATCGAGTTATTTATTTTAAAAATGGGTTGAGGAAACAAGAAAAAGTTACCATTTATGTCAACATCAAAGCTGGAATAGACGACAATGAAAAGGTATTAATTGAAAATGAAGGGCATATGTTTTATGACAATACTTTAAATCATAATAGTCGTGTATTAAAAGGAGATATTCATGTTTATGTCAATGTTCAAAATGCTAGTGAATTTCAACGTATCGGACTAGATCTCATATATAAAAAAACAATAAAACTAAAGGAATGTTTTGGTGGGTTTCAATTTCAGTTAGTACTTCCAAGTGGAAAAGTATGCACAATAAATAACAAAAAAGGAAACATTATAAAACCAAATTTTCAAAAAGTGGTCAGCCAATTGGGCGTAACCCGCGACAATTGTTGTGGTAATTTAATTATAATGTTTGAAATTGAATTTCCAGTTTATTTGAGTGAATCTAACATCGAATCCCTTTTAAAGATTTTATAGTGTATATGTTAATGTTTTTTTTTTGGTTTTTGTTTAGTCTGAAATTGGGTCGTCATCAATAGGACCCGAAATTTTTGTGTTTGTATTTATAAACTTATCTATATATCGATACATACGTAATGCATCCAAATTAGATACATCAAATTCAGTAGACAATGAATGCAAAATTTTATTTTGGTTAGACGATAACTTTTCTTGGATATACATAAAGAATGAAATTACATCTTGTTTATCGAGCATAAGTGTCTGTGTAATATCATTAATAAAACTTGCATTATTATATTCAGTAGAATATTTAGTCAGAATTTTAGTAAACCGCACAGAGGATAAGGATATTTTTTTCTTTTTGCAAAGTTCGTCTATGATATGACTATTATAGAATGTTTTGATCAATGAACTCATTTCATTCAATTGCCAAATTTGTTTTTGAAATATTATACGATCAATATAATCAGCAAAACAAAAGTTTGATAAAACAAGAATATATGCATTTATAAGAATATTTTGAGGAATTGAATTTTTTAGCTTTTCAAAAATGTCAACAATATTTTCATGATATAATAGCCCTACAATAGTTCGGTCATTGTCATTAATAACTTTCTCATGATCTGAAAAGCTTGTCTTTTTTGTCAAAACTTTGGTAACAATCATTTTAATATCCGTTTCAGCTTTAGTAGATGAATGCCACGAATAATTAAAATCGTTATTTAAAAAGCATTTATCTTCTTTTGTTAATACCTGATTTTCTTTTGATTGTAATTTACATAATAACGCAAATTTGCGTAAATCGCATTCAACATAATTTAAAAAGTCAAGATTTGTTGTAGGCAACATTGTTTTCATTAAAAACATCATTTGATCCTGTGTAGGCGGCAATAATTCGACAATGTCGCATACTTTTTTTAATTCATTAATCTTTTTGTCAGAATGACAAATTCCAATGCATATAATGGGTATATTAATTGAAGGTTCATTCAATTGTTTTTTACTTTTCTTTGTCCTTATTAATTTAATTAAACTTGTTATTCCACCCCTGTCCCCATTATTCATTCCATCAATTTCATCCATTACTAAAACAATTTGCTTTTTTTCTTTATTCAAAGCACTTAGAATATTTACAGAGGATAAGTTTGAATTTGTTATTGTTTCAATGACACTTTTATTTCTGCTTTCACTTGCATCATACATAATAACATCATAATTCCAATCTAACAGATTTCGTTTCACAAAACTTGTTTTCCCTATACCAGATTTACCAAAAATATATAAACCACGTTTTTGAAGTTTATTTGGATTGTGATAAAAGGTGTCAACATAAGTTTTCAATTTAATGCATTGTTCTTGTCTTTGTAAAATAGTATTCATATCTAAATATTCCATATTTGCTTCTTCAACTAGTTATAATCTCATTTTTAAGTATTATTTTAACTACAAGGCATCTTTTGAAACCCATAAGATATACCTCCCCACGGAATTTGATATTGTTGCGCATAACAATACTTACCACAATTTGTAGATAAAGGTGAAGGAGATGAACTAGGACAAACATTACTGTAGGTTGCAACAGCTGTAGCTGGATCGAAAGTTTGCTGAAATGGATCTGAAGCGTTTCCAAGGCCTTTTGAATTGACACAAACATTATTACTAGTATCATAATCCCAGTAATCAGGACAATTGTTTATTGTTGGAGGCCATGTAGCTGTTTTTGCAGCAATATTTAATAAGTAATATGTAGAACCAAAAATAAGTATTAAAATAATAAAGGCTACGCCTACAACTTTTTTTTGGAAGTCATCTAGCATTTTTTTTTTGTTTTTGTTTTATAGAAAAAAGGAAAAAAATATAGAATGCAAAATATGACGGATCAACCTTTTAAACCTAATACTGTTAATACCAATGGCCGGATAGATATTATGAGTACCAAAACAAATGATCTTTTTCAAATATACGACAAAATTCCTGTTCATCATCCAGTGAGCTATCAAAATCCCACAGAAGGAATTTGGATCAATACACCATTATCGATAGAATACTTTTCGTCGGAAAATATTTTATATTTACAAAAGGCGATCCAACATGGTGTTTATATAAAATCAAAACAACAATTTGAAGTTAGTTTTCAAGACGAAGATCAATTAAAAATAATCATGAGAAGTGTATTTTTACAATATGCCAAAAATCAACAAGGTAATATTGAGCAACAAATTAATCAACTAAATCAACTTGTTCTAGGTTATTGTATTTCTCAAGTGTATTCCGAAGCATTAAGTTACAAAAAATATCTTTATGATGTCAGTACAATGTATAAGCCGATGGAACGTCCTATTCTATCCTATTCAAGTGATAAGCAACTAGAATTGAAACCATGGTTTTAAAACTTTTTACCATGTTGGTAAACCTGTTAAAAGTCCTTGACTTAATTTAGTTTGGGCTTCTTGAAAATGTTGAATTCGTGATAAAATATATTCTTTCTTTTTATACTCTTTTGATGCCTTTTCTTCTTCCGTTGGTTTTTCCTTGTATTTTACGAGCAAAACAATTATTATTGTGATAATTAATCCAGCTAGTAATGCTAAGTTGAATAAAAAATTATAATGTTGCATTTTAAAATGATGACATTCACTTAAAGCATTTGTTAAGGTATATTTGATATTAAATTCAGTCAATGAAGGTCTATCTGCAATAGCAGTTCTGTACATTATTTGTTTTTTTTATTTTGTCCTTTTTAAATTTTGAAATCTTTTTGGAAACTACATTCAAAACGAATATATAACAATTTAATAATACAATAATTGCGTATTTTAAAAACCAACTTATCTAGAATCTTATAATATTTTTTAAAAAAATTCAAAAATAAGTTTTGTAAAATAAATTATAAAAAAAAGCAAAAAGTTTTTCCTTTTTGAAAAATTATAAATACAAGTTGAATGTTTTAAAAAATCTTTGTTCTTTTATGTCTTAGTATTCATAATTTATTTTCTTCCAAACAATGTTCATTTTAATCGTTCTCATTCGGTTTCTTTTAATAAGACAAAACTTGCCGAAGTGTCATCAATGCGTTTATTTTGTGGAAAGAGTGAATAAACCAAACCTATGCAGCAAGTTTTTAATTGTTGGTCCCAGCGGTAAAGTGAAGTTCGATTACGTCGCACAAGCAAGATTGGACAAGTATAAATGTGGGATTTTCGCGGAATACTTTATGCCGGAATCAAAAGATTGATTGTCCTTTTTACCGTCGTGATTGACAATTAAAAAAACATCGAATTTCAAAAAACTGTTTACTATAAATAATTAATCTAGTTTTATAATAACATTTTTTTTCAAATTTTGCAAAAATAAGTTTTCGAAATTCAACAAAAAAAAAGCAAAAAGTGTTACCTTTTTGAAAAATTATAAATACAAGTTTAATATTTGGAATAATGTTTTTTTTTTGCAATAAAAAGTTTTTTAAGTTCCGATTTTTTGAGTGGCCGAATTGGCTAATGAATATGCGTTTGACATTAATTTTTCAGTTTGTTGTTTTTCTTTAATATAGTCATCAAAATTTAACTTGAGTTGTGTTGCAGTTTTTGAACACTTCATGATATCGATTTGATAACCACATAAAGCTACACATAAAATACCCGTGTATAAAAGCCAGCCGAATTCTCCCACCGCGTCTCGACGATTAACTAGCTGTTTTAAACGTGTTTTAATTACATGATTGTTTAAATCAGGTGATGTTTTAAAGGAATCTTTCATTAACGGAACCAGATTATTCCAATACGTTTCAAAGTTTGATGGTGTTATTTCGTTTATTAATATTGTCATATTTCCCATTATTTTCAGAATTACTTGTGACGTTTTTTCTAAACTAACTTTTTCTTCTTCAGTGAGTTGTTTTGAATTCATATGAATACTAGTTGAAACATCGGAATCTACTAGTAAAGTGTTTAAAATCTCGTTTGCTTCACCTGAAACAATAAAGTAGCCAATAACATTAGCAAAAGGTGACTTTAAACCTTCTGAAATACTTGGTGAAGCGAAAAGTAATAACGCGTAAACCACACCGAATAAAAAAATCCATGGAATTAGAGTAATAGAAACCACATCAATTAGATTATCAGATGTATTGCATTTATAATATATGCTCGTTGAATTTCCAATTAACTGTGACATGATTATTGTGAAGTAAAAGAAAAGGATCATGTAAATATCCAATTCATTTCGTCTAAATATTATGTAGTAAACAAGCAATATAAGTACGAATACAGCTAATGATACATACATACTTTTTAGACAATATTTTGTTTGTTTATGTATAGCTAAAAACACAAAAACGAACGAAACTATAGCTTAATATAGCTAAAGTGATTGTAAATATCCATAACGGGAAAACTGTTTTCGCTTGAAATCCGATCCCAAATTGTTTTAAACTGTCATCTTTATTGAAGAGGAATTTAGGTTTCCCAATAAGTAACGTAAAAAACAAAACCGAAAAAAGTATAATTGCAGTTATTAATTGATTTTGTATAATGTATTTTTTCATTGTCTTTTTTTGTTAATTAAAGAACAATTAATAAAGAATAAACTTCAAAATACAAAACATGATCTTGATGAATGTAGTAGAAAAAAAAAATATGAAAGAAATGATAAATGCCTTTTACAAATGGAAACAAAACATGAAAAATAAAAAAGGGAAGCATTCAAGTGTAATGTTAAAAATACACAAAAAAAAATTAAATTTTGGGGTTTGGAAACATATTGAAGATGAGATACGTGATTCCGAAAAAGCAATCGAAAAATTAAAGAGACGTATAATCATATTAAAGAATGAAGTCTTATATGGTTATATTGAAAAGGATAAGGCAATTACAGAATACACAACATTAAGAACCAATATTGTTGATGAAAGTGAACGGTTAAAGTTAATGTATGATTATTATATTGAAAATGTAGATAACCTCGAAAATGAGATGGAAGTTCAAAAGTTACAAAAAGAGTATAATGAGAATTTAATTTCCTTGAAAAACAAAATGAAACTATCTAGCTCTAGCAATGATGAGCCATCAAAACGTAAACAAATCGTTACTGAAATGGTTCAATTATCTATGTTTTTAACAAATTTGTCTAACACGATACGTGCCGTTAAATATCCAACAATTGAAATAACTAGTGATCAAGGCTTAAGCGTAAAACCATATATAATGGAAAACATGTTTCGTGCATATAAAACTCGTAATACAGTATTAATATCATCATCTTCAAACAAATAAAAATAAATAAATTTAAAAAAAGAATAAAAACAAAAACAAAATATAATATGATAACGAAATATATTTCATTGCCAGTGTTTTTAATAAGTTTTGCTGTGGGAATGTTATGTAGTTATTTATGGGGAGACGATTTAAAAATTATTCATATATTTCCTACACCATCTAATGTAAATAAAGTTCAGTATAAAGATAAATCAGGAAATTGCTATTCATATAGATATGAAGAAATCAAGTGTCCAACCGATAAAAGTATGATAACGGATACCCCATTACAAGAATAAATATATAATTCTTATTTTTTTTTTATGAATTTAATTTAAGTTTAGTATATATAAATGCATTTAGATAAATTATTGCATACTGAAAGTGGTAAATATTTAATGTCAATGCTTTTAGGATTTGGGATAGCAACAATATTTCGAAGTACATGTAAAGGTAGAAACTGTTTAGTATTTAATGCGCCACCACTTGATGAGATAGATGATAAAATCTTTCAGTATAATGACAAGTGTTACAAATACAAATACAAAATGGAAACATGTACAAACAAAAAACGTACAGTAGAAATGTTTTAATTAATAATTATTTATTTTTTGTAAGATTCGGATTCGTCAAGACAGAAATGATTAGAATATTTATACCAAAACAAATTTTAAAAAAATGGAAGGAACAACAAATATTAATGAATTAGGGAAACAACAACCAAAATCCACAATTGATGAATCCACGATGAATGAGTTATTAATGGGAATTGAGAAATTAAAAAATAAAACGAATAATCCTACACATATAAATAGTAGAGATATACCATATGATACCGGAAATGTTGTAGTAGATCCTGAAACTCTAGTAAATTATGTTCCCAAAAGGTCAATGGCACACGATCATACGAACACCGATCAACAATCTGATTATGTTGAAAATGATTATATCCAAAATATGGAATCACGAAATGAACAATATGCATATATGGAATCATTTTATGATGATCTTCAAATGCCAATATTTATTGGAATCTTATTTTTTGTTTTTCAATTACCTTTAGTGAAAAAGTATTTGTTTTATTTTTTCCCCTACTTATTCGGTGGTGATGGTGTTTATAATTTAGGTGGTTATATTTTTACAAGTGTTTTATTTTCGTTAGTATACTACATCTTAAATAAAATCGTAATGAATTTAAATCAATAATAAAAAATCAAATTATATTGTTTTTAGCTTATGGAAATCAAACGATGTAGACGCAGTAGACGAATGTGGTAAAGATGAAGAAGTAACAAAACTGGAAGAAGTTGAATTGTCAGATATAAAAGTTTCCTCTGTATCTATTGTTTTTGACAGGATTCTTTTGACGTTATGGTTTTGTAACATACTTATAAAAAGATAGGGTGCAATGGTTAGTTTATTTAAATATGTTCTGTAAGAAAAGGTTACTACTGTTGTATTTTGCGTTTCAAATCTGCATGTGTACCACCAAAACGGTGGAATATATATAATTTTTCCTTTTTCAATATCAATTTCCATGCATTTAACTTTTGGATGAAAATCTTCATTTGTTTTCCAAAGATCAACCAAAGACCTAAACTCCATATTTTCATAGTCATAAATTGGATTCAAATATTTTTCATTTTTAGGAGGTGTCATACGAATTTTTAAACATCCTTCTGTGACCAATATAAAATGTCGGTAATTAAGATGAAACCGTAAAGGGGTTACAAGACTCTTTGGTGCAAATAGTATATCATAGTATGTATAACATACCAATGGTGGTCTCAAAACTTCATCATAATTTCGTAATTTTTTAATTAATCCTGTTTCAATTAAAAATTCCTGATTGTTTTCAGAAAAATAATTGTTTGATTTACTGTTATTTTGAAATAATTTCATACAATCGTCAAAAACAATAGGTAAAAAAAGTTCTGAGTGATTGTTGTTTAAAAGATCAAAACTTTGCAAATCATTTTTATCACGAACTTTTATCTCGAATGAATGATAACAACTTGCGATTTCTTTGTTGGTAAAGCTGTCATCGCATTGAATTTCAAAAAGAGTTGGTTGTAAACTTTCTAGAATTTCGTTTAACTGGTGTAGGTGTTCATTTTCCAGCTCATAAATTTCTAGCTCACTCGATTGTTTAGTATGTTGTATAATATGAATATATATAATCAATACAATACAGAATACAAACAAGTTTGTAATTATACTTTCCATATAAATGATGGATTTTTGTTTACTTTTTTTTTTCTTAAATTTGACAAATAATTTACACCTTTTGTTCGCATTTATTTTAGTTTTTTAAATTTGTTTTGTTGTGGGACAATTTGTATTCCTTGAAACTGATATTAAGGTGTTCATTTTCTATATTAATTTCTTTGTTTTCATTAATTTTATCTGCCTTTCTTAAAGCACAATCTACGTAAAGTTCTTTCAATATTGAACCTACATAAAAAGAACCTTCATGTTGGTCAATAATTCCGTCTTCAATGTTTCTTAATATGTTTAAGAATTTGTTGAGTATGGAAAGATCAATTTCATTTTTTTTTATTTTATTAAAAATATCGGTATAATACTGATATAAAAAAGAACATTCTGTTGAAGCTTTTTCATGAACTAGTGTTTCATCGTCTTTGAATGCATGTTTAATTTGCAATAAACGATTAATATCTTCCTGTAAAGGATAACTATGCTTTAATGTTCGAATAAGTTCACTTTGGTCTTCTACATCATTTGCTTTGATCATTTTTTGGAGAAGAAGTCTTTCATCTGCATTCATTTTTATTTGATGTTATTTGATGTTATTTGATGTTATTTTTTATTTTATTTTATTTTTTATCTTTAAATGCTTGAAATAGTTGTCGTTGATGTTGGTTTGTCATTTTTTGCATTCAAAATAGCATTTGTGGAAAATATTTTTTGACAATTTTTAATGGGTATTTTAATCATAACTGGAGTATAAATAACTGCAACTGGTTCAGACACAACAAATTCGTCTAAAATGGTTTGCATTTGCATTTCTTGAGATGTTAACATTTCGGGATCATTTTTGCTTTCTAATGTTGAACTCATTATCTTATAACGATATATTTTGTTTGTTATTTTTTTCTTTTATGCAATTTTCTTTTTAAAAAACTAATTTAGGGAAAAAGGTTAGAACTTGAAAAAAAAAAGGGAAAAACTGGCAAAAAAATGGGAAATAAATCTTTTGTAAATAGTTATAATATAAATAAAAAAATATAAAAAACTTCAAATGACTTTAATAGTTGGTCGTGGACATTCAAGATTTACAGAAATGTCTGTTAACAGAACACAACAAAGTAGAGGATCTATTGGTGGTAATAAAAAGGCAGGAACTGTGTATTACGGTCCAACATTTGCTCGTGTAATGATTCCGTTGACTCGAGCCCCAAAGACGACACCATCAGTCACATTTATGCTATATAATACTACGCGTAATCCGGTTCAGCAGACAGGATCTCAACTTGTTAGAGTAGGAGGAACATTGTTAGGTTAAAAAAAAAATTATGCTAATAAAAAAACAAATGAAAATCGATAGCAAATTTACTTGTTTTGGTTGCGTGGTGATGATAATTTTAGGCATATACTTTTGTTATTATAGTGTAAAAAACCCATACAAGTTTATAGAAGGACTTGAAAATTCGAGCTATTCATGTCCAAATATGCTTGTGCAGAATGGGAATGAAATCTATTTATATGATTCAACAAAAGTAAAAGTTCCCGGGGTGAACCCAATAAAATTTAACCACTTAGATGAATATATCGAATTTATGGAATGGCAAAAGAGTCAAAATATCAATTGTCCTGTACTTTATCTACAATACTCTTTTGATTCACAAGGAAATGAAACCTATAAACTTCGTCCTAGCATCTTAGAACCCGAAGGAGGTCTCAATCCAACTTCTGTTGCTACAGTTGAGAATAGTGGTACATGTCAACAAAACAGCGATAATAATAATGATGATGATGATGATGATGATGATAACGATGATGTAAAGTCTAGCAAAAAGTTGGAGAATGATCAATATAGTGCAAACGCAATGGATTCTAATTGGGGTGGACCAGAGTTCACTGAACAGGCAATAAGAGACGGTAAATATTCGGGTGATCATTAAAAACATTCACAAAATCTGTAAAAAAAAATATATCGCTATAAGATATAAACCATCACGAAATATCATGCCACCTAAAAAGCAACAAAAAGGATCAAACAAACCAGCAGCTAAACCAACAAATAAACCAGCAAATAAACCAGCAGATAAACCAGCAGCTAAACCAACAGCTAAACCAACCACTGATAAAAAGAAAGAAACGAAGCCTACGACAGTTGGAACGTCCACGGGCGGTGTAAAAGTGAAAGAGATTAAGGTGAAAACCAAGTTAGGTATGATGTTTATTTAAAAAATGTGTGTTTATTATTATCGTTGTTAAATATAAAGAATAAACAAAACAAAATGACAACACCCAATCGTATTTGTGCTCATAAACCAGACCATAAAGACCAAAGAGATGCAATGCTAACGTATGAAAGTCAACAAACAAATTTAAGGTCTTCATTGCAACAACAACAATCCTTAACAGCTCCAAAGACGTTAACAATGCCCGAAATGTATCCCGTGTATGATCAATTAACATATGGTAGTTGTGTAGCAAATGCTTGTGCATACAGTATACTCACTCAAAGTAAAAAAACGATTGAAATTTCGAGACTGTTTGTGTATGCGAACAGTCGCATGATAGATTATGTTCCTTTGAATCAAGATGTTGGGACATCAATATTGTCGACTTGTAAGGCATTAAGTAGGTATGGTTCTTGTCCGGAATCTTTATTTCCGCATTCGAAAAAACCATCGGAAATACCGTCTTTGGAGACATATAAACAATCCGTTTTATTGCCATCGTTTAGTTATTACAATATATCAAGAGATGTTAACGTATTGAAAGCATGTTTACAAGACGGGAAACCTATTATTTTTGGGGTAATAGTCTATGATAGTTTTTTAAGTGCGCAGGTTATGAAAACAGGGAAAGTACCTATGCCGAATAAAAGAAAAGAAACTAGATTGGGAGGTCATTGTGTGTGTATGGTTGGGTACAATGATTTCAATTCAACGTTTATTTGTGCTAATTCATGGGGTTCAGGATGGGGACAAAACGGCTTCTTCTTTTTACCTTACAATTATATTAGAGATGCAACATTATCTATTGATTTTACGGTGCTGACCTTTTCAACCACATCTTAAACGTGACATCATTCAATTCCAGAATATTTTCACATTCTTCTATGGACCCATTATGGCTATTACATGCAAAATATTGATAAACAAATCCTATTTTTTTCTTTCTTTCTGTTTTTTCGTACATCCATCGAATGATTGTTTCTTTCTCGTCATCGTCTTCTTCGTCATTGTCTTCGTCGTCTTCGTAATCTTGGTAGTAATTGTCTTGTTCACTTCGAGGTTTATATATTGTTTCGGAATATCCGTACATAATCAAGGGCGCCCCAATGTAATAGATCAACATTAATGGAGGATGGAATCCAGACACAATCCAGCCATTACATGTTTCCAAGTCGTTGGCAAGAGATTTCAATGGCATATTGTGTTCAATATTAGTCGAAACATAATATTTAAGAGATTGTTTTGTCGTGTTGTTGTAAAACGTTAACCGAGTAGGACAGATATAAGGAAATGTTTGTTTTACTTTGTTTAACCAAACCCATCGTTGGTAGAAAGATAAAATTTTGGTGAAATATTTGCCGTCAAGGACTTCTTCAAGGAGTAAGATAAAGCCTTTTGCACGACACTTGTTTATTAGTTTGTCAACAAATTCATGATCATAAAAACACTCACAAAATTCTCCTCTTCTGTCAAATTCAGAACGAGGTAGAGTATCAACAAAAACAAATTCTCTTGCCGATTGAATAAAGTCATCTAACGGATTTAAATGAAGTCCTGCTCCGATATACATCATTTTGGTCGCCATTTCAAACACAAATTAAATAATGAGAAATCGTTGAATATAATTATATTAACACAGAATCCTTTATTCCCTTTTATTCAAAAAAATCTTTGAGGCCAATACTTTATCAATATATTTTGAATTGATTCAAAATCATTTACCAACGCAAAATATCTAGCGTGTTTTGCGTGTAAAGGGAAATATCTCAATCGTTTATATTTACAAGGAATCAACTTGATAATGAGGCTGTTCTTTTTCTTGAAAGTGACCAAAAATTGGATCTTGTAAAAAGGATGCATTAATCGAAACCCAAACTTATCTCGTTTTATGCCCAATTGATCAGTGTAAACCAAATATGTCAAGTCAAATATGTACACGCCTTTAAACACAAGGGGTATGTTTGTAGTCATGAACTTTAAGCTTTCAAAGCGTTCTCTTAGAAGACGCTCTGCCGCCTCACTTTTGTTGTCTTCGTTCATCTTCGAATTAAAACCAAAAGCTTGATCAATAATACTCATTTTTGTTGTTGTTGTTGTTATTTTTTTTTTAATAATGAAATGATATCGAAATTGAATCATTTGGTAAAAATAATTTCATTTCATCCATAAGTTCTTTTTCTTCACGTGAAACATGTTGTGATGTTATTTTTACAAAACTTATAATATCGTCTTTAGGGGTTTCGTCTTTGTCTTTGTCTTTATCGTCTTTATCTTTATCGTCTTTATCTTTATCGTCTTTATCTTTATCGTCTTTATCTTTATCGTCTTTGTCTTTATCGTCTTTCAGGTCATCGTCTTTATTATTAATAGTATCGACAAACATAGCTTCTTGGAAAAAAATGTCAATAACTTCTTTGCAGAAAGTTGGTTTAAAGTCTCTTTCGAGAAAAAGATTTATAAAAGAGAGAAAATAAAAAGCAAATAATTTAAGAATAACATCTTTATCGAAACAACTATTTTCAGTACAATATGAAGTATTCTCCGCTAGAACTAGAAAAAGGTTGCCCTTTGTTTTCAACTCATTTAAACTTGTAGCAAATGTTTTATTGTCTTTGTATTTGTTAAATATTTTACATCTCGGTTTGTTATGAATAATGCTTGATGGAATAATATCTATTATATATTTCATTGAATAACGAAACTGAACAATTCTGGTATCTATACAATCATCACTTTTTAAGCTAAAAAAACATTTGACTATTTCATTTTTAAAGCATTTGTAATTTGTTTTTTTATTATTTTCTTTTTCCTCCTTTTTTCCCTCATCATCCTTCTCCTCTTCCTCTTTGCTCTTGTCTGTTAACTTTTTATAAACATAGTCTGTAATATTATCATTGTACTTGTCGTTAGTCTTAGAAATGGTATCAAGCAATGTAATATAATCTGTATCTTTTAACTTTATGTCCTTGTTGATTTCAATTTCGAAACGATCAAGTAACTTTAATAATTGAATAAAAACAATATTTTCTGGATAATATTGAAGTGCCAATGTTGTTGTTTTTCTAATTGTTTCAAACCTAGACTCTGAAGATTCAATAGTCATGAAAATTTTCGATTTATTATGCAAATAAATTAATAATTCATTTAAATTTTCGCAAGTATATTTCTGACCATTTTCTTTTAATTTCTCAATTTTTAAATCTATACTATCTGAATCTTTAAATCCTAACCCTCTGCGTTTATTATAACTTTCCAAGGATTCAACGTCATTATCTTCTTCGGTATTATTTATTGTTGTTGTCGTCGTTATCGTCGTTTGCGTTGTTTCAAGTTTCTTTTTCTTGGACTGGTTTGTTCTGTCTTTCACAAAACCGTCACAAATTTTTGCTAAATGTACATATAATGGACAATCAACATTAAACTTACAATACCGTAAAAAACATCGATAAATAGTTTGTTCTGAATATATATTTGCATATTTAAAAACAGGTGTGTCATCACCGACCATTTCCAAAGGTAATTCAGTTTGATAAAAAAGGTATGACACTTTATTAAAACGCCAATTGTGAAACAAATTATCTGATGACTGAAACATGCCTTGAAAATATGTTTCATCAATAGGATTGGGTTTAACAGCAGGATGTATAATTTTTTTTTGGTAATCTAATGATACCAAATACGAATCTATAAGAGTTGTTTCAATATACTGTTTTTGTTTTTGAAAATTAACATCACATTGATATGATAGAAGTGGCGAAACTACTGGTTGAAATAAATTCCAATTTGTTACATTATAAAACTGTTTTTTCAAAGTAATAGTTTTCTTTTGTAGACTTTTCCAAAATGTTTTTATTCGTGTTTGATAAACAGTATCATGTATTAGTGTTTGTTCAATCCATTCGGTTAAAGCTTTGCAGAAAGTTTCAATAAATAATTTTTTATTCGTTGTTAATGAAAATACTTTTTTAAATTCTGTAAAGGGATAAAACTCTTTCTTATCTTCAATCCATTCATATACTAAATTACTAAATATTTGCAATCCTTCGTTATCTTTTACATCATTGGAATAAAATGGAAATCCTTTATATGTAGATGCAGGTTTAACAAATTTATTTTTTACTATTAGAATATTATCAAAACGTGTTTGAGATAATATATATATACAACTAAAAATACATACGAGTTTTTCTCCTATTCCAATATTTACCGATGTTTCATCATAGAATGTTTTTATGAATTCCAAATCGTTTGAATGACAATTTAAAAACGCATTACTAGCTATTTGTAGCCAATCTGCTGATCTTGAACTATCTGTTATAAAATACAACGCAGCGTTGTAATTTCCATATTGATCATTTTCATTATGATACTCATTGGAATTACTAGTTTGATAGGGATATTGCATTTCTGGAAAACTGAACCCGCTAACTGTATCGATTATCCATTCTTTATTCGATATAAAATGTTGTGTCTTATAAGCATTTAATTTGAAAGAATTATTTTCAATAAGTCTAACAATGAATTTTGGAATCACTAGACCATTTGTTTTACTACAAACAAACCAACCATTTCTTTCATAAGTATTTTTAAAAACGATATCAAGTATTTCTTCATGACTATATTTACGTGTTTCCGAATTAAAATATGTAAGTGTTGAAGAAGTTACAGCTGCTGATGGCTGTGAAATTTGAATTGTGTGATCTTGATTTTGATTTTGATTTTGATTTTGAAGTTGTATTCTACGATTTAACAAGTTATCAAAATATGTAAAAGAATCTAACGTTTGACTTGTTATTGTCATGTATTCACTTTCAAGTTGATTTTCAATTTGCTTAAGTAAAATTGTATTCATATCCTTTTTCGCATTCGCAATTGATTGACATTCTTCACGTACACGAATACAATCTGGTTGTAATTCGCAAAACGAATGTATGTTAGACAATATAATATCTTTTATATCCAAAGTTTGATTATATACTTGCCATGTCGAATTAACTCGTTTCAAATAAACCATACTGTTTGTTTCATTTGTTTCATTTGATTCATTCAAAATTGCAAAATGACCGTCGTTAACGCTTTTTTTTTCACGAAATATTTCTTCGTCATCATTTTCATTTCCCTTGGACTCATCAGAATCAAAAAATATTTCTCTTTTGTTATCTCGTAGAACATCTTCTTTCGAGTGATATGTTTTTGCTAAAATAATTACGTTATCGCAAATGTTTTCATCTTCTTTTATTTTTTTGGTCTTTTGTGTGTCTTTAACTAATTGAATAACATGTTTAATATAGTTTTTAATTGATGGTTTAAAAATATTTTCTAATGAAACAAATTGTGTATAAGTTTGACCAAAATCAATTTTATTCATCTGAGATAACACTTCCGAAAAATGTAAAACATGTGATGTTGTGTTGTGATAGAAGTAGCGTTTTAAATCCAAGCTTTTTGAAGCTTCTTGAGATTTTTTTGCATTTTTGTTTGAAAAACGTATATTAGTTGGAACATTTTTAATGTGTATCGAATCTTTTATCGATTTTAACTTATCCTTTGTGTTTTTAATTAATGTTTTTAATGGTAACACTGAATAACGTAATTTGTGTTTTTTTTTAATTTCAAAAACATGATCATAATATATTTTTGCAAGCGCAGATTTTATAATATTTACCATGGCTTTCAAATGATTGATATTAACATGCATATTTGTTTGAACATAGTTGTTTATTAAACTATGTATAGTAACCGGACCAACGTAATGTTCAGTAGTTATTTGGGTTTGAAAAGATGGAGAAATATATCTCAAAAACATTTCAAACCCATCCATTGTTGTAATTGGATACTTCATAGTATAATGAACAAACTTTGAACATTGACGATATTCATTCTGAAAAATAAAATTTTTATTACTGATGATTTTGGATTCTAGATTTTTATTTACTTTTATATTTAACACTGATAAGTAATTCAAATGATAGTTTGCTTTCGCAAGAATTGATGCTGTTTGAGAATCTAAAATAGAAACATCATCGTATTTTTTTTTTCGAGGGATTTCAAGCACACCATCAATAGCAACATAATCATCCTTTAAAATACGTTTTATATCTGGAAATGTCTCAGCAGATACATAATCCGTATCTTTAAGAATTTTGAAATAGCCCTCTTTATAATTAGATTCAGAATCATTTATGACCATTAAATAATTGGAAGGGAGAAATGTTTCATGCGAGGATGTTGTCAACATTGTTAGTTCCCGAAACCGTTTCAATCCATTTAAAGCATATTGAATATCATTATTTATAAAAAAATCTAAAAACACATCAATCTCTTGTTCGGCTCTAGGGAAACAATAATGTTTATCTTTGAGTAAATTGTCTTCTACTTTTCTTTCGAAATTTAATAATTCTTCTTCTTTTTTGGAAATTGAAATACTTTTTTTTCCTTCTATAAACGTGTCTGGTTGTAAGGGTAATTCAGAAACAATATCAATACTTAAAAATGTGTTGTTTTTTGTTTTCAGAAATCCTTTGTAGGCGAAATCTATAAAAAGTGTCCCTTCTGTAAGTGTATTTATTGTGATGGAATCTTCATCGACTTTGACAATATTTCCAGTAACAAAAACAATGTTGTTTAAACAATTAAATGATAAAATAACTTGTTGCCCTTCATATAAATTGTTTTGCTTTACGAATCCATGAAGCGGATTTCTTTGTAGTAGTAAAATACATTCAATATCGACTTCTTTTTTCTTTTCCCAAAAAAATCCATTGTATATTTCAAAAGTTATTGTCTTTTCTTCCTCTTTTTTAACCTCTTGAATATTAGTTAACTCAATCGTATGCTCATCAATATATATAACTTTATATACATGATCAGAGTTTCTTTTTTTATCCGAATATGAAAGCTTAATTATATCACCAAATAAAATTGTGTCTGTTGTTTCATGTATGTTACGATAGTATTCGCTCTCCACCAGTTCTGCTGTACTATTATTATCATCCATAAGTGGATATATATGTCGATTTTATATGATATAATTATTTCTATTCTTTTATCTATTCTTTTTAAAATGAAAATTAAAACTTAAAGCATTCTTATAATATATTGATAATATTACTTCAATGAATTTGGAAAATGTTGGACAGTTTTTGGATAAACTATTTAATAACCCTGTCACTGATGATTGTGTCTTGAAAAAGAAAAAAGATAAGAATGGTTTATCAATAATTGCATACGATAAAACAAAACCAAGTCAACTCAACTCGGGTTATATTCGTTCGGTTATTATCAATGAAGAAACAAAAAGAGTTTTATCCTTTTCGCCACCAAAATCATCGCCATTTGCAGATCTTCTTGATGTCACAAAATGTCAAGTCGAAGAATTTATTGAAGGTATTATGATAAATTTGTTTTGGAATTCAGTAAAAGATCAATGGGATATATCTACACGGAATTCTACCGATGCGAATGTTTCATTTTATGACAATTGTACAAAAACATTTCGCGAACTTTTTATTGAGTCTATATATGAATTGAATATCGATTTATCACGATTTGAGAAAAATAAGTCATATAGCTTTGTTCTTCAACATCCAGATTATAGACAAGTCACCCAATTCGACCGTATAAAGTTATTCTTAATTGATATTTTTGAAATAACTAATATTCGTAATGCTGCTGATGGAACATTGTGTGATGTTAAAATCAAACAATACTCACATCCCTTAAATACTTGCTTGAATATTCCTAGTATAAGCTATCCACAGATTTTTAACAACATGTTTCAAAATAAGAAAGACATCATGTCGTTTTTAAAACATCAACCATACAGTTTTATGGGTTTAGTATTCCGTCAAGAACCTGATAACGATATTGATCTTCCGATACGGTATAAAATTATTAATAAAAAATTTGAAAATATATATCATTTAAGAGGTAATGTTGATTCTTTATTGTTGCGTTATTTGCAATTAAAAAATGAAAAAAAAATATCTAAATTTTTATCATATTATCCAGAGTTTAAACCACATCTAGACTTTTTTTATTTCAAATATAAAAATTTAATACGATTTTTATATGACGTTTATCTAATATGGTTTGTTGGAAAAGAACCATTGGAGATATTAAAAACAAAATTTTATTTATACAAAACATTATTACAAATACATTGGAATTATAAAACCCAATTAAGAAAAACAAACCAGAAAGTAGATTTGTTTTTTGTTTACAATTATTTTGCTACTCTAAACCCGAACGTACAACATAAAGTTTTATTAGAGTTTATAAATTTTGAATAGAGTTTTTTTTTCTTCTTTTATCTTGTATTTGTTTTTTTAAGTATGTTAAAAATTGTTTATAAAAACGCCTTTTGCAATTCAGACAAAACCAAAATACAATCATTGACACATTTAAAGAAATCCGTTTTAACATCGGAAAGTGATATTGGTCTTTTATATGCAACTCGTAACATAGAATCTGAGTCATGTGGATGATGTTTGACAAATCCAATATAGTGTAATTGCTTAGCATTTTCATACAGAGCGTTGTAAAAACAATATTCGATCATTTTTCCAATTGTATAATCTTCACCTTTTAAATGAATGTCAAATGCATTAGTCATTGTTACTGACCTTGATGTTTCTAGTAGAAAACGATCATCTGAATCCATGATATCTTTAAGACGATCGATTAATCCTTTACAAGCCATGACCATAATTTCTTCATTTGTAAAAATTCCAATCGTTTGGATCTCAAATTCAAACATATTGGGAAGAAAAATTCGTTTGGCATCAAGAGACAACCAATTTGTTTCTTCGTGAAGTGCTTCGTCTTTTGTTAAACCTTTACGCTGCCATTCTTGCCGTTTTTGTTCTAACTGTTGTTGAATTGTTTCATCATCCAATTTAAATCGATATGAACAATGAGATACTACATTGTATGTACTTTCTTGCTTTGCTTTTCCCTTTGATAATCTGCATTTGAAGTGGATCATATCACCTTCATAATGTTTTTCAACCTTTGGACGAAGGAGCATAACATCAATATGCTGATTGGAAATTTCATTTATAGGAAAGACATCATCACGATTTGGTAACTCATCAACCGGAAACGAACTATCCAAGGAACGAATTAAAAAATGTTCTGTCGTTAGATATAACACATCAGTGGTCTCATTTTTCAGTAACACTTCAACATATAACTTATCCATTTTTTCTTCATCCAAATGATTCATACCATGTATAGGAATTGCTGATAGTCGATGTTTCAAAACTTCATTACTCATTCTAGTAGTATTTACTAAAATATTACAACCATTCATATCAGGAGTACTCGTTTGAAATACAACTGTTTCAATATCAGACAAAATGGTTCTTCTGATTGCGTTAACAAAACTTACATTCACTATTTGTAATCCAAATTGCAATGTACCATTATTTGATGTTGAAATACTTCCCGGGATAATAAATGCCGAAAGTTGTTTAGGAACGATTTCAGCAGTAGTGGTAGTAGTATTAGTTGTAGACATTTTATCTTCTTTGGGTTTTTTGTTTGAAAAATGTTGTGTTTAAAAATATTAAAAATTAACTTTTGAATTCTTTATAAAATCATTAAAAATGAGTTTTTTATTATATTATAGTAATCATTGTAATCATTCCAAAAAATTAGTTCAACATTTTGCAAAGTCGAAATTGCAAGAAGATATACATTTCATTTGCATTGATAACAGACGTACAGAAAATAAAAAAACATACATTCGTTTAGAAAATGGTAGTGAGATCGTTATGCCAAATAATATCAATGCTGTTCCCGCATTGCTGATGTTGTCTGATTTCAGCGTTGTCTATGGTGAAGATATTTATAAATCAATTAAACCACGTGAAGTTACTTTAGTTGAAGAAGCTACAAATTCGTATATGGAGCCTTTAGCATTTTCTCTGGGAAATTCATGTAATCCATATGGTATTGTCAGTGATCAATATAGTTTTGTCGACATGAATTCTGAAGAATTAACAGCTCAAGGAAATGGTGGAACACGTCAAATGCATAATTACTTACCATTAGAGTTTAATCAACAAATTAATACACCAAAAGAGTATGATGATTTAAAAAATGTAAAACTTGGGGATGATATGACCATTGAAAAAATTAAACAAAACCGAGAAAAAGAAATGAATTTTTAAACAATTAAGAAGAAAAATAAAAAACAATTTACAGAAATCGTATAAGAAGTATTCATTAATAATCAAACAAAATAATGAATCAAAAACAAAAATCACAATCAACAGTACTGACAATGTTTAATGATAGTTTTGATGAATTTGTAGATACAATTGTTGGATGGTTTCCAAATGATGCAGATATTCTAATGACCAAAACATTCTTAAGTTTAATGAGAAAATCAAATCCCAAACTACTAGTCAAAGCTTGGTATACATATGTTTACACAAAGTATTCAACCGCTATAGAGACTGGTAATATTTCATTTTTCATTGAAAAAGATTATCAAGAAGATTTATTTGATAATCCAGATTCAGATAAAATTATTAACGCTATACAAAGATTAAGATTAACCATACGAAACCTTCCTGAAGAGTATTTGGGAAAGGTGATACTGCATCTAAAACTGTTAAATAATCTGTGTAACTCATACACTTTTGGACTCAAAATTCCAGAAAAAAATGTTATTGAAAATTGTAACGTAAGTTTAATTTAAATAAAAACAAATGTTTTTAGATACAAAACAGTTGAATAAAAATGCCAGTATCAACAGAATTCACGAAAATTATGACAGATTTTGTTAGGGATATGAATTCCTCTTTTCCAGAACTTTCAATGATTATAAATAAATGGTGGCAAAATGGTGAAAACATTGACTATGTATACAATTATTGCCTCAAAGTATATCCTGATAAATTTGTCGATATTTTATATAAATCTGATGAACTCTTTAATCAAAGCCAACATACTGAATTTCTTCCCGGAGTAAGTTTCTCACATATTTGGAACTATAACGACATTAGTGATAAAAACAGGGAAATGATTTGGAATTATTTACAAATGGTTATGATTTCAATTATAGGTGATATTCGGCAACAAAATTTAGAATCTTCAACTATAGATGAAGAAGAAACAATTAAAAACACCACTCTTGACTTGTATGAAAAATTTAATACAGATGAGTTCAATATTAAACTTAAAGAAACAATTACTTCACTCCAAGAAACGTTGGAAAATAATAATAATAATAATAATACACTAGAAACTCCTTCTTCTGATGATTCTTCTGAAAATGAATCTTCTCCGACACAAAGCAAAGAAAACCCATTTGATTCAATCATGGACACAAAACTAGCAAGTTTAGCTAAAGAAATTGCATTGGAAACAACTGAAGATTTCAAAGATGGATTAGATAATGTCAAAGATGTCAATGGTGTTTTTGAGCACTTATTTAAAGATCCTTCCAAAATTATGAACATCGTGAAAAATGTCAGTGAAAAACTAGATGTAAAATTACAAAATGGCGATTTCAATGAAAAAGAAATCCTAAGCGAGGCAGTCTCATTAATGGGTAAAATGAAAACAATTCCCGGTATGGAAAATATCCAATCCTTGATGAAAAATATTCAACAACAACCCAAACCAAAATCTTCCAGAAACAAAGCAAAGGGTCGAACTTTCAATACGAATAGTAGTAATAACAACCAAGATGATTATTTAAACCAATTATATGACCAAATGATTAAGCAACAAAAAGAAAACAAAAATTTACAACAACAGCAAAAACAATACTAAAAAAATGAAATTATAAAAATGAAATTATAAAAATGAAATTATAAACATGAAATTATAAACATTTATAAACATAAATTATAAAAATTTATCTAGTTTCTTAGAACTTTTTTTTTTCAAATTTTGCGAAAATAAGTTTTGGAATTATAAAAAAAGCAAAAAGTGTTACCTTTTTGAAAATTTATAAACACAAGTTTAATGTTTGGATTAATGTTTTTTTTCCATTAATTTATTCGACATTTTTGTTGTCTTTTTTACCCAACGGAATTATAAAAATTTATCGAATCCAAACAACTATTTACTATAAACAATTTATCTAGTATCTATTATCATTTTTTTTCAAATTTTGCAAAAATAAGTTTTAGAATTATAAAAAAAGCAAAAAGTGTTACCTTTTTGAAAATTTATAATTACAAGTTTAATGTTTGATATAATGTTTTTTTTCCAGAATTCATTCGAGATAGTTCCGTTGTCTTTTTTACTCAACGGAATTATCAAAAAAACGTTATTAATTTCGACAAGTCTCTACCATAAATTATTAATCTAGTATCTATTAACATTGTTTTTTTTCAAATTTTGCAAAAATAAGTTTTGGGAAAAACAATAAAAAAAAAGCAAAAAGTGTTACCTTTTTGAAAAATTATAAATACAAGTTTAATGTTTGATAATTGATTTTTTTTCTTTCAAAAAACAATAATGTCTGAGAAAATAAAGAAACTGGTGAAATCGCCTAGGAAAAATAAACGATTTAGAGTCTATTTAGAAAACAATGCATATTTTGATTTTGGCCTAGATACTGGCGATACGTACATAGATCATAAAAGTAAAATCAAACGTGAAAATTATCGTGCAAGACATTACGCAAATGGAATTGAGAAAAAACTAATTGATGATTTAACACCATCACCAGCATTGTATAGTTGGTATCTTCTTTGGGGAAATTCAACAGATATAAATAAAAATATCACAAACTTGAATAAAATGGTTTTGTGATCTTAAACACAATTTTAAAAATGTCAGAATCACTTGCGAGTAAAGTTTTGCAGTATCGTTTGACGTCAAAAGAAACTCCTCCGGGAACATCTATACATGGGGAATACTGCAAAGTGTTTTTTTTCCGAAGTCCAAGTTATTTTGGGGATATGTATTTTTTGGGTATAACCATTAAGAAGGGAAACCTTACGTATTGTGCTGATATGGAAAATTACGAAATTGATACGTTTTTTCAAAATACATTTCAAGATAATCCTGCGTTTTTGGAAACAGTTCAAAATTATGGTTTTTCATATACCGGAGATGATATTTAGACATGAAATATTTTGTAAAATATAATATGCAGTCTTTTTAATTACATTGTTGATTGCCTTTACTTCCACGGTCTCTCGTCAAGTCACGTGAAGGAATTCCACCACGGATCCATCCACCGTCCGCACTATTCCCTTCAATACAAAAATTCGGATTCCCCATTTTAGATTGTACTGATGGTATTAAAGGGGTATTAAGATACTTGCCGTAGTTTTGTTCCGACAGTTTATTGATACTACGACGATTAGTGATGTATTCACCTTGTGTAATTTGTGACTCCAGTACAGGATCAACTGATCCTCTACCTAAAAAAGGAACAGTTGTGTAAGGTCTTGGTGTAAGATCAATTTTCGATTTAGGATTACTAGTTTGTATTGTATCACCAAATAGCAATGCTGAATTCGTGTCCACTAAACATCCACTTTGTCCTACATTGCTTACACCTGAGTAAAAAACACATGGTTGTGAAGTAGCCATATTGATTGTTTTTCTCATGTGACAATCCTTGGCGTAATAGTTCTGCAAAGTGTAATTGCAAGCATTAACGTTTTGAATAGAATTCTGATCTAAATTGCAAGAATCATTTCCTATACGTGACATATGATCGAAAGTATAAGACATTGTGTGTGCGTGCTTTTATTTATAAACTTTTTTATAAACTTTTTTATATTTTTTTTAATAAATTATTTTGTGTTTAAAAAAGAGTATACCTTGGATTGTTTTTCATTAAAGCAAAAGGATTTTGTTCTTTTGAAGACGGCATATTTCCATATAACCAGTTTGCGAAAGCAGTTTGGTTATTTGCAACACGAGTATTTGCAGTTGCATAAAAATTCCGTTGTGATTGTTGAAATTCTGCATTTTGAGCTGAATCACCATAAAGCTGTTGATCAATATTTTCAATGGTAGGATTTAAGACTTGTACTGCCTTTTTTGTCATGTTGTTTATATTTTGATTAACTTGTACATTAAAAGACGGGGGTGCAGCTTTCCGATTTGGATTGTCTACGATTTCTGTTAATAAAACATTTCCTAAAGGATTTGTTTCGGTGACATCAACAAAACTGTTTTTCATTAATTGTTTCAATTCTTTTGGATTTATTTCATTAGTAGGAACATCTTCGCTTGGTGTCAAAGGTATAAAGCTCTCCTTGTTAGTTTTTGTATTATAAATAAAAATCAACACACAAATTGCTACTATACCTCCAATGATTGCATTCATGTCTAAAGTATAAATAAAGGTCAAAATGGAAACAACTATTATTAGTCGGCCGATTGTATTCATTTTTTCTTCAAATGTCATGTGTTTTAAAGGAATTACATCATTCGAATGATAAATCTCTGTAAAGTCGTTCCAAAAAAAGTTTTGAGACATGATTTGTTTTTGATTTTTTTTTTATTTTTAAATCATACGATGGAATGTTTTTATTTTTTTGTTTTGCATTCTTATCGATTTTTAGATACGATTTCCATAGCAATGACAAACATTCCAAGTATAAATATAAATGGAAGTATTACCAAGAACCATGCAACATCTTTATGACCACTAGTACATAACCAGTTCAAAAACCAAGTCCATGCAATAATGAAAATGGCTTCTACGATTAAGGTTGCGAGCGTTAATTTGTTGGCTGCCGAAGCGAGCAAACTAATTACTGAAATAATTAAATAGAGAAGAGCAGGGCTACATATTTCTTTGATTTTCATCGCAATGTGAGTAGTTGGGTTTTTTTTAATATAAACTTATAATATTTTTTTTCTTATAAAAAAGTAATTTAAAAGGTGTCAATTTAGGTTATGAAAAAACGCAATGAACGTATCTAATTATACAACGCAAAATGATTTATTGTTGAATAATTTGTTAGTTTTTTTCAAGAATGAACACCATTTGAATGAAATGCTAAAGGTTATTACAGGAGAAAGTAAAATTTCGTTAAGAATAGTTGATTGGTTTGCGACTAATTTTTCAAAAAAACATTACACAGTATATAATGTTACCGCTAAAGATTCTTCAACCCCTGAAAGAAGATTTAAAGTGTATATTGATTATAAATTAAGATTGAAAGCATATTCGAAAAAAAGATTTGATCCGTTTTGTCGATGGGAAAGAATTAGTATTCCATATCGTGATAATAAGGTTATTGAAACTACTATTGGGCAACTAAATTTTTTCAAATGGATTTTAGAAAATGAGATTATTAGATATATTGAAGCAAATTATAGTACAATAGAGTGTGATATGAATAACCGTAATAGTATTTCCAAAAAAGAGAAAAAATTTGCACAGAATAAATTTACTGCTGACGAAAATATTAATACCACCGATTTCATATTACAAAACAATAGCTGTTGTAAGACAAGGAAAAAGAGAGAAGAACTCTCTGTATCAGCCACTAAAAGTATTAAAAAAGAAGACATTGATGTCGTTCTAAGGTTTGAATAAGTTTTGGAAGATAATAACGCCAAAACAATGAATACTTTGTGACAACAAGTTTTTTTTCAGGACCGTAGAGTATAAATGTTTTATTGATTTTGCAATATTTCGGTTTCACTAGACATCTAAATCCTAGTCGTCGATAAATATTATGATGAACAGAATTAGAATAGTCGGACATATCGTCAACATGAAATTCATTGATTGTGGGATACCAATCACATAAAATCAAAATAGAATACAATAATAATTGTGTACCTAAATGCTGACATCTATATTTTTCTTCAACAAAAAAACAAAGAATTGTTATTCTTTTACGTTTTTTTTCAACTAGTAAATAGTTTGTATCGCCGATACTAAATCGAATACGACTTTTTGACTCAAATGCAATCTCTAACATTTATAATTTAGTTTTTTTTAAAAAGTAAAATAATTCACAGATAAATATTTATCATTTCTTAAAAAACAAAACACCATGGAAGAAACCAAAGAAGAATTGATTGAACTTGAGTACCCTTATATTAAAGGAAAGTTCCGAACTTTTCAAAAAGGTTCAATGAAGATTGTACGAAATGCTGATTTTGAAATTGTCGAAGTATCAGTAATTCTCTCTTATGACGGAGGATTTAGATGGGGATACGTCCGAAACACTTACAAACTTAACGAAAGAGTGACTGTATACGATAATAGCTTAAAAGACATTGGTGGCGTAATTTTATCGTTTAAAGATCATAACGGAACACTCGCAGCATCGTTAAGGATGGATGATGAAAGTGTAAAATCTCAATTTGTTTTAGATTTTTCGAAATTCAGAAGATAAAAATAAAATTGAAATAAAAACAACAACAACAACAACAACAACAACAAAAAATGGGGAATTCCTTACGCATAAAACAAACGAGTCAATTCATCAATTTTGAATTTGTTTTAAATGTTATAAAAAACCGCGATGAAAATGTTTTCATAATAAATACATTGCCTGTTTTGTTACAACATTGTTTAATTCAATCAACGATTGATGCAACTACAGAAAGTGAAATAATAAATCAACTTATCGAAAACAATAAAAAAGATGTATGTATTATCCTATACGGTAAAACGCATACTGATGTAACAGTGCATGAAAAATATAGTCAGCTAACTCAATATGGGTTTTCCGATATTCGAATATATTTGGGGGGATTGTTTGAATGGTTATTGCTACAAGATATTTACGGGAAAGAAGAGTTCCCTACATCCGGAAAGGACGTATTGATGGATATGTTATCATATAAATAAGTTTTTCTTTTGTTACGTTTTGTTACAAAGTTGGAATAAATTCCCAGTTTAGTTCATTACATATTTTTTTCCAAATGACATCTTGCTCTATTAATTTATCTTTATCTTTTAACATGGGTATTTCTGATAAATATTTTGTTTCTCCAATTAATTGAAACAGTTTATATAAAACAAAAAAATAATGCAAAAAATTAACTCTATAATCAGGGCAATGTTTTGCATAAGGTTGCTGAATTTCAACAAAAAGATTACATAAAGCTTCTTCGGTTTCTTGTGAAATGGTTATTGGTTGAATTCCTAATTTATGTTTGATAAAATTTATATGCTCATAGTATTTGTTTAATCCAAGTTTTTTCAATAAAGCTTTTAGTTCTTCATACGAAATATGTTTAACATCAAGCCTTTCCTTTTTAATTTGTTGCTTAATGCTTTCCATGACCGTTAAAGGAATATTTGTTGATTCTTTCCCCTGAAATTGAGCTAAAATTTCTTTAAAATGATTAATTTTTTTATATGCATAAAAACACACTTCTTTTGGAGGTTCTTTGTAAGATGGTTTTTCATTTTCAATTAAATATTTAGATACAACGCAACAAATGTTACATAATAATATTCCTTCGTCTTCCATAGAAATCATTTCTCCTTTCTTACAATATTTGCATGTATTTTTTTTAATGTAAAACATTGATTGATCCATCCGTACACCATCTACATTTTTTAAATAGTTCTGAAATATAGTGTTTTTCGACATAATATCGTCATTAAAACCTTTTTCACCTACATCATCAAGACCATCTTCTGAATTATTATTAATCTTGAAAAACGAATTCAATAGTTTCATAGTAGCTGTCGAATGGTTTGATCCGTCTGAATTGGTTACATCAACATCAGTGCAACTTAATTTCTTTTTGTTTTCAAAATACTCAAATATATATTTTGAATTGTCCAAATAATAATTTATTTCATTGTCTTCCAATTCTTTTATTTTTAATTCACATGATTTTCGGCTTTCTTCCAATTCATATTTTTCTTCTAGATTTTTGTATTGTTTCGATTTTAACAGTTCTGAATATTTAATAACCGATAATCGAAGTTTTGGAATTACATCATTAGTGTTAAATTTAAACGAATTTACTAAATCCATATGATTTTTATCAAGAGTACAATGTGACGCCGAAGGTACCTGTAAAAACTTTTTGTCATTTTTTGGCTTAAAACTTGGCATTTTTAAAAAATGTTTATTAATTTATTTATTTTTTCTCTCAAACCGTTCCTTCTTTTTTAAATCATTAATAAAAAAAAAAGTAAATGTTTGAAAGTATTAGTTTTTCAACAATGAATTTAATTTTCGAATGATTTTTTAAAAAAATTATTTTAATTAAAACAAATAATTTTATTTTCTTTAGGCATATTATAAAAATCGTATCATTTTTCTCGCTTATTAAGAAACAATGGCAGGTGGTCTTTTACAATTAGTAGCTTACGGTGCACAAGATGTATATCTTACAGGAAATCCTCAAATAACCTTTTGGAAGGTAACTTATCGTCGATATACAAATTTCGCTCTTGAATCGATTGAACAAACATTTAATGGACAAGCTGACTTTGGTCGTCGTGTAACTTGCACCATTAGTAGAAATGGTGATCTTTGTTATAGAACATATTTACAAGTTACTCTTCCAGAAATTAATCAGCAAATGGGAAATACCACCTACAACGGAAACCCATCCTCTGTGTATGCAAGATGGCTAGACTATCCCGGAGAACAAATTATTGCCCAAGTTGAAGTTGAAATCGGTGGTCAGCGAATTGATCGTCAGTATGGTGATTGGATGCATATTTGGAATCAATTAACAATGACTTCTGAACAACAGCGTGCATACTTCAAAATGATCGGAAATATTACCCAATTAACCTTTATTACGGATCCTTCTTTCGCCGATGTAGATGGGCCTTGTGATTCTAGAGCACCACGACAAGTATGTGCTCCAAGAAATGCTCTTCCTGAATACACTCTTTATATCCCTCTACAATTTTGGTTTTGCTCAAATCCCGGTCTTGCTTTGCCATTGATTGCCTTACAGTATCACGAAGTTAAAATTAATCTTGACTTAAGACCCATCGATGAATGTTTATGGGCAGTTACGACATTAAGCTGTAATACTACTAATAATTTGTCATCTAGTTCTTTCAACAACTTGTCTTCAAATCAATACAACCCGGGAACTTCTGTTAGTTGTGGTGTTGCATACAATCAAAGTTTAGTGGCTGCTTCTTTATATGTAGATTATGTGTTTTTAGATACTGATGAAAGACGTCGTTTTGCTCAAAATCCTCATGAATATCTAATTGCTCAGCTCCAATTCACTGGTGATGAATCTGTTGGTTCATCCAGTAATAAGATTAAGTTGAATTTTAACCACCCTGTAAAGGAATTGATCTGGGTTGTGCAACCTGACATGAATGTAGATTATTGTTCTTCATTAGTTTGTGATGCGACTCTTTACAAAGTCTTGGGTGCCCAACCGTTCAACTATACGGACGCAATTGATGCTTTGCCTAATGCCATTCATGCTTTTGGAGGACCTGAAGGAGTTACTGGTGAAAATGGTTTCATTGATGCACGTGGTCTTTTCCAGCAAGCCGGCGCAATGGATGAATATAACCCTAAAGGTTTTACTGGATATTGGCATGGAGGAGTTTATGATAATGCTTATAATGAACCAAACTTTGGAGGTGAACAAGTTCAGATTAATGCCAAGAACGCTGGTGTTCAAGACGCAGTAAATGATATTATGAAGGATGTTAATGCACCTCCTCATACTACTGGTTCATCTGTATCTGATGCAGGCACTTTTGTTCTTGCAGAGACGTCTCTCGATATGCATTGTTGGGGACAAAACCCTGTTGTGGTTGCCAAGTTACAGCTCAATGGTCAGGATCGATTCTCAGAGCGTGAAGGGTCTTACTTTTCATGGGTTCAGCCTTACCAGTGCCATACTCG
>Ga0209550_10000099_pt1 | contig 66553 bp, 86 predicted proteins | sample LauGreSuBDMM15SN_2_FD_187567 | JGI IMG/M metagenome (GOLD analysis project Ga0209550, IMG submission 187567) | Freshwater lake microbial communities from Lake Michigan, USA - Su13.BD.MM15.SN (SPAdes) (version 5) | ecosystem: Environmental > Aquatic > Freshwater > Lake | place: Lake Michigan... | reverse complement strand
TTGGAAGATTTGAAGAAACAGTATGAAATATTCAATGCAGACAAATCTACATACAAGTCAAGTAATGATGAACCAACTCCAATCCCATGTATTGAAGATATGATTCGTAAACTTCCTGCAGAATTGTGGCAAAATCCAAACTTATCTGTATTAGATCCATGTTGTGGTAATGGAAATTTCTTTATTCCCATTTTGTTTGAATTATTAAAGTACCACGATAAGCAAACAATCGTAGAAAAAATGTTAACATTTAATGATATCAATACAGACCGATTAGAAAATGTGCGTAACATATTTTGCGGAGATAAATATCAATTACAAATTACGAATCATGATTTTCTTACATTTCAATCTAGCAACCAATATGATTTAATTGTTGCAAATCCACCCTATGCAAAATTATTAGAAAATGGTAAAAGAGCGTCTAAAAATCACAATTTAATTAAAGATTTTATTGAAAAAGCATTATCCCAATTGAAACCAAATGGATACTTGTTGTTTATTACACCTGATAATTGGATGTCGTATGCAGACAGAAATGTATTGATTGAAATTATTACTTCACTTCAATTAGTACATTTGGATATACATACGGCAAAAAAGTATTTCAAGAAAATAGGGTCAAGTTTTACATGGTATATTATTCAAAAATGTCCCGCTTACAAAGATATAACGGTTTCTGGTATATGGAAAAAGAAAGAATATACTAGTTTAGTTGTATCTCAGCCGAGAAAGTATATTCCATTATTATATAATCAAACCGTACACAGTATTTTATCTAAAACAGTAGATACGAATTTACCCAAATTTAAAGTACAGACAAGTAGCGATTTGCATAAATATACGAAAGCCAAATTTATTAGTGCAGAGAAAACAGATGTATTTCAATATAAATTAATACATACACCGAGTCAAACTGTATATGCATCTAGACCACATAAATTTCAAGAAGGGTATAAAGTGTTTATATCTACTACGGATAAATATAGTGTGTTTATAGATGAATGTGGAATGACACAATCTATTGTATTTATTCAATGTGAAAATGAAGTACATGCAAAAAAATACAAAGAAATGTTGGAACATCCATTGTATGTATTTATAAATAATATTTGTAGATGGGGAAATTTCAATAATATACGAATTTTACAGAATTTTCCAGTACCAGAAATAGAGTATAGTGGAACCCATAAAGAAATTTATGATTATTTCAATATTAGTAAAGTGGAACAAGACTATATTCAAGAACATCTGTAAGTAGGATCACTGTTGTCACATAAAAATGGCATAAATCCATATGCTTGTACGAATTGATCTATTAAATCACTTTCATGTGCATGGTATGTTTGCACAATTATTTTTTTAGGTTTTCCAAAAACGTCCCGAATAATTTCTTCTTGAGGAATTTCAAATCCATATAGTTTTATATCACAACCACGTTCCAAGTAAAAGTAAAGAGTATTGTAAACGTATTTATTTGTTTCACTTGCTTTACCTGATTTGTTACGTTCTGTAATGTGATGCCCGCAAAGATAGCTTCCAAACCGATCTTTAATTCCGTTTCTAGTACCGCCAATTTTTACGATTTGGTCGTTAATTGTCATGATATAAATCCATTCACATTTTTTGTCAATCACAGTTTTTTCAAAATTGGCAAGTTTAATTAATGTAGTTCTCTTTTTATCTCCTTTATCGTTTGTCTCTGTATCTAGAACAATATCAGCAACAGGTGTAAAATAAGAGTGGTATGCAAAGGTGGAAAAATCCGGGGACTTTTCAGGCGGGATTAGTTTTATGTATCGTTTGAATGGCGATTGTTCATATTGGTCTTTGTATGCCATTTTATAATCTATAATTAATAAAATAGCATTTCAAATTTAAAAAAACAAATTTACCTTACTTTTCTTCAAACTTTTTCGCCTTTCTGCCGCACATATAATTATAATTTCTTGATATAGAACAGTAGTAATGTTCAACCGGTACTTCAAAAACAATGTTATCAATCAATGCATAATTATCTTCTTGTAGCTTTGTAAACAATCCGCATTTACTGAATTTGATATCTCGTGGATTCTGTATAAAATGTTTGCAGTTCTTACACAATTTGGGTTCTAGAGATTCGCCCGAAATAACAAACAGTCCAGCTAGAACAAGAATAGATACTTTCATTTTATATATTGATTATCATGATAATATCAATTCAGTTTTATTGGAAAAAAATAAAAAGGCAAAAGGCAAAATCCAAAACCGACCCAATCCCGTCTTACCTTTTAGCAGTGTTTCGCTCCGTATTTGGGTTCTCCGCAAAAGCAGAATTCACGTTCTATGATATTGTGCATGATGTCGCTTGCCTGTTTGTGTGCAGAAGTTAGAATAGTCTTGAGTTCACCATCTTCTACTAAGTCCATTTTGTTGAGAATTCGCGGAATCATGGAACTTCTCAAATAGTGAGCATATGGATTGAAAAACACCCAATCGCCATGCCCTAGCACGTGGATAATGACTGCAACAGGCAAATCTTCTTGTTCTGGAATCAAACACCGCACTGGTTTACAGTACAATGAATATTCAGATACCATAAAGGTCTCTTCCTTGTCGTAGATCAATTCACTGGGTACCCAAGTATTAGTTTGCATTTTTAACAGATAATACATTTATAGTAAAATCATTTCAATTTTAATCAAAATAAAACTGAAAATATTTAAATATAGTAACATAGATATTAATATGTATATTGTTGTGGATCGTAAAGGAAAGCTTAAAGAAATTGCCGATGTAGATGTAGCTGATTACGGAAAACGTAAATGTATTTGGAAACTGAACGGTAAAACAATTTATTTATATGGTCGTACGAAACAAAAAGAATCTACAAAAATAGTAAAATATGATTTTCCACCGCCAGTGGATAGTAAAATATTTTATGGTGAATGTTTACTAGTTCAATTGAATGAAGTACTTACAATTGTAGAATGGGGAAAAATATATGAAGAATTGATGGGTGGGTTTGAAGATATTAATTCAGATTCTGACATGTCTCAAGATGAAACAGATGGATTAAAACTGACTAAAGATGGATATATTAAAGATGGGTTTGTTGTATCTGATGATGAATGAAAACTCAAGAAAATTGATTTAGAAACAATCGTTTGCGTAGTAATATAACAATGCGTATCGTAGAAGATCCTACTTTATTTCGCCAGACAATTTGTACCGAATTAAATAAATTAGTTGTAAATCAAGAGTATACAACTGTAATTGAAAATGGAATTTATAATTATACAATTCAAGAATGTACTAATCGTAAAATTATAAAAAAATGGAATAATCCGTTTTTTGTAGAGATATATGTATCTAAATTTAAAACATTACTTGCCAATTTAAATACAGAACATATGCAAGAAGAAATCAAACAAGATCCTACTAAAATAGCTTATATGACACATCAAGAATTTAATCCGGAAAAATGGAAATCTTTTATTGAAAAACAGCAAAAAATTGCAGAATCTATGTTAACTAATAAATTAACTGCAAATACAACTTCATTTAAATGTTACAAATGTGATAGTAAAAATTGTTCTTATTATCAAATGCAAATTCGTTCTGCAGATGAACCAATGACATCATTTGTTACATGTATTGATTGTGAAAATCATTGGCGTGTTAATTAATTATTAAATTTTTAAATGCTTTTACCAATCTACGATCTTGTATCAATAGTCCGCCTCCCCCACGTTTCATTTGAGATTCCATGCGATTTAAATCACCAATCCATACATATTTATTGCATACGGCCCATTTTGAATGATCTTGAGTTTCTTTATACCTAATTGTATTCCATCCTAAATTAGAAATGTCATGCAAATTGGGTGTTAATTTAGATATACTAGATCCACGCCGCCATGTTTCTACATACCATTTAGATGGGTCTAATTTACACAAATAGTCTCCGTAGATATCAATATATTGAGAAGACGTTTTTGAATAATGAACAATAGTAGATGAAATTTTTATTTTTTTAACTTCATCTAAGCTTACATAAGATACTGTAGATGGCATATTGTGTTGTAAATATAAATGTGCATCCATCCAATAAATTTGTTTGAAAATGTTTTCTAGTAGTTGATCTGTATAGTTCATTTCAATGTATACAAAGGATTGACCATACATTAACTCGGAGGGTAAAATAGGTGAAATACTAGTGGCTGTGATTTCAGTTGGAAAATTGGGAACAGAATGAATTAACCAACCAATTTTGTTGTTGTTCCAAGATACGATTCCTTTGCAATGCCCTTTTGTTTTTTTAGTTGTTAAATCTGTTTCATCATTATATGCAGCCCATCCATTCCAATTAGATGGATATAATACTTGAATCCAATCTTGAATAGATTCCATGGATTTAAATTGTCCCTGATCATAATAAATACTTTTATAACCATGTGGTAATTTAAGAACTACTTGTAATGTAACATCATTACAAGTAATGCACGATAAACAAGACAAACAAGAACCCATTTTGTATACTCTATTTTTACTTGAAAATATAATCAATTTTATTTTTATTAAAATTGAAATGAATTTGTCAAAATAGTTGTCAATACTTTGGAATATTAACAAAAAATGGCTGTTCCATTAGTTCTTACTTCGGTCTTCGTTCACTATTTGCCGGACGTATTCGTTTGCCCTACTGTCGCCGCAGAACGTATTGCACGTCTTTCTGGATGTCAAGTCACTCGCACTACTTATATCAAAAGTACTAAGGGGCGATACAGTTTAGTATATTTTGACAAAGAAATGCCAGAGGCATTGTGGGACATGCTGTCTGCTGGACAAGAAACCATAGACACGCCAGAAGGGTCAATTCGTATTAGCCTAAATCACTGCAAAAGCACGACGCCCGACACGTTGGAAATAGAAGACACCTTTGCAGCACTCATCGCCGCTTCAAAATCCACTGCATAAGACGACGGCTGGAAACTTCGCATTTATAAAGTAAGTACCCCTCTAGTTATTTAAATTGTCTAACTCTCTTTGTTATTTACAGGTTTTTTTTGAAAAAAAATCTATAAAATTTTTAGATAAAATGTTGAATTAAATAAACAATTTCTTCACTATCATATGCAAACTGGTAACCGATGCATTTGTTCAGTTGTTTTTAAACGTACTAATCCAAATTTCTCTAGTGATGGCAATGATCTACAACTATCATAAATACAATTATATCTTTGTTATACTCCTAGAAGTTTCGCATCAATTGGTATGTTAAATACGAAAATTAATGCTTGGAAAAATTTAAGAACTACATCGCATTGGCCACATAATCCACACTTATGTGATCTTTATCCGAATACGTTTGGTAATCCACTACCACAAATAGTCCAAATAGGTAGACCTGAAATTAATGATTTAGCATATAGGTTAATCGGATATTAAACTATTGTTTTATATTAAAAATATACACAAGTAAATTATAAACAATGGATTTATTTACAAATCCTGATTTATTCAGAGTTATTAATACATATACAGATTTAAGAAGTTTATGTGATACGTGTACAGTGTTATCAACATTGAAAAAATATATTTTTTACTTATTCAATAAAGATTATTCATTGATGTATCATGATGATATTTCATTCCGAAATAAAGTTTTAAATAACATATGTAATCCAAATAAACAACTGCTTTTATTTTTATTGGGGTGTGAAAATATTACGGATGTAAGTGTATTAGGAAATGTCCATACTTTGAATTTAAGTTGGTGCGAAAATATTAAAGATGTTAGTGGATTAAAAAATGTTCATTGTTTACAATTAAATCGTTGTAAAAATCTTACATATGTTAGTACACTAAGAAACATTCATACTTTAAATTTAAGTTGGTGCGAAAATATTACAGATGTGAGTGGATTAGGAAAGGTTCATCATTTGGATTTAAGTCATTGTAGAAATATTACTGATGTAAGTTCATTAGGAAATGTTCATACTTTAAATTTAAGTTGGTGTAATAAAATTATAGATGTGAGTGCATTATCAAATGTTCATACTTTAGATTTAAAATTTTGTCATAATATTACAGATGTTAGTGCATTGGGAAACGTTCATACTTTATTATTATTAGGTTGTAATCAAAATTACAGATGTCAGAGCATTAGGTAATTGTCATACTTTAGATTTATGTTTATGTACAGGAATTACAGATGTAAGTATGTTGGGAAATGTCAATAATTTAAATTTACCTCATCATTTGATTAAAAATATATTAATAGTATATGAGTAAAAGTACAAAAATGAATCCGGGTGGAGGCATTTACACGAATCATCCAACAAATAAATTTATAATGCTTACACGAGGTTCAGGTGTAGGTGCAGTTTCAAGATCCAATTGGTATGCAACGAATAGATCCGCTGTAGATTGTAAATGTTACACTCCAACTGCCCCAGCAACTACCCCAGCATGCACAATCACACCTGTCAACCTGGCGGATATTGCTACTTTAACAACTGATGATTATGGAAACCCATTCTGGGTTGTACTACCGGATCAAACGATTACAGATTGTCAATCTCTTACACTTTCATCAGAATGGATGTATATAGCTAATGGCAGAACATTTACAAATAATGGTACTATTAATATTTATGGAGGAGGGAGTACGTATGGAGATCTGCGTGCAACATTTGGTACACTTATAAACAATGGTACTATTAATATATATACTGATGGTAACTGTACAACAATTGATTATTCTACCTTTACAAATAATGGTGTTATAAATAATATTAATGGTATACTCCTAATTCAATCAGGTGGAGTGATAAACAACGTAGGCACAATTAATAATGAAAATACACTTATTATCAATTTTGCTACATTAAATAATAACGGACAAATTATCAATACAGGTACACTATATAATAATAATAATGGGGAAATCTGCAACAACGGATTCATGAATAACACACATGGTATATATAATAATACACCACTAGGTCCAACTAATTTTGCAGGCATTTTTTATGGACCAGGTAACATCGGACAAAATCCAGTATCACCTATCGTTGTAACTCCTGGTAGTTGCTCTTAATCCAAAATCGGTATTGTTCCTTTTTGATTTTGTAGGGATAACATTTGATGATGCCGAGCGCTTTACAGGGCAAATACGACTCTTAAAATATTCAAAAATTTAAAATATGAAAGGAACAAATTCATCTGCCAAAATTCCATTTATATCAGGTTCTCCAATTGTAATTAAATAAGCAGTTTTTATTGACATATAAATTATATGGTTTTATATCTTTACAGATGTAAGTGCGTTGGGTAATGTATATGAATTAAATTTAACTTATTGTAAAATTATTGATGTAAGTGCATTAGGGAATGTTCATACTTTAAATTTAGATAATTGTAAAAAAATTACAGATGTAAGTGCATTAGGAAACGTACATACTTTAATGTTAGGTGATTGTGAAATTACAGATGTAAGTGCATTGGGAAATGTGTATGATTTAGATTTAAAATATTGTGATAAAATTACAGATGTAAGTGCATTAGGAAACGTTCATACTTTAAATTTAATGTGTTGTAAAAATATTACAGAAGTATGTTAGGAAATATCCATACTTTAAAAACTGGGTAGTGGTAAATTTACAGAAGTATGTTAGGAAATATCCATACTTTAAAGTTACCTTTTCATTTGATTAAACCAAATAAAATGGGCATTTGAAATGAGAAAAGGTGTAAAATAGATTTGTAGACGTGGAGAATTTGTTTTTTCAAAATATAATGGTACAGGAGAAGCAAAACTATCTAAAAATCAACTAATTTTTCTCCATCTTCCAATAAAAATATATAGTTGTTTTTGTATTCTTTATCCAACATACTAAACTTTCTAATTTAGTTTGTTCATTATTGATAACTGTAAGTTCTCGGTATTTAATTGTCATACTGTTTATATGACAATTAAGTTATAATGAAATATTAATTTATCAATAGTTCTTACACAAATATATCTTATTGACATATCATTTATAAAAATCTTAGAATGGTAATTTGCCAGGGAAACCAACTAAATTTGCACCAATACCAAAACCAGCACCAGTACGAGCAGTTACTCCCATACTAGGAATGTATGTGTCTAGAATAGAAAATGTTGCAGCGGCAGTAAGTGCAATAAGAGCAACTTCTTCAAGAGATAAACCTTTGCCTTTTGGAATAACATAGGCAGCAATCGCAACCATTAAACCTTCTACTAAATACTTAATAGCTCGTTTAACTAATTCTCCTAAATCAAACATTATAATAATTGAACAGAAAAAAATATAAAGTAATTAAAACTTAAATAGACAATCTTTAGGTACGTATGTCTAAAGTTGTTGATTTATTAGAAGAAGATAAACCGATCGCACAACAAAAGTTTGTGTGTGTATCTTTTGTTTCTCCGGAAAACATTATTAAATCTAAGGAACAATTTCAATTTGAACAATTTGTAAAAACATGGGACATGACAAAATCAGTAGAAAAGTTTGCAAAATTTACTGCTTTTTTGGCATACAAATACAATTTGGACACAGAACAAGTTACTACTGATCTTACTGAATTTTGCAAAGAAGAAAGTGAAGTATTGAATTCTAATTCGGTATCTGAAGATTATAAGAATTTCTTGGATAAAAATATAGATGTGTTAGAATTGGAGTATAGCAAACAAAATAATTTTCAAACAAATACACGTGGATTGAAAATTCGTGGAACATATCCTTCGCAAGAAGAAGCAGAAATGCGTGCAAAAATGTTACGAGAAAATGATCCATATTTTGATGTATATGTAGGACCAGTAGGGGTCTGGATGCCATGGGAACCAGACGCTTACCGCACAGGAAAAGTTGAATTTTTAGAAGCACAATTGAATGAGTTGATGTCGAACAAGAAGGCAAATGAAGAAAATGCAAAAGATTATTTTAACCAAAGAGTAAAGGAAAGCAAGAAAAAGGCAATGGAAGAGAATATTGAAAAGGCGACAAATACAGGTAATAAACTTACACAGACATTGAATAAAGAGGGTGAATTAATTGGAGTTAAGAATATTGTAGATGTATCTGAGGTTAATGCAGAATTGTTTGATGCTGAGAATATTATACTTTCGGTAGATTAAAATAAACTAGAATTAGAACCAGATAGAGAAGGTACACTTGGTTTACTGTTATTGGTATCATCCGTAGATGCTGTTTTATTTTTTACATATTCTATAATATCCTTTGCAGTTCTGCCTCCTTCATAAGGTTCTTGTACTAAACCATTGTTAAAAAACAACATAGTAGGAAATCCAGTTACGCCATATGCTTTCATTGCTTTTTCTACTTCTGGATCTATTTGACCTGAAGCAGATGGACTGCAATCTACAGATGTCATTACTGTATCAGGTAGTTCACTGGATGCACTGTCCCATTCAGGTTTTAAATCTTTGCAATATCCACAAGTGTTGCTATAGAACAATGCGAGAAATTTAGGTTTGTCTTTAATATCATTTTTAAAATTTGCTGCATTTGTTGAAAACCCTTCACGTGTAGATATAAAAATGGCGGCACATAGTAAAACAATTAAAAGCAAAATATACCAAGGAAGTGGAAGCAAAGTCATTCTTTTAGACATATAATGTATATGTCTAAAATAATTTTAGCTGTAGTAAATATATGGATTATACTAAAATAGTTTTGATTATTATATTTTCCTTAATATCAAAATATATATATTCTACATACAAACAAAGTGAAGATATGTTTGAAAGTCATGATCATTATAAATTGGTATCTGAATATTATATAGGCGATAAAATGATGAATCATAAACCTATTTTATGGATTTTTAGTCCTCCTGAAATTAATGCACGCAATTGGCAATCTTTTTATTCTAGAAATACTTTATCTGTAAATCAACCTTATTTACAAATTACAATGAAAAGTATTTATGATAAATGTAAAAATTCATTCAATGTTTGTTTAATCAATGATGACGTATTTGATTCATTGTTAAATTGGAATGTAAATATTCATGATCTTGCACAACCCAATAAAGACCATTATCGGCAATTAGGATTATCTATGATATTGAAACAATACGGGGGATTTTTAGTACCACCTTCATTTTTATGCATTCATGATTTATACGAGTTGTATACATCAAATTTAAAAGAAAAAGGTGTATTTGTAATACAAGATGTCAATCATGGTATTACATACGATCAACAAATGTATTTTCCAAATGTGCATATGATGGGTTGTAAAAAAAATAATTCTATTATGAGTAAATTTGTAGAATATCAAGAATATTTATTTTTAGATAAATCTGGTCAAAGTGATTTTATAGGTAATGTAAACTTATGGTGTAACCGAAATGTTACTGTAGTAGATGGTAAATATATTGGAATTAAAAAAATAAATGGTGAGCCAGTAACAATTGATGAATTATTAGGAACAACTCCAATACCCTATCCAATTTCATCTCTTTACGGTATTTACATACCACAACAAGAAGTATTACGGCGTACAAAATATAATTGGTTTGCAAGAATGTCTACCAAAGAAATTATACAAAGTCAATTGATGATTGCACATTATATGATTGCATCTTATTAAGGTGACAACAATAGTTTATTTTTTGATTTTGTAATATCAATAGAAATCAAACGATCTTTAAAGTTTTGTGAATGTATTTCAGAAGATTCAAATAAACTAGTATATTCATTTGTAATGTCTGTTAAAAAAAGGTTACCATTTGTTTCTGTACGGTGTTCGCGTTTTATTTTCAAACAATTGTTAATTTTTATGCTTAATAAATAGTAATTACGATAAGATAACAATTCATTTTCTATTTTTTTCTGTAATCCTAAATATAATTCAATACTAGTTATAATACCGCATATAAGTGAAATTAAACAATTAATACTGGATACTAACGTTTGTTGTAAATATACGCTTAATCCTACTGAAAAAATAGAATTTACACTGGATAATACAATAATAGGTAATTTGAAATATTTGATATATTCATGAAGTGCAAGATAATTTTCTTTATGAATTTGTGATAAGATACCAGAATTAAATTCCATATCTCGTAATAATGCTTCAATATCATCAGACCATCCATGTAGGGTTTCCGTAGACGAATCGTCTGTTTTATTCTCAGCAAGTTCTAATTGATCTACAGCATCAAAATTTATATTCATATTATAATAATATATAATATGAAAATTTACAATCTGGGTTGATTTTTACGAGTTCTGCAATGTCTCTTTTTTACTTTAGTAGGTTGACCTTTTATTGATCCGTATACCCATCTACAATCTGTATTGTTTTTAGTTCTGCAAACGCGGTAACCAACTTTTGTACATGCAGATGCACTATTTCTGCGTTTTCTAGCAGTTGGAGAAGGAGAAGACGAAGTTTTTCCAAAAATACGATCTAATATTGGCGACATAATATATAGTTATAAAAAAATATAAATGATATAGAAGTATATTAATATGTTTTTATGTTCTAAATGTAATTTTACATGCAAAAAGAAAGGGGATTGGACACGACACATTTCAACTAAAAAGCATATAAAAATGGATAAAGAATCAGAAGATTTAAAACAAATTATATTAAAACAACAAGAACAAATAGATACTCAACAAAAACAAATCAACGAATTAATTCCTAAATTAGGATCACAAACACAACGATTTAACCTAAATATATTTTTAAATGATACGTGTAAAGATGCATTGAATTGGAGTGATTTTATAAATACATTGAATTTACATGATACGAATAATATAGATGATATTGCACAATTAATATGTGCAGAATTGTATTCTTTAGGTATTTATAAACGACCTATACATTGTTTAGATGTAAAACGTAAAAAAATATGTATCAAAAATCAAGATGTGTGGGACCATAATATAGTTAATGTATACAATACATTGAATGATACTGCAACTATATTACAACATGCGTATATTAAACATTGGCAACATATTCATCCAACATGGTTTGAAAATGAATATGAAACAGATACGTACACGCAATTAATAAGTAAATTAAATGTAGATAAAGATGTCTGTGCAAATTTGTTTACAAAACATATTTGTATTCCTAGATTAGAATGTAAAATAGATTAAAACAAAATTCGTATTACATATAAAACTACAAATATAAATGCAAATATACCTAATATGGTGTAAATAGATAATGGGTTTATTTTACTTCTACCGCCTCTTAATGGAATACTATCTACATTACCAAATACAAAATAATCATATATAGTTGGCATAATAAAAATTATAATTAATAATATACTAATAATTATGAGAATAATGTATAAAAGTTCCATATTATGTATGCATATAAAATTTATAGATAAGTGCACATATACTTAGACCAATTATGATAAATATCCATTTATTATTACATTTACAACCACCAGTTAATATTTTAGTTGGTTGACTTAATTTATATACAAAAAATAAAATAACCATGATAATTCCAAAGGCTAACAAATAAACATTTAGTTCGCTCATACTATAAAAGTTGAATAAAAAATATAATATTCATTATATAAAAAATGAATATTATTGTATTTGATGTAGATGAAACATTGGGTGCATTTTTTGAATTTTCGCAATATTGTTGCAAATCATTGTATACCAATAAAGTGAATTACCGCCAATTTAAATATCTATTAGACATTAATCCAATATATTTACAACCAAATATATTAATTATACTAGAATATATCAAACAGAAAAAAGATAAAAATTGTAAAGTAGTTATGTTTACAAATAATCAAGGACATCCTGTATGGATTCAATATATAAAATTATATTTACATGAAAAGTTAAACTATGAATTATTTGATAAAATCATTTATGCAAAGAAATATGAACCAAAACGTAAACAAGAATCTAAATGTTTGATTGATTTTTGGAATTGTACACGATATCCAACTGATTCTAAAATATTATTTATAGATGATCAATACCATCCATATATGTTATATAAACCAGTTATTTATATAAAAATACATCCATATACAACACATGATCCAATTGATATTTCAAAATATTTATTAGGATATATTGTAGACTTTTTACATTAAATTTATTTATATGTAAATTTTGATTTACGTTTACTTTTACTTTTCTTTTTATATTTTTTTGTAGTTCGTTTACCACCTTTAGACGGTGTATCTGGAATTTTATGGTGTAATCCATAAAAAAACCACAAATATGTACTTAAATTATGCAATTGAAATATATTTAATGCACCTGTAATCATACTATTAAGGGTTGAATTTATTGGATTAAAATCTAATATATTTTCAATAAGTTGTTGTGTAACTTTTCTATCGTCTAGATTTAAAGATAATAGCGTAAATGGAGTATAAATAATACGAGGTAGATCATTACTTTGAATTTTATCCGGATCACCAGTAAACCATCTATCTACATATAAATGGTCATTTTTATATATTCCAGTAACATATACATGAATATTGGTATATCCTACTAATTTATTATTTAATACTGGAAAAGGAGCTAACGCAAAAACTGTACATCTTTCTCTAAAAAAAGCATCATTTTTTGATATCATTATTTCGGCGCATTTTAATGCAATAGAACCACCCATAGAATGTCCGCATATAACTAATGAATAATCCATATCTAAATTTGTTATAATTGAATCTAATAATTCGGATAAATTTAAATTTCCAATTTGTGTATCATTTAGATATCTTCCACTATTAAATAAAATATAAATATTTTTTGTTTGTAATGATAAAATAATTTTATAAAAATTAGATGATCCGTTTATAATAAATTTATACGGTTTTAATGTAAATTTTCCGTTAATTTTATTACCTAATTTGTCACTTATTTCACTAAATTTTTTTACGCGAGTTTTATTTATACATTCGCGGTCTTTATATACTACACATTGAGTATCTAGTGTACAATTATCTTTATTATATTTTTCACATGTATCGTTGCCTTCAGATTTATCCACATATTTCTCAGTATTAGATTTTGCACCAAGTGTACTTATAGATAAGAATTCATGGAATGGTGATAATTCATCAATAAAATTTAGAGGATTTTCAATGGGTATAGTATTAATATCGGTGGATATATCATCTTCTAAAATAATTGTTAGGTTTGACATAATATATATTATAAAATAAATATTGTGTAAATGAAAGTAAACTAGTTTAAATTTAATAGATAACATGAGATTCCCATAAATAAGTACAATACGACCATACCAGCGTAGGTTCTTTGGGTTTCAAATTATCTAATACAATTGGACTATCCATATAATGTAATAGTGCAGGGGGTAGAACAAATGCAAGTAGTTGATTAGAAGATACAATTGTATTATCATTTGGTAGTGGGTCGCGATGATCAGACATATATTTTGCCAAATCTTCTAACAATGGTGGATATGCATAATGATAATACATGGACCAATTACAACATCCTTTGGTATAATAAATCATATTCCATTCCATCATTTCAATGTAATTATTGCATACATTGACAATATCCACCTGATCTTTCAACTGAAACAATTCTTCATAATATCTTTTTTGCCAATTTACTTTAGATGGACAAATAATATATTCTTTTTCACGTTTTAACATTGGTGAATTGTTAACACGTTTTTCTAATGTAGTATTATCTGTATTTCGTTTATTTCTAAAATTTTGTTCTGTATTGATTAATACTTCTTCTTTTAGACTTAATGCATGGATGAATTTTCTTACATGATTCCATTGAATTACTGAATCAATAACCATTACAGTTTCTTTCATTACATCTGCATAAGTTGTTAGCAAAGTATCTAGTCCATTTGTTCTCAAATTCAATGCAGGAAAATGTGGCATAAAATCGTTGCCTAACAATAGTGTCATGAAAATATAATCGTTTAATCTATCTTTACCCATTGTATCTGTAATACATGTAGATAATTGATTAATATCCAACATTTGTAAACTTGTATCTTTTATCATAAATGCAGAAGCTTCCCGTAATAAAGTAATACGACTACAATAGGATAAATGTTGAAGTGAAAGAATAATTAAATCTGAATCTAATCCATAAATCATCGTATGTTGATCTATGTGATTTGGATTAAAACGAATAAATGAAAACAATTTGTGTTCACCTTCACCAGGGTCATTACTTGTAGATAAATGAAATTCTTTGTAATTTTTACGATGCGGTTCAAAAAATTCAATTAACGCATCATCTAACTTTTTCATGAAAGGTGTACCTGGTGTAATTTGTACTGTATCCCACGATTTTTTTTCATTTAACCATTGACTAGTTAGCCAACTTTTGTATCTACGTTCTCTTTGTTGTTTCATTTTTGCCATGGGAGGAACACCATCAAATGCAATGAATACACGAGAAGGTTGAATCATTTGCAAATATCCTAAAATTTTAGTGCATACGTTTGCAATAACTTGTTTTTCAAATTCATGTTTAGACAATGTTTCAGGAATAGTTTTGGAATGTACAATATCATAAATAATAGAATTGCTGTCTAAATATAAATTATCTATTTTAACTGATCTATCAAATGAAGATATAATTTGTTTGTGTCGTTTCATTAATTGAAAAAAATAACTTGGAATACCCATCTATTATGATTCACAATGTTACTTTAAATGTAATTGAATAATCCATTTGTGGTTATTCAATATAATAAATAATATTAAATATTAGGATATATATATTCCAATATGAAAATTTATACGTCATTATTAGGTATAAATACAGTATATAAACATAATATATTCAATGTAAATACTAAATCGCGATGGATTTATGATAAATCTGCATTATTGCAACAAGCAGATATTTGGTCTGCACAAATTCCATGGATAAAACCATATTATGCAGTAAAATCAAATCCATTGCCGTGTATTTTGAATGATCTTGTTAATTATAAATGCAATGATAATAACCCGTTTCAAATAGGATTAGATACTGCATCTATAAAAGAAACAACTAATGCATTAACATATACAAATATACAAAATACAATTTATACAAATCCGCATACAATACCACATGAAATGAATGAGGTACAATTCAATATAAAAGTGATTGATTCTATATGTGAATTGGAGTTACTACATAAATATAATATAAAATGCCCCATTTTAATTAGAATGAATAGTGGTGTAACTATTGCAAATATTAATCTTAATTCTAAATTTGGAGCAAGTAAATTAGAAGCGTATGATATTATAAATTTGGCGAACAAATATAATTATGAAATAAAAGGAGTATCTTTTCATATTGGATCAGGGGGAACATATTCAAGAAAAGAAGCGTTCAAAAATGCATACTATGTGAATGCACTACCAGTATTAAACTATATTGAATTATTTACGGATGAAAAATTAATATTAAATATTGGCGGTGGATTTTTGCATGATACTGATTTAACCGATGCACTTGGATGGACAAAAAATTTACCTTATGAAATGATTGCTGAACCAGGAAGATATTTTTCTGAACCATCGCATCATTTATTAGTACAAGTGATTGCAAAAACTTCAAAGGGAATATTTATAGATAATGGCGTATACCATGAACTCAATTGTTTTCATAGGGATCATTGGGTAATGCCAAAATTAGAACATTGTATAAATAATGGAAAAACACAAAATGTATATAATTATAAAAAAGATGTTGTTTTTGGACCAACATGTGATAGTTATGATACACTTGGTGCACAAATAGTTCCAGCAGATATAGAAGTTGGAGATTGGATATTTTTACCAAATATGGGAGCATATACAAATGCAGGAATGATAGAATTCAATGGAATACGAGGTGCATCTTCAGTAGATTAAAAACATTATTTTTAAATAAATATAAAAATAAAATTATATATGTAAGTATGTACAATGAATCTACCTTTTCCGGAAAGCATTTAATTTGTGATTTTAAAAATATTGAAAATAAAGAGTTGTTGAACAGCATTGATCAATTGAAAGAAATGTCACGAACTATTTGTAAACTTCACAATTTTGACATTCTTCAAGAATGTCAACATGTTTTTACACCAATTGGATGTACATTTTTATTTTTATTATCTGAATCCCATTTATCAGTGCATACATTTCCAGAAAGGAATTATGTTGCATTTGATTTGTATACGTGTCGTGAATATCCAGACAATTATATTTATACAAATATTTACTATTATTTAGTGAACGAATTCAAAGCAAAAGATAGTACGATGCAAATTATAGATCGTGCATTTTGATAGAACTACGTTTTTATTATAATATTGGCAGAACATATATATGACTTTTTCTTGGTATTCCATTCGTATTTCTTTAGGTGCAACTCCAAATGGAGAGGTAATATTTGACGGATATTTTAATGTAGATACAAATAATGTAATACAAAATTTTTATTATTTACATAATAATCAGTATGTAGATATTTTGTTAAGAGAATTGGGAGATTTTGAGTCCGATAATGTATTTATAAATAATAACTTTACTAATAATGGTACAAATATATTATCCGTTATCCCGTACATCAATGCCAATTACAACTATCCATATAAATTAAATTTATATTTCTTCAACTTTATTGCTTATAACAATACGACGAATAATATTGATTGGGAGACTATTGTTGACAGAGATTTTTCAACTATTTTTACTTCAATACCAGGACTTCCACCTTTATCCCGCCCTTTCATTTCCATGGGTAGTTTATTTTCAAATAATGCACAGGTTTATTATAAACCACATAGTTTATCTAGTGGAAGTGGTGGAGTAGGAAATTATCGTATTAAACAAAGAAAAACTTAAAAATATTTGGTAACGGATCTATTCTTTGCATTTATATTAAGGGGGCAATTTGTATACGTGTCGCGAATATTGTATACAAATTTATTTAGTGAACGAATTCAAAGCAAAAGATAGTAATACAAAAATAATAGACGTTTTTTATTTTATTATAGTGCATCAATAGATTAAAATGGATGAATTTTTAAATATTCATAAAAATGGTCTCGTACGATATACATTAATTCATTGTTGGGATCCCAATCACTGCGCCAACTATTGTGTGCATTAAGTGAACGCATATTAGGATTATTTTGATTATAATAATCACATGCTTCTTGTTTTGTTTTAAATATTTTGTTCATATAACCAATATGTTCACTTTTCCCAATCCATTCTGGATGTTCACGATGACCATTAGAATTAAATTTTTGTACTTCTAAAATGTAATGCATACCAACTATACTAATTTATTTTTATATTTAAACACCACATATTATAATTATTACATGAATAATGTAATGATTATAAAAGAATCCAGTACATGGGGAAATTGTTCAAATGTAAGAAATACAAATAAATATATTAGATTGATGAAAAAACGAAAAATTTTACAAAATCCTACATTTTTAGACCATCATAAGATATATGTTTATAAACCTAAAAATCAAAAAGGTCCTGCAAAAGAAGATCAAACTTTTATTGTTAGTTATCCTTATAATTATGATTCTTATAAAAATGATGATGAATTTATAAATCAATTAAATGAAATAGATTTAGCATTTCATAAAGAAAAATGTTTATTCAGAAATCAAGATGCTTATAAAATTATTATTTATGAAAAAACATTACCCCTTGATATATTATTACAACATACGTATACATATGATTAAAAGTGTTGTATTAACAAATCTTGAAGAGCCTCATATTTTTTTCCATTTTCACCACACATGTGATTAAATTTTCTTGCAGTGGAACATTGTTTATGATCATCGGGCTCTTGTTTACGTTCTCCTGTAATCAAATACGTATCATCTTTTTCAATTGGAAAAAGAATACATGTACCATATTCATTTCCTAGTTTATTTGGAATAAAATGTGTGCAATTAATACAAAATTTAGGTTCTAAAGTGATAAGTTGTTTAAACAATAACATATTTGTAAATTTCATACATTGGTATAGTATGTTATGTTTATATAGTTATTCTAAAATCTATCTTCTTGATTTACTACGTTTTTTTTTGTAAGTTTATATTTTTTAGATTTTGGTATTCTTGATTTGCGATGTTTTTTTAAACGTTTATATTTTCTAGATAACAATGATGGTTTTGATTTTATTGTATTTGGTGAAAGTTTAATTGTAAGTTGTAATGGTGGATTGGATGGCATCAAATCAAATCCGTCGTCGTCACTTGCATATGTACGCGGTGGTAGCGGTGGTGGTGCATTGGATGGCATAGGACTAAATTCATCATCACTAGAAGATCTTCGGCGAGGTGAGTTGGATGGCATCAAATCAAATCCGTCGTCGTCACTTGCATATGTACGCGGTGGTAGCGGTGGTGCATTGGATGGCATAGGACTAAATTCATCATCACTAGAAGATCTTCGGCGAGGTGAGTTGGATGGCATCCAATGATACCTATGATCACTAGAAGCTCTAGTACGAGGTGGTCGCGGCGGTGTATTGGATGGCATAGGACTAAATTCTTCATCACTAGAATATTCTGTATCAAAATTGGATTTTGGTGCCATAATATACTTTATAAAATAACTAGAATATTGTAATTATAAAAAAAATTATTTTGTAAGTGATAGTTTGCATTTACAACTTGTTGCAACGGATCTATTCCGTGCAACCCAAATAGATCGTGAAACTGCGCCAACACCTGCTCCTTGAATAAATGGTATTTTTTTGGTGGCAGGATGGGTTGTGTAAATATTGCCACCAGGATTCATTTTTGTACTTAAGCCCATATAATTAGTATATATTAATCTTCCAATAATTTGGTAAAATCTGCAACAAATGATTTGAATTGTTGTTTATAAAGAGTTGTCTGTTCATGTATTATTTCTATTATATATCCTTCATCTTTATCATTTTCTTCATCGTAAACATAACTAAAATAAATAGTGAGACAACAATTGTTGTGTAACCTAAAGTTAATGTAATCACTTGTTCTATTACTATTTATGATTTTTCCGTGGTAGGCATCAATCATAGCATCTACTAAAATGTCCAAATCTTCTATAGATTTATTAGAAAATAGTATGGTTGATTTGATATTTGTAGTTATAGTAGGATCAAAATTGTATACTTGATTTAGTATATAAAAGTTTCTAAACCCAATTATGCGACATAAGGAGATAGGATGAGTAAATTCAACATAAGCACTATTTTCGGTTTGATGCAAAATTGCATCTAACCGAATACCATTATAAAAGATTGTGTGTGAATCATAAGTAAATTCAATATTTCGTATGAGAATATTTTCTGCAGATATTTTGGTTTCTTTAATGATGGGAATAAAATCCATTGAAACGTTTCATGAACAACTATAGATTGAACTATTTCAATTTTGTTTTTTGCGACATAATTTATATTGTTGTTCTGTTTTTGTATTCTTGCTAGAAGTGATCATAAATTCATTATTGGATTGTATCAATTCTGGATACACTGCACACAATGGTTTATTTACAACCATCAATACTTTATCTGTTTGTAAACTAGCACGAAAATCTTCAATACTTAAAGTTCCACCAAATTTGGTCAACAAATAATGAGGTGCCGGCGCGGGTATAAAGTTTTTCGTATAATTATATACAGATCCATACAAATAATTTAACAAATGATAGCGTTCAAATACAGTAGAATCGTCTAATTTTTCTTTAAACAAATAAGCTACTGCACATTCTGGACAACAAAAGGATCCATAGACTTGATATGTATCGTTGATTTTACATTTTGGAATGTGAACAGGAGGAGTATCATAACTATAAGTGCACCAAAAACAATCGGTTTTGGTAATGTTCATATCATTGGCATGTAACTTTAATGCTAATTTTTTAAGTTTTTGGTGAATTGGAATATTTTGATCTTCGTGAACAATTTCGCCGTGACATTTTGAATGCGTATAAGGTTCAATATCTATAGAAACGGTAGAAGATAAAATATTAATCATTGAGCACTTTAAATGTAAAATAATGTTTTGAGAAATAATGATTGGTTCTTCTATAGATATTTTATTTTCTATAATTTTTCCACCTTTAGGTTTACGGCCACGTTTTTTAATTTCTTTTTTCTCGTCCATGATATTGGTTCAATCAAACTATCTAAATATATTTAATAATTGATTTTTTGACTTGTTGAATTATAAAAAATACGATTTTGTTTGAAAACGGGAGCAGTTGTAGATGAAACTGCTTCTGCAAACAAACCTGGAAAGGGTTGTAACGTTTGTTTGCTAGGAATATTTGGTTTTGTATATAATGTACTTTTGCTAGAAGGTATATATTCTTTTTCAAAACGTAGTGTAGTCTCAATATCAATATTTTCTACAAATCCGCTCCATGGTGCAGATGTTCCTGGTAAATAATCTTTTTCAATATTGTAGGGTGATTTATAAATTGTTTTAGTTTTAACACATGGTAATTCATCTAAAATAGGTAAAGTAGTGTATTTGGTGGGTACGGGTCTTGGAGAAAAATAAAAAGAAGGAACAGTAGAAGTTGAATTTCGTTCTACAATTCGTTGATTTAATTGTTCAATACGTTCCATATTAAAGTAATAGCAAAAAAATGAATAATTATATATTTAAATTTTCTAAATCGTGTAATTTCCAGTATTCCATTTTACCACCCGGTAACGGTCTGCGAATAATAAACGGCAATTTTTTAGATTCTACTTCCATTCGTGCAATGACATAACTATCTATAATAGATTCATCTATTTGTATAAATAGAGGTGCGCCATTTTCAATTTGAGTTGCTCTTAACCCAAGTACTCGTGTATATTCAAATTTAGTTAAAATAGGAACAGTAGTATGCAACGGATCTTGAATAAGACCTTCTGCATTACGTTTTAAAACACATAATGATTTTACTTCATCATAATTAATAGCTTTTTCGCGAGGATGTACAGACATAATAAGGTTGTGATCTAGATTTGTTGTAAACTTTTTAAAATTTTCTTCTACATAATGTTGACACGGTTTTTCTATTTTAGTTGGGGCAACATCATCGCTTTCATCATCATCGTCAAGTTCATCATCACTGTTAATTTCTACTTCATCCTCCTCATTTTCTATATCAACTTCGCTTTCATTTGAAGAATCTGGAACATCAATATCTTCTTCGTCACTCATATTATACTAAAGAATAGTATTATTTTTTTATATCAATTTTTATACCTGATTCCCAAACAGTATCACATTTTGCACAAATGTAAATATATTTCATTTGATTGTTATCATATCTTACATAAATAATTTCGCGATCATCCCTGTCTTCATGATTTTCGCATGTTGTATTTGGACATTGTAGAAAGTTGATACGGGGTAATGTAGGGTCTAATTTTGTATATTTATTTACGCTATTTTGCACGTTTTGACGAGGTTGATTGCAAAATGTTTGGGACAATGTACAATCTTCACCAATATCTTCTACAGTTCCACATTTTTTGCATTTATATTGTACAGTGTCTTCAATTGTTAAATAAAATAAATTGTCACATGTAGGGCAAAATCTCATAGTAGTATCCATTCTATGTATGGATACTATTTAATTAATATTAAATCAATTTTCCTTAATTAGTTTGCAGAAAATTGTGTAACAATATATCTGAATTTTTATTTTCAATATCGCCTGCTGTATAAGATTCTTCATAAATTTTTCGTAATATATCATCTGGTGCACTAGATCCTAATTTGTATAAACCACGTTTTAATAAATAATCGCGGATTGTTTCCATGGAATGAGTATGTAATAATTTAATTTCTTTTTCTATTTTTACCTGTGTATTTATATTTTTGATTAATACACGAACCGTCCGTCTATGTGGTGATTTTCCAAAAGAAGTAAACTTTTTAACACATTTAGTTGATGTTGGTGCTACAGTAGATGTTTTCCATTGTTTAAAAGTAGGTTTTTTACCTTTTTTTAAACAACCATATGGTATATCTGCTTTTATTTCTGTTTTAACTAATATATCACCCTCCATGTGTTCTTTAACGGGTATGTCTACTGATATATTAGTAGGTGAAAAATCAATATTATCAAACTGTATATCTTTTTCTTTATCTGTATCCTTGATGATTTCAAGCTCATTGAGTGTATTTAAAATGGGATCATTTCCTTGATTTGCTTGGATAGTGTCTAATAAAGCTTTTTTAATTTCAGTTCCAGATAATTTTCGTTTTTTAGATTGTTTACTTGGTTTGTTTAATTTAAATAGATCAGGGTTAATTTTTATTTCTTTATTCATAAAATATCATAAGATATTCATTGCAAAGATTTTTCGCACATAGAGTACAATAATCTCCAAATATAATACCAAGCAAGTGGCCATAATGCAGCTATTAACATAATAACTGTTTTATCTTTAGTTATTACAATTGCTCCAATCACACCTCCAATGAATGCAATTAATGATAATACAGAAAGAATGTAAAAAAACCAACAATTTTCTTTTCCCAAAACTCCAAAAAGGTCCATATATTAGAACAATATTAAAATTGATGTAAAATAATATTTATATCAATAGTATAAAATGCAGCTTAAGTTGCTAGACTTTCAAACAAGCACGGTAGATGATGCTTTTATTATTCACATGTTTGGATTGAATGAAAAAGGAGAAACATTTTCAATTGAAATTCCAGATTTTAAACCATCCTTTTACTGTAGAGTTCCTGATTGGTACACAAAAGCTGATAAAAATGAATTTTTAAAACATATTCAAACTATACTTGGTCCTTATATGGCAGATTCTATTTTAGAATGTGCATTGCTTAATAGAAAAAAAATGGATGGTTTTGATGGAGAACGAGAACACAAATTTATATGTTTTAAATTTAAGGGGTTACCATGTTTCCATCGTGTAAAAAATTTATGGTACCATGAAATACAATCTTCTAAACCTTCTAAATTTAATAAAAAAGAAGGATTTGCATGGGTCTTAAAAAAAGAAGGGTACAGATTCAAATCACATTATATATATTTATACGAATCATTCATACCACCATTGTTGAGATACTTTCATATTAAAAATATTAGTCCATCTGGTTGGATTCAATTGACTGCATATACACATGTTGAAGATGATGAAAAACGAACTACATGTACGTATGAATTAATAGTAAACGCAAAAGATATTGATCCGTTACCTTTGAAAGAAACTATTGTTCCTTATAAAATTTGTAGTTTTGATATTGAAGCAAGTAGTAGTCACGGTGACTTTCCTTTACCTGTGAAAGATTACAAGAAACTTGCACAAAATATAGTAGAACAATTTGAGCATGAAGAATCATTAACAACTACCAGTGTTTTAGATATGCTTCGCCGATCTATTTATTCTGCATTTGAATTTGATAAGTTAGAATATATAGATGTAGTGTATACTAAAAAACCAGTAACTGAAACTCAAATTGCTGCACTGTTTGAACGTTGGATTCAACAACCATTAAAAAATTATATACCAAGTGAATCACTACAACTACATGCAATTGTGCAAGAAGATAGCGACGATGAAGATGCAAATACAAAAACAAAAACAAAGACAACCGAATACAACCAAGATGCGACTGTTTTAGACATGATGAAAGATATAGAATTTGATAAAGATTCAAAAATTAATGAATTACACAAAGGATTAAACCATATATTTCCAAAAATTGAAGGTGACAAAGTAACTTTCATTGGATCTACATTTGTAAATTATGGAGTAAATAAACCATATTTGAATCATTGTATTGTTCTTGGAGGATGTTCTCCTATTGAAAATACAGTAATAGAATGTTATGATACAGAAGAAAAAGTATTGATTGCATGGAAAGATTTGATTCAACGCGAAAATCCTGACATTTTGATTGGATACAATACATTTGGATTTGATTGTAAATTCATGTTTCATAGAGCCGTTGAAACTGGATGTGTGGAAGAGTTTTTACAATTATCGCGTACAGATAATATTGCTGGAAAATATGAAAATGGTTCATGGAATATTGAAGAATCTACAATCTTTTTGGCAAGTGGTGAATATAATTTGAGTTATTTCAAAATGCAAGGTAGATTACAAATTGATTTATATACCATGTTTAGACGCGATTATCAACTGGAATCTTATAAATTAGATAATGTTTCAGCATACTTTATTGGAGACAAAGTAACTAAATTAGAATACAATGAAGATGCAAATGAAACACATGTATATAGTAAAAATTTGCAAGGATTAGAAAAAACAAATTATGTAGTATTTGAAGAAGTATCTCATTCTAGTGATTATTATAAAAATGGTAAAAAGTTTAAAGCAATAGAAGTGCACAACGATTATTTTGTAGTTGAAGGAATTATTCGCCCTAATTTGAAAAAACAAGTACGGTGGTGTCTCGCAAAGGATGACGTAGACCATCATGATATTTTTAGATTGGCAAAAGGAAGTGATGATGATCGTGCAATCATTGCAACCTATTGTATTCAGGATTGCAATCTAGTACATCATTTATTTCAAAAAATAGATTTATTACCAGAATTGATAGAAATGGCAAATATTTGCAGTGTACCTATTGAATTTATTGTTATGAGAGGTCAAGGTATTAAATTGGCAAGTCTTGTATCCAAACAGTGCAGGGAACAAGGTATTTTAATGCCGAATTTGCAAAAATCAGATAATGAAGAAAGTTATGAAGGTGCTTTCGTACTAGATCCAAAATGCGGATTTTATTTTGATACACCAATTGATGTTCTAGATTTCAATTCACTATATCCATCTGTTATTTGTGCAGATAACATGTCACATGATAGTTTGGTAAGTGTAAAAGTATATGATTTGGAACACAATTTAATAAAAGAATTTGGGGCAATAAAGAATGGAGTTTATATTTATGATAACTTACCAAATTATAAATACGTAGATATACAATCAGATACATTTCAATACATCCGTAAAACACCAAAAGCAGCGGCTGTAAAACATGTATCAGGATATCAAGTATGTAGATTTGCACAATTTCCAGATAACAAAAAAGCAATTATTCCATCTGTTCTTGAAAAATTATTAAAAGCACGAAAAGATACGAAAAAATTAATGGAAACGGAACAAGATCCATTCATGAAAAAAATATACAATAAACGCCAAAATGCTTTCAAAGTTGCTGCTAATTCTGTATACGGTCAGTGCGGTGCATCTACAAGTATGTTCTACAATAAATATGTTGCATCATCGTGTACTGCTGGAGGAAGACAGATGCTTATTTTTGCAAAATCAGTGATTGAAAATGTATATAATAATCGTGATTGTGAAACATCGTTTGGAACTGTAAACGTATCTTCTGATTGTGTATATGGAGATACAGATTCTGTATTTTTCAAATTTACATTAATACAAGATGGAAAAGAATTGCGTGGTAAAGATGCTCTTGGAATATCTATGGAATTGAGTAAAGAAGCAGGAGATTTAGTAACGTCTATGTTGAAACCTCCTCATAAGTTAGCTTTTGAAAAAGCAATTTTACCGTTTGCACTCTTTTCCAAAAAGAGATATATTGGTGATTACTATGAAGAAGACACAGAACATTGTTATCGTAAAAGTATGGGTATTGTATTGAAACGCAGAGATAATGCACCGTTTCTTAAAGATGGATATGGAGGTGTCATTGATATTCTTATGAAAGATCAAGATGTAAATAAAGCAGTACAATTTGTAAAAAATATAATGCAAAAATTAGTATCAGGTGAAATATCGTTAGATAAATTGTGTATTACAAAATCACTTAGATCTGGTTATAAAAACCCTCAATCTATTGCACACAAAGTACTTGCAGATAGAATTGGTAAACGAGATCCTGGAAATAAACCTAAACCAGGAGATCGTGTAAAGTTTGCATTTGTAGAAGTAAAAAAAGAAAAAAATGTAAAACAGTTACAAGGAAACAAAATAGAAACTCCTGAATATATTCGTGAACACAAATTACAAATAGATTATTCGCATTATATAACAAATCAATTAATGAAACCGTTGCAGCAAGTATTTTCGCTTGTTTTGGAAAAAATACCGGGATTTGACAAAGCCAAATATGAGTTGGATTTGTCAAAATTTAAAGAGTTGGATAAAGATGCTTTTGCAAAAAAGGACACACTAATTCGTAATAAAGAAATTAAACGTCTTATTTTTGATGAATTTCTTTAATCCGTTTATCTGCATTTCTTAATGCTTTTATTTCTAATGAATCTTCTCTTGATCCCCAATTATTCACTAATTTCATATCTTTTTTTAATTGTTTTTCCTCCCAATCAGGAGGAAGAACATTTATAGTATCTGGTTTATTTGCTTTTACAAAATTATCCATATAACTTGTACATATACAATTGTTTAAATGAATTATATTCACAAAATTTGATTATTTTTGAAACATAATATATTGTAGTGTAAATGGTGGTACCCATTTACCATTTTTATTTTGGGGAGCAAATGACCACATAAATGGAGTCCAATTATGATCATTTGTAGATAAATAACAAAGATATGTATGAATAAAATAGGGTCCAGCAATTGTTTTAAATAATGCATCTATTAGTGACGAAATAGAAATGGAAGTAACACAACTTCCATTGTAAGATTGAAAATAAGAAAAAAATAAATTCATAGTAATATAATAATCATTTGTTCTATCTTCTTGGTATATTGTTTTTAATCCAACCTCATTTGCATATTTAGAAAATCCATTTTTAAATTTTGGATACCAACCATCATTACCTGCCCATAATAAATATGCATGTAAATAATAATCAAAACTATACCATCCTGGTTTAGAAGTAAAAAATTTTTCATTTTGATGACAGCATGTAATAAAATAAGTACCATTATGTTTCAATAATTTTTTAATAATACTACTGTATTTTGTATATTTTTCTTTAGGATCTTCACCACAATTTAATATGTATTCTAAATTTCCACATTGTAAAATGAGATCAAATGTTCCTATTTTTTCAGGTGTCATATCCCATGCATTCATATTGTGTGCTTCAAACCCTCTCTTTTTTATATTTTTTACTTGCTCTTTTGATATGGATAATCCTATAGGACGAATTTGATAATGTTCATAAATATAATCCATAAAGTCACCATATCCAAATCCAATTTCAAGAATTCGCATTCCAGGTTTGATATTACATTTGTTTGCAATAAGTTCAAACTTTCTATCATCTGTTAGTTTTTTTAAAATTTTTGGTTCTGGAACAACTTCATTGTTCATATCATATAGTACTGCATTCGGTTTATTTAAAGATTCTGTGTATGCATATTTACACCAATCATAATTTTTTTTGTTATTTTCTGAACTATTATCTATTGTATTAAACCCTAATATACCATCAAAATTTGCTTCCGTTAAATTAGAAACCAAATAATTTTTTTTAATAAGATCATTCCAATAATCACTGTATTGATATTCAGTAGCTACATAAGGATCCATATTGTATCCTTTAAATCTTAACCCTTCTATAATTATTTCTAGTACAATTGGTAAAAGTAAAAAGAAATAATTTTTGAATACAATAGAATAATAAATAGCGAATGCAATACTTAGATTACGAACAGTCGCTCGTATAGAAAATCGTTTTGTTTTTGTAAAAATATAAGTAACTATTAATTGAATAATAATGGTGATGATAAATACGGATATTGGATTGATTGGAGTTTTTTTGAACATTTTTTTCAATGATTTCATATACAATTTATAAATATTAAAATTGAATATGAAAATAGAAGTCTATTATCTGTATAAAATGGATCAATCTAAACTTACGAAAGCTGAATGGTGCTCAATTGAAGTTCCTCTTCCACCGACAGAACAACGTATTATTGAATTTCTTGGAAAGGCATCACATACTCCCGATAAAATAGAACACAGTGTTATTACATTGCTTGATTATTTGAAACTTCCGCAAAATGCTGCAGTAGATTTATTCCTGTGTCACAAATATTTTGCACTAGAGATGAAAAAGTTAAAATTTAAATTACCTCCAAAAGAACAAATTAAATTAAAAAAAGCAGATCAAATACGATTGAATACAAATGTAGAACAAATACCTACTACACTATATGATTGTATTCTGTTAGATATATGTAAACTCACACTTACAAATCCAGATCATTATTATACCTTGTATCAACTATTTTCATACAATATACCAAATCTAAACATTTATATAAAACAGTGTATTCAAGAATTACTACAATCCCATGTATTTCCATTACAAAAATTAGTATTTAATTCAGTTGTAATACTTGAAAATAATTCCTATTTGTACAAGTATAAACCGTTGCAATTATATGAACACCAAAAACAATTATTTCGTATTTGCGCCCAACCTCATGCCAAACTTATTCTATATACAGCTCAAACTGGTCAAGGAAAAACATTATCACCACTTGGGGCATGTAACTTCTATGATGCAGTGATATTTATGTGTGCACATCGCCATATTGCACTAGCATTAGCTCGTGCTGCTATTGCAGTGAAAAAGAAGATTGCAACTGCATTCGGTGCAAAAAGCAAAGAAGATGTCAAACTTCATTATTATGCAGTGACTAAATGTACACGTGATAAACGAAATGGAAAAATCAAGCAAGTAGATAATAGTGAAGGTCATAAAGTAGAAATGATTATTTGTGATATTGACTCGTTTGTACATGCAAAAGAATATATGTTGCAATTCAAACAGGGAAATAAAATGATGGTTTGGTTAGATGAACCGACAATTACACTTGATTATGAGAATCATCCATTACATGAACTTTATCATAAAAATTGGCAAAGTAATACAGAAATTACAACAGTTGTATTATCGTCTGCAACATTACCTGCTGATATGGATACAACAATTGCCAGTTTCAAATCTAAATTTGTAGATGCACAAATATATACCGTATCTAGTTATGATACATCAAAAACCGTACAATTGTTGAATGCAGAGAACCAGATTGAAATGCCGCATTATCATTGTCCAACTTATGTAGAATTACAAAAGTGTATTGTATTTTTAGAAAGCAAACGACTTATTATGAAATATATTGATTTGCGAGCAATTGTGCAATTCTTGCAAAGACACACATCAAATGTAGATTTCAGTTATTTCAAATCGGTACAAGATGTAAGTATTGAAAATATCAAACGATTTTATATTCACGTTCTCAAAACATTTACAGAAGATTCTTGGTCAACTGTGTACAAAGCAGAACTGGCAAGTAGAATATCACTGACTCCAACTATTGAATTTTGCACGAAAGATGCTCATACACTTGAACATGGTCCAACTATCTACATTACAAGTGATGTAGATAATGTTGCCAAATATTGTATTAAAACTGCATCTATTCCAGATTCAGTATTGTCTACTATTTTGAAAAATCTTGGACACAATGCAGTAATAAGCGACAAAATAACACAATTAGAAAAAGATTTGGAAGATGCAAATAGCAAAGAAGAAGATAAAGAAAAGAAGATGCTTAAAAATCAGCTGACACCTGAAGTTAAAGCGATACAAAATAAAATAACCGAATTACATGAACAAATTTTGCCAATGGTGTTGCCAGATGAATTTATACCGAATAAAAAAGCGCACTTGATTAAATACGGGCATTTGGATAAATTGGAAACTGCATTTTCATCTAATATAGATCCAACTACTGCAAAAGAAATATTATCGTTGGATATTGATAACAAATGGAAATTGTTACTTCTTATGGGAATAGGTGTGTTTGCAAAACATACAAATAGTAAATATATGGAAATTATGAAACAGTTGGCAACACAGCAATATTTATTCATGATCATTGCAGATTCAGATTATATTTATGGTACAAATTATTTATTCTGCCAAGGCTATATTGGAAATGGTATGCAACTTACACCAGAAAAAATTATACAAGCTATTGGACGAATTGGTAGAGGGCAACAAGGCCAACAGAATTCAATCAGGTTTCGCAATATTCATGATGTTCAGTTACTATTTTTGCCGCAAGAACATAATCCAGAAGTAGAAAATATAAAAAAGATTTATTCATAACAATTTAAATTTAATAACTTTTGTATAAATATGATGAAGATACTAAAAAATATATTACATTTGAAGAATTAGATAAAGAATTAAAAAAAGATTAACTATTTATTGACATTAAACTACTAAATATGTTAACAACATCTAAATAGTAATCAACCGATGCACTTATGAAATCCCCTTGATAATTTCTCTGTAAAATAACATTGGTATCATACAAAATATACACTGAAAACAAAAGTACTACAAACCCAGATATTAATTTATGGGAAAAACTTCCTGTGATAAAATTAAAAAGTGATACTAATATGAGTGTTATTAAACAGGCAAATAATGCTAATCCAAATTTCAAACCAAGTTTAATACCTAATACGCTTAATATTGATCCAAGTAATCCCATCAATACGAAAATACCCAATGTCCCGTAAAATGCAATTTGTACAATTGCATCACTTACTGATCTGGATGCTATTATAACACCCATTATACTTGAAAATATGCAAAATAGTATAAATTTAAGAATCATTGGAATAGTAAGGGACATGATAGATAACAAAATGAGGGATACAAAAAATAATCCAAATATATACCATCTATTTTGAATTTTAGGAGCTTTTGTCATTACATAGCGAGTAATCAATATTTGTATAATTAAATTAGAAAATACCAATAACAAGAACGTTTGTTTTGTGGCAAAAATGTTTTGAAATTTCATAGAATATGTGAATATTATTTTACAATATAAAATTGATTAGTTCTGTATAAATAATTCATTGTAGAGATGGTTTCTATCAAATATATGGCATTTATTTATGTTCTCTGGTATATTTTGCATATTGCTGCAGTACATTTATATGCAAAATATTGTGTTCCTCTAACATTTCATGGAATGTTGTTAGCTCCGTTTATAACTACTGCAAGTCATTGTGTAATTTTACGGTGGACAATTATGAATGGAGGTAATGCACCAATGGTAGTATCTGGACTTATATTTGTATGGTTGACTAAATTTATTATTCCACTACATTAAACATATAAGAGATCAGTTTCATACATAGTTACCGAATATTCTTCTCCATCTACAGTAACAATATCTTTAGTAGAAAGAGAATCACAACCAGGTGATACCGTACATTTTCTTTTGTTTATTTCAATAGGTAATTTTATATCATGAATAATGGTATAATAATACCATTTGTCTCTTCTATATTGTGCAGGTTTTCCAAATAAAATATGTTTTGTGGACCCTCGTGATATATAACCAACTTGTGAATATGTATCTTCATTATATCTCAATGGAGGTGCATAAGGATTTCTAACTGTATCTAATGAACTTTGCACAATTTGTACATTTAAATCAGGAGAACTTGGAGGTAATCTAGGGGATAAAGAATCCGTAACTGTAACTAATTGTTTAGGCGGCGATGGCCAAATAACAACAATAATGCAACAAAGAATTGCAATAATTGCAAATAATAGTAGATTGGATTGTTTTTTCATATAATAGTAGTTATATATTATATGAATTGTATTTTTATTTGTATCTTTCATCAAGAAAAGTATATTGAAATGTTTTATTTATTATTAGAAAGTTTGATTATGTATGGTAATCTAAAAGATACCAATATTGTAGTATATACTTCTACTGTATTTATGAATATTATAAAGTCACATTATTTATACAATAGTAATATTGTGTTTGAAATTAATGATACCTATAATACAGTTAATTTAGCATGTAAATCTAGATTAGATGTATTTAATTTAGAATCAGTACAATCTTGCAAAAAAATATTATATTTAGATACTGATATTTTAATTCAGCAAGATATCCAACCTCTTTTTGATTTATGTATAAATAATGTGTTATATGTAGTAAAAGAAGGATTGATTACCGATTCTGCAAATGATCATGGTTTAACTCTTTTTAAAGATGAAATTCATAATTACAAAGATAAAAGTGCATTTACAAGTGGAATATTATTGTTTAATAAATGCCCAGAAATACAAGAATTATTTGAAAATATAAAAGAATCTTTTGCTATTCCGTATATAGGTCCATGTAATGATCAACCTTATATTATTTATAATGCATTCAAATATAATTTATATGATAATACAACTATAACACCCTATGTAGAAAATTATAAATTATGGATAGATCCAACTTCCAATAAAAAATATGAATTGACAAAAAATAAAATAATTCACCATTTTCCACTTGCAGCAGGAAAATTTCAAGATAAATTAATACATATGTACAAATGTTTTGGAGAAATAAATGAATCATCTACTAAAATTTATAATACTTATCTCCCCCCATTAAAAAATACAACATTTCCGTTAGTTGGTATATGTATCTCATATAACTATTTTGATACATTGCAATTTATGTTACCTGTCAATTATTTACATTTTGATAAATTATACATAATTACACAAGAAGATGATGAACAAACAGTTGATTTTTGCAAACAATTTGATAATGTTGTGATATTAATTTATAATTTTAAATCTGCAAACAAAATATTTGACAAATTTGGTGCACTTAATTATGCACAAAAAATAGTATATGATACTTATCCAGACAGTTGGTATTTAATTATAGATAGCGATATTTTATTACCCAATAATTTTATTCATTTATTAAATCAAGAAATGTTAAACAACGATTGTATTTATGGTGGAATTAGAAATAATGTCTTCAATTCATCTGAATTATTGAATAAAAAAAGTATATTAAATACACCTTTAAATATTAATTTTAAATATAACAATATTACTTGGAGACATGGTGATTCGCCGCCATCCATATTGGGGTGTTTTCAATTATATAAAAAACATTGTTTTCATCGTACTATTTTTACAGATGCTGGCCATGGCGACTATGTATTTGGATATGACAATTTTAAATTATTTTGTAATTTAAATATACTATATTTTCATTTGGGAGAAACTGGTAAAAATTGGAAAGGAAAGGTATATTCGTTTGAAGATAATATACAAATAGAGTTGAATGCAATCTATTACAATTATGTAACTGCTTTAAACAGTATTTATTATAATAATGATCGCCAATTTATAAAATATGGCAATAGTATTCATATTGGCGATGATACATGGACATGTTCAGATAAAATGAGATATGATATTTCTACTTTTTTCAATAAAACACCAGATTTAACAATTGCAGAAATTGGTTCTTACAAAGGATATACAACTCAATTATTATCTAATGTATTCAAAAAAGTCTATTCTGTAGATAACAATCAAGAATTTATTACATTAAATAAACAGTACAATAAAAATGCAACAAATATTGAATATATAACATTAGATATTTATAAAAATAGTTGGAATATAATTCCAGAAACAGTTGATGTTGTTTTTATAGATGCAAATCATAACTATGATAAATGTAAAAGTGATATTGTAAATTCGTTACAACAATTTAAAAATTTAAAATATATTATATTTGATGATTATGGTGTATGGCCAGGTGTTAAACAAAATGTAGATGAATATCTTAAAACTACATTAAAATTTGAACAATTTATTGGGTTAACTAATATACCTTATTCAAAAGGTATTATACTTGAATCACACGAAGGTGTTATATGCAGTGTTTTTAAAAATAAGTCAAATGAAAAAACAGGTAACAAAATTAAAAATACAATTGATTTACTAATTAACAAAAAACCAATTGAAAAACCAATTGAAAAACCAATTGAAGTACCAATTAACAAAAAACCAATTGAAGTACCAATTAACAAAAACCCAATTGAAAACCCAATTGAAAAACCAATTGAAAAACCAATTGAAGTACCAATTAACAAAAACCCAATACATTTTAATTATATGGCAACTACAGTACAACCACGCAACAGATTCAAATTTACATTCAAATAAATTGAATTTGATTATACTATTTAGTGCATTAAAAAATGGAAGAAAAACACATTGTGCAAATTAATCGGTCCTATAATTTGTTTTTAAATTCAATACACAAACAAACTATTGCTTCTTATTATAATCTAGATCCTAATAGTACTGTTAATGTTCTTAGAACTCAACTAGATACATTTATAATCAAATATCATTATGAAAATACACCGCCATTAATTAGACAATTCAATTTATCTACTGATTTGTCTAATTATATTAAATCATTTCTTATCCAAAAATATACAATTTCGTCGCAAATTTATTATCCACGTGATTATCCATTTCACTCGCCAACATGGACACTTATTGATAGTACAATTTCCATTTTTGAAATAGATAAACAATTTAAATTTTATAATCGGCAACTATTAGATTCATGGGTACCTTGTATGTCATTAGAAAATGACGTGCTTTGTTATATTGTATGGGTGCAATCATTACTATAATTTTGTAAAATAGTCATATGTTTTGTCATATAAATAAGCAACTGTACTTCTATTTTCTCGGCCATTAGGTGTATATGCACTATATATTTTTTTGTATACTTTATAAAAATCAACTCCATTCATAAGTAACCATATCACATAGATTAAAAATAAAACAAGTGTATATATTATTTCTTTTGATGTTATTTTAGTATTCCATACTAAATAAAGTGGAATAATTTTTATCCAGAAATTAATAAATATAAATCTAAAAAAAGTGTAAAAAGATGATTGTTTATAAAACATTGCCAATAATAGTATGAAATTTTCTAGTATTCCACAAAGTAGTACAAATTTAGGTGAGATGCTAACAATACGTAAAATAAATAGAATAGCCCATGCAAAAATCCAGTAAGAAAATATAAAATCAATACGAAGAAATTTTGCCATTTATATTATCCTATATTTTAAATGACGTGAAATAGAATCATCTGTATAGTTTGTTTTATTTTTCCCTCTGTCTTTATTCAAAAATATATAATGATTAAAAAATACATCCGTTTCATTTAATACAACTGTTGGTTTCCCGTCAGTAATTACATGTACCGAAAACGTTTTTACATTTTTAGGTATTACAAAATTCTTTTGATATTTTTGAATACTAATAGTATCACAATTATAAATGTTTAAAAAATCGCTACCTTCTGTAGACATTTCATTAGGATTATAGAAAAATTTATTCATTAAAGTAAATCCCCCAATTTTTGTAGTGTCGTATGCATATTTTGCAATTATATCTTCAAAAAATGTATGTATATTTGTGTGTGATTGCATGTTAACATATTCATCTATATCTAGTAACCCAATATATTTACTTTGGAATGCATAGATAGAATGATTTTGTTGAGTTGTTTGTCCGCTAATTCCACTTTTAAGCAATATGTATGGAAATGACCATTGTATCAAAATAACTTGTTGTAATTGTATATAGTCTTGCAATAATGTGGATAATGTATTGCTTATACTATTATCATAAATAATAAAACGGGTTATTCCAATGTGTAAATGAAAATCAATCCATTGTTTTATATATTTATCTTCATTTTTTACTATTGTAGATAATATAATTTCATCTTTCAATTCTGAATATTTATTTACATGTGTATGTATTATTTGATTGTTTATACGAAGACTAATAGTAGGTGTAAATGGTATAGTTAATGTATAAATAAAAGTGTGTTGATGGGGACATCTGTATAAACTGCATTTTTTATCATTTACATAAATATCTATATCGGTTTCGGCTGGACGTATAATAATTAATTTAGTGTTGTAAAAAATATCATAAATTTGATATTTTGCAATGTGGTTTGGAATCATAATATATTTTAACTAATTTTTTTAATTAAATATAAATTAATAATATGAAAAGAAAAGGTGGAGGAATTGAAGTTGGTGCTAGAATAGGTAAAAATAATCCAATCAGTTTTAAATGGATTAAACCAAGTATAATAGATGGAAGAACTTGTTATCAAGTAGGTCCGTTTAAATGGTGCAAACGTAAAACTGAAAGAAAAACTAGAAAAAGTAAAAGAAAAACTAGAAAAACAATAAACTAATATAGTATATGATACTTGGAGGAGGAATTTCAGGATTATACATTGCACATGAACTATTAAAACGTAATCCAGACCGTAAACTTATTATACTTGAAAAATATAAATTAGGTGGACGTATTTTTACATACAAAGATAAAAATATGTTAGTAGAAGCAGGTGCAGGCAGATTTAGTAAAACCCACAAAAGGTTAATGAAATTATTGTACGAATTTCATTTAGATCAACTTATCCCAATTTCATCTAAAAGTGAATTTGCAGAAGGATCGCCCTATAATTTGAAAACAGTTATTGCAAAAGTTGTTGCATTCAGCCGAATAGATCCGTTGCACGATTTAACTAAATTATCGTTTTTGAATTATGCTCGGTTAGTTGTATCTAAAGAAGAAGTACAATTTATAGAAGATTCATTTGGATATTATACAGAATTAAATATGAATGCAGAAGCTGCTATTGCATTATTGCACAATTTAAATGAAGATTTTTATGTTTTAAAAGGTGGGTTGTCGCAACTTATAGATGCAATGGTAAAACGAATTAAAATGTGTCCAAATGTAGAAATTAGAAAAGAAGAAGTTGTAGGTATAGAACGTATAGATCAATATTATTTTATACGAACGAATAAACGCGAATATGAGACACCATTTTGTATATGTACATTTCCTGCTGATATTGTACGAAAGTTTTCTTTTTTCAAACAAATTCAACCGTTATTGAAAATAACAAGTTCACCATTGTGTAAAATTTATTGTACATTTGATAAGCCATGGTTTAAAAACATGCCAAAAATGACAACTCGGTCGCCGTTGCGAATGATCATACCCTATTCCAAAAATACAGTCATGTTTTATAGTGATGATAAATATGCAAATTATTGGAATGATATTTATATAAAACAGGGTGTATATGGTTTAAATAAAGCAATACGATATTATGTAAAGGATGTATTGGATATAGATATAAAACCAATACATACTAAAATATTTTATTGGGAAAATGGAGTTGGATATTGGATGTTAGGTGCAAAGAGAAAAGAGTTGGCGGAACAAATACAAGAACCTTTCTCTAACTTTTATCTATGCGGTGAAAATTATTCTGCCAATTATCAACAATGGATAGAAGGTGCACTAGAAACAAGTGAAGGTGTATTGAAACGAATTATCTTCTAAAGGATTTTCTACCTCTGGCAAATCATTATATATTTTTGTAATCATTTGGAAATTCTTTAATCAAGTCTCTGCATCCAGAAAGGGCACCTTGATTTTCTAAACGTGCTTTTCTTTTTTTTGAAAATGAAGGCAACCATTTATTTTTACCACATTTTTTTTGGCAATATACCTGATTGCAACCATTTAAATACAATTTTTCAAGAATATTTGCCAATTTTTTATTCGTTTTACGGAGTGTTTTAATAGGTTCATATTTAAGACCTGATCTTTTAGCAAATTCAATTTCAACTCTTTCTCTTTCTGGAAGAAAAACTTTTCTACAAAAGTTTTTGCAGGTCTTTGAATTTGCCTTTTTCATAAATTATCCGTATATTATTCTATATATCGTGACTTATCTTTGAATACTACGTAACCCGCAAATAATGGAAGTGTAATAGGATACATGATTCCAGTTAAAAATCCTAAACTAGTATAACCTATCCAACTAGAATACATCATCAACGATGAATTTTCAGTTTTGAACGTATTCAACGCTGCTGCATTAAATCCTATCATAGTAGGAACAATAACCATAATAGGTAAAAATGTTTTATAAGTTTGCAAGCTCATAGACAATATAAAAAATTATGTTTAAATTATTGTGCAATACACTGATTTTTAAGTTGATTACATTTTCTAGAAAATAAATTGTCTGCAGTACGTTTTGCTAATACCCGTGCATAACTTCCATTTTTAACACCTTCATTTTTCAAATTAATTTTATTGTTTGTTGCAGTCAATACATTCATTCTAACTTCATAATTAGGAACTTTAGGTGTTGAATTAAAACTCATACTTTAGTCTGTTATTTTTTCTAAATCATTCACAAAAAACAACAATTCAATGTTGTCTTCATGAATTGTATTGAAAATGGTTATATATTTACACAAAATCTGTATAATTTTGTATTTAGTATGATCATCGTATAAAGGTGAAACTTTTAAATATAAGAAATAAAATTCTAGTATATCAATAACAGAATACCCATCTTTTTGAATTGTTGTAATTGTTTTGATTGCATTTATTTTATCTTTTTTCAAAATAAAAGAAGTAAATGTGTCAAATAATTCATGTTTAATATCAGTACATAATTGATATACACAATCTATTGTAATTGGAATGCATACAAGTTTAAATTTTTCAAGATAATTAAGTAAAACGCGCGAAGATTGGCGTGATATAGTTAAAATATGTGGAATAGTTTCAGGATCAAGTTGAATCTGTTCATGTTCTACCACTTTGTGTAATAATGATTCTAAATAATTGTTGGTGATTGTATATAATTTAATATTGATAAGACGTGAATGTATATTATCAATAATTTTTTGAGAATTGCTGCAAGTTGTAATAAAATGTACGTTATTACTATATTTATCCATGTAGTTCAAAAAAATTTGCTGACTTTGATTATTAATTAAATCCAAATCGTCTAGAATAATAATCTTTTTCTTGTTAGGAATACTAGATGTAGTTTGGCAAAAACATTTAACATCAGATCTGTAATATTGAATTCCTTGTTCTCTCAAACTATTAATAATCAAAATATTGTCATGAATAGATGTAGTTGATTCGTTTTTGTAATATTCATTTACAATAATATTACTTAAAATAGTTTTTCCAGTGCAGTGGCCACCAATAATGATAATGTTTAATAAATTAGATTGGATTAAATCATACACCATTTGTTTCATTATAGTATCCATATCAAAATCATGCAATGAGGTTGGCATATATTTATATACAAATGGGGAGAGCATAAATATATAACTACTATTATTTTATATGCGTTAATTAATATAGAATTAATCATAAATATATACTATATGGAAAGTACATTCCACAAAATATTAAATAGAGATGGAATAAAACAACAAGTAGTTGATTTTTTAAAATATTTTGATGAAAATAAAACAAATATACTTACAAAACGGTGTATTTATTTGCATGGTCCAACTGGTTCTGGTAAAACTAAATTTATAATGGACATTTTAAAAGAGTTATTGTATGATGTAATCAACTATGATGCATGTGATTCTAGAACAAAAGACATTATTGACAATATTAGTACATATCATTCTTCTGATACAAATGTAATCAGTTTATTTACAAAAAAGAAAACAAAAATTGCCATTGTAATGGATGATATTGAATGTATGAATAATGGCGATAAAGGTGGTATTAATACATTGATTAAATTAATTCGTCCCAAAAAAACAAAACGTCAAAAATTAGAAGGAACTACACATATACCTATTATTTGCATTGGAAACAATTACATGGATAAAAAGGTAAAAGAATTGATGAAATGCTGTACTGTAATTGAAATGAAATCGCCTACCACTATTCAAATTAAACAAATTTTGAATTATTTAATTCCAGGAAAACCTGAATATAGTATTTATGTAGATCGTGATTTGAAAAAAATTATTCAATTGTATAACATGGTAACTGTAAATAAAATTAACCAATTATATTTACCTTATTTATTTGAACCAAAGCCAATCAATGAAGATTCAAAACAAATTACGAAACGTATTATGAATACATCAATGCAATTAAAAGATCATTCTATCATGAATGATACGGATAGAACAATTGTTAGTTTATTATGGCATGAAAATATTATTGATTTGTTTGAAAAAATGAATATAGATGAAAGTATACCATTATATGTGCAAATATTGGATTTGATTTGTTTTTCAGATTATATTGATAGAATTACATTTCAAAAACAGATATGGATGTTTAATGAAATGAGCTCTATCTTAAAAACATTTTATACCAATTTCATTTTTCAAAAAAGTAATGTACAACATCAAAAAATAAGTGAAATTCGGTTTACCAAAGTACTTACCAAATATTCTACAGAATACAATAATATAGGATTTATTCAACGTATATGCAAAGAATTAAATATGGACAAAAAGGATATGTTTTCTTATATGCAACAGTTGAGAAAAATAGATAATGTAAATAGTATGATGCACCAGATAGATCATACAGACATTACGTTATTGGATATTCAGCGTATTTTTAGATTTATGGATAAAAATATTTGACAAATGTATATGGATGGAAACACAATATTTAGATTTGCTATATTAGCATGCGCACTTTTTGTAGTTGGAAATGGATGGATAACAGTTACAACATTAAATCCAGAAATAAATAATATAATGAAAGGTGGCAAAACTCGCCGAAGAAAAAATAAAATACAATAGTATGCAAACCGAATTAGTTGTTATTTCTGCAATAATTGGTACTCTTATTATAGGACGCGGTATATGGCAATATGTTTCTCACCCATCGGCTAAAACTAGAAGATCTTCTTCAAATTCAACACGATCTTCAAGAAATAGTGCAGTAGAACGTGCAGAAAAAGTAGAAAAATATAAAGCGTTTCAACGAGCACATAATCGTGTCCGTGTCAATGAATATGGCGAGATTGACAATGATGATGATCCACGAAAACAGTATGAAAATATAAGACAACAAACTAGACGCCGATAAATTACTTGGATCTTTCACACCATTCTACAAATTCAGGGCGTAAATTAAAAAAAACGTAAAAATTAAAATAAAACAATATAGTATGGAAGCAGGAGCGGTGCATGGCGAGGGGAACAAGGGGAAGGTGATGGATTATGGAACATTAACAGAAGATTTTGATTCATTGGAACATATTAAATTAGAACATGTAACTAAAGTAAAAGTATATATATTGGAAAAAGACGATATCATAGAGTATACAAAGGGGGCAGAAATTATAGATGAACTTATACGGTTAGATAAAAATCAAAATTATGTTGTAAAAGAATTTACCGTTCCAAATTTAACATCACGCGCAATCGGTCATACTAAAAAAACATTTATGATGCGAGAAATTAATGGATTCAGAAATATTTTGCCTGTTATAAAAAAACATAATATTGTCGGTATTCCTTACAAAAATCATACATTAATTGGATTTGAAATTATTATGAAAAACAAAGGAATTTTATATGATAACACAGATTCAAGATGTTTCATTGTAAATACAAAATGTATGCAAACCATGAGTGAATTCATTGTAAATAAATTCACAGAACAAGAATTTATACAATTTGTAGAGAATATTTTGTCTATATTAGTAGACATACAAAAATTAGATGTTGCACACGGTGACATCAAATTAGCCAATATTATGAAATGTAATGATACATATGAATTAATTGATTGGGACAACAATCGTCTTTTAGATTATAAATTTTTAACTAAAAATAGATATTTAGGGTTATCTCCAATCTATTTTAAAATAGTATATGGAGCTGTTTGGTATCCTGCATTTAAAGTTGCATTAGTAAATTATTATAAAGAGACTGGTGGGTATGATTCATTAATTAATAGTGAATATGCCAATAATATTATAGAACATTATAATTTATGGTTTGATAAATATTCGGTACAAGAAACATTTGATGAAGTTAAATATTCATTAGATTTGTGTGCATTTGGTATGGTTTTGTATGGTATGTTGTTACGCAATAAACATATAAAAAATGTACATAAGGAATTTATTATGAATTTGTATAAAATGAAAAATGCAGAAGTTGCATTACGTGAGTTTAGAAAATATAATAATATTCGTAAATCCAAACATAAAATACATAAACGAAATAAAACTCGTAAAAAATAATTGTTATCTTATATTCAATACAAGATAACAATTATATATAATTATATTATGAATCATACAATAATTATTTCTGGGTTTGCAGGAGTTGGTAAATCTACATTAGAAAAAAAACCAAATCTTAAGGTATTAGATTTAGATTCTAGTGCATTTACTTGGTGTCCTGGTGCACCAAGCTGTCCTAATACAAGTCGTCCTTATAAAAAATTTAGGAATCATAACTTTAAATATGATTATATAAATGCAATTATAAGTGCCTATAAATCACAGAAATATCATTATATATTTGTTTCAACCCATGAAGAAACTAGACAGCTTTTGAATGCCAACAGTATACCATTTACATTAGTTTATCCTAGTATAGATAGAAAAGAAGAATTTACAGAAAATTATATTAGAAGAGGAAATACTGATGCATTAATTAAATATCTTACAGAAAATTGGAATACATTAATAACAAATTTAAAAAATGACACATATTCTAATCAAAAAATAGAAATGACAAGCGGTTATTTAGATGATTATATTAATAAAATTACACAATATAATAAAGGAGGAAAATCACGAAATAATAAAAAAAATAAAAGAAAAAGTAAAAAACATAATAAATGAATATACAAGATAACAATTATATGTCAGCTAATGTAAGACCTTGTTTCAACCATTTACATACTCTAGAAGGATGCAATGCAACAGAAATAAGTTCATCCCGAATTATATCTATACGTTCAGTTGCCATTTTTGTGTAATTATATTCAAAAATGGCAAAATTACATGATAACCAATATCCAACAATTTTATCTGGATTTTCTTTCAATATATCAATTGCAGCAGGATTCATATTTAAACACACCCAATCTACTTTATTTAAATTTTTACGAATATGTTCTATTGCCAATGGATGCGTATTTTTTGAAAATGTACTCCATCGTATCTCATCTGGATTTTGCAATAATATATGTATTGCACCTGGATTTTCAGATAAAGATTTCCACCTCATTTTATCAAAATATTTTACAATTAATTTTAGTGCAGACGGATTTTTACCAATTGCATCCCATATAACTTCAGATACGGTATCTGCATTATCTAAATAATATTCCATAAGATCTATTGCTAATGGGTTTGTATTTTTACATAAATTGTACAAATTGTGTTTTATATAATGAGGTTTTACTAAATGTAGTGCATGTGGATTTTCTAATAATTGTTCTTGTACCCAAGGGCTATCTATATATTCACACTTTTCTAGTATTGGAATAATCGCAGGATTTTTATTTTTAAACCAAATTCCTTCTTTTAATAAGGATGGATCGCGATATAGATATTTTATAGCACTAGGATTCGTACACATAATGGATGATGCCATATAAACCTGATTTTTTTCTAAATAATCTAATGCATTTTTATTGAAATGAAGCATTTGGTATGATAAACTATCAGCAGGTATCCAATCAAGCAATTCCATTTTTTTTGTTGTAATTAGTAATTTGAATTCAATTTTGTATAAAATTGAAATTATTTGATGCAAACATATAATTTAAAAAATGAACGATGATGTAATTGGTATCATCAAATCGTATGCAGGGGTTACGCCACTTGATATCGCGAACGCATACTGGAAATGGCATCCATATCTTAATTCAATGAAAAATACGCGGTTTAAAATAAAACAAATATATGCATTGATACACCTTATTGAAATATTGTACAAACCATGCAATATCAATGCATGTACTGTTGCACATGAAATGAAATATATAGAAAATGTAATTTATAATAATTATTTAAAGTTTAAACAGGTAGATTCATTTTCTATTGCCATTGCATTTTATCTTTCTGGGTATAAGTTAGAAACCTATCAACATTATAAAAATCCATTACAGTGTCGTCTTTTGAATTGCGATCAAACTTCGCAAATAGAACAAAAAAACTATTCATTTAATTTATCTAAAATTTTATGAAGTAATTGTTTAATAGATACTAATTCATTCTGTACATCAACTGGATCAAATATATTATAAAGAGGTACATCTGTAGTTTGTTGAATTGTATGCACACGTTCTTCAAAAAATGTTTCTCTACTTGTTTTTAATTCTGTATCTGTTGTTTGCATTGTATTGATTGCAGGAACAAATAATCCTAAAAACAATTTATTTTTTTCAGTTATTGTAGTTTCAGCCTTGTCGGCAATCAATATATTTTGTTCAAATATTTTCATAATTCCATCTTTGTTTAGTCCGGGTCTAAATAAATTCATTTCACAAACAAGATCCCATAACATTCGTTTATTTTCATTTGTGTTCATATATAACATATATGAATCATCTTTATTATGAATTAAAATATTTTTTTCTTAATTTTTCCATAGCTTTGTCTGGAAATCTTTGTTTTCCGTTGAAAAAATTATAATTACGGGTTGTTAACATGGTAATAATAAAAAACAAAGTATACATGCCACATTCTGTATTTTCAAATTGATGCTCGGATGGATAATTTTGAACGAATTTAAAATTTGGATTTTGACCTTGAACTTGATCTACAAAATGTTTAATATTTTTGTGTATTTCTTCACCTGTAGAATCAAAATAATAAATAATTTTTTTACGCATATTAATAAAACAAGATACCCAATGTGTTCCACTTCCATTATGTGTGTCTAAATTAAATACAATTCCAATATATTTATATTTAGTAGTATTTACATTAAATGCACATAATTCTGGCCAAACACATTTTCCATATTCTTTTACATAATAATCTGATGGTGAAGGACCAATATATTTAAATTCTGGATGAGCAACTTCATATTGTTTCAATACAGCCGTAATATCAGTACTAGACAACCATTCGTTCTTATTATCTTTCCAGCTTGCAGGACTTTTGGGTGCAAAAACACCATTAGTTGGTATATTCAATTCTTTTGCCCAGCAAGATTCAGTCTTACAATTTTTAATATTTTCATCTAATTCTTGCCATATTTTTACAGGATTACTGGACTTTATTTTTTTAGTACGCGTAAGATTATATTTACGTTTCAATTGTGTAAGTTGGTTACTAGAATAACAAGAATATCTTTTATTTTTTTTATAAAGAGGGGAACATACTTCAGGGTTTACCATGTATTAAAAACATATTTTTTTGTTTTTTCTTAATAAGAATATCTATTTTTTTGGGAACAAAAATAAATTGATCCCCATTAATAGGACCAATATCTTTAATTTCATTCGTATCTTGTCGTTTAAAATATTGTATGCAATCAGAAACATAATTTTGAAATGAATCTGTTGGCATTCCAATTGGTTTATTTTCAAACATAGCAGTAGTTAATTCTAGGATACGTTGTTTGTAACTTTCATCATATTCTTGTACTGGTCGTAAAGTTGTGCTACGTTTTGGGTTAAATAACGAAGTAATAGATGGATCCATATTACTTCGTTATTTAATTATTTGTACTAAAAATCTCATGAAAGGGAGTTGAACCCTTGGCCTACGGATTTACAGTCCGTCGCTCTACCAACTGAGCTATCACGAGTAGATGCCCAAAAAAGGAGTTGAACCTTCTATCACTGAATTGCCTTTATGTGATTTACCGAATTGGACATAAAGTATACCATAAATTTTGTTTAACTTGTTTTAATTAATATTTAATGCTAAATAAGTAATTAAACCAACTGCTAAAGAGCGAACAATAAGAGACATATCGTCATCTTTTACACCCATTTTCTTAACAAATTTATATACTGGTGCAGATGCAAAAATAACGAAATTAATCATAGCGACTAAAGTAAATACAAGTTTGTGATCCATAAATATACTATATATTTTCCTAAATTGGAATTGAAAATTCGGTACACCAATGAATCCATTTTTCTTTAGATTCGTCTGTATATTGTAAATGATCAAATTGTACTTGACCATACATGGCATTTAATTCATTCATTTTAGTTATAAAATAATACGGCAATACTAATTTTTCATAATTATCTAAATGAACTATTTTTTTGAATTGTGTGCATACAATATATTTTACTAAACTTGTGTTACTAATTGCACGAGGTTTACAAATATGTACATTTTCATAACAAGCACATAATAAATAAATTAATTGAATTGTTGAATATTGTGTAGTGTCTGTAATACGAAGAAAACACATTCCTCCTGAAATTTGGTGATTAAGTACATACATTACTTGTTCTTTAAAATCATCTATATCACCAATAATTAACTGCACCGACTTTGTTCTTAATTTGAAAGATATATTTTTTTTAATCCAATCAAAAGCTTCCATACATGAATTGCTGCCAACATATGTAATTTCAGTAGTATCAGGTATACGATTTGTATGCAACAATTCTAACATTACAAAAAAAGAAGCAGATTGAGGTTTATATTTACTTAATGTAACTATTTTATCTTCTACTTCAGCAGTAGGTTGGAATGTAGTTAAATAATATTGTAAAGAATTGCATGGTGTAGAATAGGGTACGTTGCCCTCTTTATATGATAAATTTACTTTAGGTAATATATAAATCATTGATACATGATTATATAAAACATATTTAACTAATTTACATTAACTTTTAAATATTTATTTATTTCATAAACTTTGTTTGCACGAAATTCAAACTCTTTTTTTTTCTGGAAAATGTAGTATCTGTTTAAAAATGAAATTGCTTCTTGATTTGGATCTGTTGACATATCTTTATATTTACTATCTACTGTTTTAAATAAACCCGTTCCGTTTGGAAATTCGCGAATATTAGTTGCTAATTCAAATCCATGTTTAGACATGACTTGTATGAAATAATCTGCAAACACTAAATATTCTTTTAAAAATTTATTTTTATTTAACGTTAACTGTTTCACACCTATAGACAAACTCATAAACTGCGATGATGTTCGTTGTTTTATTTCTGTATTTTCATATTGTTTTTGAATATTTGAAAATGGTACAACACTTGGATCAAGCGTACTAGATAATTTAAATGTACCATATTCATCGTGTGCAGTAGACATACTTTCACCTTTTTTAATATCTTTTAGTAATTCAACAATACTTTCACCGTCAAAACAAGTTGCGCAAAAATAGCCACCAAGTTGAATGCAATCCATTAAATTATACACAAATTTAATAACTGATTCTTCCGAGTCAAACATATAATGCAGTGCAAATTGTATACTCCCTATATCAAACCCTTTACTGCACATTCCATATGGCAAGCGCGATTGTTCTGGTAACATAGGAGGATAAGTTGTATCCATACCAAACAAATACTGTACAATTTTATTCTCATAATCATGTTTTATAGCTTCTCCTGTTTTAATTCGTAAACTGCTGCTACCCTCTACAAAAAGCATGGGAGTTCCAGGTTGTTCTCTTCGTTGCACTTTTTGCATTTTTCTACGAACAACACGCATAAATGCACCGTCCGTTTCATTATGTAAATTGTCGTTGTTAATATCTATACCAAGTACAAATCCACATTTAACATCATCCCATTTTTGTATATCACCGCCCTTTCCTGATGCAAAATCAATTAACATTGGATTTCGTTTGTGAGTAATTTTGACTTTTTCTGCAATTTTTTCAATCAATATTCTTTTCACGTCATTGTGAAAATCACGAATTAATTTATGTTGTTTCTCTTTACCCTTCAATGTATAATATTCATCTGTTAATTCAGTTGGACGCAATGATTTTTCGTTGCTACTTGACTCGTCCGCAATAGGCGTAACTATCATATCATACGTAACTGGATTGTGTATACTTATCCAATTTTTTACTGCAGTAGTGTATGCATTTGGATCTGTTTTATCCCACCGAATACGAATTGGAGTCCATCGCCAACCTTTTTCTTTTATCCTATCATATTTAAATTCTACAATGGATCCATTTTCAATTACTTCTACTGGATGTCCTTCACTAACTGTGCAAATATTTCCTTCTTCATTTGTATAACAATTACATACGAATGCAGTAACATCGTATGGAAGTCCACCAATAAACGGAATAAGTTTTTTACCATTGGAATTAACATCAAAATTTTGATAAACAGAAACAGATGGGCATGCAGTATAATCAGATACAACTTTACCAGAATAAGAAGAATAGGATGATTTTAATGTAATTACTTTATATTCTCGTCCCGTAATTGTTTTTTTCACATCGGTATCAATATGTACATAAAAATCAATCGTATTTTCTTCGGGAGGTTTCCATTTGAAATTTAAATCCCATGTAATACGCCTATTTACAATAGGTTTATCTACACTAGTCAAGCCAACTCCATATAGAGTTGGTGTAAAAATAAGACCATCTTTGTGATATGCAGTTGGAGTTTCATATAATAATTTACAATTTCCTGCAGAGTAAGGTAAAAATTGTTTGTATTGAATATTGTATTTGTTTTCTACTAAATTTGTAATGTTTAAAAATACAGTATTCACCACACGCATTAAAACTTCCCGCCGAATAGGTAAATCATACGATCGTACATCATTTTTATCAATACCAATATTTTGTTTATTTATATCCGTCATAGGTTCAATATTTAAATAATAAATATCAAATGCATAAAATGTATTGTGAAACTGATTTTTAGAATCTTTGAAAACATGTTCTCCATCTAATACAAATGGAACAGTTGGTAACCCTTTTTGCTCTTGTAATTTACAATTCATATTTTCAACTTTACCAGACGTCGGTATAAGATATAGCTTCAATGCCGATGAAATAAACAACAATTTACGTTCTCCATCTGCTTTATCTGTTACCATAAATTCAGTTTCATTCAATAGGGGTAAATTTTTATGTTGTAATGTAACTGTATTAGGTCCTATAAAATTAAAATCTTTACTTTTTTCACCAGAAGGAAAAAGTTGTTTATACTCTTCTTGTACATTTGCAATTTCTTTATACGAAATAGGAAAGTTCGTTCGTTGCAATCCTTTTAAAACACTTGTAATTACAAACGAAATTTCACCTTTTATTTCCTTTTCTACAATTTTTTTATCTGGTTCTATAAATTCAGCTTCAATTTCATAGTTAGGTTGCATGCTAAATACCTGATTCATTGTTTTAGTTGGACTATCTCGTAACATTTTTACAATACTGCAATCTATTACAACATACGGATGGTCTGGATGATATAATTGGATTCGTTTCATAAACCTAAATGTATTTTTCTCTGTTATAGATTCTACAGTTGGTTTTATTGTTTCAGAATTTAATGAAAATTGAACATTATATAATGGATGTGTAAATGATTCTGTTACTTGTTGTTTTTCAATATATTTCATATTTTCTATGGTTGGATTGTTGCAATATTTTTTAATATTCTCAATACCATCTATTTCAGTTCTAATATTTTTACCTATGGAAATACGTAATAAAGATACGCGTTCTTTAATTTTAAACCCGCATATTAACAACCACTCTATCACATTATTGTAATCACTTCTTGTAAGAGGTGTTAAATAATGTTTAAAACGTAACTCAAACTCGTATTTAACTGAATCTGAATTTTTATATTTAAGATAAGATTCTAATATTTTATCCATTCTATGCTATATACATATAATATTATTTAATCAATTTTAAAAAAGGATATTTGATTGAATATCACTATATATTTGTTTTTTTGTTTTTGAAACGGGAATGTTTAATTTGTTTGCAATGTCTTGTAGATCTTTCAATTTATAATGAGATAATGCATATAATGGATGAGTAGCATGATAATACTTATCATATAGTTGACCTTCCCATGGAATAAGTTGATCGTTATCTATAACATGAGTTGGTGGATAATTTCCAATTGGATATACACACCTATCTATTACCCATATATTACATTTTTTCCATTTACATAATTGTATAAACGTATTTAATGTAACGGCGTTTAATTCAATATCTTGTACAATTTTACGCGGTGCATTAGCTAAAATATCTATTTTAGTTGTAGACGTAAGATTTATAAAAGAGTCTACAAATTTGTTGTGCAATTTATAATTATCAAAATTTATTTTATTTAAAACAAATTTTGATATCTTCATAATTTATTAAAAAAAATATCTTTAAGTTCATCCTTTTTCTGTTCTGTTTGATTAATTTGTGTTTCTTGAAGGTTTACATAATCAATATAATTTTGCAATTTTTGCATAATTTCAACAGATACGTTGGATAAATTAATAAATATTCCATTTTGATTTTCATTATAACTGCATTGATATTTACTAATCAACAATTTTCCAATCTCAATATGATAATGTTTGGGCATAAGTTCAATACATTCTTTCATTTCATGCAAATTCATATCTACCTTTTTTAAATATGTTTAACTCTTTTTAAAAATTGATATTATTTTTATACCTAAAATAATGTATTGAATGGAGCGTCGTATTTTAGATAAAATTGCATCCCAAAATGATGTATTCATGAAACAATTAGTGAACGAAATTAATAAAGTAAAACAAGAAGAAGTTACAATTGATCAATTATCTCAATGGGTACAATCTATGAAACTTGTTGATATTTCAAAATCAGATTTCAGTAAACGTAAACGAGCTAAAAATTGCGTACCACATGATTCTAGGTGCGAAGCTAGGTGTGCAAAAGGTAGCGGGCATGAAGGCGAACAGTGTACGCGTCGTAAAAAAAACGGTCATTTATATTGCGGAACACATACAAAAGGAATTCCACATGGAATTATGAAACATCAAGAATCTCCTATTAAAGAAAAGACGATATGGGCAGAAGAATATCGCGGGATTATGTATTATATAGATGAAGATAATGTATACAATACTGAAGATATTAAGAAAAATAAAGTGAATCCTGAAATTATTGGGTCTTGCAAAAAAGTTGGAACATCGTATGTAATACAGTTAAAATAAATAGTTAATATATGGCATGTTCCCCTGATTTAACATTTGAAGAATGTGAGTTGGCAATATTACGTGTAAATGCAGATAAGATTGAAAAAGAGCAAGGAAAAATATTGGTAGATTCTCCTGAAACACAACAAATTATAAAATTAGTAGAGTCGTTTATTAAACAAAAAAAATTAATTATTTATGGTGGAACTGCAATCAATAATATATTGCCTAAAACGGATAGATTTTACGATTATGCGTATGAATTACCTGATTACGATTTTTTTAGTGAAAATGCATTAGACGATGCAAAAGATTTGGCTGATTTATTTGCAAAAGAAGGATTTACAAATGTAGAAGCAAAAGCTGGTGTACATCATGGAACTTACAAAGTATTCGTAAATAATATTGGTGTTGCAGACATTACTTTTTTACACCCTGAAATTTTTGATGCATTACAAAAAGATGTAATTCGTATAAAAGGATTAATTTATGCACCTGCAAATTTTTTAAGACAAAGTATGTATTTAGAATTATCTAGTCCTAAAGGTGATATTTCACGATGGGAAAAAGTATTAAAACGGCTTACGCTTTTGAATAAATATTATCCATTAAAAATAAAAAAGTGCAAGACATTTCAACGCAAAATGGAAACACAACAAAAAATAGATGAAAAAAAGATATTCTCTATTGTAAAAAAATGTTTTATAGATGAAAAACTTGTTTTTATTGGAGGATATGCCAATGCACTTTATTCGCAATATTTACCCAAACATCAAATTAAAGATCTTCCGGATTTTGACGTATTGGCAGAAGATCCCGAAAAAATATGTGAACTTGTTAAAACTAAATTAGAAAATGAAGGAGTGCAAGTAAAAATAAATAAATATCCTGCTATTGGTGAATTAGTCAACGAACATTATTCTTTACAAATTGGGGAAGATTATATTGCATTTATTTATAAACCAATAACATGTCACAGTTATAATGAAATTAAATTAGGAAAAAATAAAGAATTCGTACGAATAGGTACAATTGATACGTTATTGACTTATTATATGGCATTCATTTATACAGATCGTGACTATTATGATATAAATAGGTTATTATGTTTATCTACTATGTTATTTAATGTGCAACAACGATATAGGTTAAAACAATCAGGATTATTGAAACGGTTTGGTACGGAATGTTATGGTGCACATCTTACATTAGCAGATATACGTGATTTAAAAACAGAAAAACGAAAAAAATTAGATTTCAATAGCAAAGAATATGAAACATGGTTTTTAAATTATAATCCATTACATAAAAAAGCAAAAACAAAAGCAAAAGCAAAAACAAAAGCAAAAACAAAAGCAAAAACAAAAACAAAAACAAAAGCAAAAAAAACTAAAAAAAATAAAATTGATCAATAACATGTATTCTAATAAATGCATAAAATGACAACTGGTACGAATGCTGCAACGGATCTTTCGCAATATGTAATGCGAAATGAGCATGATCACGTACTTTTAAACCCAGATACATATGTTGGATCGGTTGAAAATGTTGAAACGGATAATTGGATTTTTAAAGATGGAAAAATTCAAATGCAAACAATTCAATATAATCCTGCACTATTGAAACTATTTGATGAAATTATTGTTAATGCAAACGATCACCATATTCGTACAAAATTAAGTGAAAACCCAGTTACACATATTCAAGTTACAATTGAAAATGGAACAATTACAATTACAAATGATGGTGAAGGAATTGACATTGCAGAACATCCAGAACACAAAATATATATTCCACAACTTATATTTGCAACATTACGTACTTCTCGTAATTTCAATACAGAAGAAAAACGAATTGTTGGAGGTAAAAATGGTTTTGGTGTAAAACTTGCATTTATTTGGGCAACTTTTGCAAGTATTGAATGTGTTGATTCTGTACGTCAACTTAAATACACCCAATCATTTGAAGATAATTTGAAAAAAATTCACAAACCAGTCATTAAACCTTGTAAAAAGAAATCTTATACTACTATTACGTTTCGTCCCGATTATGCACGACTCAAATTGTCTGGAATGGAACCTACTATGCTATCTTTAATAGAACGCCGTATTCACGATATTGCATCTATTACAGATAAATCTGTAAAAGTTAGTTACAATGGTACTGTTATACCTGTAAAATCACTAATTCAATATGTAGATTTATTCGTTGGTTCTAAAACGGACACTCCTCGGTCACATTTCAATTGTGAACGTTGGGAAGTAGTTGTATGTAAATCACCGAATGAAGAATTTGTATCTATGTCGTATGTAAATGGCATTCATACTGGAAAAGGTGGTACACATGTAAATTATATTTTAAATCAATTGCTAAGAAAACTGATTCTGTACATTAAACAAAAGAAGAAAGTAGATGTAAAATCAACTACTCTTAAAGAACATATCATGTTGTTTATTCAGTGTTCTATTGAAAATCCAAGCTTTGATAGTCAAACCAAAGATTATTTGAATACACCAAGTTCATCTTTTGGATCTAGTTGCGAATTGTCCGATAAATTTATTGAAGAAGTTGCAAAGAAAGGTCTTATGGAACTTGCATTGACTATTACAAAAAGTAAAGAAATGACAACTGCAAAAAAGACAAGCGATGGAAGTAAAGTTCGTAAAATTGTAGGCATTCCAAAATTAATTGATGCTAATTTTGCAGGTACTGCAAAATCTGGTAAATGCACACTAATTCTATGTGAAGGTGACTCTGCACGCTCTGCAATCCTATCTGGATTTACTTCAGAAGATCGCAATGAATATGGCGTTTATCCGTTGCGAGGTAAATTGTTGAATGTTCGGGACGAATCTATTACCACAATAAGTAACAATAAAGAAATTAAAGAACTGATGACTATTTTAGGATTGAAATATGGAAAACATTATACACAAGAAAATATTAATGAATTACGTTATGCACGAGTGTTGTTCATGACAGATCAAGATTTAGATGGAAGTCATATTAAAGCTCTTATTATTAATTTATTTGCTTGTTTATGGCAATCTCTTCTAGAATACCCGGATTTTATTGGATTTATGAATACACCTATTATTAAAGCTACAAAAGGAAAAATACAGCACTGTTTTTATAATGAATATCAATATACATTATGGAAAGAATCTAATAATGCAAAGGGGTGGGATATAAAGTTTTTCAAAGGATTGGGTACAAGCACTGCAAATGATTTTAAAAAATATTTCAAGGATAAGAAAATTGTAAATTTTACTACTACACCAGATTGTATTGGTCAATTGGATATGGTATTTAATAAAAAACGGTCCAATGATCGTAAAGCATGGTTGGAACAGTATACTCCACAAAATTTGAATACAGATGTACAAAACATTTCCTATACGGAATTAATTAATAAAGAAGTCATTAAATTTTCAAAATATGATTGTGACCGTTCTATTCCAAATGTAATGGATGGTTTCAAAATTAGTCAACGTAAAATCTTTTACTGTGCACTACTCAAACCTCTCACCCATGAAATTAAAGTAGCACAATTTAGCGGTTATGTATCTGAAAAATCAGCATACCATCATGGCGAAGCAAGTTTAAATGGAGCTATTGTTAATATGGCACAAAACTTTGTAGGATCTAATAATATCAATTTGTTGAAACCGAATGGTCAATTTGGTACACGATTACAGGGAGGAAAAGATAGTGCTAGCGAAAGGTATATTTTTACACAGTTAAGTAAATGCACTAGATTTATATTTCGCAAAGAAGATGATGATGTACTAGAGTATTTAATAGATGATGGAACTAGTATTGAACCATCCATGTATTTTCCAATTATTCCAATGATTTTGGTAAATGGTTGTAATGGTATTGGTACTGGATTTAGTACTAAAATTCCATGCTACAATCCAAGTGATTTAATTGATTATATTCGGCAATTATTGTTATTTGAACCTGCCGACACAATTATTAAACCATTCTATCGCGGATTCAAAGGAACAATTGAACATGAAAAAGAAGATTCTGCAAAATATATTATACGAGGTGTATATACAGTAAAAGAGTTGCAGGTAACAATTACAGAATTGCCGATTGGTATGTGGACAGATACATACAAACAATTTTTAGAAGATTCGCTTGGTACATTAGTAAAAGATTATACTGATAAAAGTACAGATGTAGATATTCATATTGTAGTTACTTTGATAGCTCCTAGTAAAAATATAGAAGCAGATTTGAAATTAACTAGTTCTATTACAACAACCAATATGCATTTAATTAATGCAAAAAATCAGTTACGTAAATATAAAACCGTGTATGAAATTATTGAAGAGTATGCAGAATTTCGTTTACAATTGTATACTACTCGTAAACAATATTTACTGAAAACATTAGATTCTAAATTGCTGGAAATTACACACAAAGTTAAATACATTCATGCACTACTAAACGGCACACTAGATTTGCGAAATAAGAAACAAGATGAAATTACAAAAATGTTGCAAGCAATGGAATTAGTACAGAGAGATGGATCTTATCATTATTTGATTAAAATGCCGATGGATAGTGTAAGTGAAGAAAATGTAAAACGATTAGAAGCTGAATTGGATGAACTAACTAAAGAAAAGGAAATGGTATCTTCAACTACAGAAAGAAAAATGTGGTTGAATGAATTGGTTGAATTAAAACAAAATTTATAATATACTTTGTTTAAAGCAAAAATAAGCACCCCATACAACTAATAAATGAATATAAGAAAAAGTCAAATCATAAAAAGGTTGTACAAAATAGGCAATATATATTAATGCACCAACAGTATATCCTTCTATATCAATGTAAGTATATAAAATCAAGATAGCATCTACTGCAAAAGAAGGCAGAGATGCACCTACATAATCTTCTGGTATTTTTTTATAAATATATATCATATTTAATAAATGTATTCCAGCTATTATATACCAATAGTTAGAGATATTATATATATAAGATATTTCAAATAAATGAATAGCAGTAATATCATATGTAATCCATTTGGGTATTTTAGGTACTATATCAGTATATATTTTCATATTTTGATGATATAAATAACTAGTGATAGCTAATAAACAAGAAGTAATTTGAATGCAAATATAGGTAGGATACACATTATAAATAATAAGACAACTGTTCAAAGCCATTGAATATGAACAAAATTCATGTTGTAAATATTTTAAATTGAGATTTTTTAATGGTTTCATTAGTTTTTTTGTAAGAAGTGTAAACCAGTATAAATTCAAAGTATACATTAGACATAATGGAATAATTTGTGTATATAATAATGTATGTTCTTGAAACATATAGTACCAATCATAGATACGATATTTAAAAAATGTAATGTAAAATAATGTTTGCAGTGGTAATTTAAATGTACTATTCGCATAAGGTAGAAAATTAAGTATAAGTGTAGATATTTCTAATTTACCTACAATTGGATATAGTTCAACTGGATATGGTAAAAAATAACCAACACCCATACCCATCATACATATTAAATGATGTAATGCAAAATCTTTAGATAAAGTGTTGAATGTTAAATCATATGTAAGGTAAGATAATAAACCTATACAGGAAATTGGTTGACATGTATTATAAACACATGTGTCTATAATAATAAATAATGCAGTAATTGTACTGCCTATTAATTGTAACATGTATATTGTTACAACTAAACTTTAATATTGTTTATCATAAATTAAACTTATTTAAAAATATAAATGTGGCATCTATATGAATTATACTAAACAGAATGATTTATTATTAGATAAATTAAAAACTTATTATGAATCTAACCAATACAAAAATCTTGACCGAATTCTTAAAATTTTAAATGGCGATTCTATTATTTCGTTGAGAATATTAGATTGGTTTGTTACCAATTATGCAAAAAAGAATTATATTGTCTATACATTAAGTAGTGGGACTAGATTCAAAGTTTATAATGATTATAAACTAAAATTAAAAGCTTATTCTAAGAAACGTTTTGATCCTTTTTGTAGATGGGAAAAAATAACTATTCCTTATAAGAATAATACACTGATCCAAACTACGATTGGTCAATTGAATTTTTTTAAATGGGTTTTGGAAAATGAAATTATTGAATATATTGAAGCTGAATATACGAAAATAGAACTGGACATGAATATTAGAAATAGTACGTCAAAAAAAAAGCCGGCGGATCATAAAACTCGTAAGACCAGGCATGAATTATCTCCTTCTGCAATCAAGAACATTCAAAAAGAATTTATACAAATTGCAGTGACATTTGATTAAAATTGAGTTTTTAAATATGTATCCTTTTATTATCCCTATGTCTATTTCAAAACAATTGTGTATAAATCGTATATTGCTTCCTGTTGAATTACATATCATCAAAAGTTATGCGATGATATTGTAGTTTATACTGCACGATCACTAAAAAATAGTATTATTAATTCTATTGCAACTACACCATATACTTTTAAAGATGGACCTTATTATAATTTATTTGGGTTTTGGATGGATGATGAAATATATTCTTTTCATATGGAATTTTGTGATAAATGTTGAAATTATAAATTGCAACAAAATTCAAAAATAAATTGTGTATGTTAAAATTGAAATGTCAATACTATCTTTTACTATTAAATTATGTCTTACTATATCAACATGTCAGTTGAAAAACAAATTTGTGTCAATCGGGTTGATATTCCTGCAGAACTTCTTGATATCATTAAAAGTTATGCTTTTACTGATATGATTACATACTTGGCAAAAATGAGAAAAAATACGATACATACTCTTATTCAATGCACACACTTTTCTGGACAATATAAAAAGTCATCCAGACGATTTATATTTTTAATAGAAGAAGATCAATCTTGCCCCCAATATCAAATGTTGTTTTGCACAAAATGCGGAAATTACATAACATATAAATCTATAAATGAAAAGGTAAATTGCTTGTGTTAAGTTTATTATTTTTTAAAATACTACTTATACTATGAATCCAATTGTAGCCATTGCAGTATTTACAAATGATATCCATGGATATGTTACATTTACAGAACACAATGATACAGTTCGTATTGATGTAAATCTTACAGGATTAACACCAAATTCATTGCACGGATTTCATGTACATGAAGCAGGCGATTTAACAGATAAATGTATGAGTATGTGTTCACATTTTAATCCATATAATCAATCCCATGGTGGCCCCAACTCAAAGCATAGACATGTTGGAGATTTAGGAAATTTACAAACAAATAAAAAAGGAGAATCAAAATATTATTATTATGATAATGTAATCAAATTACGTGGATTTAAAAGTAATATAATTGGAAGAGGATTAATTATTCATGAAGATGAAGATGATTGTGGGGAAGGTGAAAATGAGGAAAGTCTCAAAACGGGGAATGCAGGTAAACGTATTGCATGTGCTGTTATTGGATATGCAAAAGAGAATTTTTCAAAATAAATTGAATTGTTTTGTATTTGTAGTTTTTGATAAACAATGAAGAAACAATTGTGTATCAATCGGTTACCACTCCCATGCGAGTTATTATCCATTATAAAAGAATTTGCTTTTTATAATTGGATACATCATCACGCCCTAGAGCAAAAGAATATAATCATACAGTTGATTAACAGTAGTCCCTATACAAATAAACATATTTATACAAGTCAACCCTTTTTCAAATTTTGGATATCAGGAAATCATATGTGTAATAAATTTCAAATGTTATTTTGCCCACACTGTGGCAATTATTTTATGCAACAAAGTGCCTATTATGAAAAGATACAATGTAAATGTTAATTAAAATTGATTTTTTTTAAACAATACTATTTTATTGAAACAATGCAGAAACAATTGTGTATCAATCGGTTATCATTTCCGCAAGAGTTATTATCCATTATAAAAGAATTTACTTTTTATGATTGGATTCAATATAATGCACTACTTCAAAAAAAAATATATTACATCTTATTAAAAACACACCATATACATTTAAAAATATAACAACTTATACTCGTTTTAAATTTTGGATTGAACAAGATTATCGGTGCAAACAGTATCAAATGATATTTTGTTCGCGGTGTGGAAATTATGTGTGCAATCATACAAATTATGAGTATGAAAAAATACAATGCAAATGTAATTTAATAACTAAATTATATTTAAATAGCACAAACAGCTAGAACCGAATAAAGCAAAAGAATAAAATCAAAAAAATAAAATATACTACATACATATGGCAGAGCTTGAAACAGGACGATTGCAAAAATATATTTATGATATAGTTGATCAAAAAGGATTTACAATAAGTGAGCCAATTGAAAAAGCACGTAAAAAAGTATATGAAGATGAAGTAGTTATATATGCTATTTATGTTTATTTAGATAAAGCTGTAATTGGGTCAATTAGTTATTCATTTGAAACAAATACAATTACAGAAACAAATCTTCGTAAACAACGAACACGTGATCATGATGAACGTGTTGTGTACATTATTGGGTTAGATGTAAGTGTTTTTCATAGAGGTAAAAATATAGCAACATTATTACTTGGTGCTGCATTTTCGCATGGTTTAGAAAATGGTATTATGTATTCTAAATTAGATGATATGAGTGATGCTCAAAATGAACTTTACAAAAATATTTATCGTAAATTAGGATTTACAAATCAAGATGTTCCTGATATTCATGAATCATCTATTAAAGGTGGACCAGAACGGCAATTATATTTTATATCAGAAGACCATTTAGTCCGTGTATTTAAACATCAATTTGTAAAAAAACATACATTCAAATTACATAGAACAAAACGTAAAACAAAAGTACATGTTACACGCAAATCACAACCACGTATTTCTCCTATACAATTAAGATCACATAAACGAAGTAGACGAACACTAAGACGAAATGTAAAAAGTTATCCTCATTGGTGAAATGATCGTATAATGAAATCAAATAAAAGTTGGGTTAAAAATATTTTAAAGAAGGAGTCATTTTTAGATGGGGGTATCAATTCGCGTCTAAATACATATTGATCGTTTTTGTTATATATTGTAATCCAATTATTGGTAGAATCTATATTATAAGAAACTTCCATTTTTGGACATTTATGTTTTGCAGGTATATTAATTTGTGGTAAAATGTGAGTTTCAATGTCATAATTTACTTTATTTAGCCATGCAATTTTAGTTTTATTATGGTCACGTAAAAATACGGAGCCGTACATATTTTTTTTCACTTTTATAAAACCATATTTTTTAATAGGAGTAAAGCGTATGGTATTATAATCTATTGTTAACTCAGACCCAATATAGGAAGGGTCACTGCATGCAATAAGTGACCAAAATCCGCAAAATCGTACAGGAAACATTTTAATAAAAGACAAAATAAATATAATAGTTCAATTTTATATACCTGAGAATAAATAACATTAAAATTGAAATGTTTACATAACAAAATAATAAATAAAAAATGCATTCGCTTCTTCTTGTTGGGTCTCCAATTAAACTTGCTTCGTTAAGTGAGCAACTAAATATGTTATTTGATCCTACTTTTGATCATGCTTCAACAGGTGGTTGTATTCATGAAATATTTGAACTTCAATCTGGTAATTATCTTATTATTATAAAACAAAATACACCTTTATTAATGTCATTATATAAAAATTTATATAATGATGATGCCCGTATTCTATTAAAAAATATTGTTTATACAGTAAGTATTGCAGACAAAACACAACACCGTTATCTATCTCCTACCGGTTGGAAAACTTCTGCACCCTATAACCAATCCAATATAATTTTGTATAAAACTGGATCTTATGCAACATATACATGTGAATGTTATGAATGGGAAATTTAAGCTAACAGCGTAGTGTACGTCTCTGGAAATTCTTTAATTTGTGTTCCATAATGTTTCTCAATTTCTTTCATTTTTTCTGTATCATAATGAGTAATAAAGTTAATACCAACTCCCTTTCTGCCCCACCGACCAGATCTTCCAATTCTGTGCAAATAAGTATCTACACATTTTGGCAAATCAAAATTAATGACCGTACTTACTTGTTGAATATCAATACCTCGTGCAGTAACGTTAGACGATATGAGTACACGATATTTGCCACTTTTAAATTCTTGGTAGGAATTGTGTCTGTCTTGTTTGTCCATATCACTGTGAATACAGCATACTGGAAACCCAGATGATTTCATAACATGGTACAGATCTACAACACGTTTTACTGAATTGCAATAAATAATGGATTGAGACATGGAAATGAAATTGTACAAATCTTTCAATGCTTCAATTTTGTCTTGATCGGTTGAAAAAGAAATATAATATTGGGCAATACCTTCCAATGTTAGCATTTCAGATTTTACCAATAATTTCACAGGATCACGCATAATTTTGTTTGAAATGTCATGCAATTCTTCTTTAATTGTTGCACTAAACATGACAACTTGTACATTATCTGTCAAAAACTGAAAAATATTGTATAATTGTGTTTGAAAACCTTGAGACAATATTTCATCTGCTTCATCTAATACAATTAGATGAATATTAGCAGAAGAAACAATTCTACGATTCAAAAAATCAAGTACGCGTCCGGGACAACCAATCAATACTTGTGACGTTTTCATTTGCATTTGTTTAATATCTTTATCAATAGATACACCTCCAATAAGAAGTTGTGCAGAAATTCCAGTATGATGTGATAAACTTTCAAATACCGAATGAATTTGTGTAGACAATTCGCGTGTAGGTGAAAGAATAATAGCTTGTAACATTTTTTCATCTGTGCATTTTTGAAGAGTAGAAATACAAAATGCACCGGTTTTACCAGTACCAGATTGTGCTTGTGCAATCATATCTTTTCCAGATAAAATGATAGGTATAGATTGTGACTGTATTTGGCTGGGTGTTTCAAACCCAACTGAAAAAATACCTCTTAATAAATTTGTTTTTAACCCAAGTGATTCCCAATTGCTTCCCATACAGCATATTAGATCAATTATGTTTAAGTTTTAATTTAAAAGATATTCCATATACTTAATATGTATTCAGTAGAGGATTACAGACAAATTAAAAAAACTGCAAAACATGTTTTACCTCAAGAAACATTGGATATTATAACAAAAATATCTAAAATGATTGGAATTGATCAACATATACAACCTGTATTTAAACCTGAAAAAGTATATACTATTCCGCAACAAATTACTATTTTATTGAATAAATTAACGGAAGATAATTACAAGGGAATAGAAGCTAAAATTATTAAATTAATAGAAACAAATCCAGATGATATTGAAAAAATTAGTATTGTTATTTTTGATATTATTACAAATAATGCATTTTATGGCAATATATATGCTAGTTTATATGTATCTTTAGTTAAAAAATGGTCAATCTTTAAAGATTTATTTGAAATGCAATTATGCAAACATCAAGATAATTTACAAAATATTAAACTTGTATCTTCTATAGATTATGATGAATTTTGCAAATGCAATGAATTAAATGAACGGTATCGTACATTTAGTCAATTTATAGTTCATATGACAAAACAATGTATTGTAGATATAGATACGTACAATAAATTCTTAGATTTTTTAGTTGAATTATTACATACGTTGAATAATAGTGATAAAACAAATATGGATGAAATTGTAGAACATTTGTATTTATGTGTTACTAAAAGTAAACCTTTGCCGATTGTTATTTCGCGTTCCAAACTGACAATGACGGGTACGTCTAATAAAGTATTGTTTCGGTTGATGGATATTTTAGATATTATTTAGAACATTTTTAAATATGAACTATATGTATGGATCCAAAAGAAGTTGATGAATATCTAACGCAAATGAAAACTACTATTGGGTTACCTATACTAGATGAAGATATAAAGATCATTGACACTGAAATTAACTTTAAAAATTTAAGCAGCGCATTAAATACATATAAAAAATTTATGTCTAAGTCTGAACAAGAATTATCTCCTGCCCTATATAATAATTTTAAAAATTTTGAAAAAAATTTATGTGCTTATTTAGAATCAGAATTACTTAAGATACAAACATTATTCCGCAATAAATTAATACATACAGGAAACAGACAACATATTCTTAGTATTTTGGAAAATCTTGAAATTACAGATGAAGATCGAACCACATTTGGAGCTAATATTGGAAATATGCGTGTTTTTGCTCTTAAACGTAAATATACGTTACCATCAGTAATAAAAAAATCACGTGTTATGCCAGGCGGACGACGAAAAAGTCGTCGTTTACGTAAAAGAAAAAGAAAAACTAGATATCTAAAAAGATAAAAGGTTGTATTTAAAGAATAGAAATAGTATACATATATATTATGAGTAAACAAATTCATGAAAAAGATATAGATGAAGAAAAACAAGTGTTTGAAGTTACATTACCTATCAATCAACTTGAAAAATTACAAATTTGCGTAGGTAATGCATACGAATCTACACCAGATACAAACAAATATAACATTTATAATGTAGATAAAGGATCTAAAAAGGTAACTGAATGCATTGGTTATTATGAGTTACCCAAAGATACAAATGTTTTAGATAAAGATGGCGATTTTAATGTTCGTGAATTAGGCGAAGAAAAAATGGTTATTTATGAAGATTTTAAATCTAAAAAAGGTAAATCTAAACCAGTCAAAAAGGCAAAGAAAGTTGTAGAGGATGACGAAAAAGAAAAAGGAGATCAATTACCAAATGTAACCTATGGTGTAAAAGATGAACAATATTACATTCGTGATTATTTTAATGGTAATTATAAATTAGAAAGAACAAAAATTGTACCAACTTATTTAGAAAATTTAGAAACTCCTCGTACATGGGCAAATGATGTAGCCATTAGTTTAACAGGTATGTTTAGTAACGTGTATATTATTATTGCAAATGAAAATTTTTTGTATACTGGATTAGGTGAATATGAAAAACCTGCATTAGCATCAACTCCATTATTAGATTTAGACATGAGTATTCATCCTGCAAACGATGAATTATTTTATGATGAATCTATTGAATATGTTATTGTTTCTTATAAATCACAAACCCATTATCGGCTAGTTCAACATAAGGGTAAAGTAAAATTTAAGGAAGATGAATTACCCAATGTTATAGTAGAACGATTTTGCAAACGGCATCACCCTGGAAATGGTCCAGACAAAGGTGTAGACAATGATACATTTGATACTACTGTTATTGAAACTGCCGAATCAGGTGATTGTTTCTTTGATTCTATTTATAGAGCAGTTCGTGCAGATGATCCTGATCGTAAACCTGCTGGTGTATATTTAGATGAAGTGCACCAATTTAGAAAAGAAATTGCAAAAGAAATGGCGGAAAATGACATTGCTAAAAAAATAATTAATCAAGTTTACATACGATATACAGAACAATCTTATGATGTAATACGTAATGAATTCTATAAAAACAAAAATAAATCAACTGTTTTGGAACCAACCGATGATAATGTTTTCCAATTTGCAGTTGCATCTATATTTGGAAAAGAGCATGATAGTGATGAGTTTACATTTGAAGAAAAGAAATTGGTATTGACTACATTTTTGACATTATTTTATGAATTTGTACCTGTGGTAACAGAAGAATCCAAAGATGATTTTAAAGAAAAATATATTGGTATCTATGGTTATAGTAAAGGTGATATTAAAGGAGATTCAGTAGATGTACAAAGAGCCAATTTAAAACCATTGTTTGCAAATGTGCAAAAACCAGAAGATAAAGCTAAAAAGCCAAAAGGTAAAGCTAAGGTTGTTATTGTAAGTGACTCTACAGAGGAGGAGTTACCTAAACCAGTAATAGAGCCAGAGCCACCGAAACCCAAACCTGGTCCAAAGCCAAAACCTGCACCAAAACCTGCACCAGAGCCAGCACCAGAGCCAGAGCCAAAACCTGCACCAGTAAAAAATGGTATTGAAGTTCCTGATGGAACTGATCCAGATGTTGCAGAAATAATAGCTATTTATAATTCAAGTGATACCGACAAACGAGAAAAATTAAATAAATACAAACAACCAAGTCTCTTAAAAGCATGGGGAATAATTGAACCATTTGTAAATGGTCAATCTAAAACAAAAGTAAACAAAGGTGGTGTAAATCAATTGCGAGATTGTTTAGCAGGCGATACAAGCGAAAAATGTATAAAACCAACTAAGAAAGCAGGTGGTGCAAAATCAAGTAAATATACACGAAGAAAATAAATGTATATATCATGAACAAAATTTGTATGGATTTAATACGGTGTAATAACATATCAAATCCATATACTAGAATATTTAATCACAAAATAAATCCGCATAAATATGAATGTCCTCCAGAAGTAACTGATTGTATGTACGATTTAAAACATGGTGTGCATTATATTAGTAATATAGTTGGCGTAGATGTAAATTTATTTTTTTATACACATGAACCAAATGATTGTATAGATAGGTTTCATATTGTAATGACTGTATTGAGATATATCATGCAATTTTCTCCTCAAAAAAATATTCGCGTAGATTTTGCATTTACCAATATAAAAAAACAATTACCAAAACGCGGATTAATTGGACCCTCTGCATTAAATACTGGATATACAGATGGAAAAC
>Ga0209550_10000098_pt1 | contig 66642 bp, 52 predicted proteins | sample LauGreSuBDMM15SN_2_FD_187567 | JGI IMG/M metagenome (GOLD analysis project Ga0209550, IMG submission 187567) | Freshwater lake microbial communities from Lake Michigan, USA - Su13.BD.MM15.SN (SPAdes) (version 5) | ecosystem: Environmental > Aquatic > Freshwater > Lake | place: Lake Michigan... | reverse complement strand
CAAAATAAAGTGGTGGCCTGAAATTTCGATTTGTTCGGCAAGGGCTTCTGAGCTGTACCAGGTGTTAAGCAAGAATTCAATTTGAGCCATGGGAACAACTGAGGGATAGACTTGGTACCAAATCTCTTCGCTCAGTCTTCTAATTACTGGAATTGACTCAAGCGATACTTTAGTTATCTTCAACATTGTATTGATTTGTATTTTTTTGAACTGATAATTTAAGGTGTTCTTTGATCGCTTTTTTGGATAGGATGATGCCTGTTACCAATGATACCATAGCCCCGAGGAACAACAGCAAGCTGGCATTGTCGGTTCCTGTTGTATGGCTTTCTTGAAGGAACAGGAAAAAATCGTAGCTGCCATGAAAGACAGTTGCCCAAAAAACACCAAAAAACAATAAAAAACGCTGTTTTTGGGCAGAAAAACGTGCTTTTCCCATGAAATAGCCCATAATAATGGCAAAACTGGCGTGTGCGGGTACTGCAAGAAAGAGCCGCATGATACCGGTCATCAGGCCATATTGACTGACGTAGGAGATATTTTCAACCGTAGCAAATCCCATCCCCACCATTACCGCATAGACGATTCCATCAAAGGGCTCATCAAACTCCTTTTTCCGGTAGGCATACCAAAGCAGCATCAAAAACTTCCAGATTTCTTCGGGCAGGGCCACAAAAAAATAGGCATTTATCGCGATTCCAGCAGTAGTTTTGAAGAAAGCAGGGAAATTTGATGTTATTTGGCTTGCTGAGATTTCCAGCCCTAAAGCTGGCAAAACGCTGAGCATTCCAAGCAGGAAGCTGATGATGAGGTATCTTCGGGGCTCTCTGTTGTACTGATCCTTGAAAATGATATAGGCTGAAATTGCCACTCCAGGGGCAATGGCCAAAATGAGCCAGTTCATGAAATGATTTTGATGAAGTTAAAAACTTATTGCTTTCGGAACCGGAATGTTCTATAATTTAGTTTAGGGAATTTTGGATAAATGGTGTGTTCAAAAAAAGAAGTGTCTGCTTAATTTATACAAATTAATTTATTTAAATAATTATATATCAATTTATTATGAGGTTTATTTATAAAATAACTTTATCAATAATTTTTCTCTTTCACCTTTCCATTTCAATCTATGGCCAACGGTTCGGGGCCAACCCTTCATCGGTGAAATGGAAAAAAATCAGGGGAACTGCTGCCGATATTGTCTTTCCGAATGGATCGGATGCTGATGCCTTGCGCGTCAATGCAATAACCCGGTTATTGGAAAACCAGGATTCCGGTAGGCTGGGGAATGCCCGTTTGAGGATTCCCATTGTGTTACAAACACTGCCCACCGTTTCAAATGCCTATGTTGGATTAGGCCCCTGGAGGAGTGAGTTCTTTTTGTTTCCTCCACAAGATGCTTTGAACCTGGGCTCAACCAGTTGGCTTGATAATTTGAGCGTGCATGAGTACAGGCATGTACACCAGTATGCCAATTTTCGGAAGGGTCTTTCAAAATTTGCCTACCTGATTGCAGGACAGGAGGGTCAGGCATTGGCCAATTCTGCATCTGTTCCTGACTGGTTTTTTGAGGGCGATGCTGTGTATACTGAAACAAAATACCTCAGCCAGGGAAGGGGCAGGCTTCCTGGGTTTTATGATCCCTTCCGCAGTCTTTGGACGGCCAATAAGCAATATGGTTATCAGAAGCTGAGAAGTGGTTCGATGAAAGACCTGGTCCCCAACCATTATGCATTGGGTTATCTGTTGGTTGCCTATGGATATGGCAGACAAGGGGATGGCTTTTGGGCCAGGGTTACGGACGATGCAGCCAGGTTCAAGGGGCTGTTTTATCCACTCCAGTCTGCCATCAAAAAGCAGACTGGTCTCAAATTCAATGCTTTTGTAAAGCATGCGATCGATTCGTTTCAGTCATTGATGCCTGTAGTGGTAAATCATCCCTCGGTTCAGATGATCAACAAGGTGGATACAAAAAGGGTGGTTGATCACCATTTTCCCATCTTTCTGGGTGGGGATTCCGTCCTTGCCCTGCGCAAGGCGTATAACCAATTGCCGCATTGGGTGATTTTCAACCAGGGCAAACAATCAAGATTGGGTGTCAAGAACATTGGCGTGGATGATTATTATACCTACAAGCGGGGGAATATTGTTTATGCTGCGTATTCACCTGATCCCAGGTGGCAATGGAAAGAAAGCAGTGACATTATCCTGTACAATATTTATGACCGATCGGAGCAGCGGGTTACCAAGGGCAAAAGGTATTTTTCTCCAGATCTTTCCAATGATGGGCAGCAGTTGATTGCAGTGGATGTTGCACCGGGGGGTAAAACCAGCCTCGATTTGATCAATCGGGAAACGGGTGAAAAGATTAAAAGATTTGAAACTGTGGACAGTATTTACTTTAGTTATCCTGTTTTTAATCATTCAGATTCAATTGTTTATGTTATTGGAAGAAAAGACAATGGGGTATCAGCCTTGTTGCGGTTGGATATAACCAGCGGCTCCTTTTCAGAAGTTTTGCCCTACACCAATGCACCGATGTCTTTCCTTCGAAACAGGGGTAATAAGCTGGTATTTACGGTTTCTCAGGGGCAGACCAACCAGTTTTGGGAGCATGATATGGTGTCTGGTAAAACCGGCGTCTTGGCAGTTGGAGTTACCGGAGCATATGCTGGAGACATCCATGAAGAGGGCAAAAAAATTGTTTACAGCAGTCCTTCAGCCGAAGGAGAGCAGGTTTTTGGTGCCGACTATCGTTTTACAGAGGCCCATATCAATCCTTTGAAACCCTCAAGTGAAGGAGATTTGATGGCAGACGTCAACGTTTCCAATGATCCAATAACCGATTACAAAAAGGCTGAGGGTCTGTTCCGAATCCATTCCTGGAGGCCTTTTTATGAACAGCCCGAATGGAGCTTTACGCTCTATGGGCAGAACCTGCTCAATACAATGGTTTCCTCCTACGAATACCTCTTCAATGAAAATGAAGGATCTCACCGGGTGGGGGTGAATTTGGCCTATGGGGGGCTTTATCCCTGGATTACCGGAGGAACCAACTATACCGTCGACAGAACCTACAAAGACAGCAGTCGGCTGATTCGTTGGAATGAATGGACCGGAAATGTTGGTTTGAGGTTACCCCTGAATTTCACTGCTGGAAAGTTGTACAAGCAGCTCGACCTTTCTACAAGAATCCATGCTGTATCAGTTGACTATGATAATAAAAATACTGTTTCACTCAAGGACAGGTTCATTCCCTATCTGCAGCACCAAATCAGCTGGTCCATGCAAACCCAACAGGCTGTCCAGCATATTTATCCAAAATTTGCTTTTATAACCCGGTTGCAAAGCAGGATGGCCATTGGCAATACCAGTGCCAACCAATTGTTTTGGAGTTCCCAACTTTATTTGCCTGGGGTTGGTCGCAACCATTCACTGGTTTTGGGTTTCAATTACCAGATGCGGGATACCATGAGACAATATTCGTTTTCTAATGGATTTGCCATGGCCAGGGGATATGAAGCCATCGATTATCCACGCATGTGGCGAACATCCTTCAATTACCACATGCCATTGCTCTATCCCGATCTCGGCATCGGCAACATTGTCTATTTTTTGAGGGTCAGGAGCAATTTCTTTTATGACGACATGCACCTGAAGAGTTTGAGGACAGGAAAGGTCATCAACTTCAGGAGTGCAGGAACAGAGATTTACTTTGATACCAAATGGTGGAACCAGCAGAGTGTGACCTTCGGACTGCGCTACAGCAGGTTATTCGATACAAAACTGTTTGTAAAACCTCCGAATCCAAACCGCTGGGAATTCATCATGCCCATCAATTTGCTTTCCAACTAAAACTCTACAATAAAGCCAAAACTCGGGGTGGAGAAGGCATCACTGTTTTCCAATAGCAAGGGTATGGCATTGCTGCCATCCATCCTGATTGGATTTCCATCCGTGGTTGCAAATCCTGCGGTGCCATTTCTTTTGAAAGTGTATTGTGCGGCACCCGGGGTTTTGGCCACATACCAGTTGGTGACATCAAGGTAAAGGTCGAGGGTAAACCTGTTGAAATTCCATTTTTTATCGATCCTCACGTCGCTGGCGTGGAAGGCATCCAACCTGAGAGAATTGTAGTTCTTGTTGTCAAGTATACCTGTTCCCTGCGTGAGATAATTCAAGCGGGAAGCGGTCATGTCAAAAGGAGTATTAGGAGCGGCACCCTGGTACCTGAATTTCAGGCCAAGTTCCCAGTTCCTTTTGAACTTATACCCCCAGGTAAGGCTGACCAAATGGCGGTTGTCCCAGCTGGCAGGGATGTATTCTGCCTTTTGGTTGGTAAACGTTGAGTGGTAGAAAGTATAGCTCAGGATACCAAAGAAACGCTTGGTCAATTTTTTCTGTGCCAGGAATTCAATGCCATAGGCCTTTCCTTTTCCAGCCTGGCTGATGGGCTCATTGCCGATGCTGCCAAACTCTGTCCCCTTGTTGGCGAGGCTTACCCCATCCAGCAAACTGATGGGATAGTTTGAATATCCTTTGTAAAAACCTTCCAGCGTGAAGCGCAGGGAACTGCTGGGCAGGTGTTCGATACCTGCAACATAATGCATGCTGCTGATGTATTTTCCAGGATTTGAATTGACAGCCTGCATTGGATTGCTATAGGCAAGTTGGGTGTAGGCGGGAAGCTTGTGGTATCGGCCAATGCTGGCATTCAGGTTGGTCTTGCTGGTTGCAGCATAACTAAAGGACAGGCGAGGGGAGAATTGCTTGAAGGGGTTGGCCTCACTGTTGCCCAGGGAATTTCCATCGATGCGGGTTCCCAGGCTGATGGCCATCCTCTCGTTCATGATTCTTTTGCTCAGCTGGACAAATGCACCATATTTGAGAAAGTCAACCTTGTTGACACTGTTGACAATCACTGCCGGCTGGATGATGGCTCCGGCAGTATTTTTGACCGCTTTTCTGTAAACATTGAAATAACTATTATCAAAATCAACATACTGGGCTGAAGCTCCATAGCTGAGTTTGAGCCCATTGACGGTTGTACTGGCATCAAAACGGAGCTTGTTTTCCGTTTCAGTGCTATTGGTCATCAGGGTTCTCGTGGCGTCACTGGGGTTGTCGTTGTCTTCGTATTTATCCGCCTGGTTGTTCAGGGAATTCCTGCTCAATGCCAGGTTCCAGTATCCATGTGTGGTGAGTTTTTTAAGGCTGGTCCCAACGGTATAGTTCCATTGGTTGATCATGGGGTTGGAATTGATGACGTATAATTTTTCGTCGCTGGCTTCTTTTGGTGCTGCAAATTTAAATTCATCGATAGCGCCTATACCCATGAAGCTGAGGGTTGTTTTTTCATTGATCCTTGTGGTTGTTTTGAATTGGTAATCCCAGTAATTGGGCCTGATGGGAAGGTCAATGGCTTCAAACAACAGCTGAAGGTAACTCCTTCGGATGGAGGCGAGGTAAGTCGTTTTTTTAGACAAAGGGCCATCCAGGGTAATGGCCAGCTCAGTGGCACTGAGGATTACATTTCCCTGGGTTTTGTAACTGTTGCCGGATTTTTGCTTGAATTGAAGTACGCTGCTCAGCGCATTGTCATACCGGGCATCAAATGCACTGGTATTCATCTTCACTTCTTCAATGAAGTTGGCATTCAGGATGCCCTGCGGGCCTCCGCCACTGCCCTGTGTACCAAAATGGTTGATGACGGGTATTTCAATGCCATCAAGATAATATACATTTTCACTGGGTGCACCACCTCGGATGATGATGTCATTCCTGAAACCGCCACCACCAACGCCTCCGCCAACACCAGGAAGGGACTGGATTACCTTGCTGATGTCAAAGTTTCCGCCAGGGTTTCTCTTGATTTCTTCGGTGGTCATGCGTTGAACACTCAGTGGGGATTCGAGGCTGGTTGCTTTGGCGGAATTTCTTCTGTTGGTAATGACAATCTCATCCAGCTTTTTTGCAGCCATCTCCAATTCAACGGAAATCGTGGTTTCATTTCCGGAGGTTAAAACAACATTGTTGATGGTTTTGGCATTGTAGTTGAGGATGCTGAAACTGATGTTGTATGAGCCAGGGGTGATATTGGTAATCCTGAAAAAACCGGTAGAGTCAGTAGTCGTTCCTTTATTGGTAGATTCCAATTTAATGGATATTCCAGGAATCGGCTTTAGGGTATTTTTATCGATCGCATATCCGCTGATGCGTGCTTGGGGGGTATTTTGTGCTTTTAATGCAGCTGTGAAAAAAGTTGAAAGGGAAAGAACAAGGAGGAGTTTGAATTTCATGTAAGTTGTTAATGGTCTAAAAAACAAAACCATCTTTTGGAAAGATGGTTCAGTTTTTGGTTGATATTTTAAACAAAATATCAAAATATGATGCTCTTAAAACTTGGTTGAACTTGGGATGTACTCAAATAACATTGAATAGAAACTACATTCCCCCTATTTTTCCAGATGTTATTGCTTGATCATAGCATAAATCGAAGAATTTATTTTGAATCAATCAATTTGATATCTATATTTGCAGCCCATTTGGGAGTTTAGCTCAGCTGGTTTAGAGCATCTGCCTTACAAGCAGAGGGTCGGCGGTTCGATCCCGTCAACTCCCACAGGAATAATAAAAAAGGGTTACACATTGTAACCCTTTTTTGTTTAGTTGACTTTGACTTCTTTGAGATAGATGTCTTTATATTCCACTTTCATTTTCGCCATCACATGCACCTGTAGTCCTATCAGGCCCGTGAACTTTCGTTTGACCGTATCTTCATCAGTTGTTTCACTCATCAACACACCATTGATATAATGCATGAGATGGTTGCCTTTGGCAATGATGTGGATTTCGTTCCAATCGTCCACCTTTATTTTTGCTTTCAACTCATCTGATTTACCAACAGATCCGGTGATGGTAGGCTTCTGTCCTTCCTTCAACACGGATTGTTCACCCCGCATGGCCAGAAATCCACGACCACGTTCTTCGTAGTTCTGTCCTGTGTAGCGGTTGGCGCCATCAATATCAGCCTGGTATCCCTTCAAGGCAAATGGCAGATTGTCTAAGGCCTCGCTGCGGTATTGCACGCCACTGTTGCCTTCCGGACTGATGCGGTAGGATGCCTTGAATTCAAAATTTTCAGGAATAGTTCCACGGTAGATCATGAAAGTATTGGTCTTAAGCGGTTTCTCTTTGGTTACTTCACCAACAAAGCACCCGTTCTCAATGCGCCAATGGGAAGTATCTGCCTCCCAGTTTTTCATGTTCTTTCCATTGAAAATTTTCTTGAAACCATCTTTTTGCTGTGCTTCTGAGACAAAAGTTGAACCCATGAAACAGAGCAGAAAAAGAATATTGAGGCGATTGTATTTAATCATGAAAGAAGATTGATGCTTGATTGTTATTGGTTGTTGCAGACATTAACAGGTTTTCCAACTGCGGGTAGCAGCAGAATCCAGGACGGCTTGACAAACTTTCTGGGTTTCGAGGGCTTCCTTGAAAGTAGGGGAGCAAGGCTCGCCAGTTTCAAGGCTCTTCAGGAAATCAGCCACTTGGTGTACAAAGGAATGTTCGTATCCAATGCCCAAACCCGGTACCCACCATTTGTTCATGTAAGGTTGTTCGCCATCGGTTACATGGATGGAGCGCCATCCCCTGAGGTTGGACTCATCTCCATTGTCAAAAAATTCCAGGCGGTTCAGGTCGTGGAGATCCCAACGGATGGAGGCATTGGCGCCATTGATTTCAAAAGTATACAGCGCCTTGTGTCCTCTTGCATAACGGGTAGATTCGAAAAGCCCGAGTGAGCCATTGTTGAACCTGCAAAAGAAAGAACATGCGTCGTCAATGTGCACTTGCTCTACTTTTCCTGTCAACTGGTGCATGCGTTCCTTGACAAAAGTTTCCGTCATGCCTGATACTTCCTTGATGCCACCATTGAGCCAGATGGCCGTGTCTACGCAATGGGAGAGCAGATCACCGACCACACCAGAGCCTGCTACAGCGGCGTCCATGCGCCAAAGGGCTTCTCCACCCTGGGGCAGGTTTTCATTGATGGTCCAGTCTTGCAGAAAGTTAGCGCGGTAATGATAGATTCTACCCAGTTTCCCGGATTCAATGATGTTTTTGGCCAAGGTAACAGCAGGGATTCTCCTGTAATTGTACCAGACCGTATTTTTTACACCTGCTGCCTCTATGGCATCCACCATCACCTGGGATTCTTCAAGGTTCCTGGCCAATGGTTTTTCACAAAGAATCATTTTGCCGGCCTTTGCTGCAGCGATGGCAATTTCAGCATGGGTGTCATTGGGTGTGCAGATATCCACTGCATCGATATCATCCCTTTCAATCAGCTTTCTCCAATCGGTTTCTGTGCTCTCATATCCCCACTGTTCAGCAAATGCTTTCAGTTTGGTTTCGTTGCGAAAACAAACTGCTTTGAGTACAGGAGTGAATTCCAGGTCAGGAAAGAAATTGCGGATGCGGTTGTATCCATTCGAGTGGGTTCTTCCCATGAATCCTCCACCGATCAACCCAATATTGAGTGTCTTTTTTGTTGCCATTGTATACAATTTTTCGTTAGTATTTTATATGTTGTTAAGCGCCTGTCCAACCATGGTGGTTCCTTACTTTGATCAAGGCAGCAAGGATATCGTTCCAGGTTTTTTGTTGCATCATGACCTCGTTGGGGAACATGCAGCCATCCCAACAAATGTGTTGAAATGCTTTGGTGAGTTCGCCATTTTCATCGCGCAGCCAAAAACCTGCATGCTTCGCAATATCGAGCTTTCCATTGGGATCAAGTGCCTGGCAATGTCTTCCAGTTTTGTCGTGAGATCCTGTGCCATGAACGGTTCCGTCGTTTTGTGCCACATGGAAATCAATGGTCCATGGGCGCAGTGCGCTGGTCAATTTTTTAAGTCCTTCATCCAAAACGGCACCATCGCTCCAATCAAAATTTTCAGGAAGGATGCGATCTTGAGGGGCATTGTAGCCGAGCAGGTAGAGCAAGGTATGGGCCATGTCTGCCTGGAACCCAATGTTCGGGCGATCAACAGCTTCGAGGGTGTCTACCATTGCTTTCCAGCTGTGCATGCCACCCCAACAGATCTCCCCTTCAGCAGCCAGTCGCTCACCATAATCAGCAGCAACATCACAGGCCTCCCGAAACGTTTCTGCAATCAGTTTGGTATTTCCTGCAGGATCCAATGCCCAGGCCTCTGGTTTGCTGGCAGAGTCGATGCGGATGATGCCATATGGGCGTACACCTGCGTTGCGGAGTTTTTTTCCAAATTCGCAGGAGCGTTTGACCATGTCAACAAAGACTGCACGGTCTTCTTTGCTGCCCATGGCAGGGCCACCCCAAATGGGAGCCACCAAAGAACCGATGTTGAGGTTGAGTGCGCCTACTTTGTCAGCCAATCTTTTAATCCCATCTTCTGATTCATCGATGTTGAAATGGGGTTCAAAAAGGCCGATATCGATGCCGTCAAATTTCACGCCATCCACTTCTGCATTGGCAGTGAAGTCGATCAATGTGTCCAGAGAAATAGGGGGTTCTGAATCCGGGCCTTTTCCTACGATGCCAGGCCATGTCGCGTTGTGGAGTTTTGGATAATTGTTTTCAGACATATGGTTGCATTTTTGTTTGAAGAATTAAAGATTGTGTTTGGCAGCTTGTGCTTTGATGAAGGACAGACCTTTGATGGCCATGTCCCAGGGGCCTGAATATTCTCTCCATACATTGATGGCATTGGCAAAATCCGGATCGTTGCGTGAGAAGGCTTCGATGGTCAGCCATCCGTTGTACTTGATTGCGGCAAGGGTAGCAAAGGTTTCATCCCAATGTACATGTCCATCTCCTGGCGTTCCCCGATCATTTTCGCTGATGTGTACATGCGCCAAAACCGGAGCAATGGTGGACAGTGCCTCATGTGCTTTTTTCTCTTCAATGTTGGCATGATGGGTATCATACATCGCTTTCACATGTGGATGATTGGCTTTATCAACAAGATGTTTGAGTTGCACCATTGTATTACAGAGGTAACATTCGAAGCGGTTCAATGCTTCCAGGGCAAGTGTGATGCCTGCCTGGGCCGCATGTTCACCAGCCTGGTGCAAGACCTCTGCACACCAGTTGTATTCATCTTCCTGTGGCGGCTTTTTGGAAAAATGGCCATGGGCAGAATGAAAGGGTCCGCAAAGAATGGTGGATTGCATGTCATGTGCACGATCGATGCCCCATTTGATGCGGTCTAATGCTTTGGCACGAACAGTGGCGGAAGGGTCTACCGGATTCTGTGCTGCATCCACTACAAATACACTGGTGGTTTCCAATCCAATGTTTTGTGCATGATCGCCAAAACGCTTATAGGCTGCATCATCCGGGGCACCGACAAAACATTCCACACCATCGTAGCCAATGGATTTCAAGCGATCAATGATGGGAAATTGTTCGTCCGAGACCACGGCAGACCAAACCAATGTATTGAAACCAATTGTATACATGCTGTTTTATTTTCTATAGGGTACATTGATCTGCATAGGACCGTTCCATTTTTTGGGTACAGGTTTTCCTGCTGCCCAATGGATGGCATTGATGACCATGTGTTGAAATGGTTCCTGATCAAAATCTTCCGGATGGCCAAGCGTGGTAAAAAAGATGCGTGCACCAAAGCTGTTGGTGCCTGTCCATGCCACCGGGTTGTCGTATGCATTTTTGTTGTTGGGGTTGATGGAATGCCCCATCATCAAGGCTTTTGAGCCGTTAGATGGATATTTGGGCAATACTTGATAAAGCCATGAACGGGCATGGAATGTTTTGCCCACGCCAGTAAGGATGGGGTCGTTGGATACCGAATCAATCATGGTAACGTCCGTAGATGATTCGTGGCCATAATGGGTATGCTTGTTGACGCCGCCCCAGCCGGGAGGACTGTTGAAAGCAAACTCTCCAAAGGCATTCCATTTCTCCAAAGGATGTCCTTTGGGATAATTGAATGCATGGGTAGTGGTACGAAACCCAACCATCGGTTTTTTGGTTTTCAGGTAGTCCTCTATCAACTGCACCTGATCAGCAGGAAGCTTGCGCCAACGCAGATAGAATACAGCCAGGTCAGCCTCTTTGAGGGCTTCTAGTCCTGGTATGTTTTCCTCTGCATTGTGGTTGGGATATGCCTTCAACACGATGGTGCGGAAACCATAATTTTTTTCCAGTTCTGCTGCAACAATGGGCAGGGTGGCCTCACCGCTGTATTCATGATCGCCAGTAACGAAAACGATCAACGGTTTTTTGGATTTCCCCTTTTGTTTTTGGCTGAATCCTGTTGCCAAGCTGAGCATGAAGCAACAAAAAAAAGTAAATGATTTTAGCATGGTATTATTAATGATGATTGGTGTTCATTTTTTAAGGTAATGAAAAATCATGTTTTTTATTTCTCCATTGGATGAAGCTTGAGCAATTCCTCTGGTGTGTAGAATCCGCTTTTGTCCTTGATGGCTGCGCGAACGTCTTTGACTTTTTCTGCAGTAATGGCCGGAGCCTTGTTGCCAAATGTGTTGCGCACATAGGTCAATACCGCAGCCATTTCATTGTCATTCAGCATGCCTTCATATTGTGTCATGGGAACCTGGCCGGGGTATTGCGTTCCATTCACTTCAATGGGGCCATAGAGTCCTTTCATGACCAGTTTGATCAAACGGTCTTCATTTCCTGTAACCCATTTTGACCCACTGAGTGGAGGGAAACCGGCCGCTTCCAGTCCTTTTCCATCTTTTTGGTGGCAGGTATTGCAATATCCATCGCGCATATAAATCGCTTTGCCTTTTGCCAAAACCTCAGGATTTATACCAGCAGCAGTTGGTGCCTTATCAGCAACATCTTGTTTTTTTCTGATGACTCCATGGTCATTGATATGGGCCTCGGCTGTGGCATACGGTTTGGCCATCCAGGAGTCCAATGGTTTTTTTCCTGCCTCAAGGATGATGGGCAATCCCTTGTCCTTGCTCAGCCATGAAGCAGCAACAATTGACTCAATGCGCACACGTCCACTGTCATCCTTTGCAGCAGCCATCAGGAGGGCAGCTTTGTCTGGCAGTTCGTTGCCTGCAAAACGCGCCACTTCCACTGCCGCAGCACGGATGCGATAGTCCTTTGCTTTGAGCAGTTGGCGCAGCAATGGCTGATCGACCTTGTTTTGCCCCCAGCTGACCCAGAGTGCTTCTAACAAAAGCTTTTCGTATTGGGGTGATTTTTTATCCAGTTTACTGATCCATTTTTTTAGTTCAGGAACTACCGCCGTTGCCGGATATTCCCTGAGTTCACGGCGTGTCCTGAAGCGTGTGCGGTATTCGGGCAAGGTCAAATTCTCCAACAGTTCAGGGATGGTGGCACCGTCTACTTTTGCAGGGGTTACCAGTGGCCTTGAAGGGTAGGTGACCCTATAGATGCGGCCATGGGTATGATCACGCAAAGGATCCCGGATATTGTGCTGCATATGACCAATCAGCACATTGTGCCAGTCTGCAATGTACAAGGAGCCGTCAGGAGCAAATTCAAGATCAACCGGGCGATAATTGACGTCGCTAGAACGGACAAGGTCTTGCCTGTGTTGGGTGGAATAGCCGGTACCTGCATCCATCATTTTATGTTGCTTGGTACCAAGGAAACCGATGGTATTGTTGATGAGCATATCGCCCTGTACTTCATCCGGGAAATGCCTGCTTGAAACAAATTCCAGTCCTGAAGTAGGCCTTACACGGTGTTTCTCTTCAATGATCGATGCTGGCGTTGGAGTGGCTTCACCGTAGCGGGATTTCACCGTTCCTGGTGTCATCCAGGTAACATCAGGGCCTGATGTTTCAGCATAAAATACCTGTCCCCAATCATCAAAGGCGATTCCCCAAGGATTGGGGATGGACAACTGTGCAATGCGATCAAGTTTTTTCTTTTTGGTGTCGTAACGGAAAAATCCACCATTGGTGCCGCGTACCGGACCATAAGAAGTTTCAATATCGTTGGCCAGAAACACCCCTTGTCCCATGTAAATGGAACCAGATGCATCTGTGGTATAGGCATGGTGTGCATGATGGGTGTCATGGTCATCAAATCCACTCAAAAGGACTTCCCTGCTATCGCACTTGTCATCACCATTGGTATCCTTCAACAACATGAAATTGGTTCCCTGAGAGAGATAAACCCCTTCTGGCGCCAGTTCAAAGCCCAAGGGCAGCTGCAATCCATCCGCAAATGTGGTTTGCTTGTCTGCTTTTCCATCATTATTGGTGTCTTCCAGGATGATAATCTTATCATTGGGTTTTGGATCTCCCGGCTTCCAATGAGGATAGGTGGGCATCACCGCTACCCAAAGCCTTCCCTTGTTGTCAAAGGAAATCTGCACGGGGTTGGCGAGATCAGTAAATTCCACTTCCGATGCAAACATTTCTATTTTATATCCGGGCGCAACCGTGAATTTATCCAGGGCTTCCTGCCCATATAAATACCGCATTGCAGCATTGGGGTCTCTGGGTTTATAGTTGGTTTGAACCTGTGGAAGAGTGGAAGTTTTTGCGTCTGAAGCTGCCAGATCCATTTTTTGTCCATTGGCGGCCATCCAGATGGCGGTATCCCTGATCAGGATCATTTCCCTTATTTTCTTTTGTTCTGTCGGATAGTTGTCCGGTCCAAACGGGTTATACCTTCTTCCAAAAACATGTACACCATTGGGTATTTTGTAGTCGTTATGCCACATCCAGTTTTTCTCTTTGACGGCAGCAAATACCGCTTCTTTGTTGGATGGATTGGTTTTGCTATTTTTCCCAAACACCTCATTGGCCAGGAAAGGACCAAACTTTGCATAACCAGCATTGGTCAGTTGGGTACCATCAATGGTCAATTCCGTGGCAGGATCATCCAACCAAATCTTGCTGGGCGAGAAGGCATCTACAAAATGAACCTTGTTTTTTGCAGCAACTTCTTTCATGGCCTGGGTATAGAGCGAAAGATTGGCATTCTCTGTTTTTCCATTGGGTAGGTCATATTTTCCTGAAAGGTTTTCAAATGCTATTGGTGAAACCAATGCCAGCTGAGGGGCAGACGTTCCATTGTATTGCTGAGACAAGGTATGCTTGATGAATGCATCCAGCTCCGCTTTGTAGTTGGCCAATCCAGCCGCACCCTGAAATGATTCATTGTAGCCAAAAAAGGCGATGATGATGTCGGCCTTGTGTTTGGTCAACCATTGATCAGGGTACTCTACAAATCCTTCCATACCTGCTGGTTTGGCCAGTTCGGTTTGAAATTTTTCTGCACCAGGAAATGCCCATGGGGTTTTTCTTCCGGAATGGGGACGGAATCCAGGTGTATTTCCTCCATCACACATGTTGCGGACATAGAGCATGTTGTCTGGATAGCGAAGCTGCAGCTCTGTTTCAAAATGATCAAACTCTATCATCCTGGAACCCAGGTTGTTGCCGATGAGCATGATACGGGAACCCTTGTTGATGCTGAGTTTGGTGGACCCGGGCATCATGAAGGAGAATATCCCAATCATGGCTGCAATGAGGCCAATTGCTACAAAGTTGAATGTTTGCTTGATGCTGTTTTTTTTCATGTTAGAATTGATTTATAAAACCATGTCAGGATTGTTGGGGCCAAAATGTTTCAGGATAACGATAGGATCAGTGGTAGATGTATTGACTATTTTGACACCTTCTATCGCTGCTTTTTCACTGATAAAGAATTCATCGTTGGTCAGCTGGCCATAGCGAATCAGGGCTGGGGTTTCAATTTCCCAAACACCAAATGTTCCGCGACCCTGCATGACGATGATACCGTATGCTGCACTGTCTTTTATGGTTACCGTTTGTCCAGGGAAAACAGTCAGTTCCTTGGCGCCAAAGGCTTCTGATTTGTAGCAGATCCAATTTTCAACATACCCATTGGCTTTCATTTCCTCCGGGTCATGCACAGGTTTGGGGGCCATGAAGCGGTTGGCCATGGTATTGGGATCAACATTGAGTTCCCAGTCAATTACATCCATCAGGGCATCATAATCACCAATGCTTTCTTTGGGCGTGCCATTCCAAAGCAATTCTTCCGGTATGATGGCCTCATTCACTAGAGACTGGTACATGGCAAAAACATCCGATGCTTTCTGTGGCTCATAGGTGCACATGCTACCGGGGGCATGCAACAATCCCGGAGGAACATCCCAACCAGTGCCAGGTTCCAATTTATAGGCCTGTGAATAGTTGGTAATCTTATTATCACCCTTGGTGAAATTGAGCAGACAATCTTTGATTACTTCTTTGGGCGTACCTGGTGCAATGCCAATAAATGTATAGGGGAAATCACCTCCATGGTTGTTGAGTTGCGGAGGGAAATAATAGGCTTCGGGTTTCCCTTTTTGACCAATTAATGCAGCTTTCTCATCATTATGGTGCACATGATGGGGAAGTGGTCCCATGTTGTCAAAAAACTTGGAATACATCGGCCAGCTTTGGTATTCATTCCACAGCCTGTCTCCAATGAGCTCGCCTTTCAATTCATCCACTGCATCTTTCAGGAGGACCTGTTGGGTAGAGTGGCCATCTTGGTATACAATTGGACTAAGGCCTTCATTTTCACCTGTCAAAGGGCCGTTTTTGGCTGGAGTGGTAGAGGATAACCAGCGTTCATCAATGCCTCCTCTTTCTCCTCCCAGGATATAGTAGTCATCCGGATGTAATTTGATCCTTCTTCCAGGCACGCAGAAAGACCTGGGCACCCATGTTGGGGCTAATCGAAGAATTCCTTTGCCTTGTTCCAATGCTTTTTTTGCAATGCTTTGTTGTTCCATATCGGCTTATGTAAGGGTTAAATAATCAATGAAATATTGTACGGATGTTTTCATTTCCTTGAATGGCTTTAAATGAAAGATTGTATTGGATGCGTTTACCCGGAGCGATAAAAATCAAGGTTTCATTTTCCCTGGCTTTTGATTGGCCAATGGGTGGATGGGAACCAGGCTCAAGGCCTGTAACATACTCACCTTTTCCCCAATGCTGCCAATTGGTCATCCATGGCAATTCTTGTTTGTTGAATTGGATGGCTACAGCCAATTCCAACGCAGGATTGTGGATGCCACAAATGCATTCGCCATTTTCTGTGGCTTCAATGTCAACAATGGCCACCTCTTCACCATTGCCACTGTGGTTGATCAGGGTATCTGGGCAGGTTTTGAAGGCTTCTCCATTGGGAAAATCATTCCCCTCACGGGTAACCATTTTCCCTTTCCAGATCAGCTGACTTCCCTTGTCTGCAAGGGGCCATCCAAAATTGCAATGGTAGAGAATCATGTGTGGCGCCGGGGTATTGCCCCTGTTGGAAATCTCATCATGGATATGGAATCCGGGTAGGCCAAGCGTGGCAGAAATGGTTCTTCTGAGTTCAAGAGCCGGTCCGAAAATTTTAGATTCCCTGATGATGCCAGTGATGCTCATGTTCATGTTTCCATTTTCGGGATCTGGCTGTATGATAGAGACAATTTCTGCAGGGATATTGCTGATGTTGCCATGTACTCCTCTTTCACCAAATGCATCTTTCTCTGGCCCGCCTACATGGGATAGGCCGCAGGTGTTCACCAGGCCGCCCCCGAAGGTTCTGAGCCAGTCCAAGCCCTTGTCTGACAAGGGTTGTGGTGGTGTGAAACCAGCATGGTTCAGCCAGGCCAGGTTGTGTTGATTATAGGCAGCATCGGCGATGTCCATTGCCCTGTCCAACAATACTTTGAAGCGAAGACCGGCTCCTGTATTGATCCAGGCAATGCGCATACCCCTGCTGATGCCATTGTCAAGCACAGCGGTTTCTATCCCTCCAACCTGAGCAACATTGCCAACTTTATCGCTCCATATTTCTTGTTGCCCCAACATCCGTTTCTATTTTGAAGATGCGTAAGCGGGATGAGCAGGGTTTCCCCCAGATTTAAGGAATGCAATCAAATCTTTGAGTTCATCAGGGTTTAAGCCGTTGATCATTCCAGGTAACATGGGAGAAACATCCGAAACCCTCGTTCTTACTACATCTTTTTTCAGGATGGCCTTGATGGTCTGTGTATCAAATGGATTTTGTGAGATATAGTATTTAAGATTGTCCTGACGAATCAATCTTCCCAATACTGAGCCTCCGGATTTAAGGAAAAATACGGTTGAGCCATACTGATCTGAAATCGTTTTACTGGGTGAAATAATGGCTTCAAGCATGTCTTTGGTGGAGAAGCGATTTCCCAACTGGGTGAGATCAGGTCCTGCTATGCCACCTTCACCGCTTATCTGATGACAGGTGCGACAGAGGGAAGCAGCGAACATGGCTTTGCCTTGTTCAAAACTTCTGTTGCCGGTTGCACTGTCTACAATGGCCAATGCATTTTCAATTTTCCAGCCACGGCCCGGACCTTTTGGCCTTATGGAGCCGAGGTCCAATCCTTTTCTGGCAAGGTTTACGATAGAATCACCTGAAATCTTATTGTACAACGCAAAGCTTTCTTTGGGAAGATTTTCCAATGCGTTTTTACGCGCCTTATCAATAAAGCCAACATAACAAACACCTCCTTTGTAACCAAAGGCAGTATAGTACCATTGAAAATAGTTGTTCCTCAACTCAGTCGTCCATCCGTTCTTGGCTTGGCTCAAAACATTCGCATACCAGGTCTGTGTAAGCGGAGGCATTTTAGACAACATGCCTGCAATGTCCATTCCATATTGTGGGTTGCGAAGGATCAGGTCTGATGATGCAGAAATTGTTTTCTGTGCACCCATGTCATCTTTCGCAGCGGTCAATAGGGCCATTGTTTTTTCAACAGCCTGCGGTGCATCAACATACACCAACAGCTTGCTGAGTTCCTTGTTCAGGTCATTGGTGGCAGCTGGGAAGATAGGATTCAACAACTTGGCCACTGCCTCTTTTTCAGCAGCATCAGGTGCGCCCATTCGGGTAAACACGAGCTCAATGGCACGCATCAAATCCAGTTGCTGGGATGCCGTGAGCAAGGATATGTTTACACTGGTAAGTGCTGTCAACAGTGGTTTCTTGGCTTTCGTATCGCCACGCCTTGCCAGACCAATCGCTGCGTTGGTGAGAATCACCGGATCTTTTTCATTGATTGTTTTGTCAGTCCATTCGCTGAGCGGTTGCGCTTCAATGGCTATGCGCGCAGCATAGCGAATGAAACGATCCTTGTCTTTTAAAAAGGGCCAAGCTTCATTTACTGCACCTGCAGTTGGTTTACCATGGTATCCCTCCAACTTTTTTCTGGTTTTTTGTGCTTCATTCAATTCAACTTTCGCCGTTGCCGCATTCTTTGTCTCAGATCCTGCATAATAAACACGGTACATGTCAGATTCAAGCCTTCTGCCTCCGGTAAGGAAATACATTGCACCATCTGGTCCTACAACGCCATCAGTCAATGGAAGCGGGGAGCCAGAGATAAATTCTTCACCTGTTGCTGTGTATGATGCACCGTTTGATTTGGGATAGATTGCATAGATGATACCGAAACTCCAGTCGAAGGCGAACAAGGCATTGCGGTATTTTTCAGGAAACTTTGCATTGGCTCCTGAAACAAAATTGGTGGGTGATCCCTGTCCAACATTGACGGCGGCAGGAAGGTTGTCGGGATAATTGGCATTCCATTTGTTTGTACCAGGCCTCCAGCCATATTCACCTCCACTGGTTACATGGAGAATCCTGGTAGGGCGGTACCATGGTGTTCCAAAATCCCACTCCATGTCGGAGTCGTAGGTAAACATTTCTCCTGCATTGTTGAAGGCAAGGTCAAAGGAATTGCGAAAGCCTGAAGCATACATGTTCCATTTGCTGCCGGTTGAATCCACCTGGGCTACCCATCCACCATGGGATTCGACGGTATTGTCATGACCATTGGGGTCTTTGATCAATGGGAACAGGTTGTCAAATTTTCCGTCCGGAATATTTTGATAGGAGTCCAGTTTTGGAATTTTCGTAAAGTTGCCGGAAACAACAAACAATGATTGTTTGTCTGGTGCCAATACTATGCTGTGTGGCCCGTGTTCTCCTTCACCGTCCAGCAATTTGAGCAAGGTTATTTTGTCAAACTGGTCGTCACCGTCGGTATCCTGGAGTCTGTATAGACCACTGGTTCTTTTTAATTTGCCATTGCCGCGATGGTTGATCATCACGTATAAACTGTTGAAAGCATAAAGGAGACCATGCGCATAACCCATGGAAACTTTTCCTGTTGTTGTATCCGTCATGAATGCAGGATCTTTCAAGACTTCCAGTTTTTCAATGGTTGTTTTGTTGATGGTGTCCCCGATGGCCGGTACCTTCAACCTATACAGATATCCATACTGATCAGATGCAATGATTCTGCCCTTGTTGTCAAAGGTCATGGAGACCCAGGAGCCATCACCTTGATCGGAAGGGCCATAAAGCCTTTCTGCTTTAAAGCCCTGGGGCAGTTTCAGGTTGGCAACTTTAGGATCATCAGCGCTGAAAAACGCGTCTTCGTTTCGTATTGAAAAAGATATAACCAGCGCAAGGGGGAGGGCAATCAACAAAAGTCTTAACATCAGCACTACATTTTTTTTCATGATGGCAGTTTTAGTTCTGCAAAATCAGCAAACTTCTTTGAAACAATCAATGGTAAGTTTGCTTAAATTGCTAAAGATTTTATAGTATCGTAAAATAGGCCTTACCCCTCAATAAAAAAAATATATTGGGCAAAGTTTATGCACGGTCTCTTGTTGGGAAACCCTAAAAGCCATACAAGTACTTAAGTCAGCTATTATGATCAATTCACCTAAGCATTCCATGTACAATAAACGGCTCTTCTGGGTAGGCATGTCTTTGTCTTGTATTTGCATTTTTGCAGTGTTCAATACCATACAGATTGCAGGATCAGGGTTAGATCTAACCGGGTCTCTGGCATGGAGGTTGCTTGGTCGTCTGCATCCGATTGCTGTTCATTTACCCATTGGCGTAATTCTTTTTGCCGCGTTTCTTGAAATATTGATCATTTTCAAAAAGCATGCCGCATACCGGCAGGCCATTCAATTGAGTTTATTGATTGGCCTTGTTGCAGGGGTGTTTTCAGCAATTTCTGGTTTGATGTTGTCTGCAGAAGGGGACCATGCCAGTCTGTTGTTGCTCAGGCACCAGTGGGTGGCCATGGGTGTTTTGTGTTTGAGTGGTTTGGCCTGGTTTAAACATGCCGAACTATTGGAAAACCCAACAAAACGGAGCCTTGCAGGATTCCGAATCCTCCTATTTGCCAATGTTTTGCTGCTGTTGCTGGCCACCTATTTTGGAGCATCCCTGACCCATGGAACAAATTATTGGTCAAGCGAAGTTTCAAAAAAAACAACCAAAACCTTGTTAACGAAAAAGACCACTTCTCTGGCTCAAGAACGAGAACCTGGGCTTGAACCAGATCCAGTATTCGTTCTTGAAAATGAACAGTTATTTACCAACATTGAAACACCCTCCATGGAGGACCAGGCAGACCTGCAGCTACAGGTAAGGACCATCCTTGCACACAACTGCTATGACTGCCATGGACCGAAAAAGGTAAAGGGAGATCTCCGCTTGGATCATATAGACCTGATCATGAAAGGAGGCGAGAGTGGTCCTGTTGTTGTTCCTGGCAATGCCAATGCCAGTGAGATGTACAAGCGGATCAGCTTGCCAGAAGGCCATGAAGACATCATGCCTTCAAAAGGCAAGAAACTCACTGAACAGGAAATCAGGGTTATTGCCCTGTGGATCAATACAGGTGCCGCCTGGCCAGACAGCCAGCAGGTCAAAAAAGCATTCAGGAATGCAGCCCTTGCGCCCAGAAATCCTGTATTGCCTCTTGATGCTGCAGCATATGGCAATCCCATTGATAAATGGACGAACAGTTACCTCAAGGCAAAGAAACTATCCTGGCCCAGCCAGACCGATGACCGTACTTTTATCCGAAGGGTTTATCTGGATTTGATTGGTTTGCTGCCAACCCCCAAAGAGTTGGAAAACTTTTTATCGGATAAAAAAGCTGACAAAAGAGAGCAATTGGTAAGACAATTGCTGGACCGGGAGGATGACTATGCTGCCCATTGGTTGAGTTTCTGGAATGATGCCTTGCGCAATGATTATACAGGTACCGGATACATCACGGGGGGAAGGTTTAACATCACCAATTGGCTGTATGCTGCTATCAAAACAAATAAACCCTTTCCTCAGTTTGTAAAAGAATTGGTCAACCCCGAAAAGGAGTCCAAAGGTTTTATTGAAGGCATCAAGTGGAGGGGAGAAATCAATGCCAGTCAACGCACCGAGATGCAGGCAGCGCAGAATGTTGCTCAGGTATTTTTAGGATTGAACCTTAAATGTGCATCCTGCCACAACAGCTTCATCAGCGATTGGAAGCTGACCGATGCCTATGGATTTGCCAATATTTTTGCAGACAGTTCACTGGAGATCAACCGTTGTGATAAGCCCACTGGAAAATTTACCCGCCCGCAGATGTTGTGGAAAGATTTGGGCAAGATCGACAGCATGGAATCAAGGAAAGTGAAAATGGCGCAGTTGGCCGAAATCATGGTCAAGCCTGAAAATGGAAGGTTGTACCGCACCATCGTCAACCGCATTTGGAAGCAAATGTTGGGCAGGGGTTTGGTTGAGCCTGCAGACCAGATGGACAACCAGCCTTGGAGCCAAGACTTGTTGGATTGGATGGCATTTGATTTTCAAAAAAAAGGTGGCGACATCAAATCCTTGATCTATTCAATTGCTACATCAAAAACATACCAGACCAAATCCGTTGGCCTGAAAGACCCTAATGATATTGTATTGCAAAATTATTCGTTCAGGGGCTCTCTTAGAAAACGCATTACTGCAGAGCAGTTTTCTGATATGGTTGGCGCCATCATTGATCCAATTTTTCCTGATTCTATCATGAAATTCAAGCCAAAATATTCACCTTCCTTTGTTCCTCCTGGTGGTTATTTTGCCCGGGCTGCCTTTGTAGCCAACAATTCATTCCTGATTGCCCTTGGAAGACCAAACAGGGAAAATGTTACCACCGGACGAGAGTCTCAGGCCAACCTGCTTCAGGCGCTGGAACTGACCAATGGGGAAAGGTTCAATGCCATGCTAAAACGTGGAGCAACCAAGTGGCAAAGCCGCTACCCTGATGGCGATTCAATGCTCTCTGCTTTTTATTCGCTCTCATTAGGGCGCAAGCCCAACAGCAAGGAAAAGGCTGTGGCCATGAAAATCTTGGGCAATGCACCTTCTCCAGAGGACATCCAGGATTTTTTCTGGGCAGCGTTGTTGTTGCCAGAAATTCAGATCATCGATTAATCTTAACTTCACTTTCCATGAGCAAATTCTCGGATAGAAGGAAATTTTTAAAGACCACCAGCGCTGCAACAATCGCAGCCCTGGGCGCAACCATGCCCTTGTCCGGTCTCTTGAGCAGCATGAAACCTTTCGGCAAACAGTCATCAGCCGATACGGTCATCTTGCTTTGGATGGGCGGTGGCATGGCCCACACGGAAACATTTGACCCCAAGCGGTTCACCGCATACTCAAAAGGGATTAAATCCAATGATGTACTCAGCACCTTCCCATCTGTGCCAACTGTCTTGGATGGGGTTCATTTTTCTGAGGGATTGGAGTCTGTCGGAAACATCATGGATAGGGGAACCGTCATACGTTCTTATGTGGCAGCAGACATGGGTCATATTCTTCATTCCCGTCATCAATACCATTGGCATACCTGTTACAGGCCTCCACAATCTGTATCAGCTCCCCATATTGGATCTTGGGTTGCCAGGGAGTTGGGGCCCATCAACTCCTCCATTCCAGCTTTCATTGATATCGGACAGCGGTTTACTGTCGGAGAAGGAGAAGAATTAAAGGCTTTCCATACAGCGGGTTTTTTGGGAAATGAATATGGACCCTTCATGATTCCGGATCCCACTGCAGGATTAGAATCGGTTCGTCCGCCCGTTGGCATGTCTGAATCCCGGTTTGAGAAAAGGAATCAATTGTATAAAGAATTGATGAACCAAGGGGCCATGGGCGAGTATGGATCTGATTATCACAAGGAATCCATGAAGCGCTCCATGGAACAGGCATATCGCCTGCTGAAATCTCCAGAGGCCGCAGCTTTTGACCTGAACAAGGAGCCCAAGTCCAGCTATGATATCTACAATACGGGAAAATTTGGGTTGGGTTGCTTGATGGCCAAACGGCTTACGCAAAAAGGGGCAAGGTTCATCAGTGTAACAACAGAATATGAGCCATTCATGAACTGGGATACCCATGAAAATGGTCATACACGCTTGGCTGACATGAAAAAGAGGATTGATGCCCCCATCGCTCAACTCGTCAAAGACCTGGAGCAGTCAGGTCATCTCGACAGGACCATGATTATCCTCGCAACTGAGTTCAGCAGGGACATGATGGTCGAAGGCAGGCCTGAATTGAAAGTGCAGGAGCAAGTGAAGCAACCCGATATCATCAATGACATGAAGTTCTACGGTATGCACCGACATTTTACCGATGGATGCTCCATGCTCATGTTTGGTGGTGGCATCAAAAAAGGCAATGTATTTGGCCAGACAGCTGATGAAAGGCCCTGCAAGTCCATCAAAGATCCCATTGTTATTGATCAGGTTCACCAGTCCATTTATCATGCATTGGGCATTCACCCTGAGACCAATTATGTGGTAGAGGGAAGGCCTTTTTATACCACGCCTGATGGTAAGGGCAAAGCCGTAAAGGAATTGTTTGGCTGATTCAGATGCATGGAAATTCAGGGTGCTGTCCCGAATGATGATACCGGATTTTCCCTTAACTTTGCTACCCGTCAGGAACATTAGCTCAGTTGGTTTAGAGCATTACTTTGACAGAGTAGGGGTCACTGGTTCGAGCCCAGTATGTTCCACCACTTTACCTTTTAAACTGCCCCCGCAGCATGTCAGCCAATCCCATTTATAAGGAACAATTTGAAACTGAAGTGCTTGACAGCACTGGTTATGCATTGATTGTATGGAATGACGAAGTGAATACTTTTGACCATGTCATCAAAACCCTGATGGAAGTGTGCAAGCACGAACGTGAGCAGGCCGAACAATGTGCGATGTTCATTCACTACAAAGGGAAATATGGTGTGAAACACGGCTCCTACGAAGAATTAAAACCCATGTGCGAAGCCATTACCGACAGGGGCATTGGTGCTACCGTGGAGGAGTTGAAGGGATAGCTTTTCTTTAATTCAATTTTTCTTTGAATTGCACACTCATTGCTGGATGCAGGACTGCTTGGTTCATGACCAAAGACCGGATGAATTCATTGGAGGCTGCAGGTTCCAGCAATTTTAACAGCTTATCTTTCTTTAATTTCAGTGCTTCTTTTGGAACATATCCCAATGCAAGAAAATCGTTTCTCCCAATCATGATGCAAGTCAATTCAGTGTTTTCCCTTCCCTCACCAAATACGGCAAGTGTGGGGGAGTAATGGATCATTTCACTGATGGCAGATTTAACCTTGGTGTTGTAAGAAGCAATATCTTCTGTATGTTCACAAATGCCTTCACAAAATGTTTGTTCAACCCCCACACAGGCTACCTGCTCTTTTTGCAGAAAACACATTTTGGGGCAAAGCTTGTGTTCTCTGGCAAGTTTGTTCAGAAGCCTTTGCCCATCAACCTGCAGGGGAAATGAGGTATGCGGTTGTAAGTGTTTTTTCTTCTTGACAATTCCCAGCCGGATGATTCCTTTCATGTCTTCGTAACTGCAAATTCCAAAACGGTTTTCAGGTTTTTTCTGTGACCTGTTGAAAGCCGGCCATAATCTTTTGATTTCAATGCTCTCGAAAACACCCATCATCAATTCATTGCCACATTCCCGAAAACTGATCTTGCTGACCATCCTGATCAGGTCTTGTTTTTTCTTGCTGACGTCGTTGTTTGAAAAATGACTGGTGACCCGCTTTTTTAAACGTTTTGCCTTTCCGACATAAATAATTTTTCCTTTGCTATCATGAAAATAATAGACACCAGGCGTATTGGGCATCTGCTCAAGATCATTGCTGGAAAGATTCATGGGCAGGTAACTGTCGCCACTGCCTTTCTTGAGCATGCTTTCAATATTGTTCTGCTTGTCATGCTCAAGGAGTTTGTGAAAAAGGATGGTTGTTGCCTCTGCATCTCCCATGGCCCGGTGCCTGTCTTCTATATGGATATCTAGCGAACGGCAAAGGTTACCCAGGCTATAACTCAGGTGGCCTTCAAATATTTTTCGGCTCAACCTTACAGTACACAGCTTCCTGGACTGCAACTTGAATCCATGCTGTGAAAGCTGGTGTGCAACAAACGAAAAATCAAAGTTTACGTTGTGGGCAACAAAAACCTTGTCTTGCAGCAGCTCGTATACGTCTTTTGCAACCTTGCCAAACACGGGAGCCTTGCTGACCATACCATCAGTGATTCCTGTTAGTTTTTCAATGAAAACGGGAATGGGTTGCATAGGGTTCACCAAGGTGGTGTACTTGTGCATAATGTTCTTCCCATCGCTGATAAGGATTGCAATCTCAGTGATGCTTCCTGTTCCTGCGTTGCCCCCTGTTGTTTCTATGTCTACAATTGCGTACATGCCTTGCCCACGAATATTTTTCGAAATTAACAAGATAATTCCGAAGGCTCAGCTGAATTTCAAACAACAATCACCCTTGGAGTACAGGCAAATCCGAAAGTTTTTTTAAAATTTTAACATTATATTTGGAAAAAGTGGTAACTTAATTTTGTGTGTTTTCGTCAAATAAGGGGTAATACTTTCCCTGATACAGCAATTTCAATTGAAATCACCAATGAAAAAGAAAATCATGAACATCTTCTCATCCAGTCCTGGTGGCAGCAGCGTAAAAACATTTCTAGTGGTGCTGGCCATTTATGCTTTGATTGCACTGGTTACTTATCTGGTTTGGTAAATATCACCAGATAGTAAAATCTTTTTACTGCTTCCCAGCAACGCGCTTGGTTGGTAGTATCTTTTGTGTTGACCATGGTCGCCCTTGGCTTGGTTATTGTGCAATATCCCTCACGCAAGGTCTAACTTTCTTGTTACCTTTGTGGACCTTAAACGTTCGCAATTCATGGACATCTCCAAAACATTTGATTTTAGATCGGCAGAGCAAAAATGGTACCAGCACTGGCTCAACCAAAAATACTTTGAAAGTACCCCGGATGACAGGGAACCGTATACGGTTGTTATTCCTCCACCCAATGTAACAGGTATTCTCCACATGGGGCATTGCCTGAACAATACTATTCAGGACATTCTGGTCAGGCGTGCCCGCATGATGGGCAAGAATGCCTGCTGGGTTCCTGGTACTGATCATGCATCCATTGCTACAGAAGCCAAGGTGGTGCACATGTTGCGCGAAAGGGGGATCCAAAAGTCCAGTCTCAGCCGTGAGGCATTTCTTGAATATGCTTGGGAGTGGAAGGAAAAATATGGTGGCATCATCCTTCAGCAATTGAAAAAACTGGGATGTTCCCTCGATTGGAACAGAACCAGTTTTACCATGGATCCTGCTTATTATCAATCTGTGATCCATGTATTCAACGACCTGTACAGCAAAGGATATATCTACCGCGGCAAACGCATGATCAACTGGGATCCGCGGGCAAAGACGGCATTGAGTGATGAAGAAGTGATTTTCAAAGAGGTGCAAGGGAAACTTTATTTCCTCCAATACCAATTGGCTGACAAGGAAGGAAACCCCCTTCCGCTTGAAAATGGAGGAATCACCATTGCAACAGTTCGTCCCGAAACCATCCTGGGAGATGCAGCAATTGCCGTGAATCCATCTGATGAACGCTTTAAACACCTGATAGGTACTGATGCCATTGTGCCGCTGATCAACAGGAGAATCCCCATCATCGGGGATGATTATGTGGCCACAGATTTTGGTTCTGGGGCATTAAAAATAACGCCTGCGCATGACATGAATGATAACCAAATTGGTATCAAGCATGGCCTTGCTGTTTATGATATCCTGAATGAAGATGGAACCATGAGCGTTGATGCCCAGCTTTACGTAGGACTGGATCGGTTTGAGGCAAGAAAACAGATTGTTGAGGCATTGAAATTGGCCGGACATGTTGTGAAGATTGATGAATATACCCATCAGGTGGGCTTCTCTGAACGCACGGATGTTGTGGTGGAACCAAGGTTGTCATTGCAATGGTGGGTAGACATGAAAAAAATATCCTCTCCAGCACTCATCGCTGTGCAGGAAGGGGAGATCAATTTTCATCCTGCCAAATTCAAGAACCTCTATCGGCATTGGATGGAAAATATCAAGGATTGGTGTATTTCGCGTCAGCTTTGGTGGGGGCATCAGATCCCGGCATGGTATGATGCAGAAGGCCGATTCATTGTTGCCATGGATGAGGCGGATGCCAAGCAAAAGTTTACAGCCACTTACGGCATAGACAATCCACAACTCAAGCAGGATGAAGATTGTTTGGATACATGGTTCTCTTCCTGGCTCTGGCCTTTTGAGGTTTTCAAAGGCATTTCCAACCCAGGGAACAAGGATGTTGCTTATTATTATCCCACGAATACATTGGTTACTGCACCCGAAATCATTTTCTTTTGGGTGGCCAGGATGGTGATGGCGGGCTATGAATACATGGGCCAAAAACCATTCAAAGATGTTTACTTCACAGGCATCGTTCGCGATCTGCAGGGAAGGAAAATGAGCAAGCAGTTGGGTAATTCTCCAGACCTGCTTGAAATGATTGATGATATTGGTGCTGATGCTGTTCGTTTTGGCATTCTCATTGCATCTCCTGCAGGCAATGATCTTTTGTGGGACAAGGCGTCTAATGAACAAGGAAGAAATTTCATCAATAAAATATGGAATGCCCTCAAACTGGTCCAACTTTGGAAGGAGCGGTCAAAGACCAATCTTACTGCGGAGGAGATGACCCTGGGTTCAGACTGGCCCCATGAATGGTTTGATGCAAGGCTGCGCGAAGTGTGCACTGAAGCAGATCAATTGATGGAGCAATTCAAATTGAGTGAGGCCCTCAAAACCTTGTACACCCTGGTTTGGGATGATTTTTGCAGTTGGTACCTTGAGTGGATCAAGCCTGGTTTTGAAAAGCCCATGGATGAGGCCCATCTGAACAAGGCCATTTCATTTTTTGAAATATTATTGGAAAGGCTGCATCCGTTCATGCCATTTGTGACCGAAGAAATGTACCACCTGTTGAGGGATGAACAGCCTGTTGATCTTTGTGTCAGGCAGATGGATGCATCATTCATTGCCAGGCCTGCAGAGCATGCGATACTCACAGAGGCTGTATTGCTTAAGTCAGCCATCACGGCCATCCGGGATGCAAGAGTGAAGGCACAGATCAAGAACAAGGATGCTGTTTCTTTGTTTGTGGCTGCAAAAGAAAAATCCGTTTGGTTGCCCATAGAGGAGCTGCTTTGCAAACAAGTGAATGCAAAAGCTTTTTCCTTTACCGATGATGCAGTGGCTGAAACCATTCAGCTGGTGATTGGCGGAGACAAGTTCTATGTAAAGGCAGATCAGGTGTTGGATACATCCATCCAGCGAAAGGAGCTTGAAACAGAACTGGCCTATTTCCAAGGCTTTCTTGAAAGTGTTGAGAAGAAACTATCCAATGAAAAGTTTGTCAGCAATGCCAAGCCTGAAGTGGTAGACATGGAAAGAAAAAAGCAAGCTGATGCACAGGACAAGATCAACATGCTGAAGGAAGGATTGGCCAACCTGGGATAGCATAGGTCAGATTTAACTGTTCATTTGAATCACTACGATTAGCTTTGTACCATGAGCAAAATTGTCCTGTCAATTGTTTTTTTTCTGGCATCAATTTTTTCCTTTGCACAATCAAAGAAAGCAAAGGTGGATACGATACCAGCCTCCATGCCCCTGACATTTGCCACTTATTGGGGCCCTGTGGCAACTGGAAATGCGCTGGCTGCTCAAATCGCGGCTATCGCCCCTGCAGCGATTTTGGTCAGAGACAATGCAGGAAAATTATACCCTGTCAACGCATTTCGGATCAACTATAAGTTTAAAAGTACTTATCGTGATGATGAATCAGGGCAAACCAAATCGATGAATGACCTCCGTGTTGGAGACTTCAACAATACTGCACAACTCAGTCAGGTATGGGCTGAAAGCATCAAAGACAATGTAAAGCCCGGGGATACGATCTTGTTCAATCAGGTACTTTTTCGCAATGTCAAAGGGAAACTTCAATTGGCGCCTGCATTGAAAATCGTCGTTCGTTAGATACGCTTTATCTGATTGGCCATTCCATTTCCTGGTTCACCAGTTCATCCCTGAAAGGAGTGCTGATCCTGATATAGTTGTCGGTATATCCTTCAATCATGCCATTTTTATTCTCCTGTTCAAACAGTACTGTTCTGGTCTTTCCTTCCTGTGAAGCCCGGAAATACTGCATTTTTTGGTAGGAGAGATTCCTAAGGATCTTGTTGCGCTCGTTGCGAACCTGTACAGGCACAACTCCTTTTATCTCAAGGGCTTTGGTATTGGGTCTTTCAGAATAGGTAAATACATGCAGGTAGGAAACATCAAGGGAATGAAGAAAATCGAATGTCTCCATGAACTCTTTTTCGCCTTCTGATGGAAATCCAACAATGACATCTACACCAATCGCACAATCAGGCATCAGGGTTTTGATCATCTCAATCCTCTCTGCATAGAGTTCTCTCTTGTAACGCCTTCTCATCAATCCAAGGATGGTATCGCTTCCGCTTTGCAGCGGGATATGAAAATGGGGCATGAATTTTTTGCTTGCTGCAACCAGCTCAATGATTTCCTTGGTAAGCAAATTGGGTTCAATGGATGAAATCCTGTACCGGCTTACTTCTTCGACTGTATCAAGGGCTTGGCAGAGCTCAAAAAAACTATTTTTTCTTTCGCCATCCAACATGCCAAAATCTCCCAGGTTTACACCCGTCAGCACAATTTCTTTGACTCCTTTGGCACCAATTTCCCTTGCTTGTTGAACCACATTTTCCAGTGAATTGCTCCTGCTTTTTCCACGCGCAAGTGGTATGGTGCAAAACGAGCAATTGTAATCGCATCCGTCTTGCACTTTCAAAAATGTTCTTGTGCGGTCTGTTAGAGAGAAAGAGGCATTGAAATCATTGACCTCACTGATCTCGCAGCTGCATATTTTTGTTGAATCTCCTTTCGTGAAATTCCTGAGGTGTTCAGGAAGATTGAATTTTTCTGCTGCACCAAGCACAAGATCCACACCAGGAATGGAAGCAATTTCTTTGGGTTTTAACTGTGCATAGCAACCGGTGATAACAACCACGGCCTCAGCATTCTGTTTTTGGATGCGCCTGACCAATTGTCTGCATTCCTTGTCTGCATTTTCTGTGACGGAGCAGGTATTGATGACATAAACATCTGCGGGTTCGTCAAATTCCTTTTTGGTGAAGCCTTCTTTTTCCAGCATTCTTCCCAAGGTGGAAGTTTCCGAATAATTGAGCTTGCACCCCAGTGTGTGCAGTGCTATGGTCTTTTCCGCTGTCATTGGCCGGTAAAGATACAAACGGGAAAGTGTATATTTGAATTAATATATGCATAAAGCCAGGTTCCTTATCGCCCCATTTCAGCTCTTGTATTGCTTGTATGCCTATTCCCTTGCTGTAATCATCATCATTTCCCTCATTCCTTGTCTAATCCTCTGTCTGCCCTTGGGCAAATTTAGGGGTGGCAACATCATGTTTGAGATTTATAGGGTGCTGGGAAATGTATTTTTTCTGTTGATTGGCATTAGACATGTCAATCATTACGAATCAAAGCCAGCAGCCAACGAGCAGTACATCTTCATCCCCAACCATATTTCTTATCTTGATGCTATTGTTGTGATCCTGACGATCAAGCATCATTTCAGGGCCATTGGGAAATACGAGTTGCTAAAAGTTCCGATTTTTGGATTCTTGTACAAGTTCTGTGTAATCACGGTCAATCGGTCCAGCCCCGAAGACAGGGCCAGGAGTTTGAATGACCTTCGCAAGACCCTTGCCAGAGGAATTTCAATAGCGGTGTTTCCTGAAGGAACTTTCAATATGGCGGATGGCCCTATGGCTGAAATGTACGATGGTGCTTTTAAGCTGGCCATTGAGACAGGAAAGAAATTACAGCCCATCCTTTTTTTGGATACCTACCACCGCATGCATTTCCGGCATGTCTTTACCCTTAGCCCAGGCAGGTCAAGGGCTGTATACCTTACACCCATTGACCCTACAGATTACCCTGGTGCCGATCCAAAAGCGTTGAAAGCCATCGCGAAGCAGAAAATGGCAGATAAGCTGATTGAGTACAGGGCATCCTGGATCAACCCAACCTATTTTTTGAAACCCTAAGCAGTTCAACTATTGTTTGCAGAAATCATCATACCATTAGCCTTGCCCAAGACCTATACCTATGCCATACCAGCAGAGATGCAGCCTCTTGCCATACCTGGGGTAAGGGTTGAGGTCAGTTTTGGTAGGCAAAAAAGGTATTCCGGCATCATCAAATCCTTGTCTGACACTGGCCCCAAGGGTTTTAATCCCAAGCCCATCATCCAGGTACTTGATCCGGAACCTGTTGTATATGATCAGCAGCTTGCCCTCTGGAACTGGATGGCCAATTATTACATGTGCAGTGAGGGAGAGGTGATGTCGGCTGCCCTGCCCACCCAACTCAAACTCAGCAGTGAAACCATCCTGATGCTGAATGAGGAATATGGGGAGGATTTTAGCGACTTGGATGATCAGGAATACCTGGTGGCAGAAGGATTGTTGCTGAAAAAAGAACTCAAGATGGAGGAGGTGCAGGATATTTTGGATGCATCCCATGTTTACCCTGTGGTTAAAAGGTTGTTGGAAAAAAAAGTATGCCTCGCATGGGAATCACTCAAGGAAAAATATACACCCAAGCGAGAGAATTTTGTTCACCTTCATCCAGATTACCACAGTGAAGAAGCGCTGGCAGGATTGCTGAACCAATGGAACAACCGGGCCCCAAAGCAACTGGAATTGTTGCTGGCTTTCCTCCACCTGCAGAAAACAGAAGGAGAGGTGAAGCAACCCGCATTGCTAAAAAAAGCGGATGCCAGTTCATCCCAGTTAAAAGGATTGGCAGATAAAAAAATACTGGTCATTTCAAAGCAATCGGTAGACCGCCTGCCGCTTCAATCCAAACAGGTAAAGATTGAGTTCACCCTTTCTCCTGTACAGACCATTGCCCATGAAAAATTGGTAAAGTCCCTTCAGGAAAAAGAGGTTTGTTTGCTGCATGGGGTCACCTCCAGTGGAAAGACGCAGGTCTATATCAAGCTGATTGAAGCGCAGGTACTGGCTGGAAAACAAGTGCTTTACCTGCTTCCGGAAATTGCCCTTACTGCGCAAATCATTCGAAGATTACAACAACATTTTGGTGGGTATATCGCCATCTATCATTCCAGGTTCAATCCCAATGAAAGGGTAGAGCTCTGGAACAAGGTGAAGAAAGGGGAAATCAGGGTTGTACTGGGCGCAAGATCAGCCCTGTTTCTGCCATATTCAGACCTTTCCCTGATCATCATTGATGAAGAGCAGGATGCATCTTTCAAACAACAGGATCCTGCGCCACGCTACAATGCCCGTGATGCAGCCCTTTATTACGCAAGAATGTGCAGTGCAAAAGTAGTCTTGGGAAGTGCAACGCCCAGCATCGAAACCTATGCCCAGGCCGTTAGTGGAAAATACGGTTTGGTGGAAATGTTTGAGCGCTATGGTGGCGTTGAACTGCCTTCCATAACAGTGGCGGATACCAGGGGGATGGTCAACAACAAAATGGTCCGTCACATGATTACGCCTGCTTTGAAAGAGGCGATGGACAAGGCACTGGCAGATAAAAAACAGGTCATCCTATTTCAGAACAGAAGGGGTTATGCCCCGTATAAAATTTGTGGCACCTGTGGTTTCATTCCCCATTGTGAACATTGCGATGTTACCCTAACTTACCATAAACTTCACCATAGGCTTCAGTGCCATTATTGTGGTACTTCTTATCCTGTGATGCTCACCTGCACAGCCTGTGGTGGTGCCAGCTGGGTGGAAAAGAATTTTGGCACCGAGAAGGTGGAGGAAGACCTGATTGAAATGTTTCCTGAGCATACGGTTGCAAGAATGGACATTGATACTGTAAAAGGAAAATATGCCCACGACGAGATGATCAGGAGTTTTGAAAAGCACCAGATGGATATTCTGGTGGGAACCCAGATGGTGGTCAAAGGGCTTGACTTTGAGCATGTTGCTTTGGTCGGCATCCTGGATGCTGACGGGTTGTTGAGCTTTACCGATTTCAGGGTAAATGAGCGTGGCTTTCAGCTGATGGAGCAAGTGAGTGGCCGTGCAGGAAGAAGAGGGCAGCAAGGGGCTGTTATTGTTCAAACATCCAATCCTGGTCATCCCATCATTGCATTGGTGGCAGCACATGATTACAAAGCTTTTTATACCATGGAGATGGAGTCACGCAAGATGTTTCACTATCCTCCCTATACAAGGCTGATCCAGTTGTTTTTTAAGCATACCGATAAACTGAAGGCCTTGAACGCCGCAGATTTTTTTGCAAGCCGCATCCAGCCCATGTTTGGCGATTATTTGATTGGGCCTGCAGAACCTGTGGTGAACAGGGTTCGCAACAAATATATTTATGAGATCCTCCTCAAGTTGCCCAGGGATGGCTCAAAAAATACCCTGGCCAGAAACCATATACAACAAGTGATGGCCATCATGTTGAATGATGCCTTGTTCAAGTCAGTGCATGTTCAGGTCAATGTAGATCCTCAATAGAGAAATTATCTGAAGATGACGGTTCCAATGGTTTTCATCAATTCCATTTCAGCCTGTTTCAGGTGCAGGTGGGTTTGCAGCAGGATCATCGTATCCTCTTCGTTGTTGTCGTTTTCAAGATCGGCCTGGTTCTCAATCATAAGGCGTTTCACTTTTCTCAGTTTGAGGTAGGTCATCGTGGAAAGAACCTCTTCCTTGTAAAGATCTTCTCTTTGCGGTATATCGCCTTTGTAAAATTTTGTCCAGTTGGGACTTATTTGATGTTTCTCGGTAAGCAAGGAGACAGCCATCTGTCCTATCTGGGGATCTTCATGGTAGAGGAAGTTTTTCTCAGTAGGATTACTGCCTTCTTGGTGCATGGTTTTGTAAGCGTTCAATACACCAACCAACAGTTTGTTGTCAAAAAGGTCTTCCAGTCCATCATTCTCAATTTCTTTAAAGATGAATGAAGCTACAGATTGCTTGTCATCCCATGCCAATCCGCCAAACTCAATCAGGGAGCGGATGACTGCCTGTTCATTCAACTCATCCTTGAAAAGAAGATCTATCCCCGCGCCATCATCCGCTGGTGTTTCTGATGGAATGACCTGATCAATTCCTTCCCGTTGTGCCCGTTTTTCCTCTTTGCCAATCTTGTCCTTGCTGAACTTGTTGACAAGCGCTGTAAGGCCCTGTTCATCTACCTTCAGGATGGCTGCACAACGCTTGATATAATCCTGTTGTCGGGTAAAATCTTCTGTCCTGCTGAGTTTTGAAATTGACTCTGCAATCTGGTTAACAACGGCAGCTTTTTGGTTGCTGTCGTTGCCCGCATCTTTCAGGGCTACTTCCAGTTGAAAAAGGATGAATTCCTTCTTGTTGGCCTTTACAAATTCCCTGAACGCATCTGCACCGACTTTTTTTACATAGCTGTCTGGGTCTTCCTTGTCGGGAATCAGGACCAGCTGAACATTCAGCCCTTCCTCAATGGCAAGATCCAACCCCCTTAATGCTGCTTTAATTCCCGCGGCATCGCCATCATAAATGATGGTCAGGTTGTTGGTGTATTTTTTTACCAACCGAAGCTGGTCTGGCGTCAGGGAAGTTCCTCCGGAGGCCACTACATTTTCTATCCCCGCCTGGTGCATGGCTGTAACATCCGTATACCCCTCTACCAAGAAACATTCATCTGCTTTGTCTATGGGCTGTCTTGCAAAATAGGATCCATACAAGATCCTGCTTTTGATGTACAGTTCGTTCTCCGGGGTATTGATGTATTTGGGGCCACGGTCACTGCTTCCAATTACCCTTGCCCCAAATCCAATGATCTTGCCGCTTTGGTTGTGGATGGGGAAGATGATACGGCCCCTGTAATTGTCTGCCAGTTGACCATCGCGCTCTATGCAAAGGCCACTTTTTTTGAGCAGTTCATGGCTGTATTGGCTCTTGATGGCTTCTCTTGCAAAAGCATCGCGTTGATTGAGGCAATAGCCCAATTGGAATTTTTCGATGGTTTCATCGTTAAAGCCACGTTCCTTGAGATAGCTCAATGCATTGTTTCTGCCCTCTTCTGACTCCTTGAGCTGGCTGGCAAAATATTTAGCGGCAAACTGGTTCAGGATATGAAGGCTGTCCGCCAATTGTTGTTGTTCGCGGTACTCAGGGCTGGTTTCTGTTTCTTCTACTTCAACATTGTACCGTGCAGCAAGCCAGCGGAGGGCTTCAACATAGGAGTATTTTTCATGCTCCATGACAAAGCCAATGGCGTTGCCACTCTTTCCGCATCCAAAGCATTTGTAAATTTCTTTGGAAGGTGAAACAGTGAAAGAGGGTGTTTTTTCGTTGTGGAAAGGACAGTTGCCGATATAGTTTGTTCCCCGTCTTTTCAGCTTAACAAATGCCCCAACGATATCATGGATATCGATCCTGTTTTGAATTTCCTGTATGGTTTGTGGTGAGATCAAAGTGGGTTGTCAGTTGTGGAATTGAGCTTGCAATAGGGGGGAATACTGCGAAATTATGAAGTTTTTCCAAGATTTGAGTTATATGAACTGTGAAGTCAGCTGCGCCGATCAGCGGATTCGGTTGTTACAACCCATTAATAAAAAAACACTTCATCCAAAAAAACAAAACCCTTTTGTCCCTTTTCCTGGTGCCATTCGGGAAGTGACTTCAGTGTCAACATTTCTATTTCAATATAGGGATATTTGCCCGGTTTAATGGGTATTACATATGGGATGGATGCATTGGGCCTGCGCATGAGGGGCATCTCTGGGGAAAGGACTCCAATTGTTTTCATCTTTTTGGCATTTTCTCCACCCTTGATGGTTATTTTTGTTGGAGGAAACACAGATGCTCCGGAGGAATTGGTCATGTCTGCTGTGCTTATCACAATTTCATGTAGGATGGGTTTGCTTCCAAAATGAAAGCCGGCCTTGAAGTCTTCTTTTTTAAACCCAAGCCAGCTGTTATACAATTGATCTGCTGTCTGACTAAATCCCTTCCTGCCATCAATGAGGATTTTTGCACCAAAAGATTTCCCTCTGTTGGGTTTGCTCAAAAGGGTTGCGGAATCGCAAGCAATTCCTTTTGGGTAGACAGTGAAGTCTGAAACAGCACTTGTGACCCATCCTTCCAAAGCGGTAACTGCTTTGATACGCAACATTGTTGTTGTATAAATTTCTCCTCTATAAATGTTGCCGTTTAATGAATCTGGCATCAATCCATCTGTTGTATACCTGATTTTTGCATTGGGGAATGGATTTTTCAATGCGATATTCAAGCCTTTTTCAAAGATGAGTTTTTCATTGTCTTCAAGATAAGGTGGAGATAATTGTAGGATTTCATTTTTGTTTGCTTGATAGCCCATTTCCCATCTGATCTTTGGTGACTTGCTCTTCAGCAACACAAGATCTTTTTCCCCAACATTTGTATTCCAAATGAAAACATGTTTGAGTGATGCCATTTTTACAAGTGGTAACATTTCTTGCAGATCAACAGCTGTATTCACTAGAGAAAGTTGTTCCAACTTTTTTAGTGCCATTAATTTGTTGATACCTCTCCCAGCAATGGATGTGGAATTGAGGTTTAATTTCTCGAGGTTTAAAAAGCCCGCAAGAATCGAAAAAACCTGATCATCAACAGGCATGCCTGACAAGTTCAGTTCTGTTATCTGTTCTGCAATTTGATTGCATTCTTTCAACAGTTTGATGTCAAATTTTTCTCTAATGGAAAACTTTACAGCAAGGGCAGGGCTGGTTGCAGAAACCCTCAATACCCGCCTGAAAGGATTATTCAATTTTTCAATCGAAGATGTTGAAGCTGCGGCAAAAGGATATATTTTTTCGGATTCAGATGTATTCGCCAAAACAGCTTTTCTGTTGTAGCTGAAACTAAAAAAACTTTCACCGTGTGTTAGTTTACCGCCAAAGTGACCCCCAGCAACTGTAATCAAAATGGTTAATGCCAGAAGGGTATTCCAAGCCATAGGTTTTGTATGCAGCGGATTGTATAGGTAGGTAAGGGCATGGCTGAGCAAGGCGATGGAAACTCCAAGCCATTTGTGAATGACAAGTGAATCAGCCTCATATGCGCCGCCTGCTGCAAGCAAGAAGCCTGTTATGGCCGTTAACGTGGAAATCAGTGCTACACAGTGAAGCATCAGTTGAAAAAATGATGCAATGTTTTTTTTTTCTTTTCTATTGGCCGCATAAAAAGAAAGCGGGAGCAGCAAAAGAATCAGGGTGATGGGCAGATGCAAAATCACTGGATGAAGTCTGCCTGCAAATAAAACGGGGGAGGGCAATGAATTCAGGTCTGCAAAGCAGAGCAACACAAGAAATACCTGCAATACAAGGATTAAATTAGAAAATATGGGTAGACGTTTGGTCATTAATAAAAAAACACCTCGTCAACAAAGACCCATCCTTTATCGCCTTTTCCAGGGTGCCATTTGGGCAATACATTGACTGGGAATGCCTCAATTTCAAAATATTTGTATTGTTTTTTCTCCAATGGAATCACAAATGGTATGAGGTGTCTTCTTCTTTTCTCCTTGGGCTGTTCCGGAACAATCGTCTTCAGCAGTTTCATGGATTTGGGTGAGTCGCCGCCCTTGATGATGATTTTTTTTGCCGGCATGATATATCCATCGATGTGTTCTACCGTGCTCAGCAGGATTTGCTGGATGTTTCCACCGTTCGAAAAATAGGCACCAATCTTGAATGAATTCTCACGATATCCCAACCAGTTGATATTCAGGTTGCCTGGAGTCCCCTTCACAAGGTCTGTAAGGGTAATTGCGCCCTGGCCTTTGTATTGTTTGTCTGCCTCATTGATCATCCTGATGGAATCAGGCTTAAAGCCTTTGAGGAAAAAAGTATTGTCAGTTGTGTCGCTTGTTTTCCATCCAGGACTGACTGAAATGGACCTGAGTTTCATCATACCAATGACGGAGAACGGCTTGGTATACAACAAGCTGGTCAATGAATCTGGGTTGGAGCCGTCAATGGTATAGCGGATCTGGACGCCAGACATTTGGGGCTTGAAAGCAATGAGTTCACCTGGAGCATATATCCTTTTGTCTGCATCGAGCAACCTCGGCGAAGTCAGTTTTAGCAATTCATTCTTATCTGAAATATAGCCAAGATCCCAATTGATTTTTGGAAACTTTTTCCTGATGGCATCCATCTCATTTGTCTTGAGTGAAGTGTTCCAGAGGAAAACCTTTTTTAGGGAAGATATTGCCCCCAGCGCATCGAGCATAGAATAACCGACTGCTGTGCTGGCCAGTGAAACTTGTTCAAGGTGTTTGTTGGATTTTAGTATCCCCAAGTTCTTGCCAGAAATGGCAGTGCCATTGAGGTTGATGCGCTCAATATTTTCAAAAGAAGAAATTACCTCTATTGCCTTGTCATCGGCAGGCATGTTGGAGAGGTTCACTTCAACAACCTGCTCAGCGATGGATTTGCATTCCTTCAACATGTTCAAGTCATATTTTTCTTTGAGATAGAATTTGACGCTGAGTGCTGGTGAGTTGGAGGCCAGTGGAAGTATTCTCCTGAAGGGAGAGTTGAGCTGCTCAATGGTAGAAGCAGATGCAGCCGAAAACGAATATTTTTTTGCTGGTTTTTCTGAAGGCGCAGCATTGATGATGCTGCTGACAATTGTTTTGAGGGTGTCGGTATCTGCCAATGATTGATAGGTCTTGGTTGGATTGGCACCTGCCCTGATCCATTCTTTGAACAAAAGAATTTCCGCTGCACTGAGTTGGGCTTTTCCTTTTTGAGGCATGTGCTTTTTGTCGTCCATGTCAAGCATCATCCTTTCAATCATCAAACTCTTATCAGGATCTCCTGAAACCCATGCTGCTCCCGTTGTTCCACCCTTTGAAGCCGACTGAAAAGTGCTAAGGTTGAGTCCACCTTTCATTTTTTTATCGTTGTGGCAGGTCATGCATTTCGCTTCCAAAACGGGTTGAACAGCGCCCTGGTAAACCGTTGTTTTTTCAGTAAAATCAGCGAAGGTGATGGTAGGTTTGATTTCTTTATTGAATGCAAAGAATCCTTCACCATGTGTTAGGTTCCCCCCAAAATGACTTCCCGCTAGCATGACCATTAGCGTTGTATACATAGCGGTGTTCCATACAATGGTTTTATTTGTAAATGCTTTTTTGATGTATACCAGCGCATGCGTTGAAAATGCTACTGCAATACCAAGCCATTTGTGAAAAAGGAGTGACTCTTGGTCATATCCACCATCTGCTGCCAGTAAAAATCCTGCAAGTGCAGTGAGTGTTGAAATCAATGCGATGTAGTGAAGCATCAAATCAAATATGCCAGAAAGATCATCAGTGTCCGTCCTTCTTTGGAGGTATATAGAGAATGGCACCAACAAGATGATCAGCGTAATGGGTAAATGCAGTACAACAGGATGAAATCTTCCTGCAAACAAGGCGAAATGTGGAAGCACACTTACATCTAAAAAACAGAACAAAAGAAGTAAAACCTGTAATACAATGAGCAGGTTGGAGAGTACGTAAAGATGTCTAGACATACATATTTTTTCTTTGGAAAAATATTAGGCGATGATTCTGTTCACTACTTGTCCGGCAACGTCAGTGAGCCTGTAACGCCTTCCCAGGTGTCGATAGGTGAGTTGCTCATGGTTGATGCCCATCAGGTGGAGCACAGTAGCATGGAAATCATGCACGCTTACCGGATCTTTGATGGTATTGTACCCGAATTCATCTGTTTCACCATAAACCATGCCTGGCTTTATGCCACCACCGGCCATCCAGATGCTGAAACATTTTGGATGATGATCGCGACCGTAGTTGGCCACATCAATCTTGCCCTGACAATAATTGGTGCGTCCAAATTCACCACCCCAGATCACAAGTGTTTCATCAAGCAATCCCCTTTGTTTGAGGTCTTTGATCAAGCCTGCAGATGCCCTGTCTACGTCTTCTGCCTGCATCCGCATGTCGTTGGCAAGGTTTCCGTGTGTATCCCAGCCCTGGTGGTAAAGCTGAACAAAGCGTACTCCTGATTCTGAAAGCTTTCTGGCCAGCAAACAGTTGGCTGCATATGTCCCAGGAACCAGGCAATCCGGACCATACATTTTGATGGTGTTCTCGGATTCCTTGCTAAGGTCAGTCAGTTCAGGCACCGCACTTTGCATGCGATAAGACATTTCGTATTGTTTGATGCGGGTATTGATTTCTGGATCTCCAAAATTATCAAAAGCTTCTGCATTGAATTTTGCCAGCTGGTCGAGCATGTCTCTCCGGCTTTGTTTATCATGTCCTTCAGGATTGTTGAGGTAAAGTACTGGATCATCACCACTGCTGAATACAACGCCCTGGTGAACACTGTCCAGAAATCCATTGGTCCATAATTTTGAATAAACACCCTGACCATTTCCGCGGCCCCGCGAGAGAAGAACGGTGTAGGAAGGGAGGTTGGAATTTTCGCTTCCCAGGCCATAGCTCATCCAAGCACCCATGCTCGGCCTGTTGCCCTGTTGCGCCCCTGTTTGGAAAAACGTGAGGGCGGGGTCATGATTGATCGCTTCTGTGTTCATTGTTTTGACGATACAAATATCATCAGCGATGGAGGCAATATTGGGAAACAGCTCTGATATCCATGCACCTGACTTTCCATGTTGAGAGAATCCGAATGTAGATCCCACCAGCGGAAACTTTTCCTGATTGGCTGTCATGCCGGTTAACCTTTGTCCCATTCTGATGGAAGCGGGGAGTTCTTCACCATGCATCTTGTTGAGCAATGGCTTGTAATCAAAGGTCTCCAATTGGGAAGGCGCACCATTTTGAAAAAGATAGATGATTCTTTTTGCTTTTGGGGCATATTGGGCAAGGCCTAATGGGATTGATTGTTGTTGATCGGTTCCAAAAAGCTGGTCCTTGAAGAGCATTGATCCCAATGCTGCACTTCCAAATCCGAGTCCGGCCTTTGTTAGAAAATGTTTTCTGGTAATGTTCAGCCTGAATTGTTTTTCCTGATTTTCCATGATCTTATTTTACAGTGGTTTCATCCAAATTGAAAATCATCTGGTTTACCTGCATCAAGGCAGCTGTTTCAGCAATGTTCTTCGTTTTGATTTGCTCAAATTCTCCCGCTTTCAAAAATGCTTCAGCCCTGTCTTTGTGCTGGATGAATTTGTTTTTTTCCTGGAGATAATATCCTTTGAGCATTTTCATTTCTGACTCGCTGGCTTTTCTGCAAAGCACCAGCCTGAACAGCCTATCCAGTTTCTGGTCTTCAGAAAGGTTCAGGTTTGAAGTACGCTGGGCCAATACCCTCCCAGCTTCCAGCAGTTGTGGATCATTCATCAATACCAATGCTTGCAGGGGGGTATTGGTTCTTGATCTTGTTACCTCACACTGATCCCTTGTGCTCGCATCCATGATCAGCAAGGCTGGTGGTGGGGCGGTTCTTTTGATGAAATTGTACAAACCTCTTCTGTAGAGTTTGTCGCCCTTGTCCTGAACATATTTGGCCAGTTCGCCCCTGCCGGAGGTGGTGGCTTCCCACACGCCTTTGGGTTGGTATGGTTTCACACTGGGCCCGCCAATTTCTGGATTGAGAATCCCCGATGCAGTAAGCAACAAATCCCGTTGCAATTCCGCACTCAGCCTGAGCCTTGGAAAGAAGCTGTAGTATTTGTTGTCAGGATCTTTTTGAAATTTGTCTGATACCCTTTGGGCCGATTGCCTGTAGGTAGAAGAGGTAACAATCAGTCGAATGAGATTTTTGATGTCCCATCCGGATTCCCTGAACTCAACTGCCAGCCAGTCAAGCAATTCAGGATGTGAGGGCAGTTCACCCTGCATCCCAAAATCTCCTGATGTCTTTACCAGCCCGCGTCCAAAGAGTTCATTCCAAATCCTGTTCACATAAACCCTTGCTGTCAATGGATTTTGAGGGTCAAGCATCCATTTTGCCAGGCCAAGCCTGTTTTGTTCAAATTTTCTGGGGTTGTAAGCCAAGATGGAAGCAGGAGTAGCCATTTGAACAGTATCCGCTTTTTGGTCATACACACCTCTTCTCAGCAATTGGGTCTCACGGATGCAAAGGCTATCCTTCATGATCATCACTGAAACATCCGTCGTATCCTTTTTGTTGATGAAGCTCAGGATGGAGGAAACATCCGCGGTACTAATTTTCATATTGGGAGGATCTGCAAAAGAAGCATCTATCGTACCAACAAGTCCTTTTTCCGGAACTTTGTCAAAAAACGCAAACATGCTGTAATAATCTTTTTGAGATACAGGATCGTATTTATGGTCATGGCATTTGGCACATTCTAATGTGATGGCCATGAAAGCCTTGCCAAAGGTATTTGTTCTGTCAGTAACATATTCAATCCTGTATTCTTCATCTATAACGCCTCCCTCCTGGGTAATCTTATGGTTCCTATTGAAACCGGTTGCCAGCAATTGTTCTTTTGAAGGATTGGGGAGCAGGTCACCAGCCAGTTGCCAGGTGAGGAATTGGGAATAGGGATAATTGCTGTTGAAGGCATGGATAACCCAATCGCGCCAAGGCCACATGGTACGGTATCCATCATCCTGGTAGCCATGGCTATCTGCATAACGGGCGAGGTCCATCCATTGGATGGCCATTTTCTCACCATAGTGTTTGCTGGCCAGCAGTTCATCTACAATTTTTTCATATGCATTGGGAGACTTGTCTGCAAGAAAACGCTCTTGTTGTTCTATGGTAGGAGGAAGTCCGGTTATATCCATGGAAACCCTTTTCAGCAAGGCTTCTTTTGGGGCTTCAGCATTGGGCGCCAATCCTACCTTTTCTAGAGTGGTAAAAATGAAATGGTCGATGGGGTTTCTTGGGTTGAGGTCTTCATCTGCCTCAGGAACCTTAGGCCTTGCAGGTGCGATGAAAGACCAGTGTTTTTTATATTTGGCTCCCTGGGCAATCCATTTTTTAATGATCTCAATTTCATTTTTGGTCAAACTGAGATTGGAAGATGGGGGAGGCATTACTTCAGCAGTGTCAGTACTGATGAGCCTGGCATACAAGGCAGATTGCATGGGGTCTCCGGGAACGATAACATGTTTTGAAGGATCTTCTTTCAGGGCAGCATAGGCACCTTCTTCAGTATCCAAACGAAGATTGGCTTGTCTTTTGTTGGCATCAGGTCCATGGCACTTGAAGCAACGGTCTGACAGTATAGGCCTGACATGGAAATTGAAATCCACAACATCAGGGACACCTCCTTCTTCCTTCTTCCCAGATGTTATAAAATAAATTGCTAGGCCGATCAGGATCAGGCCCGATGATATCACCAAAACCTTGTTTCTGGTGGTTGTATTGATTTGTGTTGGCATCATCATGGTACAAGCGTCGTTTGAGGACGAAAGTTAATGATTTTTGCGGATTAATTGTTTTCGGCAATTACATATTTCCCTGATTCTCTTGCCACATGTATATGATTGACTTTGTTTACGCTTAAACAAAACACTATGTCAACAAAACAGCCTTCATTTTTTACATTGTCAACGCGGCAGGGGTGTCACAAACAAACCGAAAGCGAGACAGATTCCAACCAACATCCACATACAACCCAAATCCAATATCCTTACGATGAAACCAAATTACAACAGCATCAACGCCTGAACATATAAACCCCGCAAGTGCGGGTTTTTTTGTTTTGATGGACACAACTTTCCAAACAACATTTGTTGGAATCCCCTCCATGCAATACTTTTGCAACACTTATAAACAGTATTTATGGGAAGGATTATTGCTTTTCGTGAAGCCCTCAGGGAGGCGATGCAGGAAGAAATGAGAAGAGACGACAGGGTTTTTCTCATGGGTGAAGAAGTTGCTGAATACAATGGAGCCTACAAGGTAAGCCAGGGTATGCTCGACGAGTTTGGACCTAAAAGGATTATTGACACACCGATTGCAGAGCTCGGTTTTACCGCAATTGCCGTAGGTGCCGCTCAAAACGGCCTAAGGCCAATTGTTGAGTACATGACCTGGAACTTTGCCGTGCTGCCGCTGGACCAGATCCTGAATACTGCTTCCAAAATGCTGGCCATGAGTGGCGGGCAAGTGGGTTGTCCAATTGTTTTCAGGGGAGCCAATGGTTCTGCAGGACAGCTGGGTGCCCAGCATTCCACTGCATTCGAAAGCCTGTATGCCAACATTCCCGGACTCAAGGTGATTTCAGTGTCCAATCCATACGATGCGAAAGGCCTTCTCAAAAGCGCTATCCGGGATGACGATCCGGTGATCTTCATGGAAAGCGAAGTGATGTACGGCGAAAAAGGAGAAGTTCCTGAAGAAGAGTACCTGATACCCATAGGTAAGGCAGACATCAAAAGGCCGGGCAGGGATGTTACCATCGTGTCATTCAATAAAATGATGAAGGTTGCCCTGGGTGCTGCAGAGGAACTGGAAAAAGAAGGCATCAGTGCTGAAGTCATAGACCTGCGCACCATCAGGCCACTGGATTGGTACACGATTCTTGAAAGCGTTAAAAAGACCAACAGGCTTGTCATTGTTGAAGAACAATGGCCCTACGCCTCCATCTCCTCTGAGATTACTTACCGGATTCAAAAAGAAGGTTTTGACTACCTTGATGCTCCTATCAGGAGGATCACCGCAGCCGATGCCCCCATGCACTATGCACCCAATCTGGTAGCGGCCTATCTCCCGGATGTCAGCCGCACGGTGAAGTTGGTCAAGGAAGTGATGTACATGAACAAATAAGAAGATTATCTTTATAGAAGAACCCGGTTATGCCGGGTTTTTTTTTGACCTTTTCAATGGAACAATGATGAAAATTCGCATCCCTTTTTTTGCATTCATGCTTGTCGCTTTTCATGCCCTTGGGCAGGAGAAAAAAGACTCTGTTGCTTCGATGGAATCCGTTGTGGTCAAGGGGTATGAGTCAAATGCAAAGCGCTTACTCGTTCCTGCATCCATATCAACCATCGGCAAGGCTGAATTGCAGCAATTTTCCTCCTACAGTATTTTACCAGCCTTCAATGCTGTTGCTGGTGTGCGGATGGAGGAGCGTTCTCCCGGGAGCTACAGGTTATCCATTCGTGGCAGTTTGCTCAGGTCTCCATTTGGGGTTCGGAATGTAAAAGTTTATATGGATGACATGATCTTTACCGATGCTGGGGGCAATGCATACCTCAACCTGTTGGATGTCAACAGCATTGGTGGGGTCGAAGTCATCAAAGGGCCAGGAGGCAGCATTTACGGCGCAGGAACCGGCGGCGCACTGCTGCTATCAGGCGCGAATCTGTCTGGTGAATCAAAGCAAGATACCACCATGCTCAGCGTCAAGGCATCGGCCGGCCGGTATGGAACATTTAATGAAACGGTACAATACCAATTGAAACATGGCGACTATTCTATCAATGCCTTGCAGGGCCATGTTCAATCAGATGGCTTCAGAGACCAGAGCCGCATGCGCAAGGATAATATTCAGCTGGGTGTTAAGATCAAGGGAACTGATCACGTCTCAACCGAGCTGTTGCTGCTGTTGGCGGATCTTTCCTACCAGACCCCTGGAGGGCTAAACCTCGCTCAATTCAATGCCAATCCTCGCCAATCAAGGCCAGCCACCAGCACGATTCCCTCTGCAAGGGACCAGCGTGCAGGTATTTTTAACAAGACAGCCATGATGGGAATTTCCAATCGTTTTATTTTGTCTGACCACTGGAAAACGGTCACTTCTTTTTCAACATCCATCACCGGGTTTAAAAATCCATTTATCACCAATTTTGAAAAAAGAAAAGAGGCCAACCTCGGCATCCGTTCAAAATTTGTATATGAAACTAAGCTTCCGTTTCCATTGCAATGGGTCAATGGGGTAGAGGTACAACGGGGTGATTATACCATTGACAGCAGTGGAAACAACAAAGGGGTATCCGATGGAAAAATGGTCAGGGATCTGGTTGTTGCCCGCCAGCAATTCTTTTTTTCACAGCTCAGTGCTCACCCGTTTGAATTCATCCAGGTGCAGGCCGGCATCAGTGTCAACAGTTTCAACTATGCCATCGAAAGAACCGTTGGATTGCCCGCCTCAGGCAATAAAAAAATTGCATTCGATGCCCAGGTGTTGCCGAGGTTTGCACTGACCATTCAACCTATCAAAGCAGTTGCTTTTTATGGTCAACTTTCAAAGGGATATTCGTCGCCCACCCTTGCAGAAATCCGTCCTTCTGCAGGAGGACTTTACGCAGGACTACAGGCAGAGTATGGTTTGAACAAGGAATTGGGGATGAAGTTGTCAGCAGATCAGGGACGTTTCTTTTTCAGTGCCACTGTCTTTCAATTTGACTTGAAGGATGCCATTGTAAGGCAGGTAAATGCATCCGGTGCAGAATATTTTGTAAATGCTGGAACTGCCGTACAGAAAGGCATTGAAGCGGAATTGTCCTGGTTGTTGCTCAACAGACCCAAAGGTAAATTCATTCAATTGCTGAAAATGACACAGGCCCTGACCATCAATGATTTCAGGTTTGGTACCTATACTGTAGCCAACATCAGCCATGCGGGGAAAAAAATGACCGGTGTTCCCAAAGACGTGTATAATTTCTCAATGCAAGCGTCCTTTTTCCAGCATTATTTCTGCAACATCAATTTGAATTATGCTGGAAAAATCCCCCTCAATGATGCCAATACCTTCTATGCAGAAGCCTATCGTCTTTGGCAGGGTAAGCTGGGTTGGAAGGGAGCTGTTGCAAAAAAACAGGCTGAATTGTTTCTGTTGGTTGACAATATGGGCGATGCCGTTTATAGTCTTGGCAATGACATCAATGCATTTGGTGGCAGGTACTACAATCCTGCAGCAGCAAGAAATCTACAGGTAGGATGCAGCCTAATCCTTTGATGTTTAAGGATGCTTTGATGCCTTATTTCTTTTTGGAAGTCAATTTTTGTTCAAAAAGCCAAGGCAGGATCGTTGGTTCTGCAAAAGCATTCACCCAACTGTTGTGTCCGATGCCAGGATATTCTGTATAGCGCACCTTGTTGTTTGTTTTTTTCATTGTTTCATAGATCAGCCTTGAATTGGCTACGGGAATCACCGGATCTTTTTCGCCATGAAAGATCCACATGGGGAAGTTGGCTTTGTAAGTGGATGTCTTTTCAGGATTGCCAGCCCCACAGATGGGGATTGCTGCTGCAAAAAAGCCTGGCCTTCTCCAAAGCAATTCAAATGTACCAAATCCACCCATGGATAAACCTCCAATGTATATGCGCCGCAAGTCAACCTGGCCAGCGCTGATCAGGGTATCGATAAAATCACTGACCAATTTCAAGGGTTTACGCATGGGTGCATCTGGGCTGAAATTATAGCCCGTGCTGTCTTTCAGGTTGTTTTTATTGTACTCACCCCATTTGTCGTTTTTAGGGCATTGCGGGAAAACCACAATCGCTGGAAAATTGATCCTGTTGGCGGAATCCAAAAAAAGATCACCGCCCCATTTCAGTTGGGCCTCATTGTCGTTTCCTCTTTCTCCTGATCCATGTAGAAAAATAACAAGGGGATATTTCTTCCCCATTTTGAAATGTACAGGTGTCAGGATCCTGCACGGCAAGGTATCTTCACCAACAATAAAAAGCTGTTTTTCAAAAAGTGTTTTTTCTTGAGACATGCTGAAGTTTACGATGAGAAAAAATATGGCGGAAAGAAATTGTTTTTGTTTCATGGTGAAGTTTTTGCTTCAGGGATGTTGATACTAAAATAGTCAAAAATAGTTTTACAATCTTCTGGTGATCACAGGTAGGATGTCTTTTTTCCACGAGGAAAAGTTTCCCTTCACGATCTGTGCTCTTGCTTCTGTGACCAGCCAAAGATAGAAGGCCAGGTTTTGTATGCTGGCAATGGTCAGCCCCAGGATCTCTTTGCTTTTGATCAGGTGGCGTAAGTATGATTTGGAATAGTATCTTGATGTCTCATTTTCAAGGCCTGGATCGATAACAGAATGGTCCATTTCCCATTTCTTGTTGTCAATATTGATGATGCCCGCTGTGGTAAAAAGCATGGCATTCCTTCCATTTCTTGTGGGCATTACACAGTCAAACATGTCAACGCCAAGCGATATGCATTCCAGCAAATCTGCAGGCGTGCCAACGCCCATGAGGTATCGGGGCTTATTCTCCGGCAAGTGCTCGCAAGACCATCCACAGTATTCATAAATCAGTTCAGTGGGCTCACCCACACTAAGCCCGCCAATTGCATTTCCCACTGCGTCCTTTGATGCAATGAACTCGCAGGAGGCTTTTCTCAGGTCTTTCTCTGTTCCGCCCTGAACAATGGGGAAAAGGTTCTGGGTATGTCCATACAAGGGATCTGTATTGTTCATGTGGGTGAAACACCTGTCCAACCAACGGTGGGTCAATTCCATTGAATTTTTGACATATTTGTATTCACTGGGGTAGGGAGGACATTCATCGAAAGCCATGATGATATCGCCTCCGATGACCCGCTGAATGTCGATCGCTTTTTCCGGGCTGAACAAATGTTTGGAACCATCAATATGGCTTTGGAACACAACGCCTTCTTCACTGATTTTTCTGTTGGCGGCCAGTGAAAATACCTGGTAGCCACCACTGTCTGTGAGGATCGGCCTGTCCCATCCGTTGAACGCGTGCAATCCACCTGCTGATTGCATTACTTCCAATCCTGGGCGCAGGTAGAGGTGATACGTATTGCCCAGGATGATCTGGGCCTGTACGTCAGATTTCAGTTGTTGTTGTGACACAGCCTTAACTGTGCCAGCAGTTCCCACCGGCATGAAAATGGGTGTTTGGATCACCCCATGGTCTGTAGTGATGGTTCCTGCCCTTGCTTGGGAGGAAGGATCTTTTTTCTCCAAATCGAATTGTAATGCAGCCATGCTGCAAGTTAAACAGAAAGGCGGATGATTTTTTTTTAGTCCGACTTCATTTTATTGGATTGCTTCCATTACTTTTGAAAGGTACAAAAACAACAATCATGGAAACCGGACTGCTACATTTGCACAATTTGCTTCGCTGGATAATTCTTGTTCTTCTGTTGGTTTCCATCTACAAGAGTTATGCAGGTTGGAAAGGCGCGAAACCATTTTCTGCTGGGGATAAAAAAGTTTGGCTGTTTACCATGATCGCCTCCCATATAACCCTGTTGTTGGGCTTGTATCAATGGTTGCTGGGTCGTTATGGCATTTTTTCATATGCAAAGCCTGAAGGTGTTTCAATGATGAAGGATCCATACCTGAGATTTTTTCAGGTGGAACATCCTGTCTCCATGATTTTGGCCATTGTATTGGTCACACTCGGTTATGGAATGGCCAAGAAAAAAGTAGCTGATGAGGAAAAATACAAGAAGGCCTTCCGCTATTTCATGTTGGCATTGCTGTTGATTTTGGTAGCTGTGCCTTGGCCTTTCCGGGAAATTGGAAGGCCATGGTTCCCCGGCATGTAACGATACCTTATTTTGAAGGTATTCTTTTAAGCTCCACCACTTCCATCTGCTTGATGTCATTTCCATCAATGCAAAACTTCAGCAGGGTCTGCACCTTGTGCCATCCCGTTCTTCCAGCCGCGCCTGGATTGAGGTGAAGACAGTTCAATCCGGCATAAAACTGAACCAACAGGATATGGGAATGACCGCAGACAAAAATGGTAGGTTTTGAAGCAGCAATCCTTTCTTTCACCGCTCCAACAAATTTGGGAGGTCTTCCTCCAATATGGGTCATCAGCACTTTCACATGTTCTGTTTCCCATTCGAGCCATTCCGGAAGTTCATGCCTCAGTGGATGACCGTCAATATTTCCATAAACAGCTTTTAGTGGAGCGTAGGTAGACAATTGAGCGAGGATACCCCTTTCACCAATATCTCCTGCATGCCAGATTTCGTCGGCTTCTTTGAAGTGGGAGAGGAACCGTTCATCCATGAAGCCATGTGTATCAGAAAGGAGCACGATTTTTTTCATCTCATTGAATATCAGATAGTTATATTTTTTTCTTACCTTTATTTCCAGCCAACAAACTAAGATAAAGCAAGGAATTTGGCGTTTCCTTAAAATATCTTAAAGTTTTTTTACTAATTCCGTTGATTATCTTATCTTTGCGCTCCCAAAAACCATGGCAAAACAAGCACTCATTAAACAGGACGGTAACATCACAGAGGCGCTCAGCAATGCTATGTTCAAGGTGAAGTTAGAAAATGGGCATGAGATATTGGCAACCATTTCAGGTAAGATGAGGATGCACTACATCCGTATTCTTCCCGGTGACAGGGTTGGGGTTGAGATGAGTCCATACGACTTGACAAGGGGTAGAATCATTTTCAGGTATAAATAAAAACCGCTCTAAGGAGCCCAAACCAGAGATATGAAAGTAAGAGCAGCCATTAAGAAGCGCAGTGTGGATTGCAAGATTGTCCGCAGGAAAGGTAAACTCTATGTAATCAACAAGAAAAACCCACGTTACAAGCAACGCCAGGGTTAATCTTCACTCAATCATTCAATCGAACAAATACAATAAACATCTATGGCCCGTATCGCAGGTATTGATTTGCCAAAGAACAAAAGGGGAGAAATTGGTCTCACTTACATCTATGGAATCGGAGTGTCAACTGCCCAGTACATTTTGGGAAAGGCAGAAATTGACGTAAATAAAAAAGTAAACCAGTGGGATGACGATGAACTGAATGCGATCAGGACCATTATCACCAATGAGTTCAAGGTTGAAGGTCAACTGCGTTCTGAAACACAAATGTCTATCAAGCGTTTGCTTGATATCGCTTGTTATCGTGGTCTTCGTCACCGTAAAGGGCTTCCTGTAAGGGGTCAGCGTACCAAAACCAATGCCCGTACAAGAAAGGGTAAGCGTAAGACGGTTGCTGGCAAGAAAAAGGCCGCCAAGAAATAAATGAAACTGAAAAGTGGCGATGCCGCTTTTCTATCATTATACACTGCACCATTTTATGCTGTTCATCGCCGGAAATCGGGTGCAATCGAGGGTTGAACAGGGTCTGTAAAGACTGATTTATTTTGAGTACCTAGTTTAAAAAAATTATGGCAAAAGCACAACAAAACAGCGCTAAATCGGCTGCGAAGAAAAGAGTGGTAAAAGTTGACAGTTTCGGAGATGCCCACATCAACGCTACGTTCAACAACCTCATCATCAGTTTGACCAACAAGGCAGGACAGGTAATTTCCTGGAGCAGCGCCGGTAAAATGGGCTTTAGGGGGTCCAAGAAAAATACTCCATATGCAGCCCAAATGGCCGCACAGGATGCTTCACGTGTAGCACTTGAGGCAGGCTTGAAGAGGGTTGATGTGTATGTAAAAGGACCCGGTGCAGGTAGGGAAGGTGCCATTCGTGCGCTTGCAAATTCTGGTATAGAGGTTGTAATTATCAAGGACATCACTCCGCTTCCACACAATGGTTGCCGTCCTCCAAAGAAGCGTCGCGTTTAATTATCATTTATAAAAGGGCAGGAGATTCAGTTTTATGATTTTTTAATAATCCCCTGTCATTCCTTAAAAAATCAAAACAAATTACAATGGCACGTTACACAGGTCCCAAAACAAAAATCTGCAGGAAGTTCGGTGAGCCGATCCTCGGAAATGGTAAATACCTAGACAAAAACAGTGTTCCTCCAGGCCAGCACGGAGCATCACGCAAGCGCAAGGCGCCAAGTGAGTATTCTATCCAGCTGAAGGAAAAGCAAAAGGCAAAATATACGTATGGTCTTTTGGAGCGCCAGTTCCGCAAGACATTTGAAGAAGCGGCTCGTATCAAAGGTGTAACAGGTGAAAACCTCATCATCTTGTTGGAGTCACGCCTCGACAACACCGTATACCGCATGGGTATTTCTCCATCTCGTCCAGCTGCGCGTCAGCTTGTTTCTCACAAGCACGTGATGGTAAATGACACAGTAGTTAACATTCCTTCCTATCAACTGAAGCCAGGTGATGTAATCACTATCGCAGACAAGAGCAGGGAAAGTGAGAGCATCAAGTCCCTGATGAGACCAAGAAATCCAAAAATTGGATGGGTTGACTTTAGTGAGACCCAAATGTCAGGAACTTTCATCGCATTACCTGCAAGGGAAAATGTTCCTGAAAATATCAGGGAGCAGTTGATCGTTGAATTGTATTCTAAGTAATCTGCCTGATGCCTCATGGCATCCGGTTTTCATATCACCCGTTTTCCCGACACCATCGGGATTTAACAAGTAAAAGGAATTTAAATATGGCCATTTTAAATTTCCAGCAGCCGGACAAAATAGTCCTCCAGAAAGCAACCGACTTCGAAGCACAATTCGAATTCCGTCCGCTTGAACCAGGATATGGTGTTACCATTGGTAACGCCCTTCGCAGGGTTCTTTTGAATTCTCTCGAAGGATATGCCATCACTGGTATCATCATTGAAGGTGCTGATCACGAATTTGCAACACTGAAAGGTGTTGTAGAAGATGTCACAGAAATAATTTTGAACCTCAAGCAAATCAGGTTCAAGAAGATTCTTGATCATGATGTACAGACTGAGAAACTGACAATTTCCATCAAAGGGAAATCGGATTTCACTGCTGGCACGATCGACGATGTAACTGGAACCTTCCAGGTAATGAACCCGGAATTGCTCATTTGCACAATGGATCCTTCTGCAAAACTCAACATTGAGTTGCATATTTCCAAAGGCAGAGGATATGTTCCATCCGAAGACAACAGGCAGAAAGAGGCACCATTCGGATTTATTCCGATTGACTCAATCCACACGCCAATCAAGAACGTAAAGTATGCCATCGAAAACACCCGTGTTGAGCAGCGTACCGATTTCGAAAAATTGTTGCTTGATGTGGTTACTGATGGAACAATCCATCCTGAAGAGGCTGTAAAGCAGGCTTCAAGGATTTTGATCCAACACCTGATGATCATCACCGATGAGAACATCACTTTTGACAACAAGGAAGAAAAGAAGGAAGACCTGGTGGATGAGCAAACCCTCCAATTGAGGAAAGTTCTCAAAACACCTTTGGAAGACCTGGATCTTTCTGTACGTGCATTCAATTGTTTGAAGGCAGCCAAGATCAACAGTCTTAGCCAGCTGGTACAATATGAGCAGGAAGACCTCATGAAGTTCAGGAATTTTGGACAAAAATCATTGTCTGAAATTGAGCAAGTGCTTCAGGAAAGAGGTCTTCATTTCGGAATGGACCTTGCCAAATTAGGTATCGATACGGACGAATTTTAATAAGGGGAACCTATTTTTTATCAGGCTGTAATTCCTGACACGGTACAGCTTTAAACTCAACAGTCATGCGTCACGGAGACAAAATCAACAATCTAGGCCGTAAAAAGGCACACCGCGAGGCCCTCATGTCCAACATGGCAAGCCAGCTGATCATGCACAAGCGTATTGTAACCACACACGCAAAGGCAAAAGCATTGCGCACGTACATCGAGCCTTTGATCACCAAGACCAAAAAGGTGGAAAGCAAAGAGCAGATCATGCACAATCACCGTATTGTATTCTCCTATTTGCAAGATAAGACCGCAGTAAAAGAATTGTTTACTGAAATCGGTCCTAAGGTTGCTGCTCGTCCAGGTGGTTACACCAGGATCATCAAACTTGGCATCCGTTTGGGTGACAACGCCGAAAGGGCAATGATTGAATTGGTTGATTACAACGAAATCTACGGAAAAGGTATTGCAACTGCCGCTGAACCAGCAAAGAAAACCAGAAGAAGTGGAGGTGCCAAGAAAAAGGCCGCTGCAACTGAAGAAGCTCCTGCTGCTGAAGCGCAAGCCACTTCCGAAGAATCAATTGCATCTGAATAAGCAAAATGTTGATAAATAATTTCTTTTAAAGGCAGGTCTTTTGGTCCTGCCTTTTTTATTTTGCATCCAAATTCACCTCATGCCAACACAAGAAATGAACTCAGTCCCCGCTTTGCTTATTCTGGAAGATGGAATGGTTTTTCATGGCCGTTCATTTGGTAAAATCGGAACCGCCTCTGGCGAACTTTGTTTCAATACCGGAATGACCGGTTATCAGGAAGTGTTTACAGACCCCAGTTATTACGGGCAAGTGCTGATCATGAACAACGTGCATACCGGTAACTACGGCGTCAAAGCAGGGGATGTGGAAAGTGAAACAGTGAAGATCAAAGGCCTTATTGGCAGAAATCTTGAAGAAAAATACAGCAGGTTGATGGCTGATGACTCTTTGCAGAACTATCTGGTCAACCAGCAGGTCGTTGCCATTGAAGACATTGATACTAGAGCCCTGGTGACGCATATTCGTGAAAAAGGTGCGATGAACTGCATCATTTCCTCTGAGAGTACAGATGTTGAAGCGTTGATGGAGGCATTGAAAAAAGTACCTTCCATGGATGGATTGGAATTGGCTTCAGTTGTTTCTACTGCTGAAGTGTACCATGTAGGGGATCCGTCTGCCAGCATTCGCATTGCAGTACTTGATTTTGGTGTAAAAAGAAACATTATTCAGTGCATGGCCGACAGGGGTGCATATGTCAGGGTTCATCCTGCCAAAACCAGTTTTGAAGAACTGCTTGCTTTTGAGCCCCATGGTTTCTTTATTTCAAATGGTCCTGGAGATCCAGCCTCAATGGGCTATGCTGTCGACACTGTTAAAAAGATTCTTGAAACGAGAAAACCTGTTTTTGGCATCTGTCTCGGGCATCAGCTTTTGGCCCTGGCCAATGGCATCAAAACCTTCAAGATGCACCACGGGCACAGGGGCTTGAACCATCCTGTCAAGAACTTGATGACCGGACTTTGTGAGATTACCACACAGAACCATGGTTTTGCTGTGGACGCAGATGCTGTTAGAAGTGCGGAACAAATTGAGGTTACCCATATCAACCTGAATGATGATTCCATAGAAGGCATAAGGCTCAAAGACCGTCCCGCTTTTTCAGTGCAGTACCACCCAGAAGCCACACCTGGCCCACACGACAGCCGTTATCTTTTTGATGATTTCATCAACCTGATCCATAACAACTAGACCATGAAAAAAATCACCATCATCAACGGACCAAACCTGAACTTGCTGGGCAAACGGGAGCCGGGTATCTATGGGAATGAGGGCTTCGAATCCTATCTGGAAAAATTGAAGCAGTCCAATCCTGATCTGGTGATTGAATATTTCCAATCCAATGTTGAAGGTGAATTGATTGATGCCATCCAACAAGCAGGATTTTCTGCTGATGGTATCATCCTCAATCCCGGAGGATACACGCATACCTCCGTAGCTATTGGTGATGCCATTGCATCCATCACTGTGCCAGTGATCGAAGTGCATATCTCCAATGTGCATGCCCGTGAGGATTTCAGGAAAATCTCCCATGTGTCTGCAAAGGCAAGGGGAACGATTTGTGGCCTTGGTCTTGAAGGCTATGCACTTGCTGCCCAACACCTGAAAGGGCTTTAAAAAGGATTATTTAGCCTCTTTGGTGACCATTTTCTGGATCAGGTCAAGCTTTCCAATATACAGGCTCCTTCCATGTGTTCCTAACACGATCTCATTTTCCCTTTCCTGAATCACCATGTCATGCACCGGAACGGCAATGGGCAAATTATTGGTGAATTGCATGAAGGATATGCCGCCATCAGTGCTTGCGTATGCACCGCCATCAGTACCCAGGTAAAGAATGGTGGAAGATTTTGGATCTTCACGGATGACATTCACCGGTTCCATGGGGAGATCATTCCCCAATTTCTTCCAGGTTTTGCCATAGTCATCACTGCAATAAACATAAGCAGCAAAGTGATCATCCCGGTATCCGTTCATGGTCACATAAACACGGCTTTGCAGGTGAGTTGAGGCCAGTACGCGGCTGATGTACAAGCCCTTGGGTAGTCCTGAAAGTTTTGTCCAGGTATTGCCACCGTCTTTGGTCAGGGAAACAACCCCATCATCTGTTCCTGTATAAATTAACCCAAATTTCAAGGGCGATTCACTGATGCTGGTCATTGTCCCAAAGGGCACATCACCGGTTTTTTTTCCATTGGAAAGGTCTCCGCTGATGCGTTCAAAATCATCACCCTTGTTCATGCTCCTGAACAAGCTGTTTCCAGCCATATAGAGAATATCAGGGTTGTGTTTGGACAAGAGGATGGGTGTTTGCCAGTTGAACCGGGGCCTTTCTTCTTTTGAATCCTGGGGAACAGGCCTCAGGAATTTAGGACCCTGGTTTTGTTTGTTGATGCGCGTGTAGGCACCGAACTGAGATCCCGTGTAAACGGTATTGTGGTCGCGCGGGTCAATCTGCACCTGCATGCCATCGCCACCGCCCATTCTCTTGAATCCATACTGCCCTTCGTCTGTCCAGTCTATCGATTCCTTGTTGGTGGATTTTCCGTACCAGGAACCATTGTCCTGCAATCCGCCATAGACATTGTAAGGTTTTTCATTGTCAACATTGATGGCATAGAATTGTCCTACTGCAGGAGAATTGGCTTTGAACCAGTTCTTGCCAGCGTCATAACTGATATTGCATCCTCCATCGTTTCCTGCAATCATGTGATCGTCCCTTTTGGGGTTGATCCACAGTGCATGCCAGTCTGCATGGGTATTGCCCTTGTCCATGGAGGTGAAGGATTTTCCGCCATCTGTAGAAAGGTTGGCACTGGTTCCCAGGATGACAACTTTGTCCGGGTTGGTGGGGGACACAAAGATCTTGCCAAAATAGTAGCCGAAAGTATTGTAGATCTCAATGTTCTTTTCATTGGTCTTGTTCCAGTGTTTTCCACCGTCCAGGCTCTTGTATACCTCGCAACCATAAATCTGGTTGGCGGCAGGACCTCCACCTGTATTGGGTTTGGGAGTCTTTGACGTATCCGGTTTGAGGGTATAGTTGTCTACCACTGCATAAACAACCGTTGGATTTTGTGGGTAGATGGCAAGGCCGATTCTTCCGATACCATCCCCTTGAGGAAAGCCTGAGCCTTCATTGGTCAGCAATTTCCAGCTGTTGCCGCCATCATTGCTCTTGTATATGCCAGAAGATTTCCCACCCTCAGTGAAGTTCCAGGCTTTTCTGATGCGGTGCCAGGTTGAGGCATAGAGTTCATTGGGGTTTTTGGGATTGATGTCCATCTCAACGGCCCCAGTTGTTTCATCAACAAACAGGGTTTGCTTCCATGTTTTTCCGCCATCAATTGTTTTGAAAACACCCCTTTCCTTGTTGGTGCTGTACAAATGTCCCAAGGCTGCAACCCAGGCTACATCAGGGTTTGAGGGGTGCAGCGTTATTTTGCCAATATGTTGTGTTTCAGGAAGACCAAGATAAAGCCAGGTCTTGCCATTGTCATTGCTTTTATAGATGCCAATGCCTGCGTATGAGGAACGGCTGCTGTTCACTTCACCCGTTCCTACCCAGATGGTTCTTGTTTTCCAATTGACGGCAATGTCTCCAATACCGATCACCAGCCCATTGTCAAAAATGGGGGTGAAGCTTTGGCCATTGTTGGCAGTATGCCATAATCCACCAGTAGCATAAGCAACATAAAATTCTGTTGGGTCATTCGGATTTACCTCGATATCATCAATCCTTCCACTCATCACCGTTGGTCCAATGTTTCGGAAGGCAACATCCTTCAAACTGCTTGATGCTGCCTTCTGTGCCTTGGCTTCAAGGCTTGCCAGACGGGCATCGCCAGGAGTTGGACCCACTTGGGCCTGAACCATTGAAAGCCAGCCCATCAGGGTCAGCAAGCCAAACGTGAATTTTGTGGTAACTTTATTGTGAAAACCTTTGGTATGCATATCGTGCTATTTTAATAAATTTATACCCATGCAATATAGAAATTCTATGCTTATATCCGGGCGCTTGTACAGTAAGATGATGCTCCTTTTTTTCTCTTTGTTTTCATTTTCTTTGCAGGCCCAACCTTGGTTGAATTATAAACTTACGCCAAGGGGTGATACCATCAACCGGCTTGATCAGCAAAAAATGAAACAGGGGCCTTGGGTGCTTCGGTTTGAAACACTGCGTGGAGAGCCGGGATGTGAGGAAGAGGGGTATTTTTTGAATGATAAAAAAGATGGGGCCTGGAGGCGTTTCAGCTTGATGGGCGACCTGATTGCCAGGGAAAATTATAAAGGCGGTTACCGTGACGGCAAACAACAATATTTCACACAAATGGGAGACATCCTGAGAGAAGAAAGTTATAAAGCGGTAGATCCTAAAAATCCATACGATACCATCATTGTGCCCGACCTGGATCATCCAGACAGGATGATGGAAAAAGTGATCAAACATGAGGCTGCTGAAGTGAAAAATGGCACCTGGACCTATTACAGCTCCAGTACGGGAGATGTCGTAAAGACAGAGCGGTTTATATTCGGTCAACTTGAAAAAAAAGGACCACCACCAATGGTGCCACAGCCCAACGCCACAAAGGATACCATTGCTAAACCTGTTCAAAAACAGCTTCCCAAAGCAGTGCAGGAATACGAGAAAACAAAAAAGAAAGGGAAGGGGTGATGCCCCTTCCCTAAAGAAATACTGATCAGATTCAATTTATTTGCTGTTCGCCCTGATCACATTCAATGCGCCACCAGCCTTGAACCAGTCAATCTGTTGGGCATTGTAACTGTGGTTGGCTTCAATGGTTTCCGTGCTGCCATCTGCGTGGTTGAGGACAACCTGCAGTGATTGGCCAGGTGTGAATGCAATCAATCCCATCACATCTAAGTTGTCATCCTCCTGGATCCTGTTGTAATCTTCCTTGTTGGCAAAGGTCAATGCAAGCATGCCTTGCTTTTTGAGGTTGGTTTCATGGATCCTCGCAAATGATTTTACCATCACCACTTTGACGCCGAGGTGACGGGGTTCCATGGCTGCATGTTCCCTTGAAGAACCTTCACCATAGTTCTCATCACCAATAACGATTGTTCCAACATTTGCTGCTTTGTATGCACGCTGTGTGTTAGGAACGGTTCCGTATTCACCAGTGAGCTGGTTTTTTACATTGTCTGTTTTTTCGTTGAAGAAATTCTGTGCACCGATCAGCATGTTGTTGCTGATGTTGTCCAGGTGTCCACGGAATTTCAACCATGGGCCTGCCATGGAGATATGGTCTGTGGTACACTTGCCTTTTGCTTTGATCAGGAGTTTTAACCCTTTCAGGTCAGTACCTTCCCAAGCTGCAAAGGGGTAGAGGAGTTGAAGGCGTTTGCTGTCTGTCTTCACATTGATTTGAATGCCGCTGCCATCTTCTGCAGGAGCCTGGTATCCGGCATCTTCCACATCAAATCCACGGGTGGGCAATTCATCACCACTGGGTGGATCAAGCTTTACCGCTTCACCTTTTTCATTGATGAGGGTATCCGTAAGTGGGTTGAAGGTAAGGTCTCCGGCAATGGCCAATGCTGTTACAATTTCAGGGCTGGCCACAAATGCCAGTGTATTGGGGTTGCCATCTGCACGTTTGGCAAAGTTCCTGTTGAAAGAATGCACGATGGTATTTCTCTCTTGTTTTTCCGCACCCATCCTGTCCCACATGCCGATACAGGGTCCGCAGGCATTGGCAAATACGGTTGCACCGATTTGGGCAAAGGTATCCAGGAATCCGTCTCTTTCGATGGTATACCGCACCAGTTCACTGCCTGGTGTGATGGTGAATTCAGCCTTGGTTTTCAATCCCTTTTCTGCCACCTGTTTTGCAAGGCTTACCGCACGGCTGATGTCTTCATAGGATGAATTGGTGCAGCTGCCAATCAGGCCAACCTCAACCTTGGTAGGCCAGTTGTTTTTTGCAGCGGCCTCTTTCATTTGTGAAATAGGGGTTGCGAGGTCTGGCGTGAAGGGGCCATTGAGGTGTGGCTCCAATTCACTGAGGTTGATCTCAATGACCTTGTCAAAATATTTTTCAGGGTTTGCATAGACTTCGTCATCGCCGGTTAAGTAGGACTTTACTTCATCCGCTGCTGCTGCAACGTCAGCCCTTCCTGTAGAACGCAGGTAACGCGCCATGCTTTCGTCATAACCGAACGTTGAGGTAGTGGCACCGATTTCTGCACCCATGTTACAGATGGTTCCTTTTCCGGTACAACTCATGCTGGTTGCGCCTTCGCCAAAATATTCAACAATGGCGTTGGTTCCACCTTTTACAGTAAGGATACCTGCCACCTTAAGGATTACATCCTTTGGGGATGTCCAGCCATTCAATTTTCCTGTCAATTTTACACCAATCAATTGGGGCATCAGGAGTTCCCAGCTGAGGCCAGCCATAACATCACATGCATCCGCGCCGCCTACACCAATGGCCACCATGCCCAATCCACCTGCATTTACGGTATGGGAGTCTGTGCCAATCATCATTCCACCCGGGAATGCATAGTTTTCCAGTACAACCTGGTGAATGATCCCAGCACCGGGCTTCCAGAATCCAATGCCATATTTGTTGGATATGGAGGACAGGAATTCATATACTTCCTCATTTTCTGTTACTGCTTTCTTAAGGTCGGATTTGCTTTCTTCTTTTGCCACGATCAGGTGATCACAATGAACAGTTGAAGGAACTGCAACCCTTTTGCGGCCGGTGGTGTCAAACTGAAGAAGTGCCATCTGTGCGGTGGCATCCTGCATCGCAACCCTGTCTGGTGCAAAATCAACATAGGCTTTGCCCCGCTCAAAATCTGTGATCCCAACACCTTTCCAAAGGTGAGCATAAAGTATTTTCTCGGCAAGCGCAAGTGGGCGGCCCAAAGCAGTTCTTGCTGCATCCACTTTGGCGGGCATTTCACTGTAGGTCTTCTTAATGAGGTCAAGATCGAATACCATGGATTTTGATTTTTCTTTTTTATGATGATCACCCCATCTCCGGCAAAGGAGTCAAGGCGTGGCAAAATTAATTAATAAAGGGGCGCTTACCAAACTTGATGGAATAATGAGGATTAATTATATTTGAATAATGGAAAAACTAAGGAATTTCATTGAATGGCAGGTTTTTGGTGTCTGCACCAGGATTGGAGAGAAGATGGGCATATCCACCTTCACCATCCGGAAATACTTCATGTATATTTCCTGCCTGACCCTGGGCTCACCAGTGGTTTTTTATTTTATCCTTGCATTTTGGATGAACCTGAAGCGGTATATGCTTCAGTCCAAAAGAAATCCACTGCGCTACAGCTAAACAATTGCCTTTCTTATTCGGATCAATTGCTTCAGCAAATCTTCAAGTTTATCTAAATGCAGCATGTTGGCGCCATCGCTCAATGCTTTTGATGGATCAGGATGCGTTTCAATGAACAAACCGTCTGCACCGGTGGCAACCGCCGCCTTTGCTATGGTTCCAATCATGCCTGGATTTCCTCCTGTTACCCCAGCGGTTTGGTTGGGTTGTTGAAGGGCATGGGTACAATCCATCACAACGGGCACTCCATGCGATTGCATGATCGGGATGTTCCTGTAATCAACAATGAGGTCTTGGTAGCCAAAACTGGTACCCCTTTCTGTCAGGATGATTTTGTTGTTGCCGGTTTTTCTGACCTTGTCTACGGCAAATTTCATGGCTTCACCACTTACAAATTGTCCTTTTTTGATATTGATGATGTTGCCTGTTTCGCCAGCAGCAACAAGAAGATCGGTTTGTCTGCAAAGGAATGCGGGAATCTGCAGGATGTCGGCATAGGGGGCTGCCATAGCTGCTTCATCTGCAGCATGAATATCAGTGGTGGTGGGCAATGAAAATGCATTGCCTGTATTTCTCAGCAGGTTGAGGCCAAGGTCATCTCCCAGGCCTGTAAATGAGGCTGCGCTGGTTCTGTTGGCCTTTCTGTAAGAGGCTTTAAACACATAAGGAATGCCCAGGTTCTTGCAAATGGTTGATACCCTGGATGCAACAGTATCCAATACATCCTTGCTTTCGATCACGCAAGGACCCGCAATAAGGAAAAAACTGCTTTCCTCGTATTGTTGTGCGGCAAACAGGTCTTTAAGAAACGTTTCCATGCTGCGAAGATACAGTCACTTGTCTTATGTTTGCATATTCAACGAACAGGACATATATGAAAAAAGAGAAAATACTTGTCATAGGCGCCAGTGGTCAAATCGGGGTAGAGCTGACGCTTGCTTTGAGAAAAATATATGGTGGCGCCAATGTTGTCGCTTCAGACCTCAGGGAGGAAAATGAATTACTGAAAGGCTCGGGGCCTTATGTAAGCCTTGATGTGATGAACAAGGAAATGCTGCATGTACAGATCATCCGACAAAACATAACCCAGGTATATCTATTGGCGGCCATTCTTTCTGCAACAGGTGAAAAAAATCCACCATTGGCTTGGCATCTCAACATGCAGTCTTTGCTGAATGTGCTGGATATCGCAAAAGAGGAAAAGCTGACCAAGGTATATTGGCCCAGCAGCATCGCCGTATTTGGACCAACTTCCCCAAAAATAGACTGCCCTCAGTATACCATTATTGAACCCACTACGGTCTATGGCATCAGCAAATATGCAGGTGAGTTTTGGTGTAATTATTTCCATCAACGGTATGGGGTGGATGTGAGGAGCTTGCGTTATCCTGGACTGATCAGTTACAAATCATCGCCAGGTGGGGGAACCACCGATTATGCTGTTGAGATATTTCATGCTGCAAAAGAAAAACAGCGATATACCAGTTTTCTGAGGCAGGATACCCATTTGCCCATGATGTACATGCCAGATGCCATCAGGGCAACCATTGAACTGATGGAGGCCCCTGCAGAAAAAATAAAAGTGAGGACTTCTTACAACCTTTCTGGGATGAGTTTTTCGCCTACAGAAATTGGCGATGAAATCAGGAAACATATTCCAGGATTTCAGTTGGACTTCAAACCAGACTACCGCCAACAAATTGCGGACAGCTGGCCAAAGAGCATTGATGATTCCAAGGCCCATGAAGACTGGGGATGGAAGCCAGAATTTGATTTGGCAAAGATGACCGCAGACATGTTGATGAACCTTGAGGGCAATACCGGCTCAGAAGGCTAGGGGATGAGTGCCACAATTTCCTGCAGAAATTGTGTATCAGTTTCGTCAAAGGAATTATACTGGTCGCTGTCCACATCAAGCACGCCCCACACCTCATTGTTTTTGAATATGGGCACCACGATTTCACTTCTGGAAATGCTGCTGCAAGCGATATGCCCCGGAAATTTTTCTACATCTGGTACAATGATGGTATTTCCTTGGCTCCATGAAGTTCCACAAACACCCCTTCCTTTTCTTATCCTTGTACAGGCAACAGGTCCTTGGAAAGGGCCAAGCACCAGTTCTTCTTCTTTGACAAGGTAGAAGCCTACCCAAAAAAAATCAAACTGTTCTTTTAATGCAGCTGCGATATTGGCAAGATTGGCTACCAGGTCTGGTTCGCCACTTACAAGGCCCTTGATTTGAGGTATCAATGAAAGGTATTGTTCCTCCTTGCTACCCCTGCCGATGTGAAGGTCTTCTGCCATGTGTTTATTTTTGAATCAAATCCGCTACAGTCTTGTTTTCCAGTATCTTCAATGTTGCGTCGCGTACCAACACCATCGTGTCGTGCAGGCCACAGTTTTTTTCATCGCAGTTCTTGCAACGCTCATAGAAATAAAGGCTGGCACAGGGCAGCATGGCAATAGGGCCATCAATTTTTCTAATGATGTCTGCCAGGGGGATTTTATCAGGCGCGGTGTTGAGAAAATAGCCACCCCCTTTTCCTTTTTTACTTTCCAGGATGCCTGATTTTCTGAGTTCCAGCAAGATGTTTTCCAAAAATTTCAGGGGTATCTTTTTCTTTTTGGCAATATCAGCAATCAATACAGGCCCATCATCCTTGTGCTCGGCAAGGTACATGAGCGCTTGAAATGCATATTGTGTTTTTTTATTGAGCATATTGCTTAGTTTCCAAATCCCAAGACATCCTTCATGGTAAAAATCCCTTTTTTCCCATGGATGAATTCTGCTGCCAACACCGCTCCCAGCGCAAATCCATTCCTGCTGTGTGCATTGTGGATGATCTGTATCTCATCAATCTCAGTACTGTATTTCACTTCATGCCATCCGGGATAGGGGTCAATCCGCTCACTTTTGATGAAAAGTTCATTGGGTGAAGAAGGCATATCATTGACCCATTTGTTTTTTGAACCATTGAAAGCCAATACCTGCTCGGCCAGGGTGATGGCCGTTCCACTGGGGGCATCTTTTTTTTGAGTATGGTGAATTTCAGTAATGCTCACTTCGTATTGCCGATGACCTTCCATGAGTTGTGCAAGCTTTTTGTTGACTTCAAAGAATATATTTACCCCAACACTGAAATTACTGGCATAGAGAAAGCTGCCTTCTGTTTGGGTACATTTATCCTCCACTGTTGAAAGCTGTTCAAGCCATCCTGTTGATCCACAAACAACTGGTGTTTTCAAATCCAGGCATTTCAATACATTCTGCAGTGACGTATGTGGGCCAGTGAATTCAATGGCGGCATCAACCGATGCAAAATTTTCAGCATTGAATTCATCCAGGTTGTTGATGTCTATTTTTATGTCAACATGATGGCCTCTTGAAAGGGCTACCTCTTCAATGATTTTTCCCATTTTTCCATATCCCACCAATGCAATGTTCATACCTGCGTTTTTTATGAAGTTAAATTTTTTAACGCTAAAATGTGATGGATTTTACCGGTTTGGCTTTACCCAAATGAAATGAGGCGGTAAAGCCCATCTGGCCTTTTCTGCCTGTTGAAAAATTTGGCTTCAATCGCATGCTCAAATCATCAGATATATCGAATGTTTTCAAGTGGCCGTCTACTGCTGCATCTGCCACATTGAGTCCCCACAACACGAGCAGGCCAAGGATCGAAAAATCCATTCCTTTTCTGAATTCGTTTCGATAGAGCTTCAGCGAAGCTGTCGCCAGGGGCTGCAGTTCAGGCGCAATGAGCTTATCGTTGGTGGTATCTTGATCAGACCTTGCTGCGTAGGCGAACCTTGTTTTTTTGTACCAACTACTGTTGTAGCTGAAGGTGCTAACGGGAATAGCAAGGATGCCATATACAATCGGAACTTTCCAGTATTTCTTGTTGTACACCTGTCCAAGGCCAGGCAAAATGGCTGACCGCAATGACGCTTTACCAGCGATGGACCTGACCTTGCGGGTTGTATCCTTGATGGATGATTTTTGGGAGGAGTCTTTGGTTAATGTTGCTTGTGTATTTTTATTGGCAGGCTTCAACGCTTTTTGGGCAAAAAGACAGTTGGTGCTGGCAACCAACAGGATCAAAAAAAAGCATTGTCGAAGTATCTTTGCACACATCAATGGATGTTGACATTCATTTTTTCGAGCAGGCCATTCAGTTCTTCCAGTGAATAATATTCCAGGCTGATCTTGCCCCTTCCGGTTTTTTGGTGTTCCAGTTTGACTTTTGTTCCAAAAAAAGAGGTAAGCTGGTCCTGGATCTTATTGAACTGCACCTGTGGCTTTTGTTTTGCATCAATTTTGCCCTTGGAAGGCTTGTACAATTGCTTCACCAGGTCTTCTGTTTGCCTCACAGAGAGTTTCTTTGAAAGAATGGTATTGTAGACATAGAGTTGTTTGTCTACCTCACCAGCATTGATCAAAGCCCTTGCATGGCCCATAGACAAAGAACCATTCCTGACTGCAACCACAATGTCTGGAGGTAGTTTCAGCATCCTGATATAGTTGGAAACTGTACTTCTGTCCATCCCCATTCTTGTGGCAACTTCTTCCTGGGTCATTGCGCACTCATCAATGAGGCGTTGATAGCTGAGGCCAATTTCTATCGCATTGAGGTTTTCTCTTTGTAGGTTTTCCATCAAACCGAGTTCCAGGATTTGCTTATCATCAACCACGCGCAGGTAAACTGGAACATCTTTGATGCCTGCGAGCTTTGCCGCCCTCCACCTTCTTTCACCGGCGATCAGTTTGTATTTCCCTGAGGGCAACTTTGTTACCGTAAGTGGTTGAATGATGTCGTGGAGCCGAATGGATTGGGCAAGCTCTTCAAGCGCCTTGGCATCGAAGTCCTGACGGGGTTGTTTGGCATTGGGGCTTATGTCTTCGAGTGGTATCCTTGAAACAGCTGTTGCCTGTAAGATGACTTCTGATTTTAGCGTACCGGCAGGATTTTTCATCTCTGAGTCAATACTGCCGAGCAAGGACCGGATTCCCCGGTTCAATGAATCTTTCTTATTGCTGGGATTATTGCTCATTGTCTGGATTTATGGTTCTTTCGGTTTCTTTGATTTTT